>Cam_p2__coassemble_6776_pt1 | contig 3120 bp, 4 predicted proteins | sample Cam_p2__metabat2_low_PE_031 | metagenome-assembled genome bin Cam_p2 | reverse complement strand
ATATTTATTTTTAACTTAATTTCATATTTTTTTCATCTCTACACTGCTCCAATGCTTTTTTTAGTTTATTTGGAATTGGTACTCCACATTTTTCAGCATTTTCTATTATGCTCATAATTTCCGTGGCCACATAAAATATTCCTATCGCATCTCTTATATAATCATTTTTAAGTATATAAGATAATAAAGATGAGCAGGATATTACTATTAAAATCATTAGTTTTTTTCCAATTCCTTTAAAAGCTCTTTTAGAATTCAATTTATTCGCTTTATATCCAGCTATCACACCTGAAATATAATCAAATATCATTAAGATTAACAATACTTGAATTAATAAATCAAATCCACCGATTAACCATGTTAAAAAACCTAACCATGATGTCCATATAAATGCAATAATTCCCTTTCCATTAATGTATATAATATCTAACATAAAATTCTCCCCAATTAATTTAAAATTTTGCTCCTGCTCTAATGCCTGCTACAATGTTGCTATCCCCCTTAAGATTGGTTCTTCCCTCTATGTATCCTTCTACATAACCATTGCTATTAATTTCTGTTTGTAGCTTATTTAATCTTGTTTCATTTACACCATAAGTTCTTATATTATCTATAATAGCTAATTGCTTTTCTTTAGCTGCTTTAAATGTTGCTTGCAAGTTGGCCAATACTTTTTCTATTATATTTTTAATAGCATTAATTGAAATTAGCCAAGACAACCACCATGGGAGTCTACTCTTTATATAATTAACTGCATACTCAAGTTTCTTTTGTCCTTCTCCACTTTTGTACAGTTCTTCTGCCTGGATGACAGCATAGTAGGCTAAAACATTTAGATATTCTCTTTTGTATTTATAAAGTAAAAATATAATTCCAATAACTAAAATAATTACTGCTATAACAATTAAAACCTCTTTCATTATTTTTCTCCTATAATTGAAAATGTGGACCATCTTTAAATGTTTTCCAATCTCCGCCCCAAGTAATTTTTAACCCAAACTCTTCTGCAACTGCCTTAATATGATCCGCCACTTCTTTATAATACTTCCATTCCCAAGTTATTTTATTATTAACTATTACTGCTATATCTACTGCTTTCCCAGTTAAATGCTTAGAATTTAGAGTTTTAGATACACCCTTTGCAACATATTCTTTTTGTTTTTCTAAAGTCCTTATTCCTTCTGTTATACAAAAATCGTAAGGACTGTTTATAATAGCTTTTTTAAACAGTTCTTGAAGTCTTGTATCTACTGTTTGCAGTTTCTCTATGCTTGTTTTGCTAAAATTATACATTATTACCTCCTTTTTCTTATTTCAATAACAATATTTAATGTTTTTATAACATTTTTTATACTTTAATCACAAAATTATTTTAAAATTTCTTGTAAACTTTACGGAATCATTCGAAAACTAAATGTCGAAAATAGCTTTTTCATACATTTAGATTAATACTTTCTACTTTATAATGTACAAAATTGAAGTTTTTTACATTCTACCTTATACACTTTATTCTCTCCTTTTATGCAAGTTGTTTACATCATCATGCTATTTATTTCATTTTCTAAAGCAATTAGTTCTTCTTTTAATTTTTTTATTTGTTGATCTACAATTTCTGTACTCCATCCATTTTCTTTATAAAACTCCGCTTGCTGAGTTTGCTTCATAATTTCACTTTTTATTTTTTCGCTTTTATATCTAAGATTGTTTATATAGTCTCTTTTCTTTTTATCTTTATCATATATAACTATACCATCTTCAACTTTCATACAACTATAATTATCACGGAATTCTTGCGATAAAGACGCAACGACATCTTTACCAAATTCTGGCATAAAATCTCCGCTTTTTTTATCCCATCTATATTCGACGCTACCAGTCTTAATAATATATTCGTTTGGAACTGTTATATTTATCACATCATCTCCAGTTAAACCACCAACTTCAGCATATTCATATATATATTTTTCGTTATCTAATTTTACTTTTATCTCCATAAATATAACCTCCTTATATTCGTCTTAAAACAATATATTCAATCTTATATGTTTGTTCAGGTCCACCTGTTTCATACCCCGATCCTGCAACAACAAACTTAAAATTTCTATGATCTATTTTTGTCATCGTTAAAATTTGATCTACTGATCCTTGCACATAGCCTAGCAAGATCTTTGTACCATTAGATATGCTTTGTAAAAAATTACCATCAATACATGCGTTATCATTGGCTCCAAAAACTTGAATATATAATACATCATTTAAACTTTGTACATCCCCAGGCAATGCAGCTGTAACATTATAACTCGCTCCTCTCCATAAAATTGGGTTTCCAGCAAAGTCATTTTTTGATAATTTTGTATCAACCTTGTTGTTGACTTCGTTTATCGCATCAACGACTTCTTTATGGTTCGTTTTTAAATTTTTCGCTCTCAGATACAAAGTACCGTCGTGGTACAACTTTAACGCAGGATATGCATAATCACTTCCTAGATAGGTGTATATTACTTGACCATCACTCCCGTATAACCCAAATTCTGATTTAGTCACACCGTTAATTCTAACTTCATAACCTCGAGAGAAACCACCCGAAAGATTTGAAGATGTGTAGTTGGCAATGAATGGGGACGGAACATTTATAGTTCTTAAGCTTCCAGTCATAGTATCCCCCGACTTGTTTACTTTTGTATCTGGATTGAAATGTTCTTCAGTCCAAACTTTATACCACTTAGACCAGCTACGGTTACTTATTTTATATCTCCATAAACTATTACCAACTGTTGTGTAATAGTACTGCCATATCCAGTTGCTGCTATTGTCGTGTGTGCCACCGCTATTAACAAATACTTGCATATATCCATAGGCATCAATAGGGTTGTTTGCAGCAGATGGATAAAAATAATACACGCCATTTGTTAATGCTTTATTTAAATCTTCGGTCACGCCACGATTTATTAGCGCATTATCATTATATTCTTTGAAAAAGTTATTAGCACCCTCTTGAGTGAAAATCTTTTCAGCATCTTTGCCACTTTTATATTCAGAAGTTTTTTCCTTATTAAAACCACTATTTTTACTAAACGCCGGTTCTTTACCGTCTATTTCTCTTTTTAAATCATCGGCATC
>Cam_p2__coassemble_4303_pt1 | contig 4903 bp, 5 predicted proteins | sample Cam_p2__metabat2_low_PE_031 | metagenome-assembled genome bin Cam_p2 | reverse complement strand
GAAGAAGCTCCCACTTCAAAAATTACAAAGTAATTTTAAGTGGGAGAGGTTCACTAGATATGGTTATATATATGATATAACTCAAAATAGATTTCTATTAAAATAAATATGATTATAAAGAGACTGATAAATAAAATTCGGTCTCTTTTTTATTTCAATAAAAATAAATATATGATAGAATGATTTATAATATTTAAGTGTGAGGTATACTATGAACGTTTTAATAACTGGTGCTACTGGCGGAATAGGAAAATCCCTAATTGACATATTTATAAAAAATAATTATCATGTAATTGCTTTAGGGAGAAATGTAGATGAATTAAAGAAATTACAAAATAAGTATGGACATATGATACTCTGCTACAAAATAAACTTAAATTATGAAGATGAAATTGATTCATTCTTTCAATTTTTGGAAGATAAAAAAATTAAAATACATATTTTAATTAATGGAGCTGGTATTGGTGAATTAGATTTTTTTAAAAATACATCATACCAAAAAATAAAAAAAATCATAGATACCAATATCCTTGCACTTACTAAATTTACATCATATTTTTATAAACGTATGATCAAAAAAGGCGGGACAATAATAAATATCTCATCAACTGCTGGATTTCAATGTGGTGGTCCTCTTATGGCTATATATTATGCTACTAAGAGCTATGTGAATTCATTTACTTATTCACTTTATGAAGAAAGTAAAAATACAAAAATAAGTATTATTTTATTAGCACCTGGTCCAACACTTACAAATTTTGCTGGTATGTCTCAAAATTTAAATTCCTTAGAAAAATTATATATCACTTCTCCAAAAGAAGTAGCAACAGCATTATTTAATGGTTTTATAAAGAAAAAATTTTTAATTATTCCAGGAAAAATCAATAAAATATTATATTACTCAAATAAGTTATTACCTTCTAAGATAATGTTATCTTTTATAAAAAAAATTCAAGAAAAGAAAATGTCAAAGGAATAGGAGGTTATATGAAAATAAAAAATTTATTTTTAATTATAGTTCTATCTGTAATATATGGATGTACATATTTTGAAGTTAAAGATGCTATAAATGAAGCTAACAAAGGAAATTATTTAGTGTCACTAGAAAATTTATCCACTATATTAAAAGAAAATAATAGTAATAAAAAAGCTATTGACGCAGTAGAACTGATTTATCCACAAGCTTATAAAAAATATTCTGATGATATATTAGCAAATAGAGAATATGATTTAAAAAAATATACACAAGGAATGATAAACTTACTAAAAACTCAAGAATTATATTTTAATCTTCCAGAAACTAGTAAAGCACAAATGAATATTATTGCTCCATCTCTAAATAAAAGAAATCAACTGAAAAAAGAGATTGCAAAAGAATTCATGATTTTAGGTAAAATGGTATATATTGATAACTATATCTCTAAATTAAAAGCTTTTGGCTATTTAGAAAGTGCAAATTCATATAATATTGATAATAGTATTACTATTTTAAATACATATAATGAATTTAAAAAAAGAGCAAACGGAAAATTTTTTATCAAACTTGATACAAATATATATCCAACTATTGCATTTCCTTTAGTTGATCGGATAAAAGCAACTATCGTAAGTTATCCTTTATTTACAGTTTCAAATTATAAAGATTCTAACCTTATTTTTACAATAGATTTGTCTAACCTTATTTATATTCCACCTAATACACAAATAGAACGTGGAATAGATAGTTATACTGACACACAAGAACGTATAGTTATGAAAAAAGTTATAGAAAAGACTACTATAGATGGAAAAGAAATAAAAATTGAAAAATTTATTCCAGTGAGAGAATTAGAAGATGTTGAGGTTCACTATCAATATGAAAAATTTACTAAAACAACCTCTTTACAAATTCAATTATCCTATACACTGCAAGAAAAAAATGGAAACATACTTTTTAAAGGTGTTCATAATATAAATGTAACTGATAAGGTAACATGGAATAAATATTATCCATTTCCTAGATTTTCAAGCATTGATTTATTTAAAGTTCCTATTAGTGAAAATGAAAAATATACCATTTCAGAAAATGAGTTAAATAAAAAACTTATAATGAAACTACAAAATCAAATTAAAGAAGTTTTAGATTCTTTATACAGTAATACTACTGTAAATCTAGATGAATAAATATAGGCGAAGACCAGGTCTTCGCCTATATTTTAATCTGTTACTTCAGAAAGTAAATAGTCAACTATAAATAGTGGTACATTTTCTGAGTTATTCTCTTTTATTTTTCTTTTAAAAAGATCTAAAAAATAGCACGATTCCTTAGGAGTACTTTTTCTTATCTCGTATTTGTCTATGTTAAAATATTGTGCAACATTTTTTGCTATTTCATCTATAAGTTGCTGATTAGTAGTTCTTCCTAATCCCAAACCGATATATCTCTTATTATCTTTTACAAATGGGAGTATGTCAAAACCACCGTAATTGTATACACCTTTTACGTCATCACTTTCCAAAATTTTATTATGTTCATCAAGGAATACTTGCAATTCCAATTTGTACATTAAATTTCTCATATGGTGCCTCCAAATTATTTTAATAGTCTCATTATACTACAAATAATAGCAAAAGTCATCTTTATTCTCTAACTGTATAAAAAAAACTGAGTTATATTATCAAAATAAAAAAAATGTCCAGTTTATGAGAAATTTAAATACATCTAAAACTCTATATATGTTATTTTTTTATAAAAAACCCACTCCAATATGGAATGGGTAAAATAATTATTTTGTAATTTCTTTAAATGCTGCTGCTTGCTCTTTAATTCCTTTTTCAGCTGCAAATCTTTCTATGCTTGAAGCTCCAAAGAATCCGTCTATACCTTTTGTATTTTTTATTACATATTCTGCATCTGCAGGCTCTGCAATAGGTCCACCATGACAAATTACAAGAATATCTGGATTAACTTTCTTTCCAGCTTCTATTATTTTTTCAATCTTTTTAATGCAATCATCTAATGTCAGTGCTGTTTTTGCCCCTATAGTTCCTTTTGTTGTTAATCCCATATGTGCTACTAAAATATCTGCCCCTGCTTTTGCCATTTCTTCTGCTTGATATTCATCAAATACATATGGAGTAGTTAACATATCTAATTCATGTGCTTTTCTTATCATCTCAACTTCAAGACCATATCCCATACCAGTTTCTTCAAGATTTTGACGGAAAACTCCATCTATAAGTCCTACTGTAGGAAAGTTTTGAACCCCACTAAATCCCATACTTTTTAATTCTCTTAAGTATACATCCATTATACGAAATGGATCTGTTCCACAAACTCCTGCTAATACTGGTATTTCTTTTACTACTGGTAATACTTCATGTCCCATTTCTATAACTATTTGATTTGCATCTCCATATGATAGTAATCCTGCTAATGATCCTCTTCCTGCCATTCTATATCTTCCAGAGTTGTAAATAATTAGCATATCTGCTCCACCCATTTCACTGCTTTTAGCAGTAATTCCTGTTCCAGCTCCTACTCCTAATAATACTCTTCCATTTTTTAATTCACTTCTAAATTTTTCTAATATTTCAGTTCTTGTCATTTTATTCATATATATCCCTCCACTTTATTTTTATTTAGTCATTAGATCAATTAATTTTTTTGCTGCTGTTTCTGCAAAATATTTATCGTTGATATTATTTTCTAATTCTATAATCTCAACTTTACCTTTATCAACATTCTTTTTTAATGTATCAAATAACATTTCATCTTCTTTTGCCCCGTAAAATGGTTGCCCTTCTCTGTCTATAGCTGATACACCTTTTAAAGGTAAAATTAATGTTGTTTTCCCTTTACTCATATTTAGTTTTTCTGCAATTTTTTCCCCTATTTTCTTATTTTCATCTATAGAAGTTCTCATAAGAGTTACTGTTGGATTATGTCTATACAAATTTCTTGTAATAAACTCTTTTGGTACTGTATCATAAGGTCCAAAATTTACCATATCTAATGCTCCAGTTGAAACTACTTGTGGTATTCCCATTTGTGCTGCTGCTTCTAATCTATTTTCTCCTGCTGTTAAAACTCCACCAACTATTTCATCACACCATTCAGTAGTTGTAAAATCTAAAACTCCTTGTATATGCCCTGTTTTTATTAAGTCTTCCATAGCTTTTCCACCTGTTCCAGTTGCGTGAAAAACCAATACTTCATATCCTCTATCATTCATATATTTTTTAGCATAGTCTACACAAGGTGTTGTTACTCCAAACATAGTTGCTGCAATTAAAGGTTTCTTTTCAACTTCTTTATTAGTTTCATAACTCAACATACCTACAATAGCAAATACCGCATTATTAAAAATTTTAATTGAAATACTATTTAATCCTGCAACATCAACTATAGATGGTATTAATATTAAGTCACTTGTTCCAACATACTGTGTTGTATTTCCTGAAGCCATAGTAGATACTATAATTTTAGGAACACCTAACGGCAATTCTCTCATTGCAGGAGCAGCAATTGATGTTCCACCAGAACCTCCTAAAGAAATTACACCATGAAATTTTCCTTCTTTATATAATCTTGGCAGAAGTTTTTTTAATCCTTTACTCAAAGTTTCAGTAGTCAAAGCTCTATCTTTTTTTTCCATTAATTCTTCTATTGATTTTCCACCCTCTAATGCAACTATATCATTAGAAATATTTGGTTCAAATTCAGGTTTAAAACCACCAGTATGAATTGTAAAAGTTTTTAATCCCAAACTCTCTATTAGCTCTTTAATATATAAAAATTCTTTTCCCTTTGTATCAAAAGTTCCTATTATTCCTATAGTTTTCATATTGCCCCCTTTGTAGTTTTATAAACCTCTTTTTATATTTTCTATACATATTATAAGAAATTAATCGTAAATTATAA
>Cam_p2__coassemble_4097_pt1 | contig 5136 bp, 4 predicted proteins | sample Cam_p2__metabat2_low_PE_031 | metagenome-assembled genome bin Cam_p2 | reverse complement strand
TTTTCTTGTGTTTTTTTATTTCTATAATAAAAAAATTACTAAAAGTACCATTATAACTAATAAATACTAATAGTAATTTATTTAAAAATCATTGTTTGAAATATTCTTTTGGAGACATCTTTGTGTATTTTTTAAATTGTTTTGAAAATTGTGCATAATCATCATACCCTACTATTTCTGCAGCTTCATTGAATTTTATATCTCCATTTTTCACTAATTCTACAAATTTTTCAATTCTATATCTAATTAAGTATTCTGAAAAACTCCAATTAAACTTTTTCTTAAATAAACCACTTAAATAGGAATTACTAATATTAAGTGCAGATGCTAAATCCTTCATTTTTATCTGTTTCATATAATTTTTTTCAATATATTCTTTAATATAATCTCCAACACTATCAGATGTTTTTATTTTCTTTTTCATATTATCACTACAGATTCTAAAAGCTTTTACTGTATTAAAAATCCCTCGTTCTGTTGGAATTCTATCAAATACAGAACCACCTATAAACCCTTGACATGAATTGTTTTCATATACATATTTTAAATCAATTGGACTTTGTATTGGACCACCATAAACCATTTTTATAATTTTTCTTGTTTTTACTTTATCACAAATATTAAAAATTCGTTGAGAAATATTTCTAGCTTTTTTTAATAAAATTGCTTTTTTAGCTCCCACATATCCACCCATAGTTAAACCAAAATGGACACAAATTACATCTGCTCCAGCATTTATCATATCAATAGCTTGTTTTTCATTAAACACAAATGCAATCGTAAATAAATTTAGAAAATTAGCAATTCTAATTGCCTCTATTTCTCTTTCATAAGAAATTCCTCTCTCTTCCAATGCTTCTGAAAATTTACCATCAATAAGTCCTACAGATGGAAAATTATTAATACCTGAAAATCCCACTTCTTTTATCTCTTTTATATAACTATATAAATCTTTTGTAGGATCAGTTGCATTTAATCCAAAAAATATAGGTATATCTTTTGAAAGTGGTAATATTTCTCTCATTCCAATATTCATTACTAAGTCATTACTATTTTCATAGCATAAAAAACTAGATAAAGAACCTCTTCCCATTTGTCTATATTTCCCAGAACTTAAAACTATTGTAAAATCAACTCCAGCATTAACAGCATTTAAAAAACTAATTCCACTTCCTATTACACTACCTATTATGTAGTTATCTGAATTTAAGCTTTTTTTTAATTTATCAATAATTACCTCTTTTGCTATCATAATAATGCACCGCCAATTATTTTTTTATATTATAGCATAGTTTAAATAACTTATATTAAATGTCTAAAAAAATTCAATATATATTTAAAAACAAGCTTATTCAATTGATACAAATTGTATAATAAATATGATATAATTATACTGTATTTCACGAAATTCATATATAGGATAAAAAATTATGAATGATTTAACTTTTTTTACTAATGGAAATAGACATACTTTAGGAGAAAAGTTTAATAAATTTATAAAAACTAATAAAAAGGAGAGTGATTTTAATATGAAGGAAAAGGGAATGAACTTCTACATATTTAGAATTGATTATTCAGAAAGAGATTATTTTAAGAAAAATTTAGAAAGAGGCATTTTAAGACAAGGTTGGGGAGTAGAAAACTTATCTCTACTTGATGAAAATGGAGAAATTAGAAATCAAGAAGAGTGGGTTATTGCTTGTCCAGAAAGTTGGAGAACTACTAATGAAGCTAGAAGATATCTTAGAAACAAAAATACTAACCTAAGAAAAATGTTAGAGATGAAAGAAGGAGATATAATTCTTATTCCTAAATTTCCGGAATGGAATATGTTTTCTTTATATAGAGTTACAGGAAAATATTATTTTAACTTAGAAGAAACAGCTATGGACTATGGACATTGTATTCCTGTGACAATTGCTACTCAATATCCAAAGGAGATAGATAAATGTTTTACTTATAATGGAAATGATGCCACTAAATTAATTCATAGTAAGTTAAGAGGATATCAAAAAGCTATAAATAGTGTATATAATCAAGAGATAATTAATGCTATTAAAAGTTTATTGCAGATACAAAGTATAAAAGATGAATCTCAAATAACAGAGATTTTAAAAGATATTTTTGATAAAAATATCAAAAGTATGGAAAATCTAAACAAAGAAATTTTTTCTGTTAGACCTGATGATGTTGAAAAAATAGTAGAAGAAATTTTTATAAAACAGGGATATTCAGTTGAAAGTAGAAACTCATATGATAGAAAAGGTGGAGATTGTGATAGAACCTTTATAAAACCTCTAGCAATATTAAGTGAAGTAAATGACGAGATAGGTAGTTATAGAGTATATGTACAAATTAAGAAAAAAGATGGAAAATATGATGAAGATGAAGGAATTAATCAACTTGAGGAGATAGTTAACACTAAAGAAAGTATTGAAGGGAAGGAAAATAAATTTAATAATTTTTATAAAGTTTTAGTATGTACAGGAGAATTTAGTCCTCGAATAAAAGAGTTAGCTCAAGAAAAAAATATTATTTTAATTGACGGAATCCAGCTTATACGAATGTGTCTTAAAAATATTTAACAAAAAGAACTCAATAAAATAAAGTTTTATGGAGATTGTGATTATTGAGTTTTTCTGAAATATCAAAACTCCTTTTTTATCAATTAGGTTAAATTTTACATTACGGGCGACTTAACTTTTCTGTATCCTACAGAAAAGTTGTAAAAAATAAAAAATCATATACACTACATCTAATTTTACAAATAAAATTAAAAGTAATATATATGATTAAATTTCATAAATGGTGCCTGGAGGGGGACTCGAACCCCCAAGGTGTTGGCCACCGGGAGATTTTGAGTCTCCTGCGTCTACCAATTCCGCCATCCAGGCAACTAATAAGTTTTAAACTTACTCATTCATGATATACTATTTTAGATAGTTTGTCAATATTTTTTTATCTAAAAAGTGATAAAAATTCATTTGGTATTTTACTTGTAAACGAAAACACCTCTTTAGTTATAGGATGTACAAATACTATTGAATGTGCATGTAGTCCCAATCTCTTAATAGGATTTTTAGTAGCACCATACTTTTTATCTCCAACAACACTATGTCCAATATCTTGCATATGAACACGAATTTGATTTTTTCTTCCAGTTTCTATATTAACTTCAACTAATGAATAATTCTTATTTTTCTTTAATACTTTATATGTAGAAACTGCTTTTTTACCCTCATTTTCATTTGTTGTCGAATAAGATACATAAGCTTTATTTTCAGCTATATAAGAAACTATTGTGTCTGTTTCTTTTTCCATAGCTCCTTCTACTAATGCAACATAGGTTCTTTTTTTTACCATTTCATTCCAGTTAGTTTGTAGAATATCTTGTGCTTTAGGTGTTTTAGCAAATAACATAACTCCAGATGTGTCTCTATCTAAACGATGTACAACAAAAATCTTATTTTTAGGATCTACTTCTTTTAGATAATTTTTTAATATACTATATGCAGTATTATCTTTTTCTTTAGCAGTTGCTACTGACAATATACCTTTATCCTTTTCTACAACTAAAATATCGTTATCCTCATATAGAATTGTAACACCTTTTAAATCTTGTTTATGCACTCTTGATTTTCCAATACTTACAACTTGACCTTCTTTAAGCATATAGTTGTATTGTGAAACTACTTCTTCTCCTACCATAACTCTTTTATGAGTTAACATTGATTTTATACTATTTCTACTATTTTGTGGCATTTTTTCCATTAAAAACTTCATCAACTCTATGTTTTTATCAACTTTAAACTCTGTATTATTTTTTCCCATTTTCTCCTCCATTAATTCTTCATACTCTACATTATACCATACTTTTCAATAGAAAAAAATATAATTTCTACTGTTAATAAAAATTAATCTTTCATTTGAAATATGGTATAATAGAAGAGAATAACATAATAAGAGAGGAAGAGATAAATGAAAGTTAATGTTTTAAATTGTGAAAAAATTAAAAATAGATATCAAGTAACAATCAATCCACATGTATTTTATATAGATGGTAAAGGTGGACAATTAGGAGATAGAGGTAAAATAGGTCAAGCTGATGTAATTGAAGTTAATGAAAACTATGTATTTACAAATCAAAATCTTGAACCTGGTGAATATTCTTATTCAATTGATATGACTAGAAGAGAAGATATTGCTCAACAACATACTGCTCAACATACTTTTTCAGCTGTAGCATTTAATGACTATGATTTTAATACTGTTGGATTTAGAATGGCTGATGAATATACAACAGTAGATCTTGATTCAAACACTATTACAAATGAAACAATAGAACAAATTGAAAAAAAAGTAAATGATATTATAAATCAAGGAATAGATATTAAAATATATACTGTAAATCATGATGAAGCTTTCTCTATTGAAGGTTTACGTAAGCCTATAAAAGAAAAAATAACTGGTGATGTAAGATTTGTTGAAATTCCACATATTGATATCGGAGCTTGTGCAGGATTTCATGTAAATAATACAAGGGAAATGAGATTATTTAAAATAATAAATCATGAAAAAATTAAAGGTAATTTTACTAGATTTTATTTCTTAGCTGGTAATAGGGCTCTAAATGATTATTCATATAAACATATGTTAACTAGAGAATTATGCCATACTTTTAGTTGCACTGAAAATAATATATTAGATATGGTTGACAAAATGAATTCGTCAAAATTAGAAGCTGAAAACAGTTTAAAACATCTAGCTATTGAGTATAGCTCACTTCTAGCAAAAGATGTTATAAATAATGCTCTTTCAATTAAAAACTATAAATTAGTTATATACAATGGCAATAAATTAGTAGGTGACAATCTTCATAAACTTATAGCAGATGATAATTTTGTAGTTGTTACAAGTAATGAATTAAATCATGCAATAACTTCTAAAACTATAAATTGTAAAGAGCTAATTGGATATATTTCACAAAAAAAAGATATTAAAGGTGGTGGAAACCAAATAAGAGGTAATTTCAAAGGAAATATTACTAGTGAAGAGATTGAAAAATACATAATAGAGTATATAAACACTTTATAATATAATATTTTTTAACCCCCCTATTTTAGCAATTTACAAATA
>Cam_p2__coassemble_3091_pt1 | contig 7043 bp, 7 predicted proteins | sample Cam_p2__metabat2_low_PE_031 | metagenome-assembled genome bin Cam_p2 | reverse complement strand
AATTCATCGCACCACCTATAGAGCTGGGCGACTTCTTGCCCGTTAGGTTAAAAATGCAGCTAATTGGCTATTTGCCCCCCAACCAGTTGGGTCTATCCAGTATCCAATACCCATTAAGATAGCAGCAGCTGGTAGTACAGCAACTGGAACCATTAACGCCTTACCTATTTTTTGTAAGTACTTAAACATAAACTTTCCTCCTTTTATCTTCTTAAGATAATAACTTTATTGTTGTTACTTACTCTTGTTATGTTTATGTAAAAATTTAAAATAAACTAAACTTATTATGAATTTATTTTTCAATTTGATTATACTATATAATAAATTTTTTTGCTAGATATTTTTTTAATATTTTGTAAGTTTTCTTACTTTTCAATCACTTATGTTCTATTATGTTTTATTTTTGACATACATTAATGAAATAAAATTTCATTATTTTTATATTTTTTGCAATAATATCTAAAAAATAAAGCGTAAGCAGCAATAAACAATTCTTGCCACTTACGCACTTTTTATATCTCCATATCTTTTACACTATTTAATACAACTGTAGGCTTAAACTCTGTTGTCTTTACATCTTCTGCTGTAGCTTCACCAGTTAATACAAGTATTGTGTCACACCCATTATTATATCCACAAGCAATATCTGTATATAATCTGTCTCCTATTATAACTGTATCTTCTTTTGAAACGTTTTTAGTTTCAAGACAAAAATCAAGAATTTCTGCATATGGTTTTCCTAAAAATTTAGGCTCTCTTCCAACTGCATATGACAGTAATTTACATATACTTCCACAATCAGGATAAAAAACATTATCTTCTACTGGATAAACCATATCTGGATTTGCTCCTATATATGTAATATTTGGTTCGTGAGTTAATATTTCACAAGCTTTAGTCAGCTTATCATATCTCAATTCTGAATCTAATCCAATTACTACTGCATCTAAATTATAGCTTCCATTTTCTTTTTTAGGATCATCTACAACAGTAAGCCCTAAGTCTCTTAAAAGTTCTTTAAACTTTTCTGTTCCAACTACATATATTCTCTTTTTATTATTTTTAAGAAGATATTGCCCAGTTGTGAACCCACCTGTTGCAACCTCATCTTCAGTTATTTCAATTCCTATTTTAGCCATTTTTTCAACGTATTGAGCCCTTGTCCTAGAAGAATTATTAGTAAATACCATAAACTCTTTTCCTTCTGATTTTATTTTTTTTAGTACATCTAATGCTCCGTCTATGACTTTATCTCCTAAGATTAAAGTCCCATCTAAATCAAATAAATAAAGTTTCTTATTTTTCATATGTCTCCCCTTTTCACTGTTTTCCAAATTACTTTCTATTATACTATATATTCTTAGAGATTACTATTATACTTACATAAAAATAAAAAAAGGCAGCTTTTAAACTGCCTGAAAAACAACGGTTATTAAGTTGCATCCATGTTTTTTTGATAAATACTATTCTTCTTTCCCTTCTTTTTTCTCTACTTCATGATACTTTTCTATTACGATGTCAGTGATTTCTTTTCTTAATTCAGGCTTAATAGGGTGTACTATATCCTTATACTCTCCATCTGGCATTTTTCTTGATGGCATAGCTACAAACATTCCCTTTTGACCGTCGATAATTTTTAGCCCGTGAATAACGAAACTTTCATCAAAAGTTATATCAGCATAAGCCTTTAGTTTTAGCTCATTGTCAGATTTAACTGTTCTCAATCTTACATCTGTAATTTTCATAGTTCATGCACCTTCCCTTTTAATATATGTATTCATCTAATCCGCTGCAAAGATAGACCCTACAGTGTTGTAAATGCTCCTTTATTGCTTTTACTTTTTCTTTAGATTGGTGTCGCTGAACAAATGTGTAGTAGGCACTTCCACTGCCTGACATAAAAAATCTTCCACCACATGTGTCCTCCAATATTTTTCTGAAGTCTACGATATTTGTATCTACTTGTAAAAGCCCCTGTTCTAGATTGTTCTCTATATTGTTTTCCACAAGTTTCAGATTATTTTCTTTCAATCCTTTTATAATGCTAGGTATATCTGCATATTTTTTATTTTGAAGATTGTCAACATTTTTATATGCTAGTGCTGTAGATACTCCAAATGGAGGTTTAATAACTATAATATCCATATCAAGATTGTTTTCTATTAACTCTATTTCCTCTCCAATTCCTCTAACTCTTGCTGGTTTATTAATTAGAAAAAAAGGTATATCAGCTCCTATACTCTTTCCTATCTGCAAAAGCTTTTCCATTGGAAAAAAATCCCCATGATATCTGTTTAAAAGTTTTAGAAAGAAGGCTCCGTTTGAGCTTCCTCCTCCAAGTCCTGCCTCATGTGGTATCACTTTTTCCAGATAAAGTGAGATTTTATGTGGAGAAATTCCACTTTCTGAGTAAAACTTCTCATATATTTTATACAGAATATTCCTCTTATCAGTAGGAATTCCCGCTGTATCGGTTTTAATTTCAAGATCACCTATACTGTCATATATCTCACCTGAAATTCTATCAGATAGAGATATAGGGATCATTATCATATCCAAAAGATGATAGCCATTAGGCAATAATTCTGTTACATTAAGACCAAGATTTATCTTAGCATTTGATTTAATATCAAATATCATTCAAAAATATCCTCCTCACCACTTAAATCTAGGGTGATTCCTTTACTTTCTAATACATTTATTAAATCTGCTGCCCTATCTTTTGGCACATTTCCTGTAGGAACCTCTACTATTTGAAATTTAAAATATTTATCAAAATATTCAAGTTCTAGTATCTGTCCAGGTTTTACCTCTGTTGAAGCTTTGGCAACTTTACCATTTAATTTGGCTTTACCTCCGTCTACAACAATCTTAGCTATTGGTCTTCTTTTAATAATTCTGCTTACTTTTAAAAATTTGTCTAATCTCATGGTTACCTCTCTTTCTACTATATATACTACATTTTTTCTAGTTGTCAATGGTATTTTTATTTTTTACCTTTCTTTTCTTCAAGTTTAGCTTCTTCCCAAAGAATGTTCATCTGATCTAGAGTAGAGTTTTGCATATCACATCTTTCTTCTACATATCTAAATCGTGAATCAAATTTCTTAATTGTATTTTCAAGAGCTTGATTTGCATCTACATCTAAAAATCTTGCAAGATTTACAACTGCAAATAGTAGATCCCCAAGTTCCTCTTTACAACCTTCGTGATTATTTTTATCCATCTCTATCTTTAGTTCACTAAACTCTTCATTTACCTTTTCTACAACTTTTGAAATATCATCTTTACTCCAATCAAATCCAACTTTAGACGCTTTCTTTTGAATTTTTTGTGCCTTTGACAGTGCTGGTAAATATTTAGGAATTCCATCTAATGCTGATTTACGATTTTGATGTATCTTCTCTGTCTTTTTAATAGCTTCCCAATTAACTAATGTCTGTTCTGGTGTAAGATTATTTTCTTTATTTCCAAAAACATGGGGATGTCTTCTAATTAATTTTTCACACACCTCTTTTGATACATCTTCAATGTTAAATTTTCCTTCATCTTCTCTAATATCAGCTTGGAAAACTATATTCATCAAAAGATCTCCTAATTCTCCTTTGTGCTCTTCAGGATCACCTTCCATAGCTTCTAATACTTCTGCTGTTTCCTCAATTAAGCAAGGTTTTAAACTCTCTAAAGTTTGAACTCTATCCCAAGGACACCCATCTTTTCCTCTTAAAACTTTTATAAGCTCAACTAATCTATCAAACTCTTTCATTATTTTTTCTCCTTTCATACTCTTCATAGAGGTCTACAAACTCTTTTATTTCTCCATTATAGATTATTAATTCCTCTCTATTTAAGTATTTTATCTTTCCTTCTGTCAGCATAGCAAATACTATATCTACATTAACTTTATCTCTATCAAATTTTATCTGAGAGCTTTTATCTTCAAGTGTTATTGCACTTTTTATGCCAAGTTTTCTAGCTCTAAATTTAAGTGCTATATATTCAAATAGTCCTAAAGCCTCTTTTGGCATCTTTCCATAAATATCTTTTAACTCCTCTTTATATCCTTCTAGTTGAGCTAAATCAGATATTTCTACAAGCTCTCTATACACACGTATCTTTTGATTTTTCTCTATATATTCATCTGGAATATATGCTTCATAATCAACTATTATCTCTATATCTTCAAATGTATCTTGGCTAACAAAATCCCCTTTTAACTTTTCAATCTCTTCTTGTAACATCTTCATATACAGATTGTATCCAAATGTTTCTAAAGCTCCATGTTGACGCTCTCCTAATATTTCTCCAGCACCTCTAATACGCATATCTTCTAAAGAAAGTTGAAGTCCACCTCCACCTTCTTCTTCTAAATTTTTCAAAGACTCAGCTCTTTCTTTTGCTTTTTTGCCTTGAATTTCTTTGATTAATAGATAGCAATATCCCTGTTTATGACCACGTCCTATTCTTCCTCTCAACTGATATATTTGAGAAAGGCCTAACTTATCCACTCCATCTATAATCATAGTATTTGCATTTTCAATATCAATACCATTTTCTATTATAGTAGTTGCAACTAAAATATCTGTATCTCCATTTTCAAAAGCTCTAATTTTATCTCTTATCTCTTTTGGCTCCATTTTACCATGGACATAATCTATTTTTATATATTCAGGTAAAAGTTTTTCTAACTCTTGCACCTTATATTTTATTCCATTTACAAAGTTATAGATATAGAAAACTTGTCCTTCTCTTGCTATTTCCTTCATTATTATATTTTTTATCTCATTGTTTTCAGTTGGAATAAAAAGTGTTTCAACAGGCTTTCTTCCTTCTGGAGGTGTATCTATTACCGATAGATCTCTTATTCCTAACAAAGATAAATTTAATGTTCTAGGAATAGGCGTTGCTGTCAGTGTTAGCATATCTACATTAGCTCTATATTTTTTTAATTGCTCTTTAGCTTTTACACCAAATTTTTGCTCCTCATCAATAATGACAAGTCCTAAATCTTTAAATTTTACATCTTTTGATAAAAGTCTGTGAGTTCCAATAACTATATCAGTACTTCCCTGTTCTATTGCATTGATTGCTTTTTTTAATTCAGTAGGTGTTTTAAGTCTACTTAAAAGTTCTATAGTTATAGGATAATTTTTCATTCTCTCACAAAATCTATTGTAATGTTGTTGAGCTAAAATTGTAGTAGGCACCATTATAGCTACTTGTTTACCGTCTGTTGCAGCTTTAAATGCTGCTCTCATTGCAACTTCTGTTTTACCATATCCAACATCTCCACAAATTACTCTATCCATAACCTTAGAAGATTCCATATCTTTTTTTACATCTTCTATAGCCTGTTTTTGAGATGGCGTTTCATTGTATGGAAAACCTTCCTCAAACTCTTCTTGCCAAATAGTATCCAATGTAAATTTATACCCATTTCCGCTTTCACGTTTTGCCTGAATTTCAATAATTTCTTTAGCAAATACAAGCATCTCTTCATAAAGTTTTTCTTTTTTCCTTTTAAATCCTCTTCTCCCCAAATTATATAATTCAGGAGTTACACCTGGGTGAGAGATATATTTTTCTATTCTGCTTATTCCCTCTACAGGAACAAAAAGTTTATCTTCATCTGCATATTTTATCTTTAAATATTCGTGTCCATCTATTACTTCAATTCCAAGATAGAGTCCAACTCCATAGTTTTCATGGATTATATAGTCCCCTTCTCTTATTTCAGAAACATTTTTGTATCGTAAACTTATCTTGTCTTTTGTTTCTCTTCTAACTCTTACACCTTTTAGTTCTCTATCTGTTAAAACTAAAAGATTTTCTTCTTCATAACCTTCATACAAAGGATAACGTTTAAACTCTATATTTTTACACTCTTTAAATATCTCTTGATATCTTTTAGCTTCATCTGACATTATTAAAATCTTTTTCAAACTCTCATTTGAAATATCTTTTACATATTCATAATCACTAAATCTTCCTATATCTTGGTGAGAAAATTGTTTTAGTTCTATCTCTTCACCTTGATTTTTTATTTCATTAAATCTACTTCGCAATATAGATTCTTTGTCTCTATCTCTTAAAACTAACTCTTCTAACTTATATTTTAAAAGCTCTGGATTTTCAATAAATATCTTTACATTTTTTATCTTTTTTACAATGTCATAAAAAGATACTATTTTTTCATTATTATTGTCCATATACATTTCAAAAGACTGCTTTTTTTCAATACTTCTTTGAGTTTCTATATCAAATATAGAGATTCTTTCTATCTCATCTCCAAAACTTAGTTCCATTCTAACAGGTAAATTTCCATCTGCTGGAAATATATCTATAATATCTCCTCTTGTACTAAACTGTTTTCTCTCTTGAACCATATAGTTTCTTTCATATTTTTTATCTATAAGTTTATTTTCAAGAGAAGACACATCAATAGTTTGTCCCAACTTAAAAGATAACTTTTCCCCTTCTAAAAAGTAATCTCTTAAAAATGATTCTAAAGAGACTAAAAGTATATATTTTTCATCTGATTTTACAAGTTTTAAAAAATCATAGTTTAATTTTTCTATTTCTTCTTCATTTCCAGTACTTTCAAATCTAAGAACTTTACCCTCATATACATCATCTAATACTGCACTATAATCTTCAATGTTTCTATTTGATGAACACAGATATACAATCTTTTCTTTATAATCCTTCAATAAAAAAGGAATACGTCCCCTATATTCAAACATTTTTCCTCCTTAAAATATATATGTATTGTAACCCTTTTTAAGCTTTATTGTAAAGTTTTATTAATTAATCAACCCTGCATATAAGAGCAATAAAAGCTATAATAACTTTTTATTTTTACCTAAATATTATATCAAAGTTTCCATTTTATTTTAATGTTATTTAATTTTATGCTCATATTTGAATTAAATAAAGTATCTTAAATCATCATCTTTATTAAATAAAAGTTAATTTTAAAGTTAACGTTGTCTAGATTTTTATAAAATTTTATCTATTTTACTCTATATTTAAAAAATATATAT
>Cam_p2__coassemble_2532_pt1 | contig 9020 bp, 9 predicted proteins | sample Cam_p2__metabat2_low_PE_031 | metagenome-assembled genome bin Cam_p2 | reverse complement strand
GTTGACTATATCTTTATAGTCGTCCTTAGTAGAAATTTTATTCTCCTTTTCATTTAAATTTTTAAGATCTCTTTTTAAAGAATTGAATAAGTTTATAAAATTTTCATAAAACTTCTTTCTCAATTCTACAGAAATATTCTTAAAAAAATATATGTTTTCTAATGAATATTTCAAATGAATTATTAATTGCTCATAAGCTTTTATTTGATATTCTTTCCCATTATTTTTAAGGCAATATTTTATGTAATCTAAATAGACTATTGTTAGTTCTGAGTAATTAATAATAGTACTATTTAATGATTTTAGAGCATACTTAGTTAAAGCATTTTTTATTCTTTTTATGTTTTCATTATAAATATTAATATTTTTACTTAAAATTAGTCTTTTATATTCATTTATTAAAATTTCGTTTCCATTTAATTCAATTAATCTTTCAAAACACTCTACAAAAGTCACCATAAATGATAAATCTAAATTAATAATATGCTCATCATAATTTTTATCTGTTTTATTGAGTTTTTTATAAATATAATCAATTCCTTTTTTATCCCCTTTTTTTATAGAATTTATTAACTGAATTTGATTATCATCATTACTACTTAAATTTAAAAAAAAATCAATTATTTGCTTTTCAAGTTTTTTATCTAATTTATTAAAGTCTATTCCTAATTCCCTAAGTTCCTTTCTATAATATTTTTTTCTTTTTTTTAGCGCATCTATCTCATACTCATTTTTTTCATTTCCCAAATTTGGCATAAAAATTCTCCCCTTTCTCTTTTTATATTTACATTATACTATATATCTATAAAAAGTTAATCTAAAAAAGCAGGTAATAAAAATGAGGACATTCACAACGAGATTTTGTACGAATAGTTATAAGTTATACTACAACTTTAGTAATACATCCTATAGACAAATAAAAAGAAACAACAAAATAGATAATGGAGATGATAAATATGAAAATTAAAGAAGATGTAAAAATACTTCTATCAACTGCAAAGATAATAAATAATCCTATTTTAATTAGATATTTGACAGGTAAAGCTTATAATAGCACAAAATTAGCAGAGACACTTTTCCATTCCAAATATCTAGTACTTGGAGAAGGAGTTATAAAAGCTAAATATATGAACAATTATATCTCTAAAAAAGGCTTAACACAGTTAATTGAACATTTTATTCCTATAAAGAATGAAGAAGATTTTCAAAATTTCATTACTAGGTTTAATGAAGAAGAAAAAATAGAACAAGAAAAGGAGGAACAGAAAAATCAAACTTGGCTACAGGAGCTAGATTTAAAATTAGCTAACTTAGATTTAGATCCAGCTCAAAAAGAAAAAATTATGAATATAATCGCTTCGTGTCCTTCAAATAAACATGAGCTTGAACAGTATTTTTGGAAAATTGTTGATATGAAGATAACTCAAGGTAAAGCAATAGATCTACTTAATACAAAACCTGGTATCAAAATTGATAAAAATACTTATACTAAGAAAAAGAGAAATAAGGGGGAGATACAATGAATGAAAATAAGGAATATTTGATAGTGGATGATATTTCACAAGAATCAAAGAATAAAGACTTGACAAAGACAAAGATTGAAAGGCATCTCAAATATGATGATACTTGTACAGAAATATGGATATCTTTCAAAGGAGATTTTCAAATTGTTTCCACGCAGAATCTAATTGTAAATATAAAGTTACAAGACGGAACCATAAAAGCAGAAGTACACTTGACTAATCTATCTCAAAATGATCTTTTAAATCAAATTAAGAGTGAAAAAAATTACAATATGAGTGGCAGCATAACTTATTCTCATATCTTGGAAGCTTTTATTTTAAAAAATATAGAAATTTATAAACTTGATAACCCACTTAATTTTTACTTGGAGAAACTAATGAATTTAGAAACAACGAAACCTTTTTATTATTCGTATAATAGCTATAATCACCCATGGCCACCACCTGGTACTTATTACACTCTTACATCTCCTGTTTTTGATGCAAATGATTATATAAGTAATCGCAATTTTCATGAGAGGTTAAATAAATTGGTTGAAGGATTTGGTTTCAATAGTTCAAGACTTTTACTCATAGAGAAATACTGTATTGCATTAAGATTAATTCCATTGGTACAAAAAAAATATTTATCTATAGAAGTGTCAAAACCACAGTTAGGGAAAACACATATATACAAACTTTTAGACCTCGATGTCTTCAGTACTAACATTACTAGAAGTAGCACATTTATCGATGGTCGTAATAATGCTCTTGGTGATTTTTTCTCTGTTGAAGGAACCTATATTATAGACGAGTTTTCAAAATTAAAAGACCCAGAAATTATATCAACTATTCAAGTGTATAAAAACGGTGATAAAGATTATGGGGCTATTCAATCAGGAAAGGTAAAAGAAAATAGTGATAACTCCATTATAATTATCGGAAATCCATCTGTTCCAATAAACTACTACACTGTATTCAAAGATAATCAAAATATTTTTTCTAAAAGTATATTAGATAATAACTCCGATACAATTGCTTTTTTCGATAGGGTGGATCAAATTATTCCTTCCTTTGATTGTAGAACTTTAAATCAAACTATGTACAATCAAACAGGTCCTAATAGAGTGTTTATTGAAACTTTACGACAAGCTATCCCTGAACTGAGACAAACAGAGATCGGTATAAATAAACTATTACAAAGATATGGTTGTTCTTCAATATTTGAAAGCACAAGAGATGAAATAGCTATTTGTAACACTTTGGAAGGATTATTAAAACTATTATTTCCAGAACTTGTTAACAACCATGAATACTATAATATTCCTTTAGCTAACTTTAATGAGTTATTAAGATTAGGAACTTATGTACGACAATTAGCTAAACAGCAAATACAAATTATAAGCAACACTGGAATTAATACAATGTCGTATAGTATTAGTGCCTGTGCTAATATTAATGGACAAATCATAGCACAAACTGAATACGGTTTAAATATTCTACTCAATAATGGATATAGTTTTATTTTAGGGTAATATTAAACTTCTTTTAATTATATATAATAAAATAGACAGAAGGAGGTATAAGTTATGAAAGTTAGAATGTCAACAAAAAAAGCAGCAGAACTTCTTGGGTTACCCGTACAAACTCTAAGAATATTCATCAGACAAGGAATGTTTAACGAATTTGCTAGAGCTGTAAGAAAAGAAGGATCTAAACATTGGATATACTATATTAATAGCTCTAGACTCTATGAATACTTAAATGTAAAAGAATCCATTAAGACAGCAATCTAAATAATGGATTCCTAAGTACTCTAAAGTAATGATACCAGAGAGTATACTCTTATCTCACAAATAAAGTATATCATCTCTGGTATTTTTAGTAAAGTGAATATTAATATTTAAAAGGAGATAAAGAAATGAAACGAGCAAATGGAAATGGATGTATTAGCAAATTAAGTGGCAAAAGAAGAAAACCTTATCTTGTTAAAGTGACTGTTGGTTGGGATAACACTGGGAAACAAATTAGGAAGGTAGTTGGAACATATGAAACACAAAAAGAAGCTCAAAAAGCATTAGCTGACTACCATTCTACCCCTTATGATATAGAATTAGCTAATGTAAGCTTTTCATATATCTATCATAAATGGAGTAAGCCTAAATATGAAACATTAAGTCATTCAGCAATACTCGGCTACCAATCAGCATATGCAAATGTTGAAATGCTACATAATATGAAAGTTAAAGATATTAAAGCCAGACATCTACAAGAAGCACTTAATAAATGCGATAAAGGTGTTCCTACAAAAAGAAAAATTAAATACTTATTTGGACAAATGTTTGCCTATTGTATGCAAAACGATATTATAAACAAGGACTACAGCAAATTTGTAGATATAGGTAAAAACACTGCTGAAAATAAAAGAAAACCATTTAATAAGAAAGAAATTGAATTATTATGGAAACATGAAAAAGATATTGAATTCATAGATACTATACTAATTATGATATATAGTGGCTTTAGAATCGGAGAATTACTAGAACTTCAAACAAAAAATATAGATTTAGAAAATATGACAATGGTCGGTGGTTTAAAAACAGATGCAGGTAAAAATAGACTAATCCCTATTCATCCTAAAATACTTCCTTTAATAAAAAAAAGATATAATGAAAAACATTCACATTTTATACTTAACTTTAAAGAAAAGCCTATGAAGTATGATAACTACTATAGAGATAAATTTATTCCTATAATGGAGCAATTAAATATGGAACATAGACCTCATGATTGTCGCCATACATTTGCTACTCTTCTTAGTAATGCGAATGCAAATGCAACGGCTATTAAAAAGATGATAGGACATGAAAGCTATATTACTACAGAAAAGATATATACACATAAAGACATAGAAGAACTAAGAAAAAATGTAGAACTTATTAAATAATCATCAAGGAAATTTATATCATATAAAATGGTATAGATTTCCTTTTTTACTTAAGAATTTTTATCTAACTTATAAATTTCTATCTAATCGTATTTTTTTATTAGCTATCCTTTTAAAATAGAGGGTTAAAGAATAAAAATTTTGTTGACTACCCGTTGACTACTTGTTGACTACCGTCCAAATTTTTCCAGTTTTTTCAAATATTCATATAAGCAAAAAACCCCACAAACATAAAGTTTGTGAGGTCTGTAATATCCATACAATTATCTTTTTGAGAATTGAGGACTTCTTCTTGCTTTTCTTCTTCCGTATTTCTTTCTTTCAACCATTCTTGAGTCTCTAGTTAAGAATCCAGCTTCTTTTAAAGCTTCTTTTAAAGTTTCATCAGCTAATAGTAAAGCTCTTGCTATTCCGTGTCTTATAGCTCCTGCTTGACCTGCATTTCCTCCACCGATTACATTTACTTTAACTTGGAATTTATCTAAAGTTTCAGTTAATGCTAATGGTTGTTCAACTATTTTAGAAAGAATATCTCTTCCTCCGAAGTATTCAGCCATAGTTTTACCATTTATTTCTACTCCTGATGCTCCAGGAATTAATCTTACTCTTGCTACAGAAGTTTTTCTTCTACCAGTTCCTCTATATTGAATCATTTCAGCCACTGTCATTTACCCCCTATTAAAATTCTACCTTTACTGGTTTTTGTGCTGTATGTGCATGTTCAGCCCCAGCAAATACTCTTAATCTAGTTAATTGTTGCTTTCCTAATTTATTTTTTGGAAGCATTCTTCTAACAGCTAGCATTAATAGTTCTTCTGGTTTTTTCTCAAGGATTTCTCCCGCAGTTCTTACTCTTATTCCTCCAGGGAATCCTGAGTGATTGTAGTATTTTTTATCGTTTAACTTGTTACCAGTAACTACTACTTTAGATGCATTAGTAACTACTACGAAATCTCCTCCATCAATGTGTGGAGTAAAAGTTATTTTCTCTTTACCCATTAATTTTTTAGCAATTTCAGTTGCTAATTTTCCTAAAACTTGCCCTTCAGCATCATAATGATGCCATTCTCTGACAACATCTTCTTTTCTTTGCATAAAAGTATACTTTTTCACTTTAATTTTTCCTCCTAATTATGTTATATTGTGCTAATATAACGCAACGGTCCTTTGTGGGAAAGGCTTAATATACCTTACTATTATATTAGCTTTTTCCTTTTATGTCAAGTTTTTTTCTTACTTTTCTTCTTGATTTTCCTTAATTTCCTTAGGTTGTTCAGCAGTTTGATCATTTTCTTTTTTCTCAGGTAATGGTCCACCAAACATCCATTCAATTTGTCTTCTTACACCTGTTAAGTCAAGAATTTTATCATCTATTGTTATTCTATCATTTTCAGGAATAGCCATATATCCTTCATCTATAGATGCATTCTTATCTAAATTAACTTGAATTTTTATAGGTTCTGATTCAGGAGTAGCTTTAAATTCAGTTCTTACACTTTTTATAACTCCTTCAGTAGCTAATATTTTAGCCTTTTCTTCATCTGAAAATCTTCTTTGAGGCGGATAATCAGCTATAAAAAGATCTGTTGTTGTAACAAACTTAACTTTGTCCTCTGCTACTTTTTCAAAAATATCCATTGTATATTTTCCTCTTTCAGCAACAACAAATTGTTCAAGATCTAGTATTTTTTTACCTACACCAAATGGATCAAGCATTACACCAAATTCACCTTTAGTGATTAATGTATCATCAGGTGCATTTATTCTTACTTCAAACATAGTAGGTCTTTCTAACTCTTCCATAGTCATAACTATTGAAAGGTTAGGCATTGCAAATGGAAACATAGGTTGAATTAAATTGTCAAAAGAACCAAATATATCAACTACTCCATTAACTTGCGGATTAACTTGTGCTTTATATGCTGTAATTACACTTTTTAATTTTGCCATCTTTATACCCCTTTTTTATTATTATTTTTTAGACTTTGTTTTATAATATACCATATTTTAGAGGGTTTTGTAAATGAAGCTAGAGGCTTTTTCTCAAAAATACTCTTTTTTTGTTAAATTAATATATTTTTAACTATTATAAAACTTATTGACTTTTATATTTTTTTGTGTTATACATATATCAATATATTATAAAGGGAGGTTGCCATGTTACTAAGGAACGGAAAGCTAAGGAACAAAATTCAATTAAATACCTTATCTTTTCATATGCCTTGTTTTTATTGGAACTAACTTTAAAATTTTATTTTTTGTTTTATTGTTATAATTTTTTGTTATTAAAGCCAATCTAACACATAGGTGTTATGTTGGCTTTTTTTTATACTTAAATATATAAGGGGGAAAAAGATGAACGAATTAACTAGACACTTTTCAACAATTTTTGATAATAATTTTGATGAACTAAGGAGTATCAACGAATTTATTTACAACAACCCGGAACTTGGACATCAAGAATTTAAAGCTTGCTCTATTCTTATAGATAGTTTAAAAAAACATGGATTTGAAATTACTAAAAACTTTTGTAATATTCCTACAGCATTTATGGGAAGGTATAAATCTGGAAATTCTGGTCCTACTATTGCTATATTAGCTGAATATGATGCTTTACCTGGTATAGGACACGGCTGTGGACACAATGCTTTTGCTACTACTAGTATTGCAGCAGCTATTATTATAAAAGAGATGATGAAAGATATAAATGGAGAACTTTTAATAATTGGAACCCCAGCTGAGGAAACTTCAGGTGCAAAGGTTGAAATGGCAAATTTAGGTGTATTCAATAATGTTGATATTGCTATGGCTGCTCACCCTACTGGTGAGATGCACGAAAGAAGTGGACACTCTCAAGCAATGGAAGCACTACAATTTACTTTTAAAGGAAAAACTGCACATGCAGCTGGTAATCCATATGAAGGAATTAATGCACTAGATGGAGTAATTTTACTTTTTAACTCTGTCAATGCTTTAAGGCAACAAACTTATGAAACTGCTAGAATTCACGGAATTATATCTAATGGCGGAAAAGCTGCTAACATAATTCCAGATCTTGCTGTAGCTAATTTTTACGTAAGGGCAAACTCTCTTGAATATCTAAAAGAACTTGTTACAAAGGTAAAAAATTGTGCTAAAGGTGCTGCTATTGCTACAGGAACTCAACTTGTCATTGAAAATTATGAAACAAGCTTTGCAGATCTTATAACTAACAAAGAACTTTCTAATTTATACGAAAAAAATTTAAGGTCTTTAGGAGTAAGTGATATACGTGATAGTAAACCATCTGGATCAACTGACATGGGAGATGTCAGTCACTGCTGTCCTACAATACATCCTTATTTTCCACTATGCACTTCACATCTAACTGGACATAGTATTGAATTTGCCAATGCAACTATTCAATCTGAAGCGTATAAAGGAATTAAAGAGGCTGCTATTGCCATGGCTCTTACAGCTTTTGATATATATACTGATAAAAATACTCTTAATAAAATTAAAGAGGAATTTAATGATAATGTAAAATCATAATTGGAGGAAATATGAAAAAATATCTACTTGCTTTATTAATGCTTATCTCAACAATAGCTTTTGGTAAAAAACTTTATGTGGGAACAAATGCCGAATTTGTCCCTTATGAATATTTAGAGAATGGACAACTTAAAGGATTTGATATAGAGCTTATGGAGGCTTTAGGAGCTGAACTAGGGTATGAAATTGTTTGGACTAATATGGGCTTTGATGGACTTTTGCCTGCTCTTCAAATGAAAAAAATTGATGCTGTAATAGCTGGTATGTCTTCTACACCAGAAAGAGAAAAAGCAGTTTCTTTTTCAACGCCATATATGTTAATTGACTCAAGTGATCACTTAGTTTTAGTAAATAAAAATAGTTCATATAATAAGAAGGAAGATTTAAAAGGGAAACATATTGGAGTTCAAATAGGTACTATCCAAGAGCAATTTGCAAAAGATCTAGGCGGAATACCAAAACTATATGATGGCTGGACTAATGCTATTATGGATCTTGAACACAATAAAATTGATGCTGTTATAATTGCTGATGTGACAGGAGAAAAATACTTGCAATCTGTAAAAAATATAAAAAAAATTGATATAGTAGTAGATACAAATCCTGGCGCTGCTATTGCTGTTAGAAAAGCTGATAAACAATTAGTAGAAAATTTAAATAAAGCTTTAGAATCAATTGATGAAAAAGGAATATATATCCAAATCTTAGAGAAATATTTTCCAGAAAAAGTAAAACAATATAAAAAAATAAATAAAAACTTTTAAACTTTTTTAACTTATTCTTCGTCAAAAGTATAAGTAATAATAATTGATTCATAAAATTCTTTCCCTAATTGAAGATGAGGATGGGTACCCCCCTGTCCTCATTTTTCTTTTATAAATATTTTTATAATTTTTTAAACTTTTTTCAAAACTATTTCGTCAAAAGTGTATCAATGATAATTATCATTTATAAAAAATTCTTTCCCCAAACTGAAGCAGGTGTAAAAACCTGCTTTTTAATTTAATTATTATTTTTATATATTTTCATTCCATTTATAT
>Cam_p2__coassemble_1985_pt1 | contig 12161 bp, 10 predicted proteins | sample Cam_p2__metabat2_low_PE_031 | metagenome-assembled genome bin Cam_p2 | reverse complement strand
AAGAGACCACCTGGAAGAGAAGCTTACCCTGGAGACGTATTCTATCTACATTCAAGATTACTTGAAAGAGCGGCAAAACTTTCTGATAAATTAGGTGGAGGATCAATAACTGCACTTCCAATAATTGAAACTCAAGCAGGAGACGTATCAGCATATATTCCTACAAACGTAATTTCAATTACTGACGGGCAAATATTCCTTGACTCACAATTATTCAACTCAGGATTCAGACCAGCTATAAACGCAGGTATATCTGTATCGAGAGTTGGAGGATCAGCTCAAATAAAAGCTATGAAACAAGTTGCTGCAAAAGTTAAACTAGAACTTGCACAATACAACGAACTTTTAACATTTGCTCAATTCGGTTCTGACCTTGACAAAGCTACAAAAGCTCAATTAGAAAGAGGACACAGAATCATGGAAGTATTGAAACAAGCTCAATATAAACCATTCCCAGTAGAAGAACAAGTTGTTTCTTTCTTTACACTTGTTAACGGATACTTAGATTCTGTTGAATTAAAAGATGTAAGAAGATTTGAAGCTGAACTTATTACTGAACTAAGAAATACAACAGATATTTTAAAAGAAATAGCTGATAAAAAAGCTTTAGATAAAGATCTAGAGAAAAAATTGGCAGATGCTATAGAAGCATTTAAAAAGAATTTTAACTAGAAAGAGGTGAGAGCATGGCTGGAGCTAAAGAGATTAAAACAAGAATAAAGAGTATTCAGTCTACTCACCAAATTACTAAAGCCATGGAAATAGTTTCCACTACAAAATTCAGAAAATTTTCAAGTCTGGTAATTAAATCAAGACCATTTGCAGATAGTATTAATACAATATTATCAAATATTGCAGCTGGGATTAAAGCAGAAAGACACCCACTTTTTGATGGAAGAGAAGAAGTTAAAAAGATTGGTGTTATAGTTATGACTTCTGATACAGGACTGTGCGGAAGTTTTAACCATGCAACACTTAAAGAATTGGAAAAAATCAGAAAACAAAACAGTGGAAAAGAGGTTTCGGTAATTGCTATAGGAAGAAAAGCAAGAGATTATTGTAAAAAAAGAGATTACGATATGAAGGCAAGTTATATTCAATTAGTTCCTGAAACAATGGGAGAAAAAGCTCAAGAAATAAGTGAAAACATAATAGAATACTATTATGAAAATATTTTCGATGAGGTTTATATAATATTTAACAAATTCATATCTGCTCTAAGAAGTGATTTACTTGTAAAAAGACTTATTCCAATAGAAAGAGTAGAGGCCAAGGAAAATACTCCATATATTTTTGAACCAGATGCAGAAACCATATTATCTGCACTTCTTCCAAAATATTTAAATGTTGAGATATACCAAGCATTACTTAACAACGCAGCAAGTGAGCATTCTGCTAGAAAAAACTCTATGAAAAATGCAACAGATAACGCTGAAGATATGTTGAAGATGCTAAACTTGAAGTATAACAGAGAAAGACAGGCTGCAATTACACAGGAGATTACAGAAATCGTCGGTGGAGCCGCAGCATTAAATTAATGATTAGGAGGCAATAGGGTGGAAAACAAAGGAAGTATAACTCAGATTATCAGTGCCGTTGTAGACGTTGCGTTTAAAGATAAATTGCCTAATATATACAATGCCTTAAAAGTTAAGGTTGGAGATAAGGAACTTGTACTAGAAGTACAACAACACTTAGGTAATGATGTAATAAGAGCAGTAGCTATGGACTCTACTGACGGTCTACAAAGAGGTATGGAAGTAATAGATACTGGAGCTCCTATAAAAGTTCCAGTAGGTAAAGCTGTATTAGGTAGAATATTAAATGTTTTAGGACAACCAGTTGATGACTGTGGACCTATTGAAACTGATGAATATCTTCCAATACATAGAGATGCTCCAAGCTTTGAGGAGCAAGAAACTGAAACTGAGATTTTTGAAACAGGAATAAAAGTAATAGACCTTTTAGCACCATATATTAAAGGTGGTAAAATAGGACTATTCGGAGGAGCTGGAGTAGGAAAGACAGTTCTTATCATGGAACTTATCAATAACATTGCTAAGGGACATGGAGGACTTTCAGTATTCGCAGGAGTAGGAGAAAGAACAAGAGAAGGAAGAGACCTTTATGATGAAATGACAGAATCAGGAGTTCTATCAAAAACATCACTAGTGTACGGACAAATGAATGAGCCGCCTGGAGCAAGACTAAGAGTAGGACTTACTGGACTTACTGTTGCAGAAAACTTCAGAGATAAAGAAGGACAAGACGTTCTACTATTTATAGATAACATATTCAGATTTACACAAGCTGGATCTGAAGTATCAGCACTACTTGGAAGAATGCCATCAGCAGTTGGATACCAACCAAACCTTGCTACTGAAATGGGAGCACTTCAAGAAAGAATTACATCTACAAAATCTGGATCAATTACATCAGTTCAAGCTGTATACGTACCAGCCGATGACTTAACTGACCCAGCACCAGCTACAACATTCTCACACTTGGATGCTACTACAGTATTGTCAAGACAAATTGCATCTCTAGGAATATATCCAGCAGTTGACCCATTAGATTCTACATCTAAAGCCCTATCTGCTGATATAGTTGGAACTGAGCACTACAATGTTGCAAGAGAAGTACAAGAAGTTCTTCAAAGATATAAAGAGCTTCAAGATATCATTGCTATCCTAGGTATGGATGAATTATCTGATGAAGATAAACTTACTGTATCAAGAGCAAGAAAAATTCAAAGATTCTTCTCTCAACCATTTGCAGTTGCTGAGCAATTTACAGGAATGGAAGGAAAATACGTACCTGTAAAAGAAACAATCAGAGGATTCAAAGAGATTCTTGAAGGTAAACATGACGATATCCCTGAACAAGCTTTCCTATATGTAGGAACAATAGAGGAGGCAGTAGCAAAGGCGAGAGACCTTATGAAAGGGGATGAATAGTTATGGCTACATTTAAGATAAAAGTTGTTACTTACGAAGAAATGATTCTTGAACAAGAAGCAGACTACGTATTAGTAAGAACTACAGAAGGAGATATGGGAATACTTCCAAATCATGCTCCTTTTATAGCTGGTCTTAGTACTGGAGAAATGGCAATAAGACTAGGAGATAAAGAAGAAAAATACTTCGTGTCTGAAGGTCTTGTAGAAATTTCAAACAATGTTGTAACTATTATCGCATCTGAAGCTATCCCAGCTGATCAACTAGATGTTGAAAGAGAGAAAAAAGAAGTTGAAAGATTGAAGGCAAAACTTAAAAAACTTCAAGAAGATAAAGATATTCTTTTAACTCAAAAGAATCTGAGACAAGCTTTGATAAAAGTACAAGTTGCAGAAAAAATGCTATAATAACAAAGAGGTGGGGTCCACCTCTTTTTACATTTTTTGTAAAGTTATGAGTTCTGATACAGCTATTTTTAACTTTTCTATACCTATATTAATATCTTCATATGTACATTGAGCAAAGCTAACCCTTATATATGATGTGAAGTTTGGAGAAAATACAATACCAGGAGCAATACTTACCCCTTCTTTTAAAAGTTTAAAATAGACTGCTTCTCCAGTTATATCCATAGGAAGAGAAATCCAAAATGATAATCCACCTAGTGGTTTTTTAAAATTAATAGTTGGAATTTCTTTTAATTTTTCATACATATAAGTCTGTTTTCTAAAAAATTCATCTCTTAGATTATCGAGATAATTATTCCATATTTTATTTTCTATAAGATAATGAAATATTCTTTGATTTAATCCAGAAGTAGAAATATCAGAAGAATATTTTGCTCTTACTACTGAATCTGTAATACAGTCAGGTAGAATCATAAATCCAAGTCTAAAACCTGGCATAAAGATTTTAGAGTAACTTTTAATATATATAACTTTATCATATATATCATAACTTTTAATTGGATTGACTTTTTTGTGAAAGTATAAGTCAGAACTACTATCATCTTCTAGGATAAAAAAATTATGAATATTGGCAAGATTAATAAGTCGTTTTGCCTTTTCTTCACTTAGTGATATACCAGTTGGATTTTGAAAAATAGGAATAATATAGAGTAGTTTTATGCTGTTGTGTTTTAAAAACTGCTCTAATTTATCTATATCTAATCCATCTTCATTTAATTCAACAGAATAAACTTTTCCATCATTTTCTTTAAAACTTTCTACTGCTCCCTTATAGGTTGGCTCTTCTGTAACTATAATATCTCCCTTTTGAATTAAAATTCTACTTATGATATTGATTCCTTGTTGTGCTCCAGAAATAATTTGAATATTTTTAATCGATGTTTTAATACCTGTTTTTCTAGCTTGTTTTTTAATGGAATTTCTAAATTTTACATTACCTTGTGGATTTTCATAAAGAAGTGCTTTTTCCCCTTCTGAGTCTAAAATATCAATAATGGCATTTTTTAAATTTTCTATAGGAAATAGATCTGTTTTAGGAGAAGCAGAAGAAAAATCTATTTCGCATTGATTGTCAAAATATCCAAATTTGAAATCTTCATTTTGCATATAATCTTCAGGGTAAAAAGTATGTTTTTTATGGTAAGTAATATAAAATCCACTTCCTTTTTTTGATTCTACATAATTATTTTTTTCAAGTAACTCATAGGCTTTTACAACAGTTGATATGCTGATAGATAATTTTTTAGCAGTAGTTCTAATAGCTGGAAGCCTATTTTTTAACTCACCTTTTTCAATTTTTTCTCGAATATAGTTATAAAGTTTAAGATACAGTGTATCTCCTTCAGTTGAAATAAAATTTTTCATATTTTCTCCCTTAAAAGTGTACCCATACACTTTTCGTTGTAAAGATTGAAATTCATAAATTTTTATGTGATAATTATAATAGAATATATATTTGTTATCAGTACTAGTACTCCTATTATAGTTTAAATAAGTAAAATAATAAAGGGGGATATTTATGTCAAGATATGAATTAAATAAAAATTTGGCTCAAATGTTAAAAGGAGGAGTAATAATGGATGTTACTACTCCAGAGGAAGCAGTGATAGCAGAAAAAGCAGGAGCATGTGCTGTTATGGCTTTAGAAAAAGTACCTGCAGATATAAGAAAATCAGGTGGAGTAGCTAGAATGTCTGATCCTAAGATGATAAAAGAGATTCAAAAAGCTGTATCTATTCCTGTAATGGCAAAAGTTAGAATTGGACATTTTGTAGAAGCACAAATTTTAGAACATTTAGAAATAGATTATATAGATGAAAGTGAAGTTTTAACACCTGCTGATGATAGATTTCATATAGATAAAACAAAATTTGAGGTTCCATTTGTTTGTGGGGCTAAAAATTTAGGAGAAGCTTTAAGAAGAATTCAAGAGGGAGCTTCTATGATAAGAACAAAAGGTGAGCCTGGAACAGGAGATATAATTGAAGCAGTAAAACATATGCGTAGAATGAATGAAGAAATAAGAAGAGTTGCTTCAGTTGATGAAAGTGAGTTATTTAATATAGCAAAAGAACTTCAAGTACCTTACGAACTTTTAAAATATGTACATGAAAATAAAAAATTACCTGTTGTAAATTTTGCTGCTGGTGGAGTAGCTACACCTGCAGATGCAGCCCTTATGATGCAACTTGGTTGTGATGGAGTATTTGTTGGATCTGGAATATTTAAATCAGGAGATCCTGCTAAAAGAGCAGCAGCTATAGTAAAAGCTGTAACAAACTTCAATAATCCTAAAGTTTTAGCTGAAGTATCAGAAGATTTAGGAGAAGCAATGGTTGGAATAAATGTATATAGCTTGACAGAAGATGAAAAAATGTCAGATAGAGGGTATTAATATGAAAGTAGGAATACTAGCTTTACAGGGAGCTTTTATTGAACATGGTAAAAAAATGGAAGAGTTAGGGATACCATATAAATATGTAAAATTACCAGAAGATTTAGAAGATATAGATGGAATAATCTTACCTGGTGGAGAAAGCACAGCTATGGGGAAACTTCTAAGAGAATTTAATATGTTAGATCTTTTAAGAAAAAGGATAGAAGATGGATTACCAGTATTTGGAACTTGTTCTGGTATGATTTTACTAGCTAAAAAATTATATAATGATTTGACAGTTCATTTAGGTGTTATGGATATAGAGGTTAAAAGAAATGCTTATGGAAGACAGTTGGGAAGTTTTAACTGTAGAGGTCATTTTAAAGGAATTGATAATTTAGTAGAGATGGTATTTATAAGGGCTCCATATGTTACAAGTATTAGAGAAGATGTAGATATATTATCAAAAGTAGATGGAAATATAGTAGCTGTTAGACAAAATAATATGTTAGCTATATCTTTTCATCCAGAGCTTACAGATGATCTATCAGTACATAAATATTTTATTAAGATGATAGAAGAATTAAGTTAAAATATATAAAACTGCACTTAAAAAATAGTGCAGTTTTTTTATATTATTATCAGTTTTCCACTTTAATGTGTTATAATGAAAGAACGTACTATAGAAATTGAGTGGTGATATGATGAAGATGGAAAACAAGAGTAACTTTGCAACGGGAAGTATATATAAACATATACTAGCTTTAGCTGTACCTATGACAATAGCCCAAATGGTACAGGTATTATATAATATTGTAGATAGAATATATATAGGACACCTTCCTGGGGCATCATCTCTTGCTCTTACAGGACTAGGATTAACTTTTCCAATTATTACAATAATTATGTCAGTAACAAATTTATTTGGAATGGGTGGAGCTCCGTTATGCTCTATAGCAAGAGGGCAAGAAGATGTAGATAGAGCTGAAAAAGTAATGGGAAATACTCTTACAATGCTTATTGTTTCAAGTTTTATTCTTATGTTTTTAGCTTATACCTTTCTAAGGCCTGTATTATTTTTATTTGGAGCAAGTGATGCTAGTTATCCATATGCAATGGAATATTTGAAAATTTATTTAATAGGAACGCCATTTATAGTTATTGGATCGGGAATGAATGGATTTATAAATGCTCAAGGATTTGGTAATGTTGGAATGATTACTATATTAGCTGGAGCATTGGTAAATATTATTTTAGATCCAATATTTATTTTTCTTTTTAATATGGGAATATCAGGAGCAGCAATAGCAACTGTTATATCTCAATTTATATCTGTAGCTTGGGTTATGAGCTTTTTACTTGGTAGAAAAACACTTTTGAGAATAAGTCAAAATACAATGAAGGTAAATTTTCAAATATTAAAAGAGATAATGGGCTTAGGAATGGCAAGTTGCCTTATGACAGCTACAAATGGAGTAGTACAAGTCTCTTGTAATACTATGTTAAAAGATTTTGGTGGAGATATATATGTTGGACTTATGACTGTCGTTAATTCAGTAAGAGATGTGGCTATGTTGCCAATACACGGTGTAACAGCAGCAGCTCAACCAGTATTAGGATATAATTTTGGTGCAAAGGAATATCAAAGAATAAAAAAGGGAATAATATTTGTAACTATAATTACAACTGTGTATATGTTTTTAAGTTGGATAGGAGTACTACTATTTCCTAAACCATTAATTAGAATATTTAATTCAGATCCTGACCTTATAGCTAAAGGTGTATCAGCTATTCATCTATATTTCTTTGGATTTTTTATGATGGCTTTTCAAATTTCAGGACAAGCAGTATTTGTTGGACTTGGTCAATCTAAACAAGCAATATTTTTTACACTTTTTAGAAAGGTATTTGTTGTAGTTCCTCTTACTTTAATTTTACCAAGACTTTGGAATTTAGGGGTAGATGGAGTATTTATTGCTGAGCCAGTATCAAACTTTTTAGGTGGAATAGCTTGTTATACAACTATGATATTTACTATGAAAAAATTACTATCAGAAGATGATAAAAAGCAGCTAAATTAAATAGCTGCTTTTGTATTATTTTTTTATAAAAATAGCATAACTTTTATTTTTATAGATAATTTGATAATTATTATCTTCTAATATTTTATGATACTTTAATTTAGACATTACATATTTTGGACTATTATAAGTTAAATCTTCAATAGAGCCAGTATTTGTTGTTGAATATGGTATAAAATATTTAAGGTTAAGTCCATCAGGAAAATTATACATATACACTTTATGCTCTCTTAATTTCTTTAAAAATGGTTTTACAGTATAATTTTGATTATAATAATTCATACCAGTAAATGCTAGAAAAAAGATAATTATAAGTGAGTAGTTTATTCTATTTATTCTAGAGTAGGTATCCCTTTTTTTCTTTTCTATAATTGAGATAACAAATGGAATAATAGGAAGTATCTCACATGTCTTAAGTATAATTTCTTTATATTGTACATCTTTTTTTGTTAGTGTAGAGTGAATTAGCATAATAACTCCTGGCATTAAAGGAAGAAGATATACAGCTAATTTTCCACTTGCTGCAGAAAACATAACTAGAGGAACAAAAGTCCAAACAAAACCTATTTTCTCCATTGGAGTCCACGTTTTCCATTTATTTAAAGTCTTAAATTTTAATATACTTGCCCAGATAATAGCTACAGTATAAGGAAAAACAAGTGGTGGTAATACTGTTATATAGTAGTAAAAAGGTTTTATATGTGCTTTTGATTTTACAATTCTTCCAACTGTTTCTTGTCCAACCATTAGCATTAAATATTCTTTTCCGCTAGGAGAAATATAAATTAGGAAAAACCAAAGTCCTACTAAGAAAATAACAAATAAAATTCCTATATATAGGTTAATTTCTTTTAAGAAAGATAATTTTCTTTCAAATAATAAAAATATAATAGGAATTAAAATAGGGAGTGCTAATCCTGCTATTCCTTTTGTAAATAATCCTAAAAATATAAATGTGTAAAATAATAATAAATATTTCTTATTAATAGGAAACCACTTATAATAAAATCCAAAGAATAAATATAGAGATAGGGTAATAAACATAGTCATTAACATATCCATTCTTAAAAATACCCCTAATCCTGTAAATAATGGAAGCAAAATTAAGGAAAAAGTTGATGAAAATGCCATATCTTTATCTTTTAGTCTTATAATAAATTTGTAAAAAATTATAGCTATAATAAATGATGGAATTAGTGATCCTAAAATTATAGCAATCATTGGGAAATAAGTTTTTGATATAAATTTTGAAAGACCCAGTATCCAAAAGTAAAGAGGTGGTTTATCAGGATATAGTTCATTTAAATATCTAAGAATAAATAGATTTTTCTCAGCTAGAAACTGATCTGTAACCACTAAGTATTTAATTTCGTTTCTTAAATCTTGAAATCTTGTGCAAATAATTGGAATAAAAAGTAATATATACAAAAGAACAATAGATAGGTAACTGTGTCTTTTAAAAAAATTATAATTATATTTCATACTAGTTTTGTCCTATTGGGAAATATTTAAAAATATCTCTTACATTACTGTCTTTTACATGTACATTTCTAAGATCAAAATAATAGTTATCCTTCATTCTCTCACGTATTTTTCTTAAATTCATTCCTCTAAATTGATTCCATTCTGTTATTAGCACTATACCATCTGCATCATTAGCAATAGAGTATTCATCAGCACAATAGATAATATTTTTTTCGATATCTGCTAATCTCCATCTTGCTTCTTTCATTCCTTCAGGACAATAAGCATGTATTTTAGCTCCAGCTTCTACAAGCCCTTTTATTATATCAATGCTAGGTGCATCACGCATATCATCTGTTTCTGGTTTAAAAGATAGTCCTAAAAATCCTAAAGTTTTTCCCTTAACTCCATTCATTTTTGTAATTATCTTTTCTACAACTTTTTGCTTTTGTTTTTCATTGGCTTTAATAGCAGCATTAATAACTAGCATATCCTCACCATATTTTTTACCAATATCAACAATAGCCTTAGTATCTTTTGGAAAACAAGAACCACCATATCCAGGACCACAATGTAAAAATTTAGGTGATATACGACCGTCCATACCCATTGCTCTAGCAATTTCTTGTGTATTTGCTCCTACTTTTTCAGATAGTAGTGCTATTTCATTTATAAAAGATATTTTTACAGCTAAAAAAGCATTAGATGCATATTTTATCATTTCAGCAGTTTCTATATTAGTGAATATAAAAGGAGTAGCATTGATATATAAAACATCATATACTTTTTTCATAATATCTCTTGCCTTTTCATTTTCATAACCTAATACGATTCTATCAGGATGAAGACAGTCAGATACAGCTTTTCCTTCTCTTAAAAATTCTGGATTTGATACAATATCAAATTCTATATTTACTTTTCTTTCATTTATTTTATCTTGAATATGTTTTTTTACAAGTTTTCCTGTTCCAACAGGGACAGTTGATTTATTGACAATTACTTTATAGTTATCTATATATTTTCCAATATTATCTGCAACTTGCAAGACATATTGTAAATCAGCAGATCCATCTTGAGCTGGTGGTGTACCTACAGCTATAAAGATTACATCTGAATTTACAATTGCTTCTTCTACATCGGTAGTAAAAGTAATTCTTTTTGCCTTTTGATTTTTAATTAAAAGTTCTTGAAGTCCAGGCTCAAATATAGATATAATTCCGTTATTTAATTGTTGTATTCTTTCTTTATTGATGTCCATACAGATTACGTTAGCTCCAAATTCAGCCATAATTACACCTTGAACTAATCCAACGTACCCTGTTCCAATAACACTTATTTTCATTAGCTTACTCCTTGTTGTACCAAATTATGAATTTTTTAATACCTTCTTCAAAAGTTGTAGTAGGTTTATAACCAATTAATTTATGTGCTTTAGTTATATCAGCATAAGTTCTATCAACATCACCAGGTTGTTTTGGTAATACTTTAATATTAGCACTCATATTTAGAGTATTTTTTATAACTTCAATCATTTTTTTAAGAGAAACAGTATCTGAATTTCCAATATTTAACACTTCAAATACATTTGTATGATGACAAATGTAATCTATAGATTTGACTATTCCTTGAACAATATCTTTAACATATGTATAGTCTCTATATGTATTACCATCTCCATACATTGTTATCTCTTTACCCTCTTTTATTTGGGTAGTAAATTTATATATTGCTAAATCTGGACGCTGTCTTTCACCATATACAGTAAAAAATCTAAGTTGAAACATGTCAATATTATATAGACTGTGGTAAACGTGTCCTAATAATTCTCCAGCTTTTTTAGTTGCTGCATATGGAGAAATAGGAAAATCAACATTATCAGTTTCTTTAAAAGGAACATGATCTGAATTTCCATATACAGATGAAGATGATGCTTGGATAAATTTAGTTACATTATATTTTTTACAGTTTTCTAAAAGATTTAAGTATCCTTTAATATTTACATCTTCATAAGCAACAGGATCAAGTAATGATGGTCTTACACCAGCAAGTCCTGCTAAATTTACTATTAGGTCTGGTTTTTCTTCTTTGAATATAGAGTCAATTTTTATATTATCTCTGATATCACAATAAAATAGTTTGTATTTTGGATGTGTAATCATAGATGGAAGTTGACTTAAAATATTTTCTTTATCCATACCACTGTTTATAAGTTTATTGACAAGAGACATCTTATCAATATTTCCAGTACTTTCTAACACATTTTTAATCTTAATTTTATAAGAATAGAAATCATCAAAATTATCAATAACTAATACCTTGTGCCCTTCTTTTAAAAGTTCTTCTACAAGATGTGATCCTATAAATCCAGCTCCTCCAGTTACAATTATATTCATACTATCTCTCCTTTTTCTTTAAATAATATAACTTTAAAATATCGCCTTCGTTATCTGAAAATATTTTAGTTTTCCGAATATTATAATCATCTTTTAAATTTTCAGGAATTTCTCCTAATATTATAAGCTTATTTGGAAAGTTAAAATTATTATCAAAAGGTTTAATTTGTTTTCCAGCATTCCAAATATCATCTACAGAGAAATTAGTTGAGTAGATATCTAATTTTGGTGGTTCTTGTCGTAAAAGTCTTGCTGTCAAATAGTTGTTAGTAGTTTTTTTATGCAATAAATTTGTATCGATATACCAACTAGCATTTATATTTACAAGAACCATAAACAATCCACTGACGATTATAATAAATCTTCCAACTAAATTTTTTCTAAATTTAAACAATTTTACAATTGTATATAAAATTATAAAA
>Cam_p2__coassemble_1840_pt1 | contig 13522 bp, 8 predicted proteins | sample Cam_p2__metabat2_low_PE_031 | metagenome-assembled genome bin Cam_p2 | reverse complement strand
AAGAAGCTCCCACTTCAAAAATTACAAAGTAATTTTAAGTGGGAGAGGTTCACATAACTCCATTTTAGTGTATTCTAAATACATAAATATGTGGTAAAATTAAAATAGTTGACAGTACATTAAAACTTGAAAGTGCAATAGGAAAAGTATTATCTACTAGTACTATTTCTTGGGATGAAAAACGAAAGATTATAGATAATTATTTTGAGATTATAGGAACAGATCCTGATAGTAAATTAGATAGCAAAGTAATGGAGTTTATATTAAAAGATTGGAAAAAGAAATATTATATAGAAGAAAGAGAAAGACTATATGCTATTTCCTATATTAAAGTATTAAAGAAGGATTAAAAGATAAAAAGATAGATCAATTTAATAGAGCTCATCAATATTTTATAAATGCAAACTTATCAAAGGAAAAGCAAGTTCCAATTAAACAATTGATGAATATTGGAAGAAAGTATATAAATGAGTCAATTACTGGACAAGTAAAAGATGATACAGTATATGATTTAGTAAAATGGCAACAAATAGTTTTTAAGGGAAGGTAGGGGGAGAAATGTTAATTTCAAATAGAGATACAACAATGTATGATCAATTGAAAAATTCCATAGAAAAAGCAAATGAAATCCTGATAAATGTTTCTTTTATAAGAGATTCTGGAATAAAACTATTGATTCCATATTTATCTGAAGCCATACAAAATGGCAAATCTATTAAGATATTGACAAGTGATTATATGCAAGTTACAGAGCCAAATGCGTTGTATAGGCTACTTGAAATTGATAAAGTAAAAATTTTTAATAATTCAAAAAACATTTCTTACCACCCTAAAACATATATATTTAAACAAAATAATTTAGTTGATATTTATATAGGGTCCTCAAATATTTCTCATTCGGCGTTGATGACTGGAGTTGAATGGAACTATCATTTTTCTGGAAATGAAAATGATATGGAGATAGAGAAAATCCTTAAAGAATTTGATGAACTATATGATAATAATAGTTTTGAAATGACCTTAGATTGGCTTAGAAACTATGAAAAAAACTATAGGAAACATGACTATGATAAAATTATAGATTTTCAATCCAATGATATATCAAATAATAGAGTAGAACCAATAAAATTTCAAGTTCCAGCTCTTTATGAACTTTCTAAAACAAGAGAAGAGGGATATATCAAAGCGATGATAGTTGTTGGAACAGGACTTGGTAAAACATACTTAGCTGCTTTTGATTCTATGAAATTTAACAGGATACTATTTATAGCTCATAGAGATGAAATATTACGAGATGCAAAAAAGACTTTTAAAACAGTATATAAAGATTCAAAAAGTTATGGTTATTTTAATGGACGAGAGAAAAGTATAGATAGGGATATAATTTTTGCATCTATTTCAACTTTATCTAAAGATGAATACTTAACAGATAATTATTTTTCTAAAGATTATTTTGATTATATAGTAATTGATGAATTTCACCATAGTACAGCTTCGAGTTATATGAAAGTTATTAACTATTTTACACCTAAATTTTTATTGGGACTTACTGCTACTCCAGATAGAGCTGATAATGGAGATATTTATAGGTTGTGTGATTATAATATTGCATATGAATGTGATTTTAGAGTTGGAATAAATAGTGGTTGGTTAGTTCCATTTGAATATTATGGAATATATGATGATACAGATTATACAGAAATTCCATGGCGAAGTGGAAAATATGATTTAAAAAAGTTAGAAAATTTATTGATTGTTGAAAAAAGATTAGAATTAGTTTTGAAAAAATATTTGTGTTATAGAAAAAAATATGCCTTGGGATTTTGTACAAGTGTTAATCACTGCAAGGTAATGAATAGTTATTTTAATAGCCATAAGATAAAAAGTGAAATGATAATTGGTTCTACACCTTTTGAAAAAAGACAAGAAATAATAGAAAAATTAAAAAATGGAGATTTAGATATTATTTTTACAGTAGATGTTTTTAATGAAGGTATTGATATACCTTGTGTTGATACAATTTTATTTTTAAGACCTACACAGTCATACACCATTTTTATTCAACAATTGGGAAGAGGTCTTAGAACATATATTGGAAAAGAAAAGTTAAGAGTTATAGATTTTGTAGGAAATTATAAAGGAGCACAATTAAAACCATATTTTTTAATGGGAAGCATTGGAAATAGAAAAGAGATATCACCTATAGATTCAAATTTTCTATTGCCTGCTGGTTGTAGTGCAAATTTTGATTTACAATTAATTGAATATTTTGAAAATTATAGAAATAGAAAAGATAATTTAAAAGAATTGTTAAAAGAAGAATTTATCAATTTAAAAGAAAGATTAAATCATGTGCCCAGTATAATAGAAGTATATACATTTAGTAAGTATCCTGTTCATACATATTTACAGAAATATTCTAGTTGGTATAACTTTTTGAAAACTATAGAAGAACTAAGTTTACAGGAAAAGAAATTTTCTAATAGAGCAATAGAGTTTTTACTATTTTTAGAAAAAACACCAATGACTAAATCGTATAAGATACCACTTTTTTTGTCAATATTTAAAAATGGTTTGAAATCATATGTTTCTTTAGAAGAGATTGCTAAATTTTACAAGAATTTTTATCAAGATAAATTATATAATAAAGATTTTAATAATAAAAAACATATGGATTGGAAAAAATGGGGTATTAAAGAATATGCTCAATTAGCAAAAGAAAATCCGATAAAATTTTTAACTTCAACTGATAAATATATTGATTTTTTTAGTTTTAAAGATAATAAATTTTACTTAGATACTGATCTTTATAAAGAGATTTTATTAAATGATGAACTTTTAAAAAATATAATAGATAGACTAGAATATAGAAATGTTAATTATTTTAGACGAAAATATATGGAGGATTAATGACAGTAGATTTTTACAATAATAATGCTGAAAACTTTTTTAAAAATACAGTAGATGCAGATATGAAAAAAGCATATGATATTTTTCAAAAGCATTTAATATCTAATACAGGTGAAATTTTAGATTTAGGTTGTGGAAGTGGAAGAGACTCTAAATATTTTATTGAGTGTGGATATGATATAACTGCTATTGATCTATCTATTGAACTTGCTAAAAAAGCAAGTACTTATTTAGGAAAAGAAGTTATTGTAAAAGATATGAGGGAATTAGATTATTGCGATAAATTTATTGGAATTTGGGCATGTGCTTCACTTTTACATTTAAAAGAAAATGATATTTTAAAAACTTTACAGAAATGTTATATGGCATTAAAAAAAGATGGTATTTTATATGCTTCATTTAAATATGGAAACAATAATTATGAAAAAGATGGTAGATACTTTACATGTTGTACAGAGGAAAAAATAGAAAAAATAGTTGATCTAACTAATTTTATTGTAGTTGACATGTTTCAAACATCAGATGTACGTGTAGGAAGAGAAAAGGAAAAGTGGCTTAATATTGTATTAAAAAAAGGGTAGATATAGATTTAAGTTGATAGATAAAATAAAAACACTATCAACTTTTTATTTTATAAAAAGATGAGAAAAACATATTTTTATTTACTTAAAATCAAAAAAATTAAATATAATTGAATAAAAAAATAGTTAAAATTTTAAATTTATTATAAAATTATACTTTAATTTTGGTATATCATTATATAAAAAGCTTGATTTTTATATAAATTTAGGTATAATTATACTATAAAAGAATGTTTTAACTTAAAATAACACGTTATAAAAAGGAGATGTGTGTGACCGATGTAATGATAATATCAATTTTTAAGTAAAAACAGATAAAAAATCATTGTAACGATTAAGATTAGTGTCGAGTGAAGTTTTAATCAGTTTATGTGTAAAATCATGGGGGATATTAACCATAGTTTCTGATTGAATGAGGCTCTAAAATAAAAGCACTAATTAGGTTGGGAGGAAGACTACGATGAAAAAATTTCAGATGCCAGACACGTATGTAATTATATTTATAGTCGTATTGTTTGCAGCATTACTTACACATACTGTGCCTGTAGGGAAATTCCAGATGCACAAAGTAACATACAAAACAGAAACAGGAGTTGAAAAATCAAGAGAGGTACCAATAGCAGGAAGTTTTGCATATGAACTTAATGATGCTGGAAAACCTTTAATAAAGGGAGTTAAATTCTTCGAACCTGGTGGAAACGTGGGAATATCAAACTATGTTTTTGAAGGGATAACAAGTGGGGACAAATGGGGAACAGCAGTAGGAGTTATTGCTTTTATTATCATTACAGGTGGAGCTTTTGGAATAATATTAAGAACAAAAGCTGTTGAAGCAGGTCTTATAAGTTTGATTAAGAAGACAAAAGGATCTGGAAATTGGTTGATTATCTTTGTATTCCTTTCGTTCTCTTTAGGGGGAGCAGTGTTTGGAATGGGGGAAGAAGCCATTCCATTTGCTATGGTTTTAATACCGATAGTAATAGGAATGGGATATGATGCTATAACAGGAATTATGATAACTTATGTATCAACTCAAGTAGGATTTGCAACTTCATGGATGAATCCATTTAGTGTTGCAATAGCACAAGGAGTTGCTGGAATTCCTGTTTTATCAGGAGCTGCATTTAGAATATTTATGTGGGTGTTCTTTACAGCTTTTTGTATCATATTCACATTAATATATGCAAAAAAAGTAAAAGCAAATCCTCAATCATCAATTTCTTATGAAACAGATGCTTATTATAGAAAAGAATTTGATTTAGATGAAAAACAAGATATTAAATTTACATTTGGACATAAATTAGTTCTTCTTACAGTTGTAGTAGGAATGGCTTGGATAATTTATGGAGTTGTAAAATTTGGATATTATCTACCAGAAATAGCTACTCAATTTGTAATAATGGGAGTTGTAGCAGGAATCATTGGGGTATTTTTCAAACTTGATAATATGAGAGTAAATGATATAGCAGTATCATTTAGAAAAGGTGCAGAAGATCTTATTGGAGCTGCAATAGTAGTAGGAATGGCAAAAGGTATTGTTTTAGTATTAGGTGGAACTTCAGCTGGAGAACCTAGTGTTTTAAATACAATATTAAACTGGGTAGCAACAGGACTTAGTGGAATGCCAGCAGCACTTTGTGCATGGGTAATGTATATATTCCAATCTGTATTTAACTTCTTTGTTGTATCAGGATCAGGACAAGCAGCACTTACTATGCCAATTATGGCTCCATTATCAGACTTAGTTGGAGTATCTAGACAAGTATCAGTTTTAGCATTCCAATTAGGAGATGGATTTACAAACTTAATAGTTCCAACATCAGGAATATTAATTGCAGTATTAGGTATTGCTAGACTTGAATGGATAAAATGGGCTAAGTTCCAAATAAAATTCCAAGTTGTATTATTTATACTAGGAAGTTTATTTGTACTTGGTGGAATGTTTATAGGGCTACAATAAAACTACTTTTAACATATAAGAAGGGGAAAGTTGCTTTCCTCTTCTTTTATATTAATTTATTTGTAAAATTATAAATATTACAAATTTTTTTCACAAATACTTTTTATAATAGGCCCATGTAAGTGTTATTTAGTTAGCCAATGATAAACCTTGTAATAAAAAATCTCGATGGAGGTTTTTTATTAGAGAGTGCCATTTTTGAAAAGTTTTTGTATAAAAGTTTAAAAAGTCGCAAATTATTTAGTTTCTCGCCAGCATATAAAAATTCGAGATACACTATTTTACTGACATAAGGCCCTCTCTAATACTTGCTTGTTTATTCTCTACTAGTAAAATAGTGTTAAAAAAAGAGTGGAAATTTCCACTCTTTTTTCTTTATCTTTTATTAGAATATATATCCTAAGTATACTTCAATTAATGGTGCAGAAGAATGAATGTTATTTGAAACCATTACTGATATAGGTCCTAGGAATGTATCCCAACCTATTCCAACTCCATATCCATGTTCTAGACTATCATTTATTTTTCTCTTAGATTGAAATTGCATCTCATCATTTGCATATGCCATTGCGTTATATTTTCCAATCAGGTATAGAGAAGAAGCAAGATTATATTGGAATCCTGCATATCCAATATAGAACTCTTTAGCATATTCTCCCATTAGTGGCAATCCAACAAATCCTATATATTTGCTAGTAGATCTTAATCCACCAATTTTAAATAGTTTAGTTCCTGGTATATTTTTACCAGTTAGTTTACCAAAAGATGTTCCTAGTGATAAGCTAAAATCTTTATTGAGAGGATAATACATATTAAGATGTCCTTTAAATCCATTGAAATATCCTTCATCCATTCGTTTACCATTTATCTGTTCAAGTAACATAGATACACCTTTTGATGGGAAATATGGGTGATCTAATGTATCTAAATAGATAAAGGCATTAAGTAGTGTAAGTTGATACTTATCCTTAAATTCAGTAATAGATTTATTTCCTCTTTGATATTTACTGTTAGTATCTTCATAGCCTAGAGAAAGGCCAAGTACAGTACTATTTGAAAATGATGTTGCAAATCCAATATTAGCTTTAAAGGTATCTGTGATAAAAGTAGTAATATTATCTTTATTTTTATATACAAATAATGGATCATTTTCATAACCAATATTAAATGAACCTAAAAGTTTAAGTTTGTTTAGTTCATAAAATGATAGATTATTAAGAGTTAATTTTGGATATTGAGAAATTTCAGCCATTAGAGTATAGTTACGAGTCCATTTTCCAAAATTAGGAACAGTAGCTGCAACGTTTATTGAACCACCATATTGAGAAGTATAATTTAAAGCAGCTTTAATATTAATTCCAGGTTTTTCAACAACAGAAAATGTAATAGTATCTCCATCAACATCATAGATAACTTTCTCTATATATGGAATAGAGTAGATTTTTTTACTCCATAGATACAAATCCTCTTTTGTAAACTCTTTATTTTTAACAGTAGGCATAAGTTTTTTAACTTTTGAAAGTGTAAGAACTTCATTTCCAGTAACTTTTACATTATTGATAATAATTGGCTTATCTTTTAATTTTTGATCATGAATTTTTGCATAATCTTCTGGATACTTAATGTTTTCAAAAAGATATCCATATTTATTAGCAGCTTCTTCACCTAGTCCAATCATATCTTTTAAGTTATCAAAGTCCAATGTATTTTTATCTTTGACATCTGGAACAATCAAAATATTAGCAAGTTGTTTTTGAAATTGTGTATTTCTATTACCGTTGTATGTAGATATTTTATCTAGTATTGATATAACACTTGAATTTTGATTTATTTTAGTATCATCAGCAGATATATCTACAGCTATTATAATATCTGCTCCCATTTTAATAGCTTCTTCAATAGGAAAGTTATTTACTACTCCACCATCTACATAATATGAGCCATTGTCTTGAACTGGCTCTACAAAGCTTGGAATAGCCATGCTTTTAAATGCACTTAAAGCTAAATCTCCATGGCTCAAAACAACTTCTTCGCCTGTATTTAAATTTGTAGTAATAGCTCTATAACGCATTGGAAATTTATCAAAATCATTTATTGTTTCTGCACTAGAGAATATATCTTTAAGTTGTAAATATACTTTTTCTCCATTTGTAAATCCCATAGGAAGTGAAAGATTCATATTTTTATCTATTGTTAATGTAAAAGGATATAACTCATTCATAGTTTTTTCTTCTATATTCTTATATTTTCTATCTTTTGAGTTATTAAGAAGTGAGAAAAAATCAAGATTTAAAACAGTTTTTTCAATTTCGTCAGGAGTGTATCCAATAGAATACATCCCTCCAATTATACTACCGATACTAGTTCCAATTACAATATCAATAGGTACATTATATTTTTCCAAAACTTTTAATACACCTATATGAGCTGCACCTTTTGCTCCACCACCACTTAGAACAAGAGCTATCGTGGGTCTTTTTCCTTTATGATCCCCTTTAAATACGTTATCAGCAGTACTTTGAATAATTTGTTCTTTGAGCAATTCTAGGTTACGTTGCTTTAACATAAGTGATTCTATTTGTTTATCAATTGCGTCTATACGTTCATCTTTAGATTGAAGTCCATCAGCACAAATAAAAGTTGAAAAAACAAGAAATAAGGATATTATATATTGTTTCACAATGTACCTCCATTGAATTTTTATTATATTCTAGCACTTAAATGTGAAAAAATATAGAAGAATCAAAACTTTACAATAAATGTGGAATGTGTTAATATTTTATTTGAAATTAAAGAAAAGTAGGAGAGAGATAATGGCACTTTTACAGGTAAATAATTTATATATGGGATTCACAGGAGAAACTTTATTTAGAAATATAAGTTTTTCAGTTGATGAAAAAGACAAAATAGGAATAATAGGTGTAAATGGAGCTGGAAAATCAACACTGATAAAAATTATTTTAGGACTTGAATATGATGATGTAGACCCTGAAACAAATGAAAGAGGTACTATATCTAAAAAAGGTGGACTTAAGATAGGATATTTATCTCAAAATCCAAAACTTAACCACGATAATACAATTTTTGAAGAGTTAATGACTGTATTTGATCATGTAAGACAAGATTATCATAGAATACAAGAACTTAATGTAATACTAGCTGAAAATTTAGAAGATTTTGATAAAACTATGGAAGAGTTAGGACGTATTACAGCTAGATATGAGCAAAATGAAGGATATGCTATTGAATATAAAGTAAAACAAGTATTAAATGGACTAAGTCTTTCAGAAAATCTTTGGAATAATAAAGTAGGAGATCTATCTGGAGGACAGATGTCTCGTGTTGCTTTAGGAAAGATACTACTAGAAGAACCAGAACTTTTAATACTAGATGAGCCTACAAACCATCTAGACTTAAATGCTATTGAATGGTTAGAAAAGATGTTAAAAGATTATAAAAATGCAGTTATGGTTATTTCACATGACGTTTACTTTTTAGACAATGTAGTAAACCGTATTTTTGAAATGGAAGGAAAAACTTTAAGAACATATACTGGAAATTATACAGATTATACAATTCAAAAGGAAGCTTATATATCTGGTGCTGTAAAAGCATTTGATAAAGAACAAGATAAAATAAGAAAAATGGAAGAGTTTATTAGAAGATATAAAGCTGGAGTAAAATCAAAGCAAGCTAGAGGAAGAGAGAAAATCCTATCTAGAATGGAGAAAATGGAAAATCCAGTAATTAGTAGAAGAGATATGAAACTTAAATTTGAAACTGATACTACAAGTGTAGATTTAGTTTTGAGAATAAAAGATTTAAGAAAGTCTTTTGATGGACAAGAGATATTTAAAAATATAAATTTGGATATCTATAGAGGAGATAGAGTTGGAATAATTGGGAAAAATGGTGTTGGAAAATCTACTATTTTAAAAATTGTAAATGGACTTGAAAAAGCAAGTGGTGGAGAAGTTAAAATAGGGGATAGAGTAAAGATTGGATACTACGATCAAAATCATCAAGGGCTAGATTCTAATAGAACTATATTAGAAGAATTAATGTATCACTTTGTTTTAAGTGAAGAACAAGCAAGAAGCATCTGTGGAGGATTTTTATTTAGTGACGATGATGTATATAAAGAGATAAAAAGTTTAAGTGGTGGGGAAAAAGCAAGAGTTGCTTTTATGAAACTTATGCTAGAAAAGCCAAACTTTTTAATACTAGACGAGCCTACAAACCACTTAGATATATATTCAAGAGAAATATTAGAAGAAGCATTAGAAGATTATCCAGGTACAATATTAGTTGTATCTCACGATAGAAATTTTTTAGATTGCGTAGTTAATAGTATCTATGAAGTGAGAAAAGATGGAGCATCATTATTTAAGGGGGATTATAATAGTTATCTTGCTCAAAGAGATAATCCAAAAGAAAGTAGTGATGAAAAAGCAAAAGCAGTATTATCTTATGAAGAACAAAAGAAGATAAAAAATAGGATATCTTCATTAGAAAGAAAAATATCTCAATCTGAAGAAGAAATATCAGACCTAGAAGATATGAAATCTAAAAAGCAAATTGAGTATGATCAAGCTGGAAAAGTAAATGATTTAGATAAACTTTTAGAAATTCAAGAAGAGTTAGAAGAGCTAGACACAAGAATATTAGAAATTATGGAACAGTGGGAAGAGATGGAAAAAGAATTGACATCATTAAAAACCACTTTATAAAAATTATAAAATATGATATAATAAAAAGGATTCATAAAATGTAGCTATATTTTTATTGACTTTTTTGCAAATAATGATTATAATATTCAAGTTATAATAAAACATTACATAATAAATAATAATTTTAAAAAATTAGGAAGGAGGGTAAAATGCCTACTTTAAGTCAATTAGTAAAAAAAGGTAGAGATACTCTATCTGAAAAGAAAAAATCACCAGCATTGCAAGGAAACCCACAAAGAAGAGGAGTTTGTGTAAGAGTTTATACAACTACACCTAAAAAACCAAACTCAGCTTTAAGAAAGGTTGCCAGAGTAAAATTAACTAATGGTTTAGAAGTTACTTGTTATATCCCAGGAGAAGGACATAACTTACAAGAACACTCAATCGTTCTAGTAAGAGGAGGAAGAACAAAAGACTTACCAGGAGTTAGATATAAAATAGTTAGAGGAGCTCTAGATACAGCTGGAGTTGCAAAAAGAAAACAAGCAAGATCTAAATACGGAGCTAAGAAAGCGTAATTATAGGAGGTGAACAGTTAAATGTCAAGAAGAAGAGCAGCGGTAAAAAGAGATGTATTACCTGATTCGAGATATTCTGATAAAGTTGTAACTAAAGTTATAAACTCAATCATGTTAGATGGAAAGAAAGCTATAGCAGAAGGAATCTTCTACTCAGCTATGGATTTAATAAAAGAAAAAACTGGTAAAGAGGGGTACGATGTATTTAAACAAGCTTTAGAAAACATTAAACCTCAAATCGAAGTTAGATCAAGAAGAATTGGAGGAGCTACATACCAAGTTCCAGTTGAAGTAAAAGTTGAAAGACAACAAACTTTAGCTATCAGATGGTTAACTCTTTACACAAGACAAAGAAAAGAGTATGGTATGATCGAAAAATTAGCAGCAGAATTAATCGCAGCAGCTAATAACGAAGGAGCTACAATTAAGAAAAAGGAAGATACTTATAAAATGGCAGAAGCTAACAGAGCGTTTGCACACTACAAAATTTAATTATTCTGTATAGAAAAGTATTTCGTTTTTTAATAACACGAGGAGGAAAATTTTAATGGCTAGGAAAGTTTCATTAGATATGACTAGAAACGTTGGAATTATGGCTCATATCGACGCGGGAAAAACTACTACTACTGAAAGAATCCTATTCTATACAGGAGTAGAGCACAAAATTGGAGAGGTTCACGAAGGAGCCGCTACAATGGACTGGATGGAACAAGAGCAAGAAAGAGGTATCACAATTACTTCTGCAGCTACAACTTGTTTCTGGAAAGACCATAGAATTAATATAATAGACACACCAGGTCACGTGGACTTTACTGTTGAGGTTGAAAGATCTCTAAGAGTTCTAGACGGTGCTGTTGCTGTTTTCTCAGCAGTTGATGGGGTTCAACCTCAATCAGAAACTGTATGGAGACAAGCAGATAAATATAAAGTACCAAGAATAGCATTTTTTAATAAAATGGATAGAGTTGGTGCTGACTTTAATATGTGTGTAAATGATATTAAAGAAAAATTAGGTGCTCATCCAGTACCTATTCAATATCCAATCGGTGCAGAAGATAATTTCGAAGGAATCGTAGACCTTATCAAAATGCACGAAGTTGTTTGGCCAATTGATTCAGACAATGGACAAAAATTTGAAATAAAAGAAATCAGAGAAGAATTAAAAGAAGTTTGTGAAGAACTAAGACAACATATGCTAGAAGCAATAGTTGAAACTAGTGATGAATTAATGGAAAAATTCTTCGAAGGTGAAGAAATTTCTGAAGGTGAAATCAGAGCAGCTTTAAGAAAAGCTACAATAGCAAACGAAGTTGTACCAGTTACATGTGGAACAGCTTTCAAAAATAAAGGAGTTCAATCATTACTAGATGCAATAGTTGACTTCATGCCAGCTCCTACAGACGTTGCAATGGTTAAAGGAACAGACGTTAAAGACCCTTCTATCGAAATCGATAGAGAAATGTCAGACGATGCTCCATTTGCAGCTCTAGCATTTAAAGTTATGACTGACCCATTTGTTGGAAAATTAACATTCTTTAGAGTTTACGCTGGAATCGTAGAAAAAGGATCATATGTTCTAAACTCTACTAAAGGTAAAAGAGAAAGAATGGGAAGAATTCTTCAAATGCACGCTAACAAAAGAGAAGAAATCGACGCAGTTTACTGTGGAGATATCGCTGCTGCAGTAGGATTAAAAGAAACTACTACAGGAGATACTCTTTGTGACGAAGCAAATCCAATCGTTCTAGAAAAAATGGAATTCCCAGAACCAGTTATCTCAGTTGCTGTTGAACCAAAAACAAAAGCTGACCAAGAAAAAATGGGAATTGCTCTATCTAAACTTGCTGAAGAAGACCCTACATTCAGAGTTAAGAGTGACGAAGAAACTGGACAAACAATAATTTCAGGAATGGGAGAACTTCACCTTGAAATTATCGTAGACAGAATGAAAAGAGAATTCAAAGTTGAATCTACGGTAGGTAAACCACAAGTTGCTTACAGAGAAACAATTCTTGGAACTACTGATCAAGAAGTTAAGTATGCAAAACAATCTGGAGGTAGAGGACAATACGGACACGTTAAAATTATCCTTGAACCAAATCCAGGAAAAGAATTCGAATTTGTTAACAAAATTACTGGAGGAGTTATCCCTAGAGAATATATTCCTGCAGTTGAAAAAGGATGTAGAGAAGCTCTTGAAAGTGGAGTTGTTGCAGGATACCCTATGGTTGATGTAAAAGTAACTCTTTATGATGGATCATACCATGAAGTTGACTCATCAGAAATGGCATTCAAGATAGCAGGATCTATGGCAACTAAACAAGCTGCTGAAAAATCACAACCAGTAATCCTTGAACCAGTATTTAAAGTTGAAGTAACTACTCCAGAAGAATACATGGGAGATATTATCGGAGACTTAAACTCTAGAAGAGGAATGGTAAGTGGAATGACAGACAGAAATGGTGCTAAAATCATCTCTGCTAAAGTACCTTTATCACAAATGTTCGGATACGCTACTGACTTAAGATCTAAATCTCAAGGAAGAGCAACTTACGCAATGGAATTCTCTGAATATGTGCAAGTACCTGCATCTATTCAAAAAGAAATTAAAGAACAAAGAGGAAGATAGTCCTCACTATAAATAACAAATCCTGGTTGGTGGAAGCACCAACCTTCAAATAATAAATAAAAAAACTTAGGAGGAGAATTAAATGTCTAAAGCAAAATTCGAAAGAAGTAAACCACACGTTAACATTGGAACAATAGGACACGTTGACCACGGAAAAACAACTACAACAGCAGCTATATCAAAAGTATTATCAG
>Cam_p2__coassemble_1730_pt1 | contig 14709 bp, 10 predicted proteins | sample Cam_p2__metabat2_low_PE_031 | metagenome-assembled genome bin Cam_p2 | reverse complement strand
GAATTATTCTATCTCTTGGTATAAATTTTTTATTACTATTTTTTAGATAATTGTTTAACTTTTCTATAATACACTTATAATATTTTTCAAAAGGCTCATATTTTATATCTCATTTTAAATTAAACATATAAAATATCCATATAACCAGTTTGACTTTTGATTAGAAAATTAATATGTATCATATCTTGAATAGCAAAAATATTATATTTATGATGCATAATATTCCAAAATTTTTATTAAAAAGCCTTAAAGGTATCATTGTTTTCTTTATTTTTAATTTTACACTCCATCAAATTTTTATTTTTTAAAATATATCCTAATAACACTGCACTTAAAAATAAATAACTTTCTGTAACTCTGCTCATATACAAAGTAACATCTGAAATACTATAAAAATGAAAAGCAATCCAAAGTAAAATCCCTATGTTTGCTAAATATTTATAACAATTTCTAGATTTAATAAATATTAATAATATATATATATTGAATAAATAAAAACCTAAAATTCCTAAAATTCCTGTTCCAGATAATAAATCAAAAAAATTGCTATGTGCATGATAATAATAAAAATAAGCATAATATTTTTTAGATCCCTCTAATTCATTTTGTAAAATTTTATCATTTTTATGCCTTTCTGATGCTATTTTTCCATAAGTACAAAACCCATGCCCTAAAATTGGTTTTTCTAAAAATTGTTCTACTGATTCTTTATACATATATACTCTTATTCCGCTGCTTGTATCTTCCTTTATTCTAAAAAATGCTTGTGATCTCATCTTAATTGGATTATCATTATCCAAATACTTATAATAACTAGTGCCTAAAATCATTAGTAATAAAGTGATAAAAAATATTTTTTTAGATTTAAGCAGTATTGGTATTATCCCCGTAGATATTAACGTAACTAACCAAATCATTCTAGTTCCACTAAACAAAATTAAAATATAAAGCAATAATGTTGTAAATAAAAACTCATAGTTTTTTTTAGCTAATGACATATACAAAGAAACTGTTGCTAATACTAAAACTAAAAAAGAGTAAGTTGAAATATTCCAATACCCACTTATACGCCCAAACATAAAATCACTATTTAATAATATTGGGTAAATTATACAAATAGGAATAAAGGATATAATCCAAAATGATTTGTACATTTTAATTAACATCTTTTTGTTTATGTTACCTTGCAATACAACTATAAATAAAATTACATTTAATACATATGATTTCAAATGCATTACAGTATATTCTGAAATATCTTTACCTATAGTGCTAATAATAAACATTACAATGCTTGCTATTGCAAATAAAACTAATATTTTCTCATTTTTATTTAAATTTAGGTTTCTTTTTTTTATACAATCTATAATTTTTATTATTACTATAGCATATAAAATATCTAGACTGTTACCTCTTTTTATCAAAAAAAAGGGATAAATAACTATTAAAAAATTAATGATGTTCTCAAGAGATATTTTTTTTATATTAATTAATATTTTTCTACCTATATTCTGAAAATAATACAATGCAAAAATTAAAAAACCAGGAAACACAATATCTTGAACTTTCAAATCATAACTTTTATATAACAACATCTTTTGGATATGAACAATAACTATATAACAAAGTAAATAATAATATTTATCTCTTTTAACGTTTAAAAAAATAAGTAATCTATAAAAATAAATCACAAGTATAAATAATGGAATAAAAGATAAAAAATGTGGATATAACAATTTATACTCATAAGCTGACCCTATTAAATAAATAGAAATTACTACTATTGTTAATATTTTTTTATTCTTTAATAAAGTATTTACAACACATACTATTAAAAATATAAATGGTATCCCTAAACTAAAATCTATATCTTTGACAATTAAATACTTATACATAATAAAACTAATAATCGGTATAATATCAATATTTGGTATAATTTTATTTAATATATTCTCTCTATTAATTTGCATATTTTTTTAATTTCTCCTTTATCAGTTCTCCATCTATATTATTTATTTCCATACACCCAAAATAATATTCTTTTTTTTGTGTATGTTTATTTTTACCATAAATAATTTCAACATTTTCAAATATATCATGTGAAAACGTATTCTTTTGAGCAAAAAAAGCTACCACATTTTTTTTTAATCCAAATGCCAAATTGTATAGTCCTGAATCTACACCTATATACAAAATAGATGAATTTATCAGTTTCATTGTCTCTTCAAAACTTATCTTATTAATTAAAAAAATTATTTTATCATCTTTCCTAAATTTTTCTATATATTCATTCTCAAATTTTGTTTCCAATTCCCCTTTTCCTAAGATAATTATATCTTTAGCAGGAAATAACTCTCTTAAAATATTTAGTATTTCATTTACTTTATCTACTGATAACATTTTTTTTCTGTCAGCAGAACCTATTCCAAAGGTAATTATATTCAAATTCTTATTAATATTATAAAATTCTTCTATATTTGTATGTATCTCTTCAAAAGTAATACTAGTATCAAATAAATATTCATACATTTTTTTTACCGATATCATAATATAATCATTTTTATTTATTCTTACTAATTCGTTATAATATTGATCTATCCAGTTATTAAAATTATTTGTATATCCTATTTTAGGAACATCTATTAAGTACTTAATAAATATATCATGCTGATCAAATTCTAATGAAATTATTTTTTGTATTCCTAATTGTGATATTTTGCTAATTAACTGTATTTTTTTATTACATCTTTTTCTATATTCATCTGAATATACTATTATGTTAGTATAACCTATCTTAGTTAAAAACGGTTTTACTTTCTCTTTACACAAAATTATTACATTTTCAGGCCCATATTTTTTTAAAAAATTTGATAAAATTTTCTGTCTAACTACATTATCACCAATTCCATCTGTTGATGTTAAAAATATTTTATCACCTTTTTTCATTTTTATACTTCTAATCTTAAAATAGATATCTAAATACAATTCTTTAATTTTTTTTCTGAAATCTGAAAATTTATACTCCATTAAATTTTCCACCTCTTTATTCGTCTTTCTCTTTTCAACTCTCTAAATTTTGAAATTACTTTCATTTTTTTTATTCTTTTTATTAAATATGCTATTATATACCCTATTTTTTTTTCAATTTTATATTTTTTATTTAAATCATATCCCAATTCAATTACTAACAAATCTTCTTTCATATTTAAAATATCATAACTTCTCTTAAAATTTGAAAATATTTCTTTTTTCAATTGTGTATCAAAAGTAACAACTTCTCCGTCTTTCTTTTTTAAAAAATTTGAAGTATTCAAATCCCCATGATATCTTTTCAACTTATGAATATTCTTAATTACAGAAACGACTTTATCTATATCGTTATTATTTTGTATTTTAACACCATCAATATATTCTAAAAGAATATAACTTTTCTTAATAAATATACTCTTTTTTATTACTACTACATAAGGTCTTGCCACTTCAGGTTTTATAGAATCATCTAACAAATAATAATTTGTCAATGTCGTTAAGGCCTCTCCTTTTTTTAAAAAAGTTTGGACTTTTCTTTGAATAAGATTTATTTCTGCCCTTATTTCTTTTAAAATATATTTTTTATTATTTATTATTACTAATGCCACATAATTTCTTTCAGTATCTTTTATAATATTTTCCACTTCAAAATTATTATCAACAACGCATTTTCCTAATTCAATATTCTCAGTATATTTATCAGGAAAATATACTTTCCAGCCTTTATATAGAACAGTTTTAATATTCACATTTTTCTCCCATACTATCTATCAAATTTTCTATTTCTTTTATAATAATATTTTTATCAAATCTATGAATATTTTTTCTCATATTATTTATACACGATTCTTTTTTGTTTTCATCAATATATAATATTTTCTGTACTAAATCGTCTGCATCTTCTGTTTTGAACAATACACCTGATTTTCCATTTTCTAATATTTCTTTTGGCCCTACATGACAATCTGAAGAGACTACTAATTTATCTAGAATTCCAGCCTCAACTAACACAAGACCAAATCCTTCATATTTTGAACTATGAATAAACAAACTACTATTATTTATCCAAACATATGGATTCTTAAATCTACCTAGTAATTTTACTTTATCATCTAAACAATTTTCTTTTACTAACTTTGCAATTTCTAACTTATTAGGACCATCACCTATAATATATAATTTTTTATCAAAACCTTTTTCATACAGTTTTTTGAATCCGATTATTAATGTATTATAATCTTTTTGAACTGTATCTAATCTTGATACTGCAACACAATAGTCATCGTTTAGTAACTTTATTTCTTCATCTGTAAGTTCACTTTTATCATCCTTTAACTTTAAAATTCGATCAAAATCAAAAGGATTATAAATTCTAATAATTTTTTCTTTAAGATCAGGAGATAAACTTTTCAATTCTTCTTTCATTTCATCACAAATAGCAACAATTTTATCATATTTTTCTATTCTTTTCATAAACCTTAATATTTTAGACTTTTTTTTCTTTAAATTTGGAATAGAATTATGTATCCAAACAATTTTTCTATCTATAGATATTTTATCAATATATTTAGCTGCTCCAGCATCAAAATCTATAAACAACTCAAATTTTCCATCATTTTTTATTATATTTTTCAATTTCTTTATACATACATATTTTTCAAATATCATAGCTATATTATAAAGAATTTTATATAAAACATTACTTTTTTTACGTCTAAAATAATCAATATATCGTATCAATTTATTACTTTTTAAAAAATAATACTTTATTTCTTTAGGTATATCTTTCTCAAAAATATTTTCTTTTCCAGAATTATCATCTATAATTAATGTGATATTATATTTATTTTTATCCAAAAGTTGTAGAACTTCAATTAAAGTACGTTCTAATCCTCCCATACGTAAACTACCGCTTTTAATCATTATTTTCATAATAGCTCCTTTTTTCATTAAACATATATTCTAATTTACTAATTATATTTTTACTTAAAAATTCATCTAATTTCTCTTTTTTAAATCTATTTAAAAATTCAATTCCTAAGCTACTATCATTTAAAAATTTTACAACCGCGTTTTCAAATTCAGTTTTATTTCCACACTCTACTAAGATTCCATATCTATTATTTCCTAATATATCTTTAGGACCTGTTGGACAATCATATGCTATCACTGGTGTTCCTAATATCATACTTTCTAAAAAGACTGTTGGTAGTCCTTCACCATACGAAGTATGTAAAAATACTTTAGCTCTTTTCATCCAAATATATGGATTTATTTTTTCTCCAAGTAATAGAATATCCTCTTCTAAATGAAGTTCTTTTATTTTTTCTTCTAGTTGTTCTTTTTGTTCCCCATTACCTAATATATACAACTTTTCCTTAATTTTATATTTCAACTTTAAATTATAATAAATTTCAATTAAATCCATTCTTCCTTTTACCTTTACTAGTCTTGAAACTGCTACCATATAATCTTTCTCAAGCAGCTTTTGATCAAATAAACTTAATTGAGATAAATCTTGTGTTTTAATCATTTCTATATTAAAAGGATTATAAAGTCGTTCTATTTTTTTATTAGGTATATTGTAAAATTTTTTAGCTTCATCCTTCATTTCGTCACAAATTGTAATTATTTTATCATACTTCTCTAATCTTTTTTCAAATCTCTTGCTTTTATTTTTTTGTTTCTTTTTTCCAATAAGACTATAATGAATCCAGCCAAATTTATATCCATCTAAAACTTGAATATACTTTCCCAAACTCATATCAAAATCAATTATAATATCATATTTATCCTCATCATTTAGACTTTTAAGCCATTTTTTCATATAGTATCTTTCGTAGCTTAAAAGATACGCATAAACAATTTTCCAAATTATACTTTTCTTTTTTTTAGCAACTTTATCTCTAAAAGAAACCATTTTTTCAGTTTTTATAAATTTTAATGAAACTTTTTTAGAAATCTGTTCTACAAAAATATTCTTTTCCGGATTATTTTCTTTTATTAAAACAGTTAAATCTATACTATCTAACTTTGCTAATTCATTTATATATGAAGTAGCTACTCTTTCTATTCCCCCCATAAACAATTGTCCATTATAAAATAATACTTTTTTCTTTTCCATATTCAAATAAGATCCTTTCCACTTCTTTTATCTCAAAATTATTTATATCTTCTTCATTTTCAGTTACTTCAATACCATTAGTAAATATCTGTGTAGCAAATATCGAATTAGGTCCCCAAAGAACGGAATTATTATCATTTTTATCTTGACGATATATGTCTATTTGTCTTACTTTAAAAGCTGATGCTATATGAACTATTGAAGTATCTGGAGTAATTACTAATTGTGATTTTTTTATTAAAAAAGCTACTTCCAATATATTATTCAATCGCAAATATATTACCCTTTTTTTGCCATATTTTTTTATAATTTCTTCTATATAACAGGAATATTTTGATTCTCCTATAATATAAATATTGCATTTTGTATACGTTAGCATTAAATCTAAAATATTTTTAATAGTTTCCATATTAAAACTTCTATGTTTACTCGCAGCAAATGGATTTAAAATTGCTATAGGATAGTCGTTTCTTATTTCATATTCAATTTTATTTTTAATATGATTTGGTATAGTAATCTCATATGATGTATCTATATTATTTACTCCTAAAAATTCTAAAACACTACAAAATCTTTTTGTTATGTGTTCATTTTTTATATCGTTAATTGAAATATCAAATAAATTCCAATTTTTCTTGTCTATACCCATATTTATTCTGCATTTACATTTATTTATGAACATAATTTGATGTTCACGTAATTCTAAAGAAAAATCAACTAGTAAATCATATTTTTCTATTTCTATTTTCTTACCTAATTTTTTTAAGTAATTAAAATTCTTTTTATACTCATATATATTATCAATGTTTGAATTGTACCTTATTATTTCTTTTGCTACTTTTCGTGTTACTACACCTATTTTAATATCAGGATATTTCTTTTTTATTTCTCTAAATACAAATGTATTTACTACCATATCACCAATTTTACCATCATCTCTCATTATCAAAATAGACTTAATGCCATTATTTGTTATGAAATTATCTTTATCTAACTTTAAATCATAAATAGTATTTTTTTTATCCCAAATTTTTCTTGCAATATATTTCTTCAAATTCCTCATATGCTCTTGAATAAAATCTCGCATTCTTCTAATCATATTGAACTCCTTATATTGTAATTAATCTTATAACATATCATCCTATTATAGCAAATTCTCTTGAAAATATCATTAAAAATAAGAACATTATAAAAATATTAATTTTTCACATTATATTTTTATAACTTATTTGTATATCATTTATGATATAATAAATTATCTATCAGGAGGATTTAGTTTCATGATACTTATCAATAAACATAAATATTCTCATGTATATTTTAATCCAGATTTTAACGAATTTGAAAAGTTTTTCTATCCTTCATTACCTAAAAAATAAAATATATTTTAAGATTACGTAAATATCCAGGTCATAATTTTAAATTTATAAGTAATGAACTAATAAATTAGAAATAAACATACTGCTCAAAATATGCTGTTAAAACTAAAAATATTGGTGGAACAAGTCTAGACACATATGTCAATAATAATTATTCTCATCCTATTCTAGACACGTTTATTAAACTAGTCGCTAAAATTATACTTAATAATATATATTTTGGTGACTTTTCTCTAAAAAATTTTATCGTTAAAAATAATACAATTTACGCTATTGATCTTGAAGACTATAGAAAAGAAATCTTTTTTACACACAACAAAAAGTACTGCATAGCAAGATTGTATAAAAGTCTTCCAAAAGAAATAGCTGATCAAATAAAAGAGGTGCTTTTATGTACAAAGTAAAATTTATATATAATCCAAACTCAGGAGAAGGAGCTGTAGCAAAAGTTCTTGATACAATTATAGAAAAATATCAAAATAAAGATTTTATAATTATTCCTTTCCGTATAACAAAATTTAAAAACATTGATAAAGCATTTGAAGAAGATATGTCCATTTATCACCACATTTTAATAGCTGGTGGAGATGGCACTTTAAATCAAGTTATAAATATTATGAAAAATAAAAACATTGATATTCCAATAGCTATTTTACCCCTTGGAACAGCAAATGATTTTGCAAAACATTTAGAACTTCCAGAAAATGTAGAAGATGCATGTGATTGTATATTAAATGGTAAAATTCACGAAATAGATCTTGGAAAAGCAAATGATAAATATTTTATAAATGTTTTTAGCTTTGGACTTTTTACTGATGTATCTCAAAAAACAAATACACATTTAAAAAATACAATAGGAAAACTTGCATATTACTTTAATGGAATAAAAGAAATTCCAACTTTTAAAAAAATGAATGTCAGAGTAAAATCTGATTCTTTTTCTTATTCTGGAACAGCTATTATATTTTTTGTATTTAATGGAAAAACTGCTGGAAATATAAATATTGCATATAAAAGTGAAATTACAGATGGACTATTAGATATCATTATTATAAAAGGCGAAAATATAAAATCTACTATTTTATCAGTATTTGAATTTTTAAGAGGTGAACATTTAGAAGACCCAAAGGACATCATACATGTAAAAAGTGATTCATTTGACATTAAATATACTGATCCTCTAATAAACACAGATATTGATGGTGAACCAGGTCCAGTATCTCCTATCCATATTTCATGTATAAAACGCGGATTGAAGATTATATACTAAGAAGGGAGCAGATTATGAATGCATATGATATTTCTTATAACTCATTAGAAACTTTTACTAAAGATTTGGATCCTAAAAATCTAAAAAAATTATATGATCTTGGAATTAAAAATCTTCATGATCTGTTTTACTATTTTCCAAGAGCATATGATGATCGTACTAATATCATGAAAATTGGAGACCTAAGAGGTGAAGAATATGTTGTATTAAAAGCAACTATTTTAAGTGTTGCTTCTCCACCTACTAAATCTGGGCTTAAAATGGTAAAAGCTAATGCTACTGATGGAAGTGGTATGATCGATTTAGTCTGGTTTCAAATGCCTTATTTAAGAAAAACATTAAAACCTGGTGAAGAATATATTTTTATTGGACAAATAAAAAGTGGATATAGATTTCAAATGGTTAATCCAGAATTTAAATTAAGTAGTAGCCAAAGAAAAATTTCAGAAGGTGAGATACTCCCAATATATAGTAGTAGCAAAGCTCTTCCACAAAATTCACTACGAAAAATTATTCACCACTTTATAAAAGTATATCTTCATATCTTTCAAGAAAATATACCCGAAGAAATTATAAGAGAGTATAATATTTTAGAAAGACGTGAGGCACTAAAACAAATCCATTTTCCAACTAATAATAAATTACTTGAAGAGGCTAAAAGAAGATTTGCTATAGAAGAACTTCTAATTTTAGAAATGGGAATTGTACAAAAAAGATTTCAATCAGAATACATATCTTCTGGTAACTATCATTTAGATGATAACAAAGCACTTGTAAAAAAATATCTAAGTGCCCTTCCTTTTTCTCTTACAAATGCTCAAAAAAAAGTTATAACAGAAATTTATAAAGATTTAAATCAAGGTAAGATAGTAAATCGTTTAGTCCAAGGTGATGTTGGTAGTGGTAAAACAGTAGTTTCTATGGTTGTACTTCTCTATATGCTTGAAAATTCATATCAGGGTGTCCTTATGGCTCCTACTGAAATTTTAGCTGTTCAACATTATCTATCTATAAAGGATAAATTTGAAGCTTTAGGTGTCAGTGTAGAATTGTTAACAGGAAGTTTTACTGGAAAGAAAAAACAACAAATTCTTAAAAATATAGCCGATGGTAAAACTGGTATTGTTATTGGGACTCATGCTCTTATTGAGGAAAATGTTGTTTTTAAAAAATTAGGAATGATAGTTATTGATGAGCAACACCGTTTTGGCGTTATTCAAAGAAAAACCCTAAGAGATAAAGGTGTTTTAGCAAATCTTATTGTTATGAGTGCTACACCTATTCCTAGATCACTAGCTCTTAGTATCTATGGTGACTTAGATGTATCTATTATTGACGAACTTCCTCCTGGGCGAAAACCCATTAAAACAAAATGGATATCTACAGATTCAGATATTAAAATCATGTATGATTTTATTAGAAAAAAACTTTCGCAAGGACGTCAAGCATATTTTGTAGCTCCTCTTATTGAGGAAAGTGAAAAACTTTCTGCAAAGTCTGTTGAAGAACTTCAACATGAAGTTTCATCTTATTTGCCTAACTTTAAAATTGGTGTATTACATGGTAAACTTAAAAATAATGAAAAAGATGAGGTTATGAAACAATTTAAAAACCATGAGTTTGATATTCTTGTTGCTACTACTGTAATTGAAGTAGGAGTAGATGTCCCAAACTCTTCAATTATTGTTATTAGTGATGCCCAACGATTTGGACTTTCTGCTCTTCATCAATTAAGAGGTAGGGTTGGAAGAGGAAGTTATCAATCTTATTGTTTTTTAATTTCTAAAACAGATAATGATACATCAAAAGCTAGACTTCAAATTATGGAAGAAACTGAAGATGGTTTTAAAATAGCTGAAGAAGATTTAAGACTTAGAAAATCTGGAGAAATTTTTGGAACAAAACAAAGTGGATTAAGTGACTTGAAATTTGTAGATATTGTACACGATATTAAAACTATAAAATTAGTTAAAGAGATTTCATATAGATATTTGCAAAGACATAAAGGTCAAATTGATAATGTTTTTCTTAATAAAGACATAGCTGAAAAATTTAAAGAAAGCTAGAAAACGTGAGAAAAATATGTTAGAATGAAGAGTAAAATAATTTTATATGGAGGATGAAATGAGATTCAGTAAGAGTTATATAAAAACACTTAAAGAAACTCCAAAAGAAGCTGAAATAGCAAGTCATCAACTTCTTTTGAGAGCTGGAATGATCAAAAAACTTACTAGTGGTGTTTATACATACCTACCTTTAGGATTAAAGGCTTTAAAAAAAGTTGAAAATATTGTTAGAAGAGAAATGGATAGAGCTGGAGCACAAGAGATTTTCATGCCTGTACTTCAACCTGCTGAACTTTGGAAAGAAAGTGGAAGATGGGATGTTATGGGACCTCTTATGATGAAGCTTCAAGATAGAGCTAAAAGAGATTTTGTCCTTGGACCAACTCATGAAGAAGTTGTAACTGACTTAGTTAGAAATGATATTTCTTCATATAAACATTTACCAGTAACTTTATACCAAATTCAAACAAAATTTAGAGATGAAATTAGACCTAGATTTGGACTTATGAGAGGGAGAGAATTTATCATGAAAGATGGATATTCTTTCCATGCAACTCAAGAATCTTTAGATCAAGAGTTTGATAATATGGAAGCTACTTACAAAAGAATTTTTTCTAGTTGTGGTTTAAAATTTAGACCTGTTGAGGCAGATTCTGGAGCTATTGGTGGAAGCGGATCAAAAGAATTCCATGTTTTAGCTGATTCTGGAGAAGATGAAATCATATACTGTGAAGAATGTGACTATGCTGCAAATGTTGAAACTGCTATTAGTGAAGTTAAATATCTAGAAGCAGAAGAATTAAAAGAAACTCAACTAATTGATACTCCTAATGTATCTAAAATTGAAGATGTAGTTGAGTATTTAAAAGTTCCTGTTGAAAAAACAGTAAAAGCTATGATGTATAAAGACTTAGGAACTGATGATATTTATATGGTTCTTATTAGAGGAGACTACGAAGTTAACGAAACTAAATTAGTAAATGCAATTGGAGCTATTGATGTTGCTCTTTTAACTGATGAAGAACTTGAAAAAACTGGACTTGCAAAAGGATTTATTGGTCCATTTGGAATAGAACTAAATAACATTAAAATAGTAGCAGATGACTCTATTCCTAAATTAACTAACCACACTGCAGGTGGAAACAAAAAAGATACTCACTTTATCAATGTAAACTTTGGTAGAGATTATAAAGCAGATATCATAAAAGATGTAAAAACTGTAAGACCTGGCCATGTTTGTGCTAAATGTGGTGGAAAACTTTCTTCTGCAAGAGGTATTGAAGTTGGACATATATTTAAATTAGGTACTAAATATTCTAATGCTCTAGGAGCTACTTATGTAGATGAAAATGGAAAAACTTCTCCTATAATTATGGGATGTTATGGAATAGGAGTTTCAAGAACTCTTGCATCTGCAATTGAACAAAATAATGATGAGTATGGAATTATTTGGCCTTCAGCTATTGCTCCTTATATTGTAGATGTAATACCAGCAAATATTAAATCTGCAGAACAAGTCAAATTAGCTGAGTCTATATACAATGAACTTCTTGAAAATAATATAGACACCATGATTGATGATAGAGATGAAAGACCAGGATTTAAATTCAAAGATGCTGACTTAATCGGATTCCCATTTAAAATAGTTTGTGGAAAAAAAGCAGCTGAAAATATTGTAGAATTAAAAATCAGAAAAACTGGTGAAACTATTGAAATCAATAAAACTGAAGTGGTAGATAAAATAAAAGAACTTATGAAACAATATTAATTGTAAGTCCTAAATATAAAATATCAAAGTACACTTACAAAAGTGTACTTTTTTATTCTATATTATCAAAAGTTGTAAAATAGTATCAAACATATTGATTAAGTATATGTAGTATAATTTTATTACATGTTTTATAAACAATGCTTGTTTTACGTAATGGTTTATATAAAATATATATTACTTTTCTTCGTAAAACTCTACATTCTTAATAGTTATATCTACTGTTCCATCTTGATTTTGTCTTAAAGAATATTTCATCGGATCCTCAAAATCTTCCAAAAGCCCCTTAATATCAAAACCTGTATTTGTCTTAATTCCTCTTCTTTTTAATTTCTTTTCAACCCAAGTTTTATCTATAGGAAATTCGCCTTCTATTTTTTTATCTTCAAGAAGTTCCCTATAGCTTTCTTTTCTTTCTTCATCTACTATACATTCATCTACAAATTTATCTACATCGACATTATTATCTTCCTTTAGGACATAATTAAGCATACTTCTTACATTCTCAGCCTCTTTTACATTATTTCCATAGGCATTTGTAATCCAATTATCTGTAACATTTCTAAATGACTTTGTAAGATATTTTTCATCTCTTACCTTCTCACACTTTAAAAAATCAGTTACAAAACTTGAATCAGTTTCAGTTTTTTCAGCAGCCTTATCAAGAACTCTCAAGTGCCACTCATCATTTACTCCGCTTACACCTATAATAGCTGCGTGAATAATCTTCTGTGATGCTTGTATAGCAATGTCATTGGCCACCATTTTTACAGAAACTTTTTCAGTTTCTTCATTATATACTATCTCATGAGTATACAATTTTTTATAGTCTAACTTAATAATAGCAACATACTTCTGATCCTTGTGTGTAAATAAAACTACTGCCAAATCACATGAATCAAGTTCTGCATTTGTTCCCATTGTAGAGTAAAGAGCACCTGCTATGCCCTGTGAACTCAAAACAAAAGAATTTTCGTCATAGAGTATATGGTCTGCACATACTCTTATTTCATTTTCATTATAGTCATTAAAAGTTGCCTTTCTTAAATCGTCATCTCTTAAAACTCTTCTAATTATTTTCTGATAAAATGCATCTAGTTCAGGCGAAATAGCATCTTCAACATCATTTAAAACTGGAAGCTCCGCACTTTTATCCAGTACATGTAATATAACCTTATTAATAATCAATACTTTTTCCTCCCAACTTTTCAATTAACAGCTTCATATCATCTGGAAGCTGACTTTTTATTTCTATTCTATTTTTCATTCTAGGCTGATTAAAACTTATTTTACAAGCATGAAGAGCTTGTCTATTTATAAGGCTTTCATCTACCTTTCCATATAGTTCATCTCCTATTATACCATGACCTATACTAGACAGATGAACTCTTATCTGATGGGTTCTTCCTGTCTCAAGCAAAAGCCCCACTACTGTGGCATTGTTCATTCGCTCAATTACCCTGTAATGTGTTATAGACCTTTGTCCCTTTTCATCTACTACCCTTAATATACTTTCCATACTTTCTCTCATTATAGGAAGATCTATTGTACCTTCATCATCTTCCATTACTCCATCTACAATAGCGATATATTCCTTTTTCACCAAATTATCTCCCATATCTTTAGAAAGTATATGATGAGCATAGGCATTCTTAGCCAATACCACTATTCCCGATGTATTCATATCTAATCTATTTACAAATCTTATCTTATAGGATTCTTTAGACTTTTCAATATAATTAATAACGTGATTAGCCAAAGTTCCATCAAAGTGACTTTTCGTTGGATGTACTACCATAAATGCTGGTTTATTCATAAGGAGAATATCAAAATCCTCATATAAAAGTTCTACTCCCAAATCTTGAGACAAAAAATCACTCATTTCTTCATCTATAGGAATCTCTATTATATCTCCCTTCTTTATTGTAATTGACGGTTTTTGAAACTCACCATTTACAAATAGAAGTTTTTCTCTCTTCATTTTAGAGACAGATCTTGTAGAAAACTCCATAACATCAAGAAGAAAATCCTTTAATTTCATTTCTTCTTCTACTTCTATCATAAATTTATTC
>Cam_p2__coassemble_1529_pt1 | contig 17271 bp, 16 predicted proteins | sample Cam_p2__metabat2_low_PE_031 | metagenome-assembled genome bin Cam_p2 | reverse complement strand
TTTTCGTGAGATATATTTTTAAAATTCAAGGTTGAATATTTTATAAAAAAAATGCTATAGTTAATATGAAACAAATTAAGGAGGATTAGATTATGAATAAATTTTTTTTAGAAACACCTGCTATATTATTAGATAAAAAAACTTTAAAAAAGAATATAGAAAAATATCAAAGAATGTGTGATAATGAAAATAAAGAGTTATGGCCTATGTTAAAAACTCATAAAAGTTCTGAAATATTAAAATTACAAATAGAAGCTGGAGCTAACGGAGTTCTTTGTGGAACTTTAGAAGAGGCAGAACAATGTGCAAAACTAGGAGTCAAAAATATAATGTATGCTTATCCAGTTGCTAGTACTCAAAATATAAAAAGAGTAATAGAGTTATCTAAAATAAGTAATTTTATAATAAGAATAGATGATCTAGATGGAGCTATGCTATTAGATAAAATGGCAAAAGAGGAAAATGTTATTATAAATTATACAATTATTGTTGATAGTGGGTTACATAGATTTGGTGTGTCTTTAGATAATTTACTTAAATTTACAAAGGAAATGGAAAAATTTTCAAATCTAAATTTAAAAGGAATTTCAACTCATCCAGGACATGTATATGGAGCAAATTCTGCTAAAGAAGTTGCAAAATATGTAGAAGATGAATGTAATATCTTAAAACAAGCAAAACAAATATTAGTTGATGCAGGATATGATATAGATATGATTACAAGTGGATCTACTCCAACTTTTAATGATGCGGTAAAAGATAAAAATATAAATATTTTACATCCTGGTAACTATGTATTTAATGACGTAATACAAATAGCTCTAGGAGCAGCAAAAGAAGATGAATGTGCATTGAGAATTTATGCTACTATAATATCTCATCCAAGAGAAAATTTATATATTTGTGATGCTGGAGCTAAATGTTTGGGATTAGATAAGGGAGCTCACGGGAATACTTCAATTATAGGTTATGGAAGAGTAGTAGGACATCCTGAGGCAATTGTTTACTCACTATCTGAAGAAGTAGGAAAAATAGAAATTAAAGGAGCTACAAATTTAAAAGTAGGCGATAAAATAGAAATAATTCCTAACCATTCGTGTTCTAGTGCAAATTTAACTGGTTATTACACAATAGTTGATAATGATGAAGTTGTTGAAAGTGTTGAAGTAGATATAAGAGGAAATAGTAAAAAAAGATTTTAAAATAAATGGGAGTTAGATCTAAATGTTTAAATCTAACTCCTATTTTTGTAAGTATTATAACCATTTTTTCTTTTTAAAATAAGCAATCATACCTAATACTAAAGCAAACATAGCTGCTAATAATATGAAATATCCATATTTAGTGTGTAGCTCAGGCATGTTATCAAAGTTCATTCCATACATACTAGTTAAGAAACTTAATGGCATGAAAACAGTAGAAATAATTGCTAATATTTTCATAATTTCATTCATTTCGTTACTAATAGTTGAATGATAAAGTTGAATAAGTTCTGTAACTCTTGTATTTAGAACTTCTAAAGTATCACATACAATTATTCCATGGTCAGATAGATCACTTAAATAAATTTTAATATCGTCATTTAGATATTCAGCAATGCTTTTTGTTTGTAGTTTTGTGATAAGCTCTCTGATTGGTCCGATAGTTCTTTTTAAGGTAGAAACTTTTTGTTTTAAATTGATAATTGATTGAAGATCTTCTCTTTCAGAATCATTAATTACTTTAGACTCTAATTTATCAATTTCTATTTCTACTTCATCTAACACCATAAAATAATAGTCAACAATACTATCTAAAATAGCATAAGTTAGGTATCCTACACTCTTTTTTCTCATTCTATAGTTAGGTGATTCTATTCTTGATCTTACAGAATCTAAAACATCTCCTGGTGATTCTTGGAAAGTAAGAAGATAATCATCTCCAACTATTAAAGAGATTTGTTCATAAGAAATATCTTTTGTAATTGGATCTATATTTAGCATCTTAAGTACAATAAAAAGATAGTCTTCTCTTTCTTCTACTTTAGCACGTTGTGTAGAGTTTGCCACATCTTCCATAACAAGGTTATCTAAATCAAATAGCTTTCCAACTTTTTTTAATAGTATAGTATTATGTATACCATCTACATTTATCCAACGTACTCCTTTAAAATCATGTGTTAATATTGAAAGATTGGAGTTTTCATCAAATACCTCTCTTTTAATTATACTATCGTTATATGCAATAAATTCGATATTAACTTTATGTTGCGGATTTTCGCCAGTATATATAATACTTCCAGGAGGAAGCCCAACTTTTTTCTTCCTATTTTTTGATGTTTCATCCACTTTGATCACCTCCATTAAAATTTGTTATATATTAAAAATTGCATAAAAATAATTATCAATTATTTCTTGTGTTTGTTCATCATAAGAGGCTATCTGTTTTTTAACTAAATTTTCAATAAAAAGTAATTCTTTTTGATCACTAGGATAATATATAGGTGTTTCTTTCAAAGGAGTTGCATAAAATTCAAAGTTCTTACCTTTAAATTTACCATTGAATCTAAACCACTCTAAAAATATTTTTGAATTCATATAACCTAGTATAAAAAACAGATTTATATCCTCTGTTTTTTTTGTAATAAAATATATGTCAGCACTGCCATAAAATTTTGTATCACTATAGGCAAAATTATTAGTTTTACATCTTTGACGAACTAAAATTTTAGGCTCTTCAAAAATATTTTGTTCTCTAGCCCACTGTAATTGCCACCATTTAATTCGCTGTGAAGTAACTTCACGTCTTTTAGCAAGTCTATCATAAAAAGGGTTTAGATATTCTTCTAATTTAGGATTTATATTTATATTTTTATCAAGATATAAAATCCAAAATTGATTTTTTTTATGAGTATATTTTTCTATATCTTTATTTTTATAAAAAGGTTTTAAATATTCTTTAAATTTATCATCATATTTATCAAAGACAAAAGCTTTATCATATCCTGATATGATCCCTTGATTAATGTTTACTAAATCATCTAAAAGAAAATTAGAGTATTTTTGTATTTTATTGTTAAATTGTCTTTCAATATCATCAACTAAAACTATTTTATTATATGTGTCATAAATTTCATTGTTACTAACCTGAAATTGTTTACCAACAATATCTACAAAAATTGGAGTATTCTCAGAAAGATTTTTTTTCCATAAAAAAATAATATTATGCTGTCCTATAGCATTATTAAAAAGAGAATTATCATAAATAGAAATTTTTAAAAAATTACCATTTTCTTTTAAAGTATTTCTAAGAATTTGTCCACTATCTGCTCGTAACCAATAATTAGTTGTTAGATATATTAAAAGACCATTGGATTCTAACAACTCTACTGCTTTTTCAATAAAAAAATAAAAATAATCCATCTTTGATTCATAGTATTTTTTTCCAAAATTTGTAGCTTTGATCTTTTGAAACAGCTCTCTATTATTTTTTTCACCTAAATAAGGTGGATTGCCAATGATAATATTATATTTAACATTATCTAATTCTAAAGAATTTAGCTTTTGAATATTTAACTGTACATTATCAATGTTATATTGTAGTAATAAAAGTTTAATTTTAAGTTTTGCTTCTATTAAAGCATGTTCATCAAGATCAAAGCCACTTACCCATTCTTTTTTGAATTCATATATACCATATATTTCTTTTGAAAGTTTAAGTAGTTTTTCTACAGCAGGAATTAGAAGATTTCCACTTCCACAAGAAATATCACAGATACGTATATTGTCAAGAAGTTGTTTCTTATTTCCGTTTTTAAAATACTCAGAAAAAATATCATTAACCATTGAAGATGCTATTTTTTCAGGTGTATATATACTGTAGTTATTTTGTTTTTTCAATTAAAACACTTCCATTTTATTTTTATATAATCCTCTAGCCCAGAAAAGAAGATAAACAAGTCCGAAAACAGTTATCTTTACTAGTGATAAATTTATTTTATAGCTTGCTAAAAATGCAATAGCTGAAAATACGATACTTTTTAATAAAAATATTAATGTTTTCTTTAAATTGAAGCATATATATTTTCTTCTATATTCAAAAAGTAACATTAAAAAATTAACTCCAGCTGCTATTGATGTAGATAGAGCAAGTCCTTTATAACCAAAAGGTTTTATAAACACAAAATTTAATACTATATTTATGATTATAGAAACTATAGATGCCACTACAGGATATGCACTATTTTGCATACTATAGAAAGCTCTTGTCATTAAAAATATACCTGTATAAAAATATAGTCCAATAGAATAATATAAAAGAGCATTAGCAGTAACTTTTACAGCTTCTTCTCCAAATTTCCCATACGAAAGAGTAAGTCTTACAACATCTTCACTATATATTGTTAAAACTAAAATAGAAGGAATTACTAAAAATAGTAAAATATTTAATCCTTTAAGTATATATTTCTCAGCAATATCATTTTTATGTTTTGCTACTGCTTGAGCTAGAGATGGATATATAACTGTACTCAAAGATACTCCAAAAACACCTACAGGTAATAAATATAGTCTTGTTGCATTTTCAAGTGCTGTAACAGCACCAGTTTCAAGATTAGATGCAAACCATTGGTCTACTACAGTATTTAACTGTCTTGCCATAATTCCACCTAACATAGGTAAAGTCATTAGAATAAGTTTTTTAATATATGGGTCTTTCCAATTGATTTTTAAAGAATAAGTTTTTACAATTTTAAAAAATGTAGGTAAAACTACTAAAAATTGTAAAACTCCTCCTACAACAACTCCCCAAGCTAGTGCATCTATTCCATATTTTTGACCACATAAAATAGCAGATGCAATAATTGCCAAGTTAAAAAATATAGATGTGGCAGCTGGAACTAAAAAATGTCTGAAATTATTCAACATAGCTCCGATCATTCCTGATAAGCTAATAAAGACAAAATAAAAAGACATAATTTTTAAAAGATGAGATGCTAATTCTTTAGTATCTTCTGGAAATCCACTAACAATCAAATTAATAATCTGATCTGAGAAAATAATCATAAGTATTGTAACTACTGATGAAAAAATAAATAATAGATTAAGAACAGAAAAAATAAATTCTTTTCCTCTATTTTCTCCCTCAGTTTCTTCAATTTTATTATATAAAGGAATAAAAGAATTTCCTAAAGCTCCTTCACCTAAAAGTTGTCTAAAGAAATTGCTTATTTTAAAAGCACTGAAATATGCATCTGTTGTTCCTGATGAGCCAAAATAATAAGCTATCAGAAATGCTCTAAAAAATCCCGTAATTCTACTAACAAATGTAATTACTCCAACTGAAATTCCTTGTCTTAACATAAAATAAAACTCCTTACTATCTTGTTATTTTTGAAACAGTATTTCCATCTATTAATATTAGACCTTCTTTATATAATTCTAGAATAGATAGAAATATGTAGATGAGATGCATTCTATTTTCAGCTTCTCTAAATAAAGAATCAAAAGTTCTGTTTTCTTTATATAATTTGAGGTAAAGAGTATCCATTTCATCTTTTAGAGTATAATTTTTATCTAATTTTAACTCAAGTATCTCACCTTCAAATTGTGTAATATATTTTTTATAGGAGTTATAAAGATCTGATGCCTTTAATTTTGTAAGATCATATTCTTTGGGAGCTTTTTTTATTATTTTTCGTCCTTCACCCCTAGAATAAGAAATATTATATTCATTTTCCATTTCCCCTATTTTAACAGATATGTCTTTAAATATTTTATAATCTTCTAGTCTTCTTTTTAGCTCTTTTTCTTTATTTTCTTCTTCATTACTTTGAAGTAATGCTGCTGCTTTAATTTCAAGAAGTTCAGAAGCGATAACTAAAAAATCAACTTTAATACTCAAATTTTCTTCTTTTGCTTCTTCTAATACTGATAAATATTCGTCTATAATTTGTGAAATTTTAATTTCAGCAATTTTTAATTTTTTTTTGTCAATAAGATGTAATAGTAGATCTAATGGACCTTCAAAATTATCTATTTTTAGAACTATTTCCATTGTCACACTCACTTATAATTTTTTTCCATTGTTCTACATCTTCAGCAATTTGAGCTTTTAAACTCTCAATTGAAGAGAATTTTTTTTCTTCTCTTAAATATTTTACTAATTCAACAACGATTTTTTTACCATATATGAATTGATCGAAATCAAAAATATTGACCTCTACACTTTTTTCACCAGGTTTTAGAGTAGGATTAACTCCAATATTAACAACACCATCTCTATAGAAGTTTTCTCCTTCTATTTTAACTTTTGCACCATAAATCCCAGTCTTAGGATAAATTCTTTCTGCCATTTGAATATTAGCTGTAGGAAATCCTAAAACTTCACTGGCAAGTTTCTTTCCATGTACAACTTCACCCATAATAACAAAATTATGCCCTAAATATTTATTGATAAGTTCTATATCACCATCTGGAATTTGTGAACGAGTAAATGTAGAACTTATAAGTTTATCATCTATATAAACAGCGGGTATTTCATGAACTAAAATACCACGTTCTTTACCTAATCTTATAAGATCATGAGTATTTGATTTTCCACCTTCTCCAAATGAAAAATTAAATCCAACAAATATCTCTTTACTTCCTACCTTCTCTTTTAAAATATCTGCAAATTGTTCTGCTGTTAGATTTGCAAATTCTTTATTAAAAGGTTGTAAAATAACACAATCAACACCTAATTTTTCTAGTAAATAAAGCTTTTCATCTATAGTATTTATGCTTTTAGGAGCTTTATTTTTATCAATTAATTCTAAAGGGTGGCTAGAAAATGTAAAAACTACAGAAGTACCATTATTTTCTTTAGCTTTTTTTACAGCTTCTGTTATAAGCTTTTGATGCCCATAATGGACACCATCAAATGTACCAATAGCTACATATGTATTTTGTAAATTTTCCTTCAATTCAAGTATGTTTTTTATTATTTTCATTTTTATTCCTCAGTTTCTTCTTTTATTAGATTATTATATATATCTTCTATTCTTCTAAATCTATTTCTAACACCAGACTTTGAAATACCTATAATATCGGCAATTTCTTGTAATGAACTCTCTGGGTTTTCTAGTCTGATATAAGCAATCTCTTCTAATACACCGCTAAGGCTATTTAAACCTATTGTTTTTTCAATATAGTTTATCATTTTTATTTGATTATTTCCAGTATTTAGAGTTTTAGTCTCATTAGCAACTTCCCAGTTCATTTCTCTAATTGTTTTATTTTTTAAATCTTTAATCATTGTCATTTCTTCGTATTTAAAAAATGATTGAATAGAACCGATAAGTACCATTATATCCATAATATCTTCTGAGTTACGTAAATAAACTAGTGGTTTATTTCTTTTTAAAGTTTTAAAAACTTTTTTATTTTTTTTCAATAATATATTGTAAAATTTATCTGCAGTTTCATCATTATCCATAAAAAAGTCTAAAGCATACTCTTTTTTAGGATCTTTTATATAACCACAAGATAAAAAAACACCTTTTATAAATCCTTTTAGAATTTTTTCGTCTTCTAATATAGCATCAATAGTATAGCTATTCATTTGTTCAATAAAATTTTTATATCCTTTTTGCTTTGGAATTCCAATTATATAGACATTATGTTCTCCAAGACGCTTAGATACAGAATATTTAACTTCTGTTTTAAGCATTGTAGTTTCACGAAGAAACTTATAAATTCTTTTAGCTAAAGATATGTTTTCAAGACGCAATTCAATTTTATTATCCAAAAAAGCATTTTTACTTAGAAGAACAGCAGAAATTTCTGCTGTTTTCTCAATATTAGTTATCATGTCATTATTTAATATTTCAAGTTTAACATCATAGGTATAAGACATTTTTGTATCCCCCTATAAATTTGATTATTTTGTTTCAGCCCAGTTAATCCCAATGTTAGTATTAATTTCTAAAGGGACATCATCAAATTTTACAGTATTTTTCATAATTTTTTCAATTTCATTTTTATATAGATCAACTTTATCTTTATGTACTTCAAATATAAGTTCATCATGTACTTGAAGTAGAAGAGAAATTCCTTCTTTATCTTTAATATAACGATATACTTCTATCATAACTTTTTTCAAAATTTCAGCTGCAGTACCTTGAATAACACTATTTACTGCCATTCTTTGAGCTTGATTTTTTATATTTTTATTATGAGAATTTATACCATCAATTATTCTCCTTCTACCAAAATATGTTTCAGTATATCCTTTTTTTTCAGTAGATTCAATAATTTCTTTTTCAAATTCTTTTACTCTTGGATATTGATTAAAATACTTTTCAATATACTCTGATGCTTCTTTAGGAGTAATATTTAATTCTTTTGAAAGTCCAAAAGCAGTTTTTCCATATATTATACTAAAATTAATTGTTTTAGCAATAGTTCTTTGTTCTCTACTCACTTCTGTGTCGTTATCTAAATCAAATATTTTTTTAGCAGTTAAACTATGTAAATCAGCATTGTGTTTGTATGCATCTCTTAAATTTGAATCACCAGAAAGTTGAGCTAATACTCTAAGTTCAATTTGAGAGTAATCTATACCCATTAAAAGACAATCTTCATTTGCTATAAATCCTTGTCTTATCTTAATACCTTCATCTGATTTTACAGGGATATTTTGCAAATTAGGATCTGATGATGAAAGTCTACCAGTTACAGTACCAATTTGATTAAAAGTAGTATGTACTCTATTATTTTCATCTCTTAATTTTGGAATTGCGTCTACATATGTATTTTTTAACTTTGCCAGTTTTCTATAGTCTAATATATAGTTTGCAATTTCAGCACCATTATTTTTTAATGTCTCTAAAACTTCTTCATTTGTAGAAAAACCTGTTTTAGTCTTTTTAACTGGTGGAAGATTTAATTTGAAAAATAATATTTCTGCTAATTGTTTAGGGGAATTAATATTAAACTCTTCATCTGCTATTTTAAATATATTGCCTTGTAATTCATTTAATGAGTTTTCAAGTTCTACTTCATATTTTGAAAAATATTCAGGATCAATTTTTATTCCCTTTTTTTCCATAGCTGATAATACTTCAATTAATGGCATTTCTGTATTTTCTAAAATATTTAATAAATCTTTTTCTTTTAATGAATTTAAAAGAGGATCATAGCTTTTAATAAGTCCATAAGATCTTAAACAAATAAATTTTCCAAACTCTTCAGCAGGAATATTTTCTGATTTTTCTTTTCCAAACTTGTTAGAATATTCTTCAAGATGAATATCAGTTAGATTTTGTATAGGTAAGTCTACATCTTCAGTTGTAAGAGAACTAATTAAATGATAACCAATCATAGTATCCATAGCACAATTAGTAATATTAAAACCATGATTTAATAATTTTTTTAGGTTATATGTAATAATTTTACCCTTATAACTATCAAAGAAATATTGAATATCTATATTGTCTTTAGTAGGAGTAGTATTATCAAAAAGAGATATATTTTCTCCTAATTTATGGGAATCAGTAGTGAAAAAAGGTAAGTAATAATCACAATATTGAGAGCTTATTGCTATACCACACTCAGAATATAAAACAGAAAGTAAAGGTTCTTTTTTTATATCATTAATAAATTTTTTAAAATTCTTATAGTTATCTATCAATTGAAAATCTCTAGGTTTAATACTAGTTTCTTCTTCTGTTGATTCAAGATTTAATTTCTTAATAAATACCTTAAATTCTAGCTCTTTAAATAGATTAAAAAGTGTATCTTTATTGATTTTAAAAGTCATATTATCAAGAGAAAACTCAATTGGTAAATTGTTACATATAGTAGCTAATTCTCTACTTAAAAAAGCTATTTCACGATCTTCTATCATGTTATTTATAATTGTTTTACCAATTCCAGAAATTTGTGTAAGATCATTTATATTGGCATAGATATTTTCAAGATTTCCATATTTTTCAATCATTGGAATTGCTTTTTTAGGACCAATTTTACGTACACCAGGAATTCCATCACTTGAGTCTCCAATAAGACCAAATAAATCTGGAATTTTATCACTAGGAACACCTAAATGGTTAATAACATCTTCATCGGTAGAAAGAATTTTAAATTTGTCACTTCCATCACCCTGACCTAATAAAGCAATTGAGATATTTTTATCTATGATTTGTGCTAAGTCTTTATCACCAGTAACTACAAAAACTTCAACATTATTTTCAGAAAACTTTTTTGCTAATGTTCCTAATACATCATCGGCTTCATATCCTTCAACTTTATATCTATTAATATTAAAGCAATCGAGTACTTCTTCAATACGTGGTATTTGATTTAATAAATCTTCAGGAACAGCTTCTCTATGTGCTTTGTACTCTTTATAAATTTCATTTCTTTTAAGAGAAGATCTTTTTACGTCAAAAGCAGCTCCTACATAGTCAGGAGAAAATTTATTTAAAACACTAAGAAGAGTATTTACAAATCCATAAATTGCACCTGTAGGCTCATCTTTTGTTCTAAAATGCATATTTGCATAGTATGCTCTAAATGTTATAGCACTGACATCTAATAACACTGCTCTTTTTTTATCCATATATTCCTCCTTGTATTTTATCTTTTCACCTAAACATTATATCATAAAATAGAGTTATTTGGTTGTTTTTTCAGAATAATTCTATTATCTAGCTTAACTATTATCATTGAATATAAAAATTGTAAGACTTTGTAAGTTATGGTATAATAGGAAATATAAAATAAGGAATAAATTATTTTTGGGAGGTAAAAAATGAATACCATTATCCTTACAGGAAGATTAACTAGAGATCCAGAATTAAAATTTGGACAAAGCGGAAAAGCTTACTCAAGATTTACATTAGCAGTTGATAGACCATTTTCAAAAGATGGAGAAGCTGACTTTATAAATTGTGTTGCTTTTGGAAAAACTGCTGAGTTAATAGGTGAATACTTAAGAAAAGGTAGAAAAGCTGGAGTTGTTGGAAGACTTCAAATGAATAAATATGAAGCAAATGGTGAAAAAAGATATAGTTATGATGTAATAGTAGAATCAATGGAATTTTTAGAGCCAAAAAATGGTTATAATGATCATCAAGGATCTTCATATTCTGCTCCTGAACCAGAATATACAAGACCTAAATCTAATCCAGTAGAAGATAGAATAGTAAATGATATGCCAGAAGAAGACGACGAATTTCCATTCTAAATAATAAAAAATGAGGGACTGCTTGCAGTCCCTCTAATTATATTCCTAATAAACGTTGCAATAATGGATCATCTGTTTTAGTTTTTTCTTCTACTGGAGTAGAAGTTTGTGGAATATTTTGAGAATTATTAGTTGGTGTATTTTGAATTTGTTGATTAGAGTTACCTCTATTACCTTCAAAAATACCTTGAATTCCACCTGAATATTTATCAGCTCTTTCAATTTCAACCTTTCCTCTTCTTACTACAAAATTTCTTCCTTTATCAACTATAAGTCCAGATGTTAATGATAAAGTTTCATTTAATAGGTCACCTGATTTTATGTGATTTTCTAAGAAAGAGAATTTAGCATTTGTATCATAAAGGCTATTGTTAACTAATGCTTGATAATATTCAGCCCATAGAGGAGCAACAGCTGTACCACCTGTCATACGTCCTTTAATTGGCTTATTATCATCATATCCTAAATATATAGTTGTAACATAATTAGGAGTGATTCCTGCAAACCATAAAGTCCTATTTTCATTAGTAGTACCAGTTTTACCACCTTGTTCAATTCTTCTTTTATTAGCATCAAAAACACTTGCTTTCGATGAACTTCCAAAAATAACAGAACTTTTTAACATATACGTAATAAGACTTGTATCAAGGCTATCATATATTTTTTCTTTTTTTCCATGATTTTCATATATTAAGTTTCCATATTTATCTTCAACAGAAGTAACAACTATTGGTTCTATTTTATATCCACCATTTGCAAAAATACTATAATCTATAGCTTGTTGTAAAGGAGTATTTTCCACAGTTCCTAATGATGCAGTTAGATTGTCAGGAATTTTTAATTCTGGATCCAGAAGTTGCATATTTTTTTTGAAATTATTTATACCAACTTTTTCTAAAAGTTGCACAGAAACAGTATTAACTGATCTATCAAGTGCAGTTAGTAAAGTCATGTTTCTGTTGTATCTACTTCCATAGTTTTTAGGAATCCATTTTCCATATTGTAAATACATATCTTCTACAATAGTATTTAGCTCAAAACCATTTTGTATTGCTGTAAAATATAAAAATGGTTTAAAAGATGATCCCAATTGACGTTTTGCCATAGTAGCTCTGTTAAATCCACCAATTTTGAAATTTTTTCCTGCTACAATAGAAATAATATCTCCGTTATTAGGATCAATTGTAACCATACCACCTTGCATATTATCTTTTTTTAGAAGTGAATAGTTTTCAAATGTTTTCTTAGCTATCTTTTGAATATCTAAGTCTAGAGTTGTATAGATTTTTAACCCACCAGTATACAAAGTATTCTCATCAAATTCTTTAGCTAAGATATCTATAACTAAATTTGAAAAATCAGGAACATTGTACTGAACTACATTTTTATCACTATAAACTACAGTAGTATTTTCATTAGGGACAAAGTCTTTAGGAAGATCAGTGTCATTATAAAATTTATGTTGTAAAGCTTTATCATATTCTTCTTTTGTAATCATGCCATCTGCATACATTTCTGATAAAATAAGCTTCATTCTAGTAAGAGCATTATTTAATTTTCTAGATGGGTTATATTTCTCAGGTCTATTAGGAATTCCGGCTAACATAGCTGATTCAGGAAGATTTAACTGAGAGACATCTTTTCTAAAGAAACGTCTAGCTGCAGTTTTTATTCCATATGCTCCACCACCAAAATATATTTCATTAAGGTATTTTTCAAAAATCTCGTCTTTTGTGTATTTTCTTTCAATTTCAAAAGTAATTAATGCTTCTTTTATTTTTCTATCGATACTTTTTTCATGAGATAAAAAAGCATTACGAGCTAGTTGTTGTGTAAAAGAGCTAGCTCCTTGAACTGCACGACCACTTTTTATATTAGCAACTATAGCACCAAGAAGTCTTTTAAAATGAATTCCATGATGAGTATAAAATTGTTTATCCTCAATAGCTAGGAAAGCATTTTTTACATTTGTAGGAATTTCTTTAAATGTTGCAATATCTCTTGTTTCTTTTGCTATAACATCAATAACTCTACCTTTTCTATCATATACAGTACTAGGGACAGAAGGAGAATATTCTTCTATAATATCTGCAATATCTGGGAGTTGTTTGTAATATTTATCCAAAATATAAACTCCAGTACTTCCTACAATGACAACAATTAGAATAAAAAAAGCAATTAAAAATTTAAAAAAGCTTTTTAACTTCATTTACACTCCCCCTTTATTTAGATATTGGTTTTTTAGGAGTTTTTTGTCTCAATTGTCCACAAGCACCATCAATGTCAGTTCCTTTTTCACGTCTTATTGTGACATTAACTTTTCTTACTGTTTCAAGGAAATTGACAAATCTATCAATTTTTTTATCAGAAGGTCTTTCTAAATCTGTTCCTTCAACAGGATTACACGGAATAATATTTACAACATGGTCAAAATCATGTACAAAGTCAGCAAGTGCATTTGCATCATTTTCTGAAACATTGAAATTATTTATTAATATATATTCAAATGTAATTCTTCTTTTAGTTTGTCTTTGATATTCTTGTAATACAGTATGTAAGTCTTCTAATGGATATTTTTTATTTACAGGAATTAGTTGATCTCTTTTATCATTTATTGCACTGTGTAGAGAAATTGCAAGTTCAATAGGTATTTTTTCAAGAAGAATTTTTTCAATGCTTGGAACTATTCCACAAGTAGAAATAGTAATTTTTCTTTTTGATATATTAATACCATTTTCATTTGAAAGAATTTCTAATGCTTTAGATACATTTGAAAGATTTAGTAAAGGTTCTCCCATTCCCATAAAAACAATATTATTTAGATTAGTACCTTGTTTTACAAGTCTTCTTTCAACTGTATAAACTTGGTTTATAATCTCACTTACATTAAGATTTCTAACAAATCCACCTTGTCCTGTTGCACAAAATAAACATTTTACAGGGCATCCCACTTGAGATGAGATACAAAGTGTATTTCTTTTATCTTTATGTTTTAATAAAACAGTTTCTATTGTATTACCATCTTCAAGTTGAAATAGAAATTTTTCTGTTTTATCAATTTTAGATACTTGGTGTTTTAGTAAGTTAAATAGCGGAATATATGCTTTTTCAGAAAGAAGTTCTCTATCTTTTAAAGAAAGATTTGTAATATCATTTAGATCTCTTACTATTTTTTTATGTAACCAATTGAAGATTTGTTTTCCATAGAATTTTTTCATTCCTAAAGAAACAACAAGCTCCCCAAGTTCTTTTTCATTTAAATTAAGTAAATTTATTTTTTCTAACATTATGTCATGTCCTCCATATTGATTTGTTCGTTAACAATGTATTATAACAGAAAAGATAAACAATTACAATATAGTTTATAAAGTGTTTTTATAAACTAATAAAACTTGAATTGCTCAATAATAACAATATGCTGATTTTAGGTGATTTTATAAAACATATAATCTATAAAATTACAGCTAAAACATAGGTATAGCCCACAAATAACCCACAAATTATTGTATCAATTCTACAGCTTTTCTTAGCTCTTCAAGATCTTTGTGAGTATAGATATTTTCAGTTGTTGAGAAGTTAGAGTGACCTATTAATTTGATTATAGATGTTTTATTTGCATCAGCATTATTTAATAGGCTTGCGAATGTATGTCGTGTATCATGAATAGTATGATTTTTTATATATTTATTAAATAAAAGATATATTGTAGTATAACCTCTTTTATATAAACACTCTTTATCTCGTTCCAAAATATCAAATAGATCAATAATTTTACTTGAAATAGGAACTTGTCTTTTACCAGATTTTGTTTTAGATTCCTGAATATATAAAACCTTATTAATCAAATCGACATCATCATTTTTCAACGAAATTAATTCTCCAACTCTTAATCCAGTATATATAAGAATTAATGTACTTGCAACTGTTTTTTGTTCTGAATTTTTTGTTGTACTTATTCTTTCAAAAAGTTTTTCTATTTCTTCTTGTGTAAATATTTTTCTTTCAATAGTTTTTTTAACTTTTTTGAGTTCTATAAATTTACATTTATTAACAGAAATAAAGTCATATTTTAACGCATAATCAAATATTAAATTTAATAGTGCTTTAGTCGTATTGACAGCGTTGTTTTGTTGACATACATTTTGAAGTGTTAGTAAATTTATATCAGCAATTGGTAAATTTTCTAAATCTTTTAACTTTTTCATTTGTGATTCATAGTTTACTATTGAACGTTTTTTTAATTTTATTTTTTGTTCTTTCCACCACATATCTCTTACTTCTCCAAAAGTGATTTTATTGAATAGTAGAGGATTTTTATTATATTGCAACAAATGTTCTTGGGCTTCTCTTTTTGTTTCAAACGTTCCTAAGGTTTTTCTCAATTGCTTTCCATCTAGACTATATCCTATTGTTACTCTTGCCACCCATGGTTTTCTCCTTTTACCTTTTAATTTGTATACACTTCCGCTTCCATTTTCATTTTTCATTTAAATATTCCTCCTAAAAAAATAAAGAGAGGACAACAAGATTATACCCCCTCTTTTCTATTTTTACCTAATCTTTTTTATAATTACATTCTTCAATAAAAAAAGCTTTATCTATTTTTCCAGCTATCAAACATTCTTTTGGCGTTCCTCTTGCTATTTTTAAATTATTTAATGCTCTTATTATATTACTAGCTTTTGAAATACTAACATTTAACATCTGTGATATATCTTTAGCATTTAACATCTCTATTTGCATAATATTTACTCCTATTAAATTAATTTTCTTAGTTACTTCGATTTTCCCAATTTTATTAAAAATGGGAAATCAGAATAAACTTTTATTTTTATTTTCTTCTCTATATGTATCTGCCATTTTCTTATAATTTCTATAAAATTCTGTTTTAGAAATTCCTAGTTTTTCGATTAACACTTTATTAACTATTTTGTAATTAACTCTACATAATTCTTTTAGTAATTGTTCTCTATATTTCTTCTTTTTTAAAGAAGTTTTATATTTTATTCCTGTTTTTCTAATTCTCATATCATAAACCGCCTAACAATCTTCTAATAAACCCTCTATTTTTTAAACTGTAATTTTCTGCTTTAAGAACTTCAAGATCTCTTTCAAGTTTATTTTCTTTCTCCTGGTATAATTTAATTATTTCTTTTAAATCTTTATTCCACATAAGTATTACGTTGTTATTTTGTCTTATTCTATTAATCTCTAATCTTTGCTTATCTATTCTAGCTCTTTTACTTATTCTGCTCATCATCTTTCTCCTTAAATTCAGGTAATAAAAAACCCCAGTAAATTAATACTGAGGATTTTTTAAGTTATTATATAGTAACCTTTACTCTTAGTTCAGAGGGCTCTATCCAGGTAGAAATATACTCTAGAGTATCTCCTAAATCTTTTCTTTTTATATCTCTATAACTTGCAACACCAAATCTATCTTTTAAATCTCTATACAAAGATTGAAACATATATTTTTTATTTTGGTGATTATTTATTATATCCATTCTTTGATAAATTCTAGTTCCTACTGCTTTTTGTATTTTTCTTTGTTCTCCATTATCCACTCTTATTTCATTATCAACTTTATCTTCAATTGAATCTACTCTGTTAGCTAATTTTTCTTGTTCTTGTAAAGTTATTATCATCATTTGTTGAATAGACATTGGTTTTGGCTGTAACTCTACTTTTCCCTCTCTTAATAATGTTGCTATTTGCTCATCACACCATAATTCAAATTCAACATTAAGGTATCTTGCAAAATTAAGAATTAGTTTTTCATGTATCCAAGTTCCACCGTTCTTTCCTTCTCTTGAGTCAATTAAATTTAACTCCCTAGATTTTAGTGAGTTAGTCAAAGCCTCAATATATCTCTTTGTGTTTGGGCTGTTTTTCCAATTTTCTAACTTTTTACTTCCACCAAATCCATTTGCCATTTGGTTAGCATTTGCATATACATTTCCGTCAATCATTTTAAATTCAATTTTGTTTCCTAAATATTCTCTTATTGTTAATTCATTCATACTACATTGCCTCCTCATTAAGTTTTTTCATAAAATTATTTTC
>Cam_p2__coassemble_1420_pt1 | contig 18959 bp, 17 predicted proteins | sample Cam_p2__metabat2_low_PE_031 | metagenome-assembled genome bin Cam_p2 | reverse complement strand
GAATATGCTGATTTATTGGTATCTATAAAGTTGAAAGGCATTATAATGTTAGACTATTTTCTTTTTTTAGAAGAATTTGAAGGTAAAATTGATACAGACAAAATAGATAGCTTATGGGTTTTAATGACAGATAGTTTTAATAATTGTGGCAGTACCATTCAAAAAAGATCTAAAAGAGTATTTGATATATTGCTATCAATTTTTTTACTGGTATTGTTTTCACCTTTTATGATATTTACATATCTATTAGTAAAATGTGATATTGGATTTAAATATTTAGTATTGAATCCAAGGAAAATATTTAGCAATCCAGCATTATTTAAACAAAAAAGAATTGGATATAGAGGACAAGAATTTGAAATATTGAAGTTCAGAAGTATGAAGATACATGATCCTAAAAAATATTCTAAGTATGCATCGGAAAATGATGAAAGAATTACAAAAATTGGGAAATTTATTAGAAAAACAAGACTTGATGAACTTCCTCAAATAATAAATGTATTTAAAGGAGATATGTCTTTTGTTGGGCCACGTCCTGAGTGGAATGAGCTTGGACATCAATATGAAAAAGAAATTAAAAACTATAATTTGAGATATGCAGTACAGCCAGGAATAACAGGATGGGCACAAACTATGTACACATATGGTGCTTCTGTAAATGATGCAAAGATTAAGTTAGAATATGATTTGTACTACGTAAAAAATTGCAGTCTAATATTAGATATAATAATATTATTCAAAACGAGCAAAACAATGATATTTAGGAAAGGACTATAGAATGTATGATATAACGGCAAGTATTGTGACATATAATACAGATAAGAAAGAGCTAAAAACTGTAATAGAGAATTTTTTTAATACTAATCTTAATGTTAAGTTGTTTATCTCTGATAACTCTACAACAAATGAATTAGAAAATTATATAAAAATATTTTCTGATTATAAAATAGAATATATTTTTAATAATAAAAATGGAGGCTATGGTTGGGGGCATAATAGAGTACTAAGTAAAATAAATAATAAATCAAAATACCATTTGATATTAAATTCAGATATATCATTTAAGCAAGGAATACTTGAGGAATTATTTGAATATATGGAGCTACATGAAGATGTTGGACAAATAATGCCAATGGTAAGATATCCTAATGGAGAAATACAATATTTATGTAAAAGATTACCTAAACTAAAAGACTTATTATTAAGAAGATTTTGTCCGATAAAAAAGATAGTAGAGAAAAATAATTATTATTATGAGATGAGAGATACAGGATATAATAAAATAATGGAAGTTTCACTTTTGTCGGGGTGCTTTATGTTTTTGAGAACCAATGTATTTATAGAAGTTAAAGGTTTTGATGAAACATTCTTTATGTATTTTGAAGACTATGACTTATGCAGAAGAATAGGTAAAATATCAAAATTAATATTTTTTCCAAAAGTAGAAATTATCCATAATCATAGAAAGAGTTCTTATAAAAATAAAAAAATGTTATATATACATATAAAATCTGGAATAAAATATTTTTTGAAATGGAGGTAGTCTATAAATGAATGATCGTATATTAGTATTATTATCAAGTTATAATGGCGCTGAATATATAGAGCAACAACTAGATAGTATATTAAATCAAACTCTAACTAATATAGATATATTAGTTAGAGATGATGGTAGTGTAGATAATACACTTAAAATTTTAAGAAAATATCAAAAAAATTATAATAACATTAAATTAATTATCGGTCAAAATAGAGGTGTAGTTAAAAGTTTTTTTGAACTCATAAGAAATGCAGAATTAACTTATGATTATTATGTGTTTTCTGATCAAGATGATTTTTGGAAGCCTAACAAAATAGAAAAAATGATAGATTCAATGAAAAAATACAATATAAATGAAAAACTAGGTTATTGTTCTAATCTAATACTTGTAGATAAAGATTTAAATTTTTTAAAATTAGAATATAAGAATGAGCTTCATCCTTCTTTAAAAAATTCTTTTGTAGAGAATATTGTAACAGGTTGTACATATGGTGCAAATAAGAATATGTTTAAAAAAATAAAGGAAAATATAGAAATAATAGGAGAAGAAGTGGACGATATTCCTATGCATGATCACTATTTTTATTTTTTGACATGTTTACATGGAAAATTAATTTATGATCCAAATTCTTATATTTTTTATAGACAACACGATAATAATGTTATAGGAATGGATAATAATTTATTAAAAAAATTATTAAAACGTGGAATTAACGTTTTAAAAAGGTCTTCAAATGACAAAAGAATTAGATATTTAAAATTTTTAATCAATAAATTTGAGAATATTTTACCTAAAAATGAAAAAAAATATTTATATGAAATATTAAATAGTTATCCAAGTTTGATTTTGAGAGTATCGAATATTAATAAAATATCCTTTGAGAGGCAGAATTTATATGAAGCAAAATTATTAAAATTATTATATATACTAAAAAAATTTTGAAATAGTTGCTGCAATTTAAGGAGACGAAATAATGATACAAAGACTATTAACAAACCCATTTTATTTATATTCATTGTCTTGGACGTTAGTTTTATTTTTATATAATATAAAATATATTAATATTTATCCAGACTTAACGTTTGATATCTTTATATTTTTACTTTTGACAATTATTAATTCGTTATTTTTGGGAATTGTTTTGGATAGGCATATAAAATATTTTATTGTATCAGAAAAACGAGAAGATAGTAGATTATTTTATTTTATTTTATTTGGATGGGTATTAACTTTTTTATATGAAGGAAAAATTCCAATTTTAGAGGCTTTGAATAAAACCGGCTATATGTATGTTGATTTTAAAGGAATACCAACATTTAGCCCTATCATTTGGACTTTAACAACTTATCATAATGTTAGAAGTTTTTCTCAATTTTTAATATTTAAAAAGAAAAAATATTTATTTTATTGTATAATTGAAATTATTTTATATTTATTATTATGTAGAAGAGGACCAATTTTAATTATGATTTTACTAAATTTTTTAGCTTATATTAATTTAAACAAAATAAGATATATAACCTTAAAATTAGTTGCAGGTGGAGTACTGATACTATATTTATTTGGACTATTAGGAAATATAAGGCATGGGTTTTCACCTACTGATACTACAATGTTAAAAAGTATAATTAATCTAAAAACTTCAAATAGTATATTTGATCCATTTCTTTGGGGATATATATATATAACTTCTCCATTATCTAATTTACAGTATACATTTGATTGTAAAAATATATCGTACAATATATTAGAGTTTTTAAGAACAGGATTTTTATTTGATTTTATAGCTAAAAGATTAGAAACTGAGCAAGTAAATGAAATAAAATTGCTAATAGAAAATTTTAATGTACAGACAGGTTATAACTTATCATTAATGAATTTAGGAATAATTGGAATGTATGTTATATATATTTTTTATAGCGTGAGTACATATATATATATATATATGATGAGAAAAACTACATATTTACTGGAAGTATTATGTTTACTGAGTGGTGTAAATATATTTTTTATATTTACAAATATGTATACTAATAGCGCTCTAGGTATAACTGTGTTGTACCCACTAATTATGCAGGTTAAATCTATTATACTAAAAAGGAGAGAAGAAAAATGAAAGGAATAATACTATCTGGTGGGAGCGGGACAAGGCTTTATCCAGTAACGAAAGTGATATCAAAACAAATAAACGCAATATATGATAAGCCTATGATATATTATCCACTATCTATTTTAATGTTAGCTGGGATAAAAGAAATTTTAATTATTTCAACACCAAGAGATTTACCCATGTTTAAAGAGCTTTTAGGTACGGGTGAGCAATTGGGAATAGAATTTAGCTATGCTGTTCAAGAAAAACCAAATGGATTAGCAGAAGCCTTTATAATTGGAGAAGAATTTATAGGAAATGATTCTTGTGCTTTGATATTAGGAGATAATATTTTCTATGGACATGGATTGACTGGCATATTACAAGAGGCACAAAAAAAGAAAAACGGAGCAACTATATTTGGTTATTATGTTAATAATCCTAAAGATTTTGGTGTTGTTGAATTTGATAATAATGGAAGAGTGATATCATTAGAAGAAAAACCTCAAAGTCCAAAATCCAATTATGCGGTTCCAGGGTTATATTTTTATGATAATACAGTAATTGAAAAAGCAAAAAAAGTAAAACCTTCAAAAAGAGGGGAGTTGGAAATCACTTCAATAAATGATATGTATTTAAAAGAGGGAATATTAAATGTAGTCAGTTTTGGTAGAGGAATGGCCTGGTTAGATACAGGAACACACGATGCATTATTAGAAGCTGGAAATTTTGTAAAAACTATTCAAAGTAGACAAGGTGTTATGGTAGCTTGTTTAGAAGAAATTGCGTATAGAAATGGGTGGATAACTAAAGAGCAAGTATTAGAACTAGCTAAACCATTAATGAAATCTAAATATGGAAAATATTTAGAGCAAATTGTGAAATAGGTGAGATATATGAATAAATTTAAGAAAATAGAAACAGGAATAGATGGGTTGTATATAATTGAGCCAACTGTTTTTGGAGATAATAGGGGATTTTTTTTAGAATCATATAGCAAAAAAGAATTTGATGAAATTGGAATAAATGAAGAGTTTATTCAAGATAATCACTCCAAATCTAAAAAAGGTGTTTTAAGAGGATTGCATTTTCAAACTAAACATTCTCAAGGCAAATTAGTTAGAGTTATTAAAGGCTCTGTATATGATGTTGCAGTGGATATAAGAAAAGGAAGTCCAACTTATGGTAAGTGGTTTGGGGTGGAACTTTCTAGTGAAAATAAAAAAATGTTCTATATACCTTCTGGTTTTGCTCATGGTTTTTTAACTTTAGAAGATGATACAGAGTTTCAATATAAATGTACAGATATTTATGCCCCACAATATGATAGTGGAATTATGTGGGATGATAAAGATTTAAATATTGATTGGAAACTAGACACTTACAAAATTGAAGATTTAATTTTGTCTGAAAAAGATAAGAAACATCAAACATTTAAAGAATATACTAATAATTATCAAGGAGACTTTGTTTTATTAACTGGTGCAAATGGACAATTAGGACAAGATTTTCAAAAGCTATTTAATAATTTAGGAGTAAAATATATAGCTACTGATTATAACGAGTTAGATATAACTAACAAAGAAGAAGTAAAAAAATACTTAGAAAAGTATGAATTTTCAGTAGTTATAAATTGTGCTGCTTATAATAATGTAGATAAAGCAGAAGAAGAAAAAGACAAGTGTTATGCTCTTAACACATACGCACCTAAAAATCTAATGGATATTTGTAGAGAAAAAAATATTATTTTTGTAACTTATTCAACAGATTTTGTATTTGATGGAAATAAAGATATTCCATATATAGAAACAGATATTCCAAATCCTGCATCGATATATGGCAAATCAAAGTTAGAAGGCGAAAAATATTCACTTATGTATAATAAATCTTTTGTTATTAGAACATCTTGGGTATTTGGATTAGGAAATAACAACTTTTGTAAACAAGTAATAAATTGGTCAAAAAGTAATGATGTTTTAAAAATAGTAGACGATCAAATATCAAGTCCAACATATTCGAAAGATTTGGCTGTATTCTCTTGGAAATTAATACAAACAGATAAATTTGGATTGTATCATTTTTCTAATGCTGGGGAAGCATCAAAATATGATCAGGCAAAATATATTTTGGAAAAAATAGGATGGAATGGAGATTTGCAGAGAGCAAAAACTAAAGACTTCAAATTATTAGCTAAAAGACCAAAGTATTCAAAGTTAGATAGTTATAAATTACAAGAGAGTATTAAAGAAAAAATTCCACATTGGAAGATTGGAATAGATAGATTTTTAGAAGAATTAAAAGGAGACATATAGATGAAAAGATATCTTGTAACAGGAGCAGCAGGATTTATAGGTACAAACTTTGTAAAATATATGCTAGAAAAATATAGTGATATAGAGATAATAGTTATTGATAAGCTTACATATGCTGGAAATAAGGAAAATATACAAAAAGAGATAGATGAGCATAAGATTACATTTGTACATGGAGATATAGGAAATAATGAGCTTATAGAGGATATATTTACAAGATATGATATTGATTATGTTGTAAATTTTGCAGCAGAATCACATGTAGATAGAAGTATTGCAAATCCAAGAATCTTTTTAGAAACAAATATTCTAGGAACTCAAAATTTACTTGATATAGCAAAGAAATTTTGGACAATAGGATATGATGAAAAGGGATATCCTATCTATAAAGAAGGAAAAAAATATATACAAATTTCAACAGATGAAGTTTATGGATCGTTAACTAGAGAATATATAGATTCTCAAGAACTTATACTAGATGAAAAAGTAAGAAAAATAGTTGAAGGTAGAAAGAACTTAAAAACTTATGGAGATAAATTTTTTACTGAAACTACACCATTAGATCCAAGATCACCATACTCAGCGTCAAAAGCATCAGCAGATATGATAGTTATGGCATATCATGAAACATATAAATTACCAGTAAATATTACAAGATGCTCAAATAACTATGGACCATATCAATTTCCAGAAAAATTAATTCCTCTTATTATTAAAAATATATTAGACGGAAAGAAACTTCCAGTATATGGAGATGGATCAAATGTGAGAGATTGGCTTTATGTAAAAGATCATAATAAAGCAGTGGATATGGTAATAAATAGTGGAAAAGTTGGAGAAATATATAATATAGGTGGATTTAATGAAGAAAAAAATATAGATATAGTGAAATTAACTATAGATACAATAAGAAAAATAATGGAAGAAGAACCTAGTTATAGAAGGATATTAAAAACAGATATTAATAATATATCATATGATTTAATAGAGTATGTTCAAGATAGATTAGGACATGATGCAAGATATGCCATAGATCCAAGCAAGATAGCAGTAGAGCTAGGTTGGTATCCAGAAACACCATTTTCAACTGGAATAGAAAAAACAATTAAATGGTATTTAGATAATCAAGAGTGGGTAAATAGTTTATGATTCAAAAATCTTTAGTTAAAAATACTATCTATTATTTAATTTATAAGTTACTAAATTTAATTTTTCCTTTATTGTCAGGAATTTATATTGCAAGAGTGCTATCTCCTGAAAGTATAGGTCAAGTAAGTTATGCTCAGAATATAGTTCAGTATTTTATAATTTTTGCATTTTTAGGAATTCCAACATATGGAATTAGAGAAGTTTCAAATGTTAGAAATGAGCCCGTGCAATTAAATAGAGTGTTTTCAGAGCTATTTATAATAAATTTTATTTCAACATTATTTTTTTTGATATTATATTTGGTATTAATTTTTGTAAATAAAAGCTTTTTTCAATTAATTTATTTGTATCTTATAATGTCAATCTCTTTGATTTTTAATATTTTTAATATAGATTGGTTATTTGAAGGATTAGAGGAATACGGATATATTTCAATAAGAAATACAATATTTAAATTTATATCTATTTTGTTGTTATTAACATTTGTTAGAGGAAAAGATGATTATTTGATATTTGCTTTTATTAATGTATTGGGAATAGCAGGAAATAATATATTAAATATGATACATTCAAAAAAGTATATATCATTTATATTTGAAAAATTAAACTTAAAACGTCACGTAAAATCCATTTTATTTTTAGTTTTTGTTAATTTAGCAATTCAAATATATAGTTTAACAGATGTTAGTATGTTAGGATATTTTTGTTCAAAAAATATAGTTGCTTATTATGTATATGGAACTCGTATTTATGGAATTCTTATACAAATATTAACTTCAGTTACAATGATAATTGTTCCTAGAATGTCAATTTTATATTTAAACAAACAATATGCTGAAGTAAATAAATTATTATCAAAAGCATTGAAAATTATAATACTATTATCTTTACCAATGATAATTGGAATTTTTTTTACTGCAGATGATATAATTGTTCTTTTATATGGGCAAGAATATATGAAGTCTGGACAAATTTTAAAAATACTGACTATTTTGCTAATAATAACACCTATAGGATATTTATTGGGATCGCGAGTTTTATTTATAACCAAAAATGAAAAAAAGATGATTATTCCGGTAAGTATTGGAGCAGTCGTAAATGTAATTGGAAACTATGTTCTAATTCAATATTATAATGGAGTAGGTGCTGCTTGGTCTACAGTTATAAGTCAAATAGTTATGACTATAGTTTATATCATATTAAGCAGAAAATACTTTAAAATTTTAATTTTAAGAATAGAAATAATTAAGATTATTATAGCGACAATTATTTTAGTGAATTATTTATTCTTAGTAAATAATTATTTCATAGCTAAAAATATAAAATTGATTGTTGAATTAAGTACAAGCCCTGCGATATACTTTATATCTTTAATTTTGCTTAAAGAAAAATTTATATATACTAATTTTTGTAGTTTTATTAAAAAATGGATAATAGGAGTAAAAAATGAGTAAAAAAGAACTAGAGTTAAGAGAAATACAATTAAATAGTTTTGTTGTACTAAAAAAAATAAAAGAGATATGTGAAAATAACAACATAAAATATTTTTTAACATATGGAACTTTATTGGGTGCAATAAGACATAATGGATTTATTCCTTGGGATGATGATATTGATGTAATGATGCCTAGAGAAGATTATGAAAGATTTATAGAATATTGTATAAAAAATGAAAAAAAGTTATTTCCTTTTATTTTACATCATTATAAGACTAATAAAAATTATATATATCCTATTGCTAGATTTTCTGATAATAGATACGAAGTTAGTTATACAAATGCAAAAGATTATGGATTGGGTTTATTTGTAGATATTTATCCTTTAGATGGAATAGATCATAGAAATACTAAATTTAAGAAAGTAATGAAACTAAGAAAGTATATTATATGCTTAGCAGGATATTCAAATTTTATTAAATCAAAAAATATTTTAAAAACGATTTTAAAATATCCATTATACTTATTAGTTCAAATGATAAATTTAAATAAATATATTGAAAAAACTGACAAATTATCACAAAAATATGGATATGAAAATTCTAAGTATGTTGATTGTGTTGGATGGGAACTGAGCGATAAAAGGATTTTAAGAAAAGATGTAGAAAATTTAGAATTGCATGTGTTTGAAAGTGATTATTTTTTAATTCCTTCATCATATGATAAATTACTTAAAATTTTTTATAATGATTATATGAAGTTACCTTCTAAAGAAGATAGAATAGGTCATCATTTTTATAAAGTATATAAAAAATAATTTTAAAGACTAATACATATTTTTAACTAAATATAATTTGAACACATATTATGTGTTAAATGTATTTAAAAAGGATGTGGAAAAGTGAGTATTAAAAAAAAGAAATCTATTACTATTATTGGGTATGGAAATGTTGGAAAAAGCTTGGTGCATATATTGCAAGAAAATTTTATAATAAATATATTGAGTTTTTCAAAAAATGCTAAAAGTAGTAAATTAGTTACAATTTTTAAAAAAAATATATATGAAAATACATTAGATAATATATATAATGATGTAGAAATAGCACTAAAAAATACAGATATTTTGATAATAACTGTACCAAATTTTTTAAGAGAAGAAATAATACTAAAAGTAAAGTCATGTATTAGAGATCAAATTATTATTTTTATACCTGGAATAGGTCCAAGTCAATTTATAAGTTATAAATATTTAAGAGGTAATAGGGTTTTTTGTTTAGAGAGAGTACCTTTTATAAGTAGATATATAGATACATATTAGACGATAGAAAAATTATAAAATATGCGTCTATGCATAGCGATGATAGTATAGATGAATTATTAAATATAATGTTTAAGAAACCTGTTTTAAAAATAGATTACCAATTAGTTACTTTAACAAGTTCAAATGCGATATTACATACTTCAAGAATGTATTCTATATTTAATTCAAAGGAAACGGAAATTTTTAAAAAAGAAATTTATTTTTATGCAAGTTGGGATGATAAGGCATCTAGGTTATTTAATGAATGTGATAATGAAATAATGAAAATTTGTCAAAAATTATATGAGTTAGAAGTAATATTAAATAAACCGATATCATTAATGGAATATTATGATTCAACTACACCAAAAGAATTAACTAAAAAAATAAAAAGTATTGAGTCATTTAAAAATATTAAATTAAAGATGTTACAATTAGGGAGAGACAAATATATTTTAGATAAGAAAACAAGATTTTTAACAGAAGATATTCCATTTGGATTATTGATGTTTAAAGGATTGGCAGAGTTAGTAAAAGTAGAAACTCCCAATATAGATAAAATTTTATATTGGGCACAAAATATACTAGGGAGTGAGTATATAATTGATGGAAAGTTAATTGATTTTTCTAAAACAGGTTGTCCACAAAATTATAATATAGAAAGTATTAAAGAATTATATAAGGTATTTAATATGTAAAAGGCTAAAAAAGGAGACTGTCAAAATATGAAAGCAATAATATTAGCTGCTGGGATGGGAAGCAGATTAAAAGAGTTAACACAAGATAATACAAAATGTATGGTTAAAGTAAATGGAGTATCTTTAATTGATAGAGCATTAAAACAATTAGAAAAGTTAAATATAGATGAAACTATTTTAGTTGTTGGTTATAAAAAGGAGTGTTTAAAAGAATATATTAAAACATTAAACATAAAAATGAAAATTAGTTTTATTGATAATGATATTTATAATAAAACTAATAATATATATTCTCTTTATTTAACAAAAGAACAAATGTTAAATAATGATATAATATTGTTAGAGTCAGATTTGATTTTTGATGAAAAAATTTTACAAAATCTAATAGATTCAAAAGACCCTAATATTGCTGTCGTAGACAAATATGAATTATGGATGGATGGTACTTGTGTTAAAATTAATGAAACAAATGATATTATTGAAATAATTTCTTCAAAAAAATTTAATTTTAATAAAACAGATGACTTATATAAAACGGTTAATATATATAAATTTTCAAAAGAATTTAATAAAAAATATATATCTTTTTTAGAAGCATATATGGAGTCTAAAGGAAAAAATGAATATTATGAAAGTGTTTTAGAGACTTTAGTTAACGTGCTACCAAATTGTTTGAAAGGACTAGTCTTATCATCAGAAAAATGGTATGAAATAGATGATAAACAAGATTTAGATATAGCAGAAAGTATATTTGCAAATACAGAAGATAAATTAAATAAACTTCAATCAAGATATGGCGGATATTGGAGATATCCAAAGTTATTAGATTTTTGTTATTTGGTAAATCCGTATTTTCCATCTGAAAAAATGGTAGATGAGCTAAGAATAAATTTTGAAACGTTATTGCGTCAATATCCTTCTGGATTAAGAATTAATAATTTATTGGCTAGCAAGTATTTTAGTGTAAATGAAAAGTATATTATAGTTGGGAATGGAGCTGCTGAGTTAATAAAATATTTTATGGATTATGTAGAGGGGAACGTTGGATTTATACGTCCTACATTTGAAGAGTATCCAAATAGGTATAATGATAAAAAATCAATTGTTTTTTATCCTAAAAATAAAGGATTCAAATATAGTTACGATGAAGTTGTAGAGTATTTTGATAAAAAAGATATAAAAACATTAGTTCTTATAAATCCTGATAATCCTTCTGGAAACTATATTCCTTTTAATGACTTGATATGTATATTAAATTGGGCTAGTACAAAAGATATAAATGTATTAATTGATGAATCATTTGTAGACTTTGCAAGAGAAGAAAGTTTAAGTTTATTAAACAATGAAACTTTAAATCAATTTCCTAATTTAATAGTGATAAAATCAATCTCTAAATCATATGGTGTCCCAGGATTAAGATTAGGAGTTTTAGCTACTATAAATGAAAATATTATAAATAAAATCAAGAGAAATTTATCTATTTGGAATATTAATTCCTTTGCTGAATTCTATATGCAGATTTTTGGAAAATATCAAAAAGAATACAAAAAATCTTTAGAAAAAATAAAAATTGCAAGAGAGAAATTTATAGCTGATTTGAGATTACTTAAATTTTTAGAAGTTTATGATTCAGATGCAAACTATATTTTAATAAAAATTTTAGAACAATATACTTCAAAGCAATTAGCAGATATATTGTTAAATGAGTACAATATATTGATAAAAAACTTAAAAGGAAAATCAGGAATAGATGAAGAATACATAAGAGTAGCGGTAAGAGATGAAATTGATAATAAAAAATGTGTGGATGCATTAAATGAAATTTTTTCTAGGTGGTTAGATTTTAGTGCTTGATAAAATAAAAAAGGGATTTATAAATGTAAGTAAAAATTTATACCCTAATGATTATATAAATTTAGCAAGAATAGATAAAACACTTAATATACTGGCATTTGATGAAAATACAATTTTTTTATCAGAGGAAGAAAAGAAAAAATTAAATAGTGATAAGATAGAAAATTTTGATAATATGGTGGTTGTCTTTAAATTAAATGATTCATGGGGAATAATTTGTAATATACCAATAAAATATTATAAAGAAAAGAAAATACTTTGTCATGAATTAGTATTACCTGATGTTGTACAAAGAATGTTGAGTAATTTTCATTGGTATAATTCAGAAGCAAATCCAGTAATGTTAACTCATAATAAAAAAATAGACTTAGCTGATTTTGTTAAATCAAATCTTTGTGATTTTAAATATAATAACACGGACATTGAGCTTTTTATTTATACTAATGAGAAAGCTGATTTTTTGTTGGATAATTTTAAGGATATACAAGTTTATTATATTGCAGATGGACATCATCGCCTGTTTACTACTTCTGTATACGTTGAAAAAAAAGAAATAATGGCATGTATATATGAAATGGATCAGTTAAGAATAGAAACTATTCCAAGAAAAATAACTGGAATTTCTCAAGAAAAATTTGATTATTTTAGTGAAAAGATAAGAAAAAGATTTAAAATAATTGAAAATGATAAAAAATTAGAAAAAGGTGAAATAAGATTAACATTTAATAATGATAAATTAACATTTAAATTATGGAATGTTGAAGGAGATTTATTTGCAAACAATGATATATATAGATTAAATACTCAAGTTATTTCAAATATTTTTAGAATTTTCAAAGATGAAGAAATAGAATACATCTCTGAATCTCAATTGAAATCTGAGTTAAAACTGCAAAAAGAAAATATTTTGTATATTGAATCTAGCGCTATGGACAAAATGGAGTTTATAGAGACTGTTGAAAATGATAATATAATGCCACCAAAATCAACATACTTTGCTCCTAAGTTTCCTTCGTTTTTAGTGTTTAATTATTTTAAAAAATAATACTTATTACTATTAAATATCAATTATTGCCAACTACAACAAAAATTTACTTTACAAATTTTCCAAAAAGAGTTAATATGTAGTTGTACATAATATTATCTACCTATATTTAATAATAATTATTATAGAGGGTGAGAGTATGGAAAGAAAAGTTTCAGATGAGCTTGATGCTAAAAATTATCAAATGGAAATAGAAGAGTATCTACTGACGAAACTTGAAAAATGTAGTGAATTTGAAAAGAGAGTACAAAATGAATTAGTAGAAAAATATGGATTATGGACTACTGTTGAAAAAGCAGCAAAGATTGTAAAACGGAGTAAAAGTACAATGTACAAGTACAAAGAGGACAACTTAATAATTTATAGACAAAATGGCAGAATTATTTCTATTTATACCAAAAGTTTGCTATTTGTTTTATAGTTTTTAAAGGATGCAAAAAAGAAAGCATCCTTTTATTTTTTCTTTATTTTATCCTATTATTTTAGTATAATAAAAAAATATTCAATAAATTAAAAAAACAGGAGAACAAAATGAAGAGTGAAAAGGAATATGGGTTATTTACAGCTATAACTATGATAGTAGGGATAGTAATTGGAGCTGGAATATTTTTTAAAAGTGATAATATTTTAGTCTATACAGGTGGAAGTGTTATAAAAGGTGTGATGCTATTTTGTTTAGCAGCAATGGGAATAGTATTTGGATCATTGACTATAGCTATTTTAGCAACAAAGACTACAAAGCCTGGTGGAGTAATAACTTATGCAGATGAGTATATAGGAAGAAAAGTAGCAGGTTGTTTTGGGTGGTTTCAAATATTTATCTATTATCCGGCATTAATAGCTGTTGTATCTTGGATAGTTGGAGTATACATGTGTATGCTATTTAATTGGAATTCGACACCTGAAAATTTAACTTTAATAGGGATAGTAGCTTTTGTTATAATATTTGGAATTAATTATTTTTCAGCTATACTTGGTGGTTTTTTCCAAAATTTTTCAACTATATCTAAAGTAATATTATTGTTAGTTTTAGCAATTGCAGGATTTATTTATGGAGATCCTAAATTTGTTGCACATTCTGGAGATATAGTAGGGACATTTGGATGGTTAGGAGCATTAGCACCGATTGCATTTTCATATGATGGTTGGGTAGTATCAACTTCTATATCACACGAGATAAAAAACTCTAAAAGAAATTTACCAATAGCGTTGATATTTGGACCATTATTTGTATTAGCAGCGTATATTTTTTATTTTGTAGGAATATCTATATTATTAGGGCCAGATGAAATAATGAGATTAGGAGATGCACATGTAAATGCAGCAGTTACTATGATATTTGGAAATGCTGGAGCAAAAGTGTTTTTAATTTTTATAGTAATATCTGTTTTGGGAACTTTAAATGGTTTTACTTTAGGATCACTTAGAATGCCATATTCACTAGCTATTAGAAATATGTTTCCCAATAGTAAGAAAGTAGCATATATTAAGCCTGGTCATCACGTACCAAAATATTCATCTAAAATATCATTTGTATTAGCTGGTATTTGGATAATAATTAACTATTTAACACAAAAGTATAATTTAATTCCTAATTCAGATGTTTCTGAAATACCAATTGTAGCAAGTTATATATTATATATAGCACTATATATTTGTGTTATAAAGATGTATTTTAAAGGCGAAGTAAAAAGCTTTATTAGAGGGGTTATAGTACCAATTATAGCTATTTTAGGTTCTATACTTATAATAGTAGGTGGATTACAAAACCCAATGACAATTATCTATTTAGGAATATGTATAATAGTAATAATCATTGCTTATTTATATTTAGTAAAAATTGACAATGATACCTTAAAATAGTATAATTCTGGTGATTAATTATTACTTTGGAGGGGAAAATGAATCGATTAGAGGAAAGAAATTATTATGAACAAGAAGATAAGGTAGATTTATTAGATTTAGTAAGAACATTAATGAAGCATAAGCATATGATTGCTGTAGTGACTATTGTAATCACATTATTTATGATAGTTGGGGGTTATCTTTATAATAAAAGTAAAGCAATTACAACTACTGTTATTACTTTAAATTATCCAGGTCGTGAAAATGGAAAGACACCAAATGGAGCTCTTTTAACAACTAATGAAATAGTACCACTTGATGTTTTAAACAATGTTTATGACAAACATAAGGACATTATAAAAGAAAAAGATAAAAGAAATTTTATAAATAGTATTGATTTAGTTTGGATGATTCCAGATCATATTAAAAAAAGAATTAAAGATGCTGAAAATAGAGGAGAAAAGTATAATTATACTCCGTCTGAATTTCAAATAGTATCAAAAGATAATAAAAAAATAGTTGATGATATTGCTAATGAATCAGTTGCAAGTTTTATTGAAAGATACAGACCAAACTACACAATTCAACCAATTAAAATAGAGGGAGATTATGATTATCCTACTGTTTTTGAACTAATAAGTGATAAAATTGATACTCTAAAAACTCTTGTAAATGATAGAGATAAAAAACATTTTATTTCAAATAAATCAGGATATTCTTTTGATAAAATTCGTCAAAATATTGAAAGCCTAGAAAAATTAGAACTCCAAGATTATTATTCATACTACACAGTACATAATTTAAGTCTTGATATGAAAGCAAGAGAAGTAAGATACAAATCTGACATTCAAGTTTTAAAATTACAAAGAGAAGGGTTAATTTCTCAAAGAGACACTATTAAAAAAATGATAGATGATTATAGACCTGGAGAGAAGAATTTTATAATAGGAAATGTAGGGGAGTTACAAAAGAAATTAGATCAAAGTGATGAGTATTATGGAAAATTAATAGATCAATATTTAAATTTAAATAGATCTATTGTTGAAAAAGAACAAAGAACAAGGAAATTAGAAGAAGAAAATAAAGTAGCACTTGTATATCCTACAGAACAACAAAAAGAAAAAATGAATCTTAAACTAGATGTTTTAATAAATAGATTAAACAGTATTATAGAAGATGTAAATACTATCAACGATGAATATATTCGTGTAACATATTCTAATATGATTTCAATTACTGCACCAGTTATTGAAACAACAGCTGGAAAGCCATTATATATGTATCTTGCATTGGGAATAATCTTAGGATTATTTACTGGAATATTTTTCTCATTTATTGCAGAATTTAAAGAAGATTATAAAAAAAGATATGGAAAGTAGAGAGAAGGCCTGAGGGTCTTCTTTTTCATATATGAAAATTAAGAATAATTTTATTAAAAATATTGCTTGAAACAAAAAATGTGCTATAATTATAAAAAACATTGATAATTTTTACAAAAAAAATAGTAATTGTACTATAAAGATAAATTTAATTTAAATAAATTTGTAAAAAAGTTTCTATATTATAGATAAATAAAAGTATAAGGAGGTAGAGTTATCCATATTTGGATAGCAAAATTGACGTGAACGTTGAGAAAATAAGAAAATATTGTGTAATAGCATTTATAGCTGTAGGACTAGCAGCACTTGTTATGGAGAAAATAAATGCTCCAGAAGTTTATGAAGGGCAAGGAGAAGGATTTTCAGATACTATAGTAGTACAAGTAGCAGCTAAAAAAGAAAATGGCAAATTAAAGGTATATGATGTAAAATACCAACATGGGGATACAGATGAAATTGCAACACCAGCTATAGAAGAATTAATAGCTAAATTAAAAGAAACACATGATGCAAGTACACTAGATGCTGTATCAGGAGCTTCATACACATCTGAAGGGTTTATAGAAGCTGTAAATGATGCATTATCAAAAGTAAAATAGAATTATATAGTAAAAGAATGTGTGAATAATTTTGTCTTTATATTATTAAATTTAAAAATTAAGACTGAAAGTAAATAAAAATGCTTTCAGTCTTTTTTAGGAAAATTTTTATGTCAGAAATTGAAATTATTTTGTAGTTAAAGTAGTAGCGTTATTTTGAGCAGTTCTTAACTTTAACATTTCAGTATTTAATTTTGCTTTAGATATAGCTATTTCTTTATTTAGGTTTTCTACTTCATTCCAATCTATTTTTTCAGAATTTAATAATCTAGATACTTTTAATTGTTTTTCTTGGATATCTAATCTATAATTTCTAATCTCTCTTCTTTGAGAGTCAGTAAGGTTAAGATTATTATAACAGTTGTTATGATTTTTGTGATGTCTAGAATTTGAGTTATGGTAGTTATTAGCAAAAGCAGCTGAAGAGACAACTAATAGTGCTACGAAGATTAATTTTTTCATGAGTATCTCCTAAGTGTAATTATATTGAATAAATTTGATATAATTTAATATATCTCATTAAAATGAATATAAGATGAATTTACATTATTTATAAATAAAAAAGGGTCGACTTAAGCCAACCCCTTTGTAAAATAATAATCTATGTTATTAGTTTAATGGTAAAATTTGAATTTCAACTCTTCTGTTTTCTGCTCTTCCTTGTGGAGTGCTGTTAGTAGCTCTAGGATTATTGATACCATGTCCTACAGCAGTGATTCTGTTAGCAGAAACTCCTTGAGAAATTAAATAATCTTTAACACTATTTGCTCTTCTTTGAGATAACTCAAGATTGTATTCAGGACGTCCAGTATTATCTGTATATCCGTTTACAACAATTCTTGTTTCTGGATATTGAGTAAGAACAGAAGCTATAGAATTTAGCGGATTATAGAATGATCCAGCAATATTAGCACTGTTAGTTGCAAATGTTACTCCTCCAGGTAGATAAAGATTTAAGTTTTCACCTTCTCTACTAACTTGTACTTGAGTATTTTTTAGTCTTTCCCTTAGTTCTTGTTCTTGATGATCTCTGTATGCTCCCCAACCTAGACCTGCTAAGGCACCGATACCTGCTCCGATCAATGTACCTTTTGTATCTTTACCAATAAGTTGTCCTATAAGTGCTCCGGCAGCGGCTCCTCCAGCTGTACCACTTGTCTTTTTGTTGACAGATCCAGTTTCGTCTAGAAATGGTGATGAAGTACATCCAACAAGAGTTAGACCAAGTAATAAACTGCATAAAGCTTTTTTCGTATTTTTCATAGCGGCCTCCTTAAATTTTTTGAAGGGAGATAAATCCCTATAGCTATATTATATAACAAAAAATTTAAAATACAAATAAAGATTTTAGTAAAAATATTAAGAAAAAATCCTTTTTTAATAGGGATACAGAGGAATTTTAGAATAAAAAATTATAAAGTAGATTTTCTGAGCCCTTGAAAATATTATATTTATAAAATACTAAAAAATTTTTAATATTTTTTCAAAAAAAAGGTTGACAGTTTTTTTAAATGATGCTATAATCATTTATGTCTTAAGAGAAAGACGTCGGAATATAGCGCAGTCCGGTAGCGCATCTGCCTTGGGAGCAGGGGGCCGCAAGTTCGAATCTTGCTATTCCGACCATTTAAATGCGGGAATAGCTCAGTTGGTAGAGCGTCAGCCTTCCAAGCTGAATGTCGCGAGTTCGACCCTCGTTTCCCGCTCCAAGA
>Cam_p2__coassemble_1242_pt1 | contig 23799 bp, 21 predicted proteins | sample Cam_p2__metabat2_low_PE_031 | metagenome-assembled genome bin Cam_p2 | reverse complement strand
ACTGTATACAACATATGGAAATACTGTATACAAAAACAGGAGGACACTTATGAGTACCATGAGTAAAAAAAAGGAAAAGAAAAAATTAAATTTTCCACACACATACGTTATAATTTTTCTATTAATTATTTTAGCAACACTTTTAACTTGGATAATTCCAGCTGGTCATTTTCCAAGAGTTAAAGATGCAGTAACACACAAAGATATAATTGTTGCTGATCAGTTTTCTTTTATCCCTAATACACCAGTTAATCCAATTTATATACCTTTAAAAATAGTATATGGATTAATTAAATCAAGTGATATAATATTCCTTGTGTTAATTGTTGGCGGAGCATTTAATGTTATCATTAAAACTGGTATGTTCCAAGCATTAGCTGGAAAAGTTACTAGTTTCTTTGCGAGTAAAGAAGAATTACTTATACCTGCATTTACAACAATATTTGCACTTGCATGTATGAGTATGGGAGTAAATACATTTATTGGTTTTGCACCAGTAGCAGTTATTTTAGCTAGATCTATGGGATATGATGCTATAGTTGGAGTATCTATGGTTGCTCTTGGAGGAGCTATTGGATTTAGTACTGGAGCATTTAATCCTTTTACAACTGGAGTTGCTCAAGCATTAGCTGGATTACCTATGTTTTCAGGAGCAGGATATAGATTTTTCTGTCTAGTAGTTTTCTTAATTGTAACTAATATTTATATAATCTCTTATGCTAAAAAAATCAAAAAAAATCCTGAATTAAGTATTGTTCGTGATTTAGAAAAACAAGAAAATAATATTGAGGCTGGAGAAGCTAGTCCAGAATTAAACTTCAAACATTATGTTGTTTTTATCGTAGTATTAGCTTTCTTTGCACTTCTAGTTTATGGTGGAGCTAATTGGGGATGGAATCTAAAACACAGTGCTGCTTTATTTATATGGATGGCAATTGTTGGTGGTTTAGCTTATGGATTTGGTCCAAGTGCTATCGCTAAAGAATTTGTTGATGGAGCTAAAAAATTAGTTTTTGGTGCTCTTATCATCGGTATTGCTAGAGCAATTTCTATTATTCTTGATGATGGAAAAATACTTGATACTGCTGTATTTTATTTAGGTCATATGCTTGCTTCTATGCCTCATGTATTACAAGGTGCTGGAATGTTCTTAATGCAATTAATAATCAATGGATTAATAACTTCAGGAAGTGGACAAGCTGCTGTTACTATGCCAGTTATGTTACCAGTTGCTGATATTATCCATATGACAAGACAAACTAGTGTACTAGCATTTAACTTTGGAGATGGATTAAGTAACTATGTTTTACCTACTTCATCTGCACTTATGGGATTCTTAGCAATTACTAATATTTCTTATGAACAATGGATGAGATATATGGGTAAACTATTCTTAATCTGGATTGTAGTTGGTTGTGGTCTTGTAATGTTAGCAAACACAATAGGATATGGACCTTTTTAATGAGACTTTAAGGAGTTAAAATGAATATTTTAAAAACAAATACTTTTGCATATATCGATAAGATATCTGACAAATTATTAAATATGGCTGATTGTATTTTTGATAATCCAGAAATTGGATTACAAGAATATAAAAGCTCTGAACTTTTAATTAATACTTTAAAAGAAAATGGTTTTAACATAGAACAAAATATTGGTGGATTTGAAACTGCCTTTAGAGCTACATATACTTTAGGAAATGGTGGACCTGCAATTGGTTTACTTTGCGAATACGATGCTATTGAAAATTTAGGACACGCATGTGGACATCATATGCAAGGTCCTTCTATAATAGGAGCAGCTATTGCTCTTAAAGAAACTCTTCAAAATGAAAATTGTAAAATTGTAGTTTATGGAACACCTGCTGAAGAAACTATTGGTGGAAAGTTACAAATGTTAAATGAAGGATGTTTTCAAGACATCGATGTAGCTCTTATGATGCATGGATCTACTACTACTACCACTGATATTAAATCACTTGCACTTTCTAATTTTACAATAAAATTTCATGGAACAAGTGCTCATGCTGCACTAGCTCCAGAAAAAGGACGTAGTGCATTAGATGGAATACTTTTATTGTTCCAAGGAATTGAATTTATGAGAGAACATGTAAAAGAAGATACTAGAATTCATTATACTATTACTAATGCAGGAGGACCTGCTAATGTTGTTCCTAAATATGCTGAAGCAAAGTTTAGTTTACGTTCTTATAATAGAGTTTATCTAGATTCAGTTATTGAAAGATTTAAAAAAATAGTTCATGGTGCATCACTAATGACTGAAACAACTTATGAAATTATTGAAACAAAATCTTTAAATAATAAAATCCCAGTTCTTAAACTTAACGACATCTTAATGGATAATGCAAAATTAGTAGGAGCTCCTAGAATATCTCCACCAAGAGAAAAAACAGGATCAACTGATTTTGGAAATCTTATGTATGTTATTCCTGGTTCTTGTATAAGAATTGCATTTGTTCCAGAAGGAACATCATCACATTCTGATGAATTTTTAAATGCTGGTAAAACAACTGATGCACATAATGCTATAATATATGCTTCTAAAATAGTTGCTGGAACTGCAATTGATCTTATTACTTGTCCTGATAATTTAAAAGCTGTAAAAGATGAATTTTTAAATAATAAAAATAAAATATAGTCAAGTAAGCAGATTGTTTTAAGCAATCTGCTTTTATATTTATAACCTAATTTGTGTTATAATATTATAAAAAAGGAGATTTCTATGAGAATTTTTAAATTTGATAAAATTGATTCTACTAACCATTACTTAAAACAAATGGAAAATAAATTAGATTATGACTGTGTTATTTCTAAAATACAAACATCTGGAGTAGGACGTAGAGGTAATACATGGGTGTCTAATGAAGGTATGGCATTATTTTCTTTTGCTATTAATGAAAAACTTATCTCCCAAGAAAACTTTTTAAAACTTCCTCTTATAATGGGGTGTTCTCTTTTACATACCTTAAAAAAATTAGATGATTTAGATTTTAAATTTAAATGGACAAATGATATTTATCTAAACGAAAAAAAATTAAGTGGTATTTTAATTGAAAAAGTGGGTGACTGGTTTATTATTGGAATTGGTATAAATATTAATAACAAAGATTTTGGTTATGCATCTGATATTGCCATTTCACTTTCTACTGTTACAAAAAAATATTATGATATAGATAATCTTATCTACTCTATAATTAACGACTTCAAAAATTCACTTGCAATTAATAGTTGGGAATATACTTTAAAGGAAATCAATAAATATAATTTTTTATATAATAAAACTGTAAAAGTTATGAAAGGAGATACTTGTATTGGGTTAGGCACTTGCAAAAATATAGCATATGATGGTACCCTTGAAATTGAGTGTAATAATAAAATACACTATTTCAATATTGGAGAAATACACATTATAAAATAATTGTTCACAACTAGTTACGAACAATTATTTACATATTTTCAATAAAAAAAGAACTTAGATAATATGTGAACTAAGTTCTTTTTTTATTGCCTCTAAGTATCCTAAAATCTAACTTATGACTTTTTTATGTATTATATATTTACAAGTTTAAAAAATATAAATTATTTTTTAAGCTCTTTTTTTAAACGTTTTTAGATTATTTTTTAATCATTTTTTATAAATGTATTTTTAAAATAATAAGTGTACAAAATATAATATATTAAAATACAAAATTTACATTTTAGTCGTTTATAAAACTAAAATCATTAATATAAAACTTTATTAAAAACATTGTTTATTGTACACAAATGTTCTTTTATTAGTACTTCAATACTATTATTCTAGTATTGTTTTTAAGTGAATATATGTTTATAAAATAAATTATTAGTAATTATATAGTTGTTTTTATCTTTTTTTAGTGTTACAATAAATTAAAATCTAAGGTGAACACTTTTTAAAAATAAAGTGATTTAAAATAGATATTTTATCACTTTATTTTCATTTTTATTTTACCTTATTTTAAATTAAAAATTACTTAGAAGGAGACTGAATTTTATGAAAAAAGTTATTTTAGCAATGTGTCTTTTAATTACAGGACTATTTGTTGGGTGTGGTTCTGACTCTAAAGACAAAGTATCAAATCAAGTAGTTATATACTCGCCAAATGCAGATGATGAGGTTAATGCACTTATTCCTCCATTTGAAAAAGCTACAGGAATAAAAGTTATTTTACAATCAATGGGAACAGGTGACTGCCTTGCAAGAATAGATGCAGAAAAAGAAAATCCTCAAGCTGATATAAACTGGGGAGCTATTAATCTTCCTGTGTATAAAACTCATCCTGATCTTTGGGAAAAATATGTTTCACCAAATGAAAAAAATCTTCCAGATCAATTTAAAACTTACAACGGATATTTCACTAACTATAAACTTTCAGGTAGTGGAGCTCTTTTAATTAATAAAGATGTTTTAAAAAGTCTTGGTCTTAAACCAGAAGATATTAAGGGATATAAAGATTTATTAAGACCCGAATTAAAAGGTAAAATAGCTATGGGAGATCCTACTGCGTCAAGTAGTGCATTTGCAGAATTAACTAATATGCTACTTGTAATGGGTGAAAAACCTTATTCTAATGACGCTTGGGACTATGTAGATAAATTTATCAAACAACTTAACGGAAATATTATTTCATCATCTTCACAAATATATAGAGCAACTGCTGACGGAGAATATGCTGTTGGTGTATCTTATGAAGATCCATGTATCAGCTTAATCCAAAATGGTGCTGACAATTTAGAAGTAGTTTATCCTGAAGAAGGAGCTGTATGGTTACCAGCAGGAGTAGCAATTGTTAAAAATGCACAAAATAAAGAAAATGCACAAAAATTTATCGACTTTTTAATTTCTGATGAAGGACAAAAAATCCTAGCTAACACTACAATTAGACCTGCTAATACAAATATTCCTAATGGGAATAAATATTTAAAACCATTTAGTGATATTAAGCAAGCATATGAAGATATAGAATATTGTGCAGATAATAAAAATGATATTCAAGAAAAATGGACTAAATTAATAATTAATCAGTAAGGAGCAATTCAATGAGCGTTAACATTAAAATCAGACATGCACAAAAAAGATATGGAGATAACATTATAATAAAAGATTTATCATTAGATATAAAGGAAGGTGAATTTTTCACTCTTCTTGGGCCATCTGGTTGTGGAAAAACAACTCTACTTAGAATGATAGCAGGATTTAATTCAATAGAAGGTGGTGATTTTTTCTTTAAAGACAAAAGAATTAATGATCTTGATCCTTCTAAAAGAAATATTGGAATGGTTTTCCAAAATTATGCTATTTTCCCACATTTAAGTGTAGCTAAAAATGTACAATTCGGATTAAAAACTAGAAAAGTAGATAAAGCAACTATGGAAACTGAAACTGATAAATTTTTAAAAATAATGCAAATTCATGAATATAAAAATAGAATGCCTGAAAATCTTTCTGGTGGACAACAACAAAGAGTTGCGTTAGCTAGAGCTCTAGTTATAAAGCCTGACGTTCTTTTAATGGACGAACCTCTTAGTAACTTAGATGCAAAATTAAGAGTTGATATGAGAACAGCTATAAAAGAAATCCAACATAGTATTGGAATTACAACTGTTTATGTAACTCATGATCAAGAAGAAGCTATGGCAGTTAGTGACAGAATAGCTGTAATGAAAGGTGGAAATATCCAACATGTTGGAACACCTAAAAACATATATCAACGTCCTGCAAATCTATTTGTTGCAACATTTATAGGTAGAACAAATGTAATAGATGGCACTATTTCTACAGGAGATAAAAATATTCTTACTATCAATCAATATGATATTGAAATAGATAATCTAAAAGAGAAATCTATAAATGGTCCTGTTAAAGTTTCAATTAGACCTGAAGAATTTATAATAACTACTGATACAAAAGGCATCAAAGTAACTGTTGACGATAGTGTATTTTTAGGATTAAATACTCATTATTTTGTGCATACTGATAATGGAACAAAATTAGAAATAATTCAAGAATCTGAAATAACAAATGATATTACTAGGGGATCTATCATATATCTAAACGTAAAAAAAGAAAAAATAAATATATTTACTGCTGATGGAGCGAAAAATATTTTATTAGGAGTTAATAACGATATGGTTAGTGAAGACAATGAAAACTAATAAAAAAGATATCTGGTTTTTTATATCTCTTACTCTTTTAATTGGATATTTAATATTTATGATTCATCCACTAGCAACACTTTTTAAAAATGCAATAGTTAACTCTGAAGGTCAAACAACTCTTGCAAATTTTATAAAGTTTTTAAGTAAAAAATATTACTTACTAACTGTAATTAATTCATTTAAAGTTAGTATATCTGCTACAATACTTGCTTTAGTCTTAGGAATTCCACTAGCATATTTCTACACAATGTTTGAAATAAAGGGTAAGAACTTTCTTAAAATTGTAATTATCTTGTGTAGTATGTCAGCTCCTTTTATTGGAGCTTACTCATGGATATTGCTTTTAGGAAGAAATGGATTAATAACTCATTTTATTAAAACTGCATTTGGTATTACATTGCCAAGTATTTATGGATTTAAAGGAATTATGCTTGTTTTATCTCTTCAACTTTTTCCACTTGTATTTTTATACGTAGGAGCTGCAATGAAAAATATTGACAACTCTTTAATAGAAGCAAGTGAAAGTATGGGTTGTGTTGGGATAGTTAGATTTTTTAAAGTTATTATTCCTTTATGTATACCATCTATATTAGCAGCAACTCTTATGGTATTTATGCATGCATTTGCAGACTTTGGTACACCATTATTTATTGGAGAAGGTTATAGAACTTTCCCTGTAGAAATTTATAATCAATTTCTAGGTGAAACAGGTGGGGATAAACATTTTGCATCTGCTATAAGTATTATAGCTATTGTAATCACAACTGTGATATTCTTATTTCAAAAATTTGTAAATAGTAAATTCAAATTTACTATGAATGCACTACATCCTATTTCACCTAAAAAAATAACTGGATTGAGAGCTGTACTTATACATATTCTTTGTTATGGAATAGTAGCAGTAGCATACACTCCTCAATTATATGTTATTTATACATCATTTAAAAATACATCTGGTAAACTATTTGTTGAAGGATATTCTTTAAATAGCTATATTCAAGCTTTACCACAACTTGGATTTGCTACAAGAAATACATTCTTAATTGGAGGTACAGCATTATTCCTTATTATAATGATATCAATATTTATGTCTTACTTAATTGTAAGAAAAAATAATTACATGAATAAACTGTTAGATACCTTATCTATGATTCCTTATGTTATTCCAGGATCAGTTATAGGTATTGCACTTATTATCTCATTTAATAAAAAACCATTTATATTAGTTGGAACTGCAACTATTATGATAGTAGCACTTGTAATTCGTAGAATTGCTTATACTATACGTTCTTCTGTTGCAATTCTTCAACAAATACCTATGTCTATTGAAGAAGCTGCTATTAGCTTAGGATCATCAAAACTTAAAACTTTCTTTAAAATTACAGTTCCTATGATGGCAAATGGTATTATATCTGGTGCTTTACTAAGTTGGATTTCAATAATAACAGAATTATCATCTGGAATTATTTTATATAATTATAAAACAATTACTCTTACATTACAAATCTATACTTATGTATCAAGAGGAACATATGGTGTTGCAGCAGCAATGTCTGCTATGCTTACACTACTTACTACAGTATCACTAATCATATTTATCAAAATTTCAAAAGAAAATGATGTAACAGTATAAAAAATCGGGGTGTTAGCTAACACCCCGTATCTTTTATTTATATAAAATACCTATATCTTTTCTATAATATTTATCTTCAAAATCTATATTTTCTATTTCAGAATACACTTTTTTTCTAGCTTCATCTAAGGTATTTCCTAAAGCTACAATATTTAGAACTCTTCCTCCATTAGTATAAAGTTTTCCATCTTTTTCATTAGCACCAGCTATAAAGACTAAATCATTTATTTTGTCTATACCATTTATTTCATATCCTTTTTTATACTCTTTTGGATATCCTCCAGAAGCAACAACAACACAACAAGCATTTTTATTACTCCATTTTATATGACATTCGTTTAATTTTTTATCCATAGCTAAATTTAATATATCTATAAAATCACTCTCTAATAGAGGCAGTACAACTTGAGTTTCTGGATCCCCAAGTCTCATATTATATTCTAATAAGTATACCCCTTTTTCTGTGATCATTAATCCAAAGAAGATAAATCCTGCAAAATCCATTTTTTCTTTTTTTATACCTTCTAATGTAGGATTCATAATATCTGTTATAAAATTTTCATATACACTTTTAGTTACATATGGATTAGGAGCTATTGTCCCCATACCTCCAGTATTTAATCCAGTTTCTTTTTCACCAATTTTTTTATGATCTTTAGCACTTATAAAAGGAACTATTATATTTGAATCTGTAATAGATAAAATTGAAGCTTCTACCCCTTCGAGAAATTCTTCTATAACAACTTCATTTCCAGCATCCTTAAAAATTTTATCTACCATAATATCATCTATTGCTTTATTTGCTTCTAATTTATCTTGACATATGATAACTCCTTTTCCTGCCGCTAAGCCACTTGCTTTTACTACGATAGGATACTTACAATTATTCAAATATTCTTTTGCTTTATCAGCTTTAGTAAAAGTTGCATATTCTGCTGTCTTTATTCCATATTTTTTCATAAAATCTTTTGCAAAAGATTTTGATCCTTCGAGTAGAGCACTTTTTTTATCTGGGCCAAATATTTTAAGTCCAGCCTCTTTAAATCTATCTACAATTCCATCTACAAGTAACTCTTCGCTGCCAACTATTGTCAAATCGATTTTATTTTCTAAAGCAAACTGTAATAAACTATCTACCCCTTTTATGTCTACATTTTCTCCCTTTTCTAAAAGAGAAACTCCTCCATTTCCAGGAGCACAAAATATTTTTTCTACATTTCTATTTTGGCTAATTTTCCAACAAATAGCGTGTTCTCTTCCGCCACTTCCAACTACTAGTATTCTCATTAATCTCTCCTCACTCATTAATGTTTGAAATGTCTCATTCCTGTAAATACCATAGAAATATTATTTTCATTACATGCATCTATAGATTCTTTATCTCTTATAGATCCACCTGGTTGAATTATAGCTTTTATTCCATACTTTGCACATGTATCTACAACATCTCTAAATGGGAAAAAAGCATCTGAAGCTAGCACTGCTCCATGTACTCTTTCTCCTGCTCTTTCTATAGCTTGGTTAGTCGGCCATATTCTATTTGTTTCACCATTTCCTATTCCAATTGCCATCTTATTTTTAGCTATTACAATTGCATTAGATTTTACATGTTTTACTATTTTCATTCCAAATTCTAAATCAGACATTTCAACTACTGTTGGTTTAGTATTTGTAACAACTTGATAATCAATAGAAAAATCTAAATCCTCTTCTTGAACTAAGACTCCACCATCAACTTTTACTAAATTTAATTTATCCATTGGTTTTCTTCTACACTCAATGACTCTTAAATTCTTTTTAGTTTTTAAAATTTCTAAAGCTTCTTGTGTATATCCTGGAGCTATGACTATTTCTAAAAATATTTTAACCATTTCTTTAGCTGCTTCTTCAGTCACTTCCCTATTTAAGGCAACTATTCCCCCAAATATAGATACAGGATCACATTCATATGCTTTCATATATGCATCATAGACATCATCACCTATTGCAGCTCCACAAGGTGTTGAATGTTTTACTCCACAACAAGCTGGCTCTTTAAATTCACAAACTACTTTCCATGCTACGTCCATGTCTCTTATATTATTAAATGATAGTTCTTTTCCATTTAATTGCTTGAAATTTTTCATGGCTCCATCATCTACAGTTGAAGTATAATATGCTGCCTTTTGATGTGGATTTTCCCCATATCTTAAATCCATCATTTTTTCATAAGATATATTTAAATATTGTGGCATTTCATCTTCTAATAAAAATTTTGATATTGCAGCATCATATGCTGAAGTTAAGTTAAATACTTTTCCAGCTAATTCTTTTCTTGTTTTAAAAGTTACTTCACCTTGTGACATCTCTTCCATAACTCTACTATAGTCGTTGATATCACTTATTACAACCACATCTTTAAAAGATTTAGCAGCAGATCTAAGCATTGTTGGACCACCTATATCTATAAACTCAACTTTTTCATCAAAAGATATATCTTCTCCTACTTTCTTAAAAAATGGATATAGATTTACTACAACCATATCTATCGGTTTTATATCTCTACGTTTTAATGTATCCATATGTTCGCTATTTTCTCTTATAGCAAGTATTCCTCCATGAATTACTGGATGCAAAGTCTTTACCCTTCCATCTAACATTTCAGGTGCTTTTGTAACTTCAGCAACTTCTATTACAGGTATATTATTTGATTTTAAGTGTTTGTAGGTACCACCTGTTGATATTATTTCAATACCATGTTCTATTAAAAATCTTGCAAATTCCAAAACTCCAGTTTTGTCATATACTGATATTAATGCTCTTTTCATTGACAAACTCCTTTACTCTCTTTAATTATCTTTTCAATTGCTTTAGGAAGTAAAATATGCTCTTGTACTAATACACGTTTTTGTAATATCTCAGCAGTATCATTTTCTAATACAGGTACTTTTATTTGTTCTATAATCTCTCCACTATCTACACCAGTATCTACAAAATGAACTGTACAACCACTTTCACTTTCATTTCCTTTTAATACTGCTTCATGAACTTTTATTCCATACATTCCAGTACCACCATATTTTGGCAGTAATGATGGATGTATATTTATAATTTTTCCTTTCCATTTTTTTACAAATTCCTCATCAATTATAGAAAGAAAACCAGCTAATATAATAAGATCAATTTTTTTATTTGAAACTATCTTATCTATTTCACGACACAAATTAGTTTTTAGTACTTTTCGATTTAATGTGTAACTATCTATTCCAGCCTCTATTGCTCTTGAAACTCCAAAACAATCTCTATCCCCAATAACAGCTTCAAGAGTACAATCTAGTTTTTTATTATTTATATTATCAATTATAGATTGAAGATTAGTTCCGCTTCCAGAGACTAATACAGCTATTTTAAACATAACTCTTTTTCTCCTTTTTGAACAAATCCTATTTCATATGGCTCTTCTCCCATCGTTATTAAATCTTTTAATATATTATCTTTATCTTTTGGATCTACTACTAAAACAAAACCTACTCCCATATTAAATGTTCCATACATTTCATCTTCTGAAATATTTCCCTCTTTTTGAATATATTTAAAAATCTCAAGAACTTTTATTTTTTCTTTAAATACTACTGCCTGATGTCCACTACTAATAGTTCTAGGTAGATTTTCAGGTAATCCACCACCTGTTATATGTGCCATTCCCTTTATATCATATTTTTTAAGCAACTCCATAACAGGTTTCACATATATTCTTGTAGGAGTTAATAAAGCTTCACCTATAGTAGTTTTCTCATAAGATACGCTATAATCTTTTATAACTTTTCTAACTAAAGAAAATCCATTACTATGAACTCCTGAAGAAGGTAATGCAATTAGAATATCTCCTTGTGTTGTAGCACTTCCATTTACTATTTTATCTTTTTCAACTACTCCCACACAAAAACCTGCAATATCATAATCTCCTGGCTTATAAAAACCTGGCATTTCTGCAGTTTCTCCACCTATTAAAGCCGCTCCTGCTTCAAAACACCCTTGTGCTACTCCAGAAACAAGATCTGCCGCTACTTCAGCTTGTAACTTCCCACAAGCTAAATAATCAAGGAAAAATATTGGCTGTGCTCCATGACATAATACATCATTTACACACATTGCAACAGCATCTATTCCTACAGTATTATACTTTTTTAATTTAAAAGCCACATCAAGTTTTGTTCCTACTCCATCTGTTCCTGATACTAAAACTGGATTTTTATATTTCCCCAATTCATACATAGCTCCAAAACTACCTAATCCATTTAGTACATTTGCATTTTGAGTTTTCTCTACAGCTTTTTTCATAAGTTCTACTGCTTTATACCCTTCGTGTTTATCTACTCCAGCTTCTTTATATGAAATTGACATTTTTTCCTCCCAAAATATTTATTCTTCTTCAGTAGGTGTATCTACTGGATAAGCTCCATTAAAACACCCTACACAGTATTCACAACCTTTTAATGACTTATACATATTATCTAACGACAAATAATCTAATGTATCTGCATCTATTTCCTCTCTAATCTCTTCTACTGTTAATCTAGATGCTATTAACTCATTTCTGCGAGCTGTATCTATTCCAAAATAACAAGGATATTTTACAGCTGGCGATGCAGATAAGAAATGAACTTCTTTAGCTCCAGCTTTTCTTATTATAGATATAAGAATCTTACTTGTTGTACCTCTAACAAGTGAGTCATCTATAATTATTACTCTTTTGCCTTCTATATTTACCTTCAAAGGATTTAATTTAACCATAACTGCCTTTTCTCTTAACTCTTGAGTTGGTTTTATAAAAGTTCTACCTATATACTTATTTTTAATAAGCCCTATTCCATATGGTATTCCACTTTCTTTTGCATATCCTATAGCAGCAGGTATACCAGAATCTGGTACTCCTATAACTATATCTGCATCTATTTTCTTTTGTCTAGCTAAAAGCTTTCCTGCTTCAACACGAGATTCATAAACATTTAAACCATCAATTATACTATCAGGTCTTGCAAAATAAATATGCTCAAAAGAACAAGGAGCTTTAGTTTTATTTTCTGAATACATAATAGACTCAACACCATTTTCATCTATTATAACCATTTCTCCAGGTAATATATCTCTTATAAATGTACCACCTAATGTATCTATAGCACATGATTCTGAAGCTAATATATAAGCACCACATTCTGTTTTCCCAAGACAAAGTGGTCTTATTCCATATGGGTCCCTTACCCCTATTAATTTGTTATTTGCAAGTATTGTTAAAGCATAAGCCCCTTTTATTGCTCCAACAGTACTTCTTATAGCTTCTTGTACATTTTGAGTAGCCTTACGAGCAATCATCTTTACGATTACTTCTGAATCTAAAGTAGTACTAAAAGTAGAACCTCCGTCTTCTAATAGTTCTCTGATCACCTTGGCATTAGTTAAATTTCCATTATGTGCTATTGCAATCTGTCCATATTTATATCTACTTTCTAAAGGTTGTGCATTTTCTATTCTACATGCTCCTGTTGTTGCATATCTAACATGTCCTATAGCAGCATTTCCAACAAGACTTTCTAAAGTGTCCTGACTAAATACATCAGCTGCAAGGCCCATTCCTTTATAAGTTACTATTTCCCCAAAATTTGAAACTGATATTCCCGCACTTTCTTGCCCTCTATGTTGCAACGAATATAGCCCATAATACGTAAATTGAGCAACTTTATTTATGTCTTTGGAATAAACACCAAATACTCCACATTCCTCTTCCATCTTATCTTTTAATCCAAAGAAATCTGTGTTACTCATTATTTATTCAGCCCCCAATCTCTTTAAAACTTCTATATACGCTTCTTCTATTCCACCTAAATCTCTTCTGAATCTATCTTTATCTAATTTCTTACCTGTTTCTTTATCCCATAATCTACAAGTATCAGGCGTTATTTCATCAGCTAATAATATTTCTCCTTTTGAATTTTTACCAAATTCAATTTTAAAATCAACTAATGTAATTCCTATTTTATCAAAAGCATCTTTTAATAAATCATTTATTTTTGAAGTAGTTTTATATATTTCAGCTAATTCTTCATAAGTAGCAAGTCCTAATGCAACAGCATGATGATCATTTATAAGAGGATCTCCATATGCATCATTTTTATAGCATATTTCAAAAATTGTATTAACTGGTTTTGTTCCTTCTTCTATTCCTACTCTTTTAGCCATTGATCCAGCTATAACATTTCTTACAATCACTTCTAATGGAAATATTTTAACTTTTTGACAAAGTTGATCTCTATCATTTAATACTTCAACTAGATGTGTTTTTATACCATTTTTTTCAAGCATTTTAAAAAGCATTGCAGTTATTTTATTATTCATTACTCCTTTGTTTTCTATAGTACCTTTTTTAGCACCATTTCCAGCAGTTGCATCATCTTTATAATGAATTATTACAAGATTATCATCTGTTGTAGAATATACTTGCTTTGCTTTTCCCTCATAAATAAAATCTTTTTTTTGTGCTGCCATTTTCAATCCCTCCTAGATAACGTCTAATAATTTATAAAAATAATATTATAATTCTACTCCTAAACTATTTTCACTTATAAATTGTTCTTTCATATTTTTTCTAAATGCCAACAATTTCTCTTTTAACTCTGGTGATTTTATTGAAAGCATTTGTACAGCCAACATTCCAGCATTATAAGAATTATTTAAACCAACTGTAGCAACTGGTATTGACTTAGGCATTTGAACTATTGATAAAAGAGCATCCATTCCATTAAATGCTGCTTCTATGGGAACACCTATTACTGGTAAAATAGTTTTTGAAGCTATAACACCTGGAAGATGGGCAGCAAGCCCAGCTCCAGCTATTATGACATCATATCCTTCTACTTCAAGTTTAGATAACGTTTTTTCTAACTCTTCAGGAACCCTATGTGCTGATAAAATATGTGCAGAGTAGTTAATTCCAAACTCTTTTAAACATTTTGCTGCACCACGCATTTTTTCAGTATCAGATTTACTTCCAAATATAATAGCGACTTTCATCTATCCTCCTGATTATTTAAAATACTTAATACCATTTTCAAATATCTTCTGATTTTTATTTCCACCTATATTTTTAAATATATCTTTTCCATATCTTTCTGAGTGACCCATCTTACCAAATATTTTTCCATCAAGTGATGTAATTCCCTCTATTGCATAACTTGATCCATTTGGATTAAATGGAAATTCATTTGTTGGATTTCCTTTCATATCAACATACTGTGTTGCAACTTGACCATTTGTAAACAATGTTTTTATAACATCATCATTTGCAAAAAATCTTCCTTCACCATGAGAAACTGGTATTTCAAATTCACTTCCTACTTCTATTCCATGTAACCAAGGTGATTTATTAGATACCACTTTTGTTGTAACCATTTGTGATACATGGCGACCAATCTTATTAAAAGTCAATGTAGGTGAATTTTCAGTTATTTTTCCTATTTCTCCATAAGGTAATAATCCAGATTTTATAAGAGCTTGGAATCCATTGCAAATACCTAAAATTAAACCATCTTTTTCTAAAAACTTAGAAATAGCTTCTGCTATGTATGGATTTGTTAGTACTGTTGCTATAAATTTACCTGATCCATCTGGTTCATCTCCAGAACTAAATCCTCCTGGTAACATTAAAATTTGTGAATTTTCAAGTTCTTTTACAAATCTATTTATTGAATCATTTATAAAATCTTTAGTAATATTTCTAAAAACTAATATATTTGATTCTCCTCCTGCTTTTTCAAATACCCTTGCTGCATCATATTCACAATTTGTTCCAGGAAAAGCTGGAATTAATACTTTTGGTTTAGCTACTTTATTCTTACATACTAAAATTTCTTTTTTCTCATAAGGTGTCCAAATATAATTTTCCTTTTTATCCTTAATAGTATATGGAAATATTGAATTGAGTTTTCCTAACCATATATTTTCTGCTTTTTCCATATCTACAATAAAATCATCACTAGTTATTTTATAATCATCTATTGTTTCCCCTAAAAACAAAGCATTCTTATAATTTAACTCTTGAGTACTTTCAACTAAGATACTTCCATAATCTTTTTCAAATAACGAACTAATAGTTTTTTCTAATTTAACACCTATTCTATTTCCAAAAGACATTTTGCTAAGTGCTTCTGCTATTCCACCACATTTTACAGTCATTGCAGAAACAATATTGCCATTTTTTATATTTTCATGTATATATTCAAAGTTTTCTTTTAATTCATCTACATTAGGCATATAATTATCTAATCTATGATGTTTTATTATATATACTTTATTTTTAGATTTTTTAAACTCTGGTGATATTATGATATTTGCTTTAACTGGTGCAACTGCAAAGGAAATTAGAGTTGGTGGAACATGAATCTCATTAAAAGTTCCACTCATTGAATCTTTTCCTCCAATTGCTGGTATAGAAAATCCCATTTGCATTTTTATAGTTCCTAAAAGAGCTGAAAAAGGTTTTCCCCAATTACAAGGATTTTTTCCTAACTTTTGAAAATATTCTTGAAATGACAGCTTTATATTTTTATAATCTCCACCAGCTGCAACTATTTTAGCTAAAGATTCTACAACTGCATATACTCCACCATGAAATTGTGACCAAGATGAAATTTCTGGATTAAATCCCCAACTTATAGCAGATGCTGTATTAGTTTCTCCTTTTAATAACGGAATCTTCTGTACACTTAATTCTGTTGGTGTCATTTGATATTTACCACCAAATGGCATTAAAACTGTTGTTCCACCTATAGTTGAGTCAAATCTTTCCATTAGTCCCTTTTGAGAAGCTACATTTAATGATCCTAACATATCATACCATTTTTCTAAATTAGTATTCCCCTCATAACTAACATTTAAAAATGGATTATTTTCAAGATCAACATCACTAACTTCTATATCTATTTGTTGTGTTACACCATTAGTATCTAAAAATGCTCTTGATAAATCAACAATTTTATACCCTTTCCAGTTTAAAACAAGTCTATTACTATCTGTCACAACAGCTACAACTTTTGCTTCTAAATTTTCTTCCTCTGCTAATTTAATAAATTTATGTTGATCTTTTTTTTCTACAACTACTGCCATTCTTTCTTGCGATTCTGAAATAGCTAACTCAGTACCATTAAGTCCCCTATACTTTGTAGTTACTTCATCTAAATTTATATCTAATCCAGGTGCTAATTCCCCTATAGCAACTGAGACTCCTCCAGCTCCAAAATCATTACATTTTTTTATAAGTTTTGTTACCTCTGGATTTCTAAAAAGTCTTTGAATTTTTCTTTCTTCTGGAGCATTTCCTTTTTGAACTTCTGCTCCACATAAAGATAATGACTTATCTGTATGTTCTTTTGAAGATCCTGTTGCTCCTCCACAACCATCTCTTCCAGTTTTTCCTCCTAAAAGTATAACTATATCTCCTTTTTCAGGCTTTTCTCTTCTAACCCAATTTGCAGGTACTGCTCCTACTACAGCTCCAACTTCCATTCTTTTTGCCTTATATCCATCATGATATATTTCAGCAACATGTCCAGTAGTAAGCCCTATTTGATTTCCATAAGCAGAGTATCCAGCAGCTGCTCCAGTTGTTATTTTCTTTTGGGGTAATTTCCCACTCATTGTTTCAGATAAAGTTTCTAGTGGATTCCCTGATCCAGTTACTCTAATTGCTTGGTAAACATATGATCTTCCTGATAACGGATCTCTAATAGCTCCACCTAAACATGTTGATGCTCCTCCAAAAGGTTCAATTTCTGTTGGATGATTATGAGTTTCATTTTTAAACATCAATAACCACTTTTCAATTTGACCATCAACATCAACATCTATATAAACAGAGCAAGCATTAATCTCATCTGATATTTCTAGATCATTAAGTTTTCCTTGTTTTCTTAATTCTTTACCACAAATAGTAGCCATATCCATCAATGTAATATTCTTTTTTGTTATTCTATCTTTGTATACATCTTCTCTCATTGTGATGTATTCATTAAAAGCTTCTTGTAAACTTTCCCCGAATTTACTTTTTGGAAAAACTATATTTTGTATTTTTGTTTCAAAAGTTGTATGTCTACAATGATCAGACCAATATGTATCTAAAACTTTAATTTCAGTTTCTGTAGGATCCCTTTTTTCCTCATTTTTGAAATATTCTTGAATAAATTTTAAATCTTCAATTGTCATTGCAAGTCCATATAGTTTTAAAAATTCCCTCAATTTTTCAATACTATATTCTCTAAATCCATTTATAATAGGAACACTTTCTGCTAACTCTCCCTCTTCTACTTTTAAGTCAGCTAAATTTTTTTCCCTCATTTCAACAGGATTTATTACATACTTTTTTACTTTTTCTAATTGTTCATCATCTATATTTCCCTCTAATATAATGATTTTCCCACTAGTAACAACAGTATTTTGATTCTTATCTGATAAAAGTTTTAAACATTGCATAGCTGAATCAGCTCTTTGATCAAATTGACCAGGTAAAAACTCTATAGCAAAATATTTATTTCCTTTTGTTTCTAAAGTGTCACTTACCCTATCAGTAACAACTTCTGAAAATATAACTTTTTTTGCATTTTCTAATTCAGTCCTATCAATATTAAATATATCGTAACAATTTATTAATCTTACGTTGTGTAGATTAGAAAGTCCTAAACTTTCTATTAACTCATGTTTTAATCTTTTAGCTTCTAAATCAAAACCTTCCTTTTTTTCAACAAAAATACGATAATTCATCTCTCCTCCATACTATCTATTTTTATTATATTAGAACAACCCTTCTATCTTTCCATTTTCATCTATATCTATAAGTTCAGCTGCTGGTTTTTTAGGAAGCCCTGGCATATCTATTATATCTCCTGCTATAGCTACTATAAAGCCTGCTCCTGCTGATATTCTAAGCTCATTTATTGTAACTATAAAATTTTCTGGTCTTCCTAAAAGTTTTGGATCATCTGATAACGACTTTTGTGTTTTTGAAATACATACTGGTAAATCACCATAGTTTAATTCTTTTATTGTTGATAACATTTTCTTTGCATTTTTTCCAAATTCAACACCTGATGCCCCATATATCTCTTTACAAATAGTTTTAATTTTATCTTCAATACTCATATTTAAAGGATATAGTGGTTTATAATTATCTTTTTCACTTCCTAATTCTTTTAATACAAGTTTTGCTAATTCTTCTCCACCTTGTCCACCTTTTTCCCATACTTCACATAAAGCTACTGGAATATTTAATCTATCACAGTGTTCTTTAATAAAGTTTACTTCCATATCTGTATCTGTTATAAATTTATTTATTGCAACTACAACTGGCACATTATACTTTTTCATATTTTCTACATGTTTATCTAAGTTTGAAATCCCTTTTTTCAAAGCTTCAACATTTTCTGTTGCCAATTCTTTTGCTCCACCATGATGTTTTAAAGCTCTTATCGTTGCTACAACTACAATACAATTTGGAGTTATGTTTCCTTTTCTACACTTGATGTCTAAAAATTTCTCAGCCCCTAAATCAGCAGCAAATCCAGCTTCTGTTATTGTGTAATCAGATAATTTTAAAGCCATTTTAGTAGCTAAAATTGAATTACATCCATGAGCAATATTAGCAAAAGGACCACCGTGAATTAATACTGGTGTATTTTCTAAAGTCTGAACTAAATTTGGTTTAATTGCTTCTTTTAATAAAGCAGTAGCAGCTCCTTCTATTTTTAAATCTGATATTTTTAATGGCTTTCCAGTAGTATCATACGCAAATATCATATTTCCAATTTTTTGTTTTAAATCAATTAATGAAGTAGCAAGACATAACGCAGCCATAATTTCTGAGGCTACAGTTATTTGAAAAGAACTTTCACGAGGTATACCATTAGCTTTTCCTCCAAGTCCAATAACCACATTTCTTAATGCTCTATCATTCATATCAACACAACGTTTCCATGTAATCTTATTGATATCAATATTTAATAAATTTCCAGAATGAAGATGATTATCTATACATGCAGCTATTAAATTATGTGCGGCTCCTATTGCATGTAAGTCTCCTGTGAAATGAAGATTTATATCTTCCATTGGTATTACTTGAGAATACCCTCCACCTGTAGCTCCTCCTTTAATTCCAAATACTGGTCCTAATGAAGGTTCTCTTAAAGCTGCAACTGATAAATACCCCAATTTATTTATCGCTTGTGTTAATCCAACTGTTACAGTTGATTTTCCTTCTCCAGCAGGAGTTGGTGTTATTGCTGTAACAAGAACTAATTTCCCATCTTTTTTTCCTTCAAATTTTTTTAAAACATTCAAATCTATTTTTGCTTTATATTTTCCATAAGCTTCAATATCATCATCTGATAGCCCTAATTGATTTGCAATTTGGAAAATATTTAACATTCTTGCTTCCTGTGCAATCTGAATATCTGTTTTCACATTAACCTCCCAATTTTTCTATATTTAAACAAAAAGTCTAAGTGCATACTTATGCTGATATCAGCACACACTTAGACCTTCTCTTTTTATATTAAATTTTATTTTATTCTTCTTCAGTTTTATCCTAGCTGTACCTTGTATTAATTCAAACAACATTCCTTACTCCTTTTGGTATTTCATTTTCATATATACCAAAAAGAATATAGTATCCACTACATATTTCTGCCCATAGAAGCTAATTTAAGGTTAGCCGTAGAAACTCCTGACCATATTACAGGTATATATGAGATATTCAATTATAATAGCCCATTTATGGGGGCTAACACCATATTTTTTAAACTCATGCGCTTAAAATGCACTTGTTTTTTATTTTTACTATTTTCCTTAAAAAATTATTCTTACTTCACATCATCAATATATCATAATTCATCCAATAGTTCAACTATTTTTTTTGCACTGTCTTGATATAGGTGTGAATATACTCTCAATGTCGTTTCTAAATTATCATGCCCAAGGCGTTTACTAATAGCGAGTGGGTTTACTCCCAAGTATATAAGTAGGCTTGCATGACTATGCCTTAAATCATGGATTCTTATTATTTTTACTCCGGCACTTCTAGCAAAAAATTTCATAAGTTTTCGTATGTTAGTTTCATCAGATAAAAATAATCTAGTGGTATCTTCTAAATCATAAATTTTACTACAATAAACTTTTAATATTTCTACTAAATTATCATCTATCAGGATTTTTCTATTACTACTTTCTGTCTTGGGTGTAGTAGCCACATCTTTGCCTTTTATTCTTACCAATGTTTTATTTACATTTATTACTTTATTTTCTAAATCTATATCTTTATAAGTTAAAGCTTTCAATTCTCCTATTCTCATTCCAGTAAAAAATAATACATTTAATATTGTATATATATCATATCTCTTTTCTTTGCATTGATCGGCCACTTTTCTAAATTCTTCCAATGTCCAAATATTCATTTGTGTTCTAGTTTTTCCTATGCTCCCTGCTTTGTGGCAAGGATTTTCTTTCAGTTTATAAAACTTTACTGCAAAATTAAAAATAGATGATAAAGTTGAATGTATTAATTTTAAATAAGTTTGGCTATAACCACCTGCGATCAATTGGTTCTGAAAAATCCTTACATCAGCAGGAGTTATATCGCAAATAGCTTGTTTATTAAAAAATTTCTGAATTCTTTGTGTTATAATTATTTTTCTTAAGTTAAATGTTGTTTCTTTTATCCTGTGTTTAATATCCGCCATGTATAATTCTATCAACTGATTAAAAGTTATAGTAACTTGAAATTCAGTTTTAGCCAGAAATTCTCTTTCATACTCTAAAGCTTCTTTTTTAGTTGTAAAACCTCTCTTGAAAGCTTGCTTTCTATTCCCTTCGTAATCTGTATAATAAAAGCGAGAAATCCATTTCCCGCTCTTGTTATCTCTAGTAGCTGACATTGTCCTCTCCTCCTATTCCTAATTTTTTAAAAAGAAACCGCTTGTTAACCCTACCTCTTATAGTTAAATATCCCTCAGACTTCATCTCATCATTAATTTCTCTAATTATTTTATACGCCATAGGTTTGCTCACTTTACAAATTTCTACAACTTCATCCGCTTTCAAGAATCCTGTCATTTCAATACCTCCTAATTTAATACCAATATAATATCCACTGGTTTTACACTGTCAATTCCATAATATACTTCTACCATCATAAATATCACGCTCCAAATAGTCTATTTATAAAGTTTCTATGTTTCAAGCTATAATTTTCTGCTCTAAGAATTTCAATTTCTCTTTCAAGTTTATTTTCTTTCTCCTGGTATAATTTAATTATTTCTTTTAAATCTTTATTCCACATAAGTATTACGTTGTTATTTTGTCTTATTCTATTAATCTCTAATCTTTGCTTATCTATTCTAGCTCTTTTACTTATTCTGCTCATCATCTTTCTCCTTAAATTCAGGTAATAAAAAACCCCAGTAAATTAATACTGAGGTTTAATTTAATAATATGAATTTATGCCACTTTTTCTCTATCTTGATTAGCCTTTATTCCTAAATTTGTTAGGATTTCATGTATCTTCAGTCTACCTTTTTGAGTCCATTTGGTATTCATAACAACTTTATCTGTTCCATCTTTCCTTTTAACTTGTATAGTCTCGGACCTAGTATATCCTTTATTCATATGTTCCTTATACAATATCCATTGCCCACCGACATTTCTTATTAACCCTTGTTCGTGAAGTATTATATTCATAGCTCTAGCAGATAAACTATAATCAGCAGCTATTTGTGTTATTGTCATTGTATCTTCACTGGCTAATATAATATCAAGATATTCTTTGGCAGGTTTTAGTTCGCCAATAATTTGTTTTTGGCTTTCATTTTCAAGAGCTAATTTTTCAATTTCTTCTTGTTGTTTAGCAGCAAGTAATAATGCTTCTTTAAAGTTAGTAGGCACTTTAAATTGATTTTGTAGTTGTTGTTCCATCTGATTAAACCTGTTAATATATGACATTTTAAAATCGTTATATCCTTGAATATTGAACATGTATAATGTGAAACCATCTTTAGTCAAAAGGTATTCTTTATATTTTCTTTTTTGCCCTGATACCTCATAAGTGCTTGAAATTATTAGAGACCTCACATTTGAGGTTTCTAAAATTTTCTCCAAATCTCTAATAACATTATAATGTTCTTTCCCTAATTGTTCAGCTATAACTCTACTGCTTACTACTAATTGTCCTTTTACATTTTCAATTTTTACTGTTAATTCATTCATACTACCTATGCCTCCTCATTAAGTTTTTTCATAAAATTATTTTCAGATACAAAAGAGTAGTTTTCTCCATATTCAAAGTAAGTTTCTTTAGCCTTGTTGATTGTCTGATACACAAGGTCTTCAAATTCTGTAAAAAGTTTTTTTCCTTCATCAGTTGTTTTTAAAAATCCTTCAATCTCATATAACTTTGAATACATTTTTTCTGATACCTCATGGTACTCATCTTTCATCATTAACTGACTTCTGCACTCCTCAATAAAATCTAAAACAATTTTTGCTTCATCTGATAACATATTTTTTCCTCCTAAAACTTGTAATTTTGGAGTTAGTATAGTACAATATACTTGCTGAAGGTACTTAATTGTACTACAAAACCCCTATGTGAGCCTTAATGACTTGCATGGGGATTTTTTATTTCCTTTTTTGGATAATTACTTTTTGGTTTTCTTCATCATAAATTACTTCTACTTCTCTATTTTCTTGATTAAAACCAATTTTTTTTAATAAAGGTATAGAAAGATTTATTCTTGCACCTTTACCATTACCCATTTTAGGAAATTGAATAAGAGCATCTCTCTTTTCCATATTTTCCTCCATTCATTATTAAGGCTTAACATAATTATATATATTAAGCCCTAACTTGTCAAGACTTTTTTTATTATACTCCACAAACCCCAAAATTATTGTTTT
>Cam_p2__coassemble_1063_pt1 | contig 31467 bp, 28 predicted proteins | sample Cam_p2__metabat2_low_PE_031 | metagenome-assembled genome bin Cam_p2 | reverse complement strand
TATTGTTGTGTTTGCATTTTTATCTTTCTCTATTCTGTTGCTAATGTCCTTTGTTTTTCGCTTTCTCGCGAACAAGATATATACTAACACATTTTTAAAAATACGTCAACTACTTTTTTTCTTTTTTATTAACTTTTTTTATACAATATTGGCTTGTTTGTAAATCAAGCCAACAATTACATAGCTTTACATTAAATAACACTTTTTATATTTTTTATAAAAATAATCATATGCAGTTTTAAAACTGCATATGATTACCAACCTAATATTACTTTTTCATATAATCTTTTTAAAAGAGTAGCATTATACAGAGCATGATTTCTATCTCCTTCTAGCTTTATTTGATAGTGCCACGCTAGTTGTTCCTTAGAAGTATCGGGATCTATACTATGCATGTATAACATTGTTGAAAAATCAAGTGGGATTTTATGAAATGGTATTTCCATCTTCTCAAATAGGTGGCATAAAGCTAGCCAACAATAACTACTCATATTTGTAATCAGCATAGGTTTTTCATATTTCGCATAGTTTTCATCTATAAATTCTAAAATAGCATCTCTTGCTTGCTCTTTAGATAAAAAACTACCTCCATTTGGATCTGTTTCTACAACTTCTATATTTTCTTCTCTCTCTCCAGTTCCATTAGCCATATGAGGTTGCTCTAATTCTAAATATAATTTTGAATCTGAATCTGTTACAAAAGCTACACTTAAAAATTCTACTTTTTCATTCTTGAGCTTTGTAAATTTTGCGTCCATAAATATCAGTCTTTTTCGTTCCAAAATCTTCACCCCTTATATTGACATTTTATTTAATATAATTAAATTTATAAAACCCTATATATATTTTTTATCTTTTTTAAATTTTATTAAAATATAAAAAGCCGTAAATAAAAACACTTACTTACAGGCTAATTTCTCTAATCACAAATTATTACTATCTTTTTTTCATATCTATATTTTTAGAGTATTTTTTGTCCACATATATCTCTATAATTTTTTTAATCACATTAAATAAAACTAAAGTTACACCCGATAAAATTAGTATTATTCCAGTTATTTGATTATAAAAAAAGAATGCTAGTAATCCTAAGATAAATAAAATTAAAGGCATATTGACACCTCCACATATTACTACTAGGATATTACCCCAGTTATATGTTATTGTCAACCTACAATTATTTAAAATAAGTGATATTTGATCATATTTTTGACATTTTTTAAAAATAATAATCAACAGCCCTAAACTGGCTCCTATGGATAAGAATTGACATTTTCTCTCTTTTTATTAAAATTAAAAATATTAATTATTCACCATAGCAAAAATAACACTTTATATTTTACCAAAAATATATTATTATAGAAGTATGGGGGGATGCATATGAAAAAAATAGATATATTTCCAGAGTTCCTATTGTGTGAAGAATCTACAAATATGAAAAAAAAGGTATTTCCAAATGCACTAGGTGTATATAATTATAGAGATTTTCTAATAACTGTATATAACAATGATGGGATAAGATCAGTATCAATCGACAATCCAACTGATAGAAAAATTGAGGACGATGAACTAGAAAATATAGCAACCCATTTTATAGGACTAAACTATAAGATTAAAACAAATTACGTAATTGAAGAAATACGTGATGACAATAATTAATTAAAGAAAGAGTAGTTAGAAATCAGTAACTGCAACAACTGATTCCAAACTGCTCTTTTTTACTTTCATTATTTAAAAATTACTTCTCGTCCATTTTCATAATTTGTCTTTTCTAGGACTTTTCCATTTCTATCATAAGTAGTAAAGTCACCTTGTAAAAGATTTTCTTTATATATTCCTTTAGCTTGCACTTGACCATTATCATAATAGACAAAAAATTCTCCGTCTAACTTATCATCTTTATAAAAACTTTTTTCTATCAACACACCAGTAGGGGATATCCATAAAGATTTTCCATCTCTTTTACCATCTTTAAATTCCATTTCCCCTTGCAATTTTCCATCTGAATAATAGGCATAAGTTATACCGTTTCTTTTGCCATCTTTATAGATACTTTTTTGTTCTATATTTCCATTTGGATAATATAAAATATCTTCTCCATACAGTTTTCCATTTTTATATTCCGCTTTTTCTTTTAAACTGCCATCTGGATAGTAAAATGTTGCTTCACCATGTTTTTTCCCATCTCTATAGTTAATAATAGATTTTATTTTTCCATCTGGATAATAAGTTACATTTTCTCCCGATAGATCTCCATTTCTATAATTTAATTTTTTGCTCACTACACCGCTTTCATAAAATTCAGTAGATTTTCCATGCTTTTTATCTCCCTTATAAAAGCTCTGTACACTGACTTCCCCAGACTCAAAATATTCTTTTTTCTCTTGCTCTCCACATCCCACAAAAAGTGATAGTAGCAATAAACATAATGTAAACTTTTTCATCTCTCACCTCTAGTTTTATTAAGCTCCCCTACGAAGCTCGTATTCTGTAAACATTTTATCTAAGTCATACATTTGACTATAAAGACCACGGATTGCATATTTAAGTCCATTATAATCAGAAAATGAATTTTGAGCAACCATAAGATAATCTACAAAGTTTCCATCATTTAGATGGTAATAGCTCAAAATAGCCATTCTTAAGTTAACTTTATAGTCTTTTGGAAATAATTGTTGGGCACATAAATATACTGAAAAAGCCGATTTATACTTTCCATATTCTTTTAAAATTCCTGCAATGCTCATATATGGTGATGAAAAATCACACTCTCTAGTACAACCCATAAGATACCAAGCTATTGCATCAAGAAATTTTTCTTGTCTTCTAAATATCTCTCCAATAGCATAACAATATTGAGGTTCATAATAAAATGTTGGTTTCCCATCATCTGTTACTATTCTCAATTTTCTAATTTTAGGAAGAAGATTTTTTAATTCTTTTGCTAAAACCTCATCAGAATGGACATTTTTCTTCTCTATCAGAGGGACTATCTTTTTTACCATTGTTCTATCTAGCTCAATTGCAATATCCTTAAAATCAACATCTTTAGAAAAAAAGAACATTCCACCATCCCCTTAATACTCCTATTTCTCTCAGTATACTATATTTATTATACAAATCAAAATAATATCCATAATTTTAATAATAATATAATTTTTTTCATTTTTCCCATAACAATTACTATAATATTGTTAACTGTGGTATAATATACTAACTATATAGTTGCCATATTGTTTTTTATGTAGCAGATACACAAAATCTCAAAGAATGGAGTTGATTGCTTATGAAATTTAAACGTGCTAACAACGAAAGCGAAGCTAAAGAGATTATGGAACTGCAATTTAAGCATGACGAAGATTTTATGTTTTTAGGAAGTTATTTTACATCTGACAACATTAACATCATCTACTGGCAACAGACTGATTATGAAGGAGATATCTCAAAACATCTATCTATAGTTAAATTTAATTGTGATATGACTCTTTTAAAAATAAAAGACAGTGTGATAGATGAAATAGCAAATAGTTTTATTGGAGATAAATATGAAATCAAATGCAAAGAAAACAATATCTATGTAGTCAAAGAACTTAAAAACTTTGTCTGTTAAATACATCACTCTTTAGAAAAAACCGGAAGAGTTTTTCTCAACCGGTTTTTTATTTTACTTTATTATCTCATTTACCAAATTTGTTATTTCCATATCTAGATTTTCTATCTCTCGTCTATAATTTAGATAAAGCTTTTTATCTATAAATTCTTTTTCTAAAGACAACATAAATGGAATATCTTTTATAATCCTATAAAAAGTTATCCCTATTCCGCCAATATCTAAGTAATTTACCCCCAATGGATTTACAAAATATGAAGCTAAAATATTACTACTAGATGCGATAATATTTGAATATAATATAATTTTTATAGTTTTCGCATCATATAAATTTCTATCTCCACAAAGTTTTTCATCATAATAAAGTCCATGTACTAATTCTATTATCTTATTTATCATCAAATTAAATCCAGTTTGTAATTCAACAGTTCTTAGATCTCGTTCAAAACAGATTTTATCATAGTTTTTTAAGTATAACTCTTTAAATTTCCCAGATAAAATAGTAGTTCCAGGAATTGGAAGTCCTATTTTTGTAAATTCATCTGTTTTCATATGGACAATTTGAGAAAATAGTGCCTTAGGAAGACGTGTAGTATCACTTGCAATTGAAGATAACGCATTTTTAGCAACATCTAAAGTTGAAATTTCTTCACCTATTGAAAAATCCTCCATGTCAACGCAAAAAGAGCTAAAGTCATTTAATGTCATTGTATCTGTAAGGATATTCATAGTTCCAAATATTATTCCAAACAGTGGATCGTGACCTAAGGTTTGATATCTATGAGTTAATCCTCCTAATCCTAAATTATATTTACTACTATTTGTAATAGCATCATATGGCACCTTACATTTCTTAGCTATCTCTTCTCCAGTTTTATATTTTCCAATATTTTCTAAAGTTTTAGACACCTTGTCATATTTATTATTTAATGTTTTTTCTAGTTTTATGATACTCGGTGCATTGTGAGTAACTCTAGTTGTTTTATCTATTACTTTTCCTATTGTTCCACCTAATATATATTGTCTTATACATTGCAAAGCAATAGCTGCAAATAAAAATCCCATATCTTTTTTATCTAATCCAGTAAGTTTTCTAAATTCAGAAGTTACTTTTTCTTTTTCCTTTGTATGGCTAGATAATAACTTTTCTTTTTTATCCTCATCTAATTTTACTTTAGATAGAGTTTCATCTACCCAATTCTTATAATATTTATCTATTTCACTCATCTCTTCACCTTCTCTAATCAGCTAAAAGAATATTTATAATAGCAATCAATCTTTCCTCTCTATTAGGAGCATTTTTTTCTACTATCTTATCTGCCTTTATCAATGAATCAATAATTTGTATAATTTTTTCTGTTCTTTTTTTGTCTACATCTGTTAAATCTTTTAATGAAACTAAAAATATTTTTAATTTTTCTAGTGATTCACTACCCAATTTCACAAGATATTCCTTTATTGTTTTTACAGGATTTTTTCTATCGATTTTATCAATTTCTGGCTTTAATTCCTCTGGAATATTCTCTTTAAATATAAGCTCTAACAATTTTATATTTTCTCCTATATTATCACTTATATAATAACTTATGGCAACTGAAGCTATTCTTACAAAGTTTTGCTCTTTATGTTTATCTCCAATAACTGTTAAAATCTCACAAAATTCCTCTTTTAATTGTTTTTCTGCTGCTGCCTCTCCATATTTAAACTCTTTTTTTCTATCCTCTTCTAAATTTTCAAAATGAGTTACAGCTGCCCAACCAATAGCCTCTGTTAAAGCTCCTGCTGTTCCAGCTTTTATAGCATTTCCTATACCAGGAATCCAACCAACTAATAATCCAGCCATTTGTCTTCCAACAACTGACGTTGCAAAGCCAGCTATCAAACCTTTTGCTGCTCCCTCTGTTAATTTTACTCCAAATACCTCTCCTATTCCTATTATCATTCCAATTTGTATTGTTGTAATAGGAATTGTATCTGCTAGAGGGATTTGTGCCAGCCCTGCTCCTGCTACTCCTGCTGCTGTTGCAGCTCCATGAATAATTGCATGACATTTTTTATCTCTTGAATCTAACATTTATTGTTCCCTCCTTAAAAGTTAAATAGATAAAATTAATATACTTACTTCTATTCAACCACAAATAATCTTAAGTATCAATAAAAATAATTTTATTTTTCCAACTCTTTATCACCTTATTACAAACACTTTTAATGTGTATCATTTTAGTTTTTTATAACTTAAAATAGTATTTTAAAAATATTTACTTGACATTTTAATTTATTAGATATATTATTATCCTGATATAACTAAAATCAGGTGCAATAGCTTAATAGAGGAAGAGGAGTGCAATTCTCCCACAGTTGCAAAACTGCTGTAAGGTGGATGAAATCACATTGTGTCACTGGGAAACTGGGAAGGCGTGAGAGTAAAATGAAGCCAAGTCAGAAGACTTACCGATAACAATTTTTTATAATTTTTTGTACTAAATTTGTGTCGAACTCTAAGAAGGTTATCCTGATTAGAGTTTTTTTATTTAAATTTTATTAGGAGGAAAAATGAGACACAAATTAATTCTACTTGCTTTGTTATTAGGTGCAACATATACAGCAGCATCTCAAGATGAATTTTCTACAAAATTAGATGAGACAATAATTTCTCAAGATATTTTTGGAAATTCTGTACTTGATACTCCTAAAAATGTTACTGTTATCACTGCTAAAGATATAGAAGAACAAGGTGCACAAAATATTGAACAAGCTTTAAAAATAGTTCCAGGAGTTGCAGCTTACAACAACGTTGGAGGAATGGAGCCTAAAATTTCTTTTAGGGGAATGGCACCTGGAAAAGAGGAGCAAAATATACTTTATCTTGTAGATGGACTACCTTACAATAGTACTGTAGATACAGCTGGAGTAAATTTAAATCTAATTCCTATCGATTCAATAGAAAGAATAGAAATTGTTCCAAATAGTGGAAATATTTTATATGGTGAAGGAGCAGTTGCTGGAATTATAAATATTATAACTAAACAGGGAGAAAATAAAAAATACTATGGAGATATAGGATTTGAAGCTGGTTCTTATAATCTAAGAAAATATAAGGTAAATGTTGGTTCTCAAATTAATAATAAGATTTCATTTAACGTGAGATACAATAGTAAAGATGTAAAGGGATATAGACAACACGATACTAGAAATATTGATTATTTAGACCTTCATACTAAATATAAATTTGATACAGGATCACTAACTTTAAATTTTTCTCACGCAGAAACAGATTATAAATTTCCTGGAGCAATTATTTCTAAAAACGATATAAAACCAAGTACAAGTAATACAAAAGGAAAAGAAAAACTTAATATCTATAAAATCAAATATCAACAAAAATTGACAGATAATCTTGATATGAATATTTCGGGAGACTATAAAGATAAAACATATAAATCAATTGATGATAAATCTGGAAAAAGAAGTACTCTAAGAGATACTGACTCTTTCTATATAACTCCACAGTTTAAATATTCATATCTGGACGATTCATACTTTATACTAGGTGGAGATTTTTCAAAGGGAACTTCTAAATATACATATAAAACTAGTAAATCAACAGATACTAAAAAAGATTCCCTAGGTATATTTGCTACAAATACTATTAAATATTCAGACTTTTTATTTACTCAAGGGATAAGACATCAAAAATTAAAATATGATGTAAAAGATAATCTATATCCTTCAAAAGGACATAAAAAACCTAAAACAGTTGATCAATCATTTGATGCCAATTCTTATGAATTAACTGGATCATATATAATAGATGATACAAGCAGTATATACTTATCATACAATAGAGCTTTTAGAGCCCCTACTGCTAATGAAGCAGGACTTTGGAGAGCTGACTATGATGTAAATCTTCAAACTTCTGATACTTTTGAAATGGGTACAAAGGGAGCTTTTAAAAATCTATATTGGTCAGGAGCTATCTATCAAACAGATACTAAAAATGAAATTTTCTATGTAGCATATGAAGATGGTAAGTTAGGTAAAGCTTTTAATCTGCCTGGAAAAAATAAAAGAAAAGGTATTGAAATATTATTGGAAGAAAAATTTGACAGTTTAAGTTTAAGACAAGGATTTAGTTATGTTGAACATAAAATCACAAGTGGAGTATTCAAAGGAAATAAAATTCCTGGAGTTCCAAATATAATCTACAATCTTGGACTAGACTATAGTATTACAGAAAATTTAACATTTAATACAAATTTCTATTACTATGGAAGTGCCTATGCTACTTATGATTTTCATAACTCTTTTGGAAAACAAAAAGGACACAATGAGACTGATATAGCATTAAACTACAAGATGAATAATGGACTTACTATTTATGGTGGAATTAACAATCTATTTGACAAAGAATTTTTCAATGCAAAAGTAGATACTAATAATAAAATTAAATATTTTTATGGAGCTAGAAGAAACTACTATGTAGGATTAAAATATAACTTCTAAAAATTAAAAACACACACGAAAAGGCAATATAGATAGAAATATTTATATTGCTTTTTCATTAATAGAGATTTGGAGGAACAATGAAAAAACTAATTATTTTACTGGCTATAATTTTATCAACATTTACATTTGCAATTGAGAAAAACTACAAATATAAGAAAATTATATCTATGTCTATGGCAAGTGATGAACTTTTATATGCTCTTGTTAGCAAGGATAGAATTTTGGCTCTAAGTGGCAATTCTGATAAAAATGAAATGAGATCTGCTCTTTGGAATAAAATAAATGATTTTAACCAAGTAAAAGATAATGTTGAGCAAATCATGGCTTTAGAGCCTGATTTAGTTATTGTTCCCAATTGGATTAAAAAAACTGTTATTTCACAACTTGAAGATGCCGGTATTAATATATATGTTTATGACACTCCTTCTAATTTTCAAGAAGAAAAAAATTTGATTAAAGAACTTTCTTGTCTATTGGAAGTTAAAAATATAGGTGCTCGTATAATAAAAGATATGGATACACGACTTTTAGCTATACAACAAAAAATAAAAAAATCTGGCAAACCTTGTCCTAGAGTTCTTGAATACTCTCATTACGGAAGTACAAATGGAAAAGGAAGTATGTTTGATGATATGCTTTCAAACATATATTGTAAAAATGTTGCTAGTGAAATAGGTATCTATCGATTTGCTAAAATCTCTAAAGAGTTAGTTATTGATCTCAATCCAGAGATAATTTTAATTCCTATATGGGACTCAACTAGTGCTAAAAATTGTAGTAAATTTTTTACATTTATAAAAAATGATAAAAGCTTAGCTGAAGTAGATGCTATTAAGAATAATAAAGTCTATGCTATCCCAGGAAAATATGTCTATATGTACTCTCAATATATAATCGATGGTATGGAAGAAATAGCTACTCTTATTTATACAGATTAAATAAGAGTAACTATTTATTATCTTTATTTAAACTTAAAAATTTAGTTGGTGTTATGTTATTATATTTTTTAAAAACCTTGGTGAAATAACTTGAATCATTAAAACCGCAATCATATGCTACTTCTGTTATAGATAGTTCAGTTTCCTTTAACTTTTTTTTGGCACATTCTAATCTATAAATTGTTAAATAATCTATAGGACTTGTTCCCGTAAGTGACTTAAAAAATTTACAAAAATAATTTGTATTCATATTTATACTCTCTGCTAAATCTTCTAAACTAACCTCATGCATATAATTTTTATGAATAACAGAAAGAACTTTTTTTAATTTCAATATTTTTTTCTTATTTGAAAAATTAACATTAATTGAATTAGAAAACATATTATATTCTTCCACAATCCCTAAAAAATAATACAACAATCCAAACAACTTCATATCATATCCCTTTTTCTTTTCTTTTATCGTTTTAAATATATTATTTAAAACAGTTATAACCTCTTCATTTTCTTTAGAATAAAAAGTTTGTATTTCCTGTTGAAAAGTTATTAAACTATTTAAAAAACTATTAGTCATACTTCTCTCTTTTTTTAAAAAAGAAATATCAAATACTATACATTCATATATACAATCATTTGGTATCCCAGAATGAATATAACCACTATTAATAAATACAATATCCCCTCCTTTTAACTCATAGGGTGTTGTATTTATTTTTAATTTAAATGATCCTTTTATTATTCGTATTAATTCACACTCCTCATGCCAATGTGCTGTCATATTATATCTAGGATGAAAATTATTAACCGCATAGTACGCAAAAGGGAAAAATTTTGTTCCGTGTGATATCTTCTCTTTAATTTCTATTTTATTCATACTTATCCTCCATCAAAAATAAAAAAATGTTAATTTTATATTTAAAAAGGTTAATATATTACTATTATATACTAAAATAATACAAGAAAAAACAAAAAAATATCTATAGAATAAAATCATAATAGATATTTATAAAAATAGGCCTAAAAATAACTTAACTTAAGGAGGAACAATGTTAAAAAATATTCCTACAATTATTTCACCAGAACTTTTAAAAATTTTATCTGAAATGGGGCATGGAGATTACTTAATCATAGCAGATGGAAATTTTCCAGCTGAAAGCATTGGAAAAAATTGTAAAGTAGTTAGAATGGATGGACACAATGTTCCAGAAATATTAGATGCTATTTTAACTTTATATCCTTTAGATACATATACTATCCATCCAGTTGCATTAATGGAAAAAGTTCAAGGAGATAACACAGAAACTCCTATTTGGGAAGAGTACAAAAAAATCGTGGGCAAACACGACACAAGAGGGGAAAAATGTTTTAAAAACATTGAAAGATTTGCTTTTTATGAAACAGCTAAAAAAGCTTATTGTATCATAGCAACAAGTGAAAAGGCACTATATGCAAATATTTTATTGCAAAAGGGAGTAATTTAAAAAGGAGGAAACATATGTCATTTGAAAATGAAGGAATTTTAACAAAGCAAAATGAAAGAATTAGTGAAAATAAAGCAGTCGTTCCTAAAGAATATCGAGTAACTTTTATAATGCTTGTAATGTGTTTTATTCTTTGGGGTCTTTTAAACAATATGACCGATAATCTAGTTCCAGCATTCGGTAAAATTTTCATGATGTCAGCAGTTGACTCATCATTAGTACAATTTGCTTTTTATGGATCTTATGCTGTCTTAGCCATTCCCGCTGCCATAATAATAAAAAAATACACATTTAGGCATGGTGTTTTATTAGGACTAGGACTTTATATCGTTGGTGCTTTGGGGTATATTCCTGCTGCGATATTACAAAATTATAATATATTCTTATTTTCAATTTTCATTTTAGCTGGAGGATTATCAATCCTAGAAACAACTTGTAATCCTTTTGTTATCTCTCTTGGCGATGAAGAAACAAGTATTAGAAGAATTAACTATGCACAAGCATTCAATCCATTAGGTTCTCTTGTTGGGTTATTTATGGCTAAATTTTTAATACTAGGAAATTTAAATTCTGCAAACTATGAAGAAAGAATAGCAATGGCATCAGAACAACTTGATGCGATAAGATCTAAGGAGCTTTTATGGGTTTGTATCCCATATGTAGGTCTCATTGCAATAGCTTTGATAATTTGGTTTTTCTTTCTAAAAAATAAATCATGTCAAAAAGATGAAGGTGGCGACCTTAATTTTAGTCATTCTCTAGCCACTCTATTAAAAAATAAAAGATACGTCTTCGGAGTAGTTGCACAATTTTTCTATGTAGGTATGCAAATAGCAGTATGGACTTGGATGACTAAATATGTTATGACACTTACTCACTGTGACGAGGCAACAGCTGTTAATAAATATCTTTATGCTATGATTTTATTTATAATCATGCGTTGGATATGTACATATCTTATGAAATCACTTATGCCAGCTCGTCTAATGACAATAATTGCTTTCATAGGAATAATAGTTACTTTTGGCACAATTTATATGCCTGCGTCTCAATCAATTATATATTTAATATTAATTTCTGGATGTATGTCTTTAATGTTTCCTACAATATACGGAATAGCATTACGAGGACTTGGAGAAGAGGTCAAATTAGGAGCCGCTGGACTTATTATGGCTATATTAGGTGGAGCTTTAATTACTCCATATATGGGAAAAGTTATTGATACTGGTAGTCTTTCATTTTTAGCTCCAATGTATACAGGAGTAGAAGCAGCTGTTAGAACAAGCTACTATATTCCATTAGGATGCTTTGTTGTGGTATTCCTATATGGACTATTTAATAGCAAAAAAACAAAATAATAAATTTAATATAAAAAAGAAAGGATGATAAAAATGCCAAATAGAATAATTTTAAATAATGTTTCATATCATGGGAAAGGAGCAATTGAAGCTATTCCAGATGAAGTAAAATCTCGAGGTTTTAAAAAAGCCTTTATCTGTAGTGATCCTGATTTAGTTAAATTTAATGTAACAAAAAAAGTAACAGATTTATTAGATAAAAATAATTTAAAATATGTGATTTATTCAAATATTAAACCTAATCCAACAATAGAAAATGTTCAAACAGGTGTTAACGAATATAAAAAATCAGGAGCTGATTATATTATCTCAGTTGGTGGTGGTTCTTCTATGGATACTGCAAAGGCTATAGGAATTATCATCACTAACCCAGAGTTTTCAGATGTAAAAAGTTTAGAAGGATGTGCTCCAACAAAAAATCCTGCAGTTCCAACAATAGCAGTAGCTACAACTGCAGGAACAGCAGCAGAGGTAACAATAAATTATGTGATTACAGATACTGAAAATGAAAGAAAATTCGTCTGTGTTGATCCTCATGATATGGCTATTATTGCAATATCAGATCCAGATATGATGTCATCTATGCCAAAAGGATTAACTGCAGCTACTGGAATGGATGCTCTAACACATGCTATTGAAGGATATATAACAAAAGCGGCATGGGATATGACTGATATGTTTCATCTAAAAGCTATTGAGTTAATTGCTAAAAATTTAAGAGGAGCAGTTAATAATAATGACAAAAGTAGAGAAGGAATGGCCCTAGCTCAATACATAGCTGGAATGGGATTTTCTAATGTAGGATTAGGAATTGTTCATTCTATGGCACATCCTTTAGGAGCTTTATACGATACACCACATGGAATAGCAAATGCTATTATTCTTCCAACTGTTATGGCTTATAATGCAAATTTTACAGGAGATAAATATAAAAATATTGCTAAAGCTTTTGGAGTTGAAAACACTGATTCTATGACTCCAGAAGAATATAGAACTGCAGCTATTGAAGCAGTTAAAAAATTATCAAAAGATATTGGAATTCCTGAGAATTTAAAAGAAATAGTAAAAGAAGAGGATATTCAATTTTTATCAACATCAGCTTTTAATGATGTTTGTACTGGTGGAAATCCAAAAGATACATCTATAGAAGATATTGTAAAACTATATAAATCTCTTATTTAATGGAGGAATAAAATGAAATATTCATTAGCCTTTGACTTGGGAGCTACTTCAATAAGAGGTATTCGAGGTTACATAGAAAATGGGATATTAAAAACAGAAGAAGTCTTGAGATTTTCTCACGAAATAACAAATAATAACGACCGTAGTCGTTGGGATTGGAATAAAATAATAAATAATATAGAAAATACAATCTTAAAATACGGGGAAAATCTTTCAAGTATTGGAGTTGATACCTGGGGAGTAGACTTCGGAATATTAGATAAAAATGGAGCACTTTTAGAAAATCCTATTTCCTATAGAGATGAATCTCATACTATAGGATTTAGAGCAGCACAACAAACTACATCATTACATGATATTTTTATGAATACTGGAAATCAAATTATGTCTATAAATACTCTTTTTCAAATTTTGACTTTAAAAGAAGAAAATAAAAATTATAAAAATATCTCAACTATTCTTATGATGCCAGATTTAATTAATTATTATCTATCTGGAAATAAATTTTCTGAAGTAACAATAGCTTCAACAACTCAGTTGTTTGATCTTAAAAATCAAAAATTTAGTGAATATATATTAAAAAAATATGAAATTGATAATAATATTTTTCCTAAAATTGTTTCACCTGGAAATATAATAGGAAGTACTAAAAATTCAAAACTAAAATCCATAAGAAAATTTGATATTCCAATTATATCAACAGCTTCTCATGACACAGCTAGTGCTGTACTTTTAACAAAAGCATACACAGATGAAAATACATTATTTCTTTCTTGCGGTACTTGGTCTTTAATAGGGTGTCTTTCTAAAAAGCCAATTATTACAAAAGAATCTTTCGACAATTCTTTAACAAACGAAACAGGATATAATTGTTCGAATATGTTTTTTAAAAATATAACAGGATTATATGTTCTAGAAAAATTGAAAGCTCAATTAGAAAAGAAATACAACAGAAAAATAACATTTGAAGAAATTAATACTCATGTAGAAAATTGTTCTATTCAATGTACTTTTGATATAGAAAATGAAAAATTTCAAGCAAATGACTTTGACGTAATTTCAGAAATAAACAAATTAATAGGAAGACAATTACCTCACGAATTTGACTATTTCAAAGTTATATATATGAGTTTAGTAAAAAAATACAAAGATACTATAAAACAAATCTCTAATATTTTAAAAAAGGAGTTTAAATTTATACATATTATTGGCGGTGGTGCAAAGTCCGCATTACTTTGTCAAATGATTGCAGATGAATTAAAAATGGATGTTATAGCTGGTCCTTTTGAAGCAACAGCATATGGAAACTTATTAGTTCAAAAAATAGCACTAAATGAAATCAAAAGTTTAGAAGAAGGTTTTAAAATAATTTCTAAAACAGCTGAAATAAAAATATATAAAAATAGAAAATAGGAGGAAATACAAATGAACTATCCAAAAATCGGAATTAGACCAACAATAGATGGAAGAAGAGGAAAAATAAAAGTAAGAGAGTGTCTTGAAGAACAAACAATGAATATGGCAAAAGCTGCTGCTAAATTATTCGAAGAAAATCTAAAATATTCAGATGGAACTCCTGTTCAAGTAGTAATAGCAGATACAACAATCGGGCGTGTTAATGAAGCTGCTGCATGTGCTGAAAAATTTAGACGTGAAAATGTTGATATAACATTAACTGTTACTCCTTGTTGGTGTTATGGTTCTGAAACAATGGATATGGATAAAATGACTATAAAAGGTGTATGGGGATTTAATGGAACTGAAAGACCTGGAGCTGTCTACTTAGCTGCTGTTTTAGCTGCCCATGCACAAAAAGGTTTACCTGCTTTCGGTATCTATGGACACGAAGTACAAGATGCAGATGATACAAGTATTCCTGAAGATGTCAAAGAAAAATTATTGAGATTTGGTAGAGCTGCATTAGCTGCAGCACAAATGAGAGGAAAAAGCTATTTACAAATAGGTTCAATTTGTATGGGAATAGCAGGTTCAATAATTGATCCTAATTTTATAGAAGAATACTTAGGAATGAGAGTTGAGTCAGTTGACGAGGTTGAAATCATAAGAAGAATGACAGAAGGAATCTATGATAAAGAAGAATTTAAAAAAGCTTTAGCTTGGACTAAAAAATATTGTAAAGAAGGATTTGATAAAAATCCAGAAGGAATGCAAAATCCACGTGAAGTGAAAGATGAACAATGGGAATTTGTAGTAAAAATGATGATAATTATAAAAGATTTAATAAAAGGAAATCCAAATTTACCAGAAGGATGCGAAGAAGAAAGATCAGGACATAACGCTATAGCAGCTGGATTCCAAGGGCAAAGACAATGGACAGATTTCTATCCTAATGCTGACTTTGCTGAAGCTCTTTTAAACTCTAGCTTTGACTGGAATGGAAAACGTGAACCTATAGTTTTAGCAACAGAAAATGATGTATTAAATGGTTTAGGAATGTTATTTGAAAAACTATTGACAAATAAGGCAGCTCTTTTCTCAGATGTTAGAACGTATTGGAGTAGTGATGCAGTAAAACGTGTAACTGGATATGAACTTGAAGGAGTTGCTAAACAAGCAGATGGATTTTTACATCTAATTAACTCTGGTGCCTCAGCTCTTGACTACTCAGCACAATCTATTGACACAGAAGGAAATAGAACTATTAAACCTTTCTATGATATGACAGACGAAGATGTAGAAAAATGTTTAGCTGCAACAACTTGGAATCCTGCAGATTTAGGATATTTTAGAGGTGGAGGATACTCTTCAAGATTTTTAACAGATGCTCAAATGCCAATGACTATGATTAGATTAAATCTTATAAAAGGTTTAGGTCCAATGTTGCAAATTGCTGAGGGATATAGCATTAAACTTCCACAACATGTTACTGAAAAATTATGGAAAAGAACAGACTATACATGGCCATGCACATGGTTTGCCCCAATTTGCAATGGAAAAGAAGGTATGTTTAAAACAGCATATGATGTTATGAATAACTGGGGAGCAAATCATGGAGCTATAGTTCATGGACATATTGGTGCTGATCTTATTACATTAGCATCAATATTAAGAATTCCAGTAGCAGCTCATAATATTCCACATGATAAAATATTTAGACCAGCAGCATGGAATGCCTTTGGAATGGATAAAGAAGGACAAGATTTTAGAGCATGTAAAAACTACGGACCTCTATTTAAATAAATACTTATAAATAAGGAGAAAAAATATGTTAATGGAAAAAGCTCGTCATGAGATTATTGAATATGGGAAAAAACTTGTTACCTCTAATTTAACTAAGGGAACAGGAGGAAACTTAAGTGTTTTTGATAGAAAAACTGGTTATATGGCAATCACTCCATCTGGAATAGATTTCTTCGAAATTCAACCAGAAGATATAGTTATAATGGATTTAGAAGGTAATATAGTAGAAGGAACTAGAAATCCTTCTAGTGAATGGGAAATGCATTTGCTACAATATAAAGTTAGAAATGATATAGATGCCGTTATCCATGCTCACACAACATATGCTACTGTATTGGCATGTTTACGTTGGGAACTTCCTGCTACTCACTATATGATTGCTGTAGCTGGTAAAAATGTAAGATGTGCTGAATATGCTACATATGGAAGTCACGAACTTGCTATCAATGCTACTAAAGCAATGGCTGATAGAAAAGCTGTAATTCTAGCAAATCATGGAATCTTAGCTGGAGCTAATGATTTATTAAACGCGTTCAACATAATTGAAGAAATTGAATATTGCTCACAAATATATTATATGGCAAAAAGTATTGGAGAGCCTATTGTATTACCTGATGAAGAAATGACATTAATGGCTGAAAAATTTAAAACTTATGGACAAAGAACAAAAAAATAATATTGTGTCCTATCCACCATAATCTTGGCTTTACTTATAAATAGTTACAAAAGTTTATATTCAAGCTGTAGAAGATATCTTCTACAGCTTGAAATATAAATATCTTTATTTCAAAACATTATCTTTTTCTAATTCAACTTGTAACTTCTGAGCTAATTTTAAATAGTTGTCCCAAGCAGTATTTCTTCTTGTAAATCCACTTTTCTTATAGTTTCCAGATTTTTCAGTTGCTGGTAATCCAGTTATATCTAAAAGATTTTGTGTAGTTACAACTTTATCGTTTAATGCGTCCATCTGTACATTAAATCCTATACGAGATGGTTCATCATAAGTAATGCTCCAATATTTAGACTGTCTATAAAATTTCTTTAAAGTAGCTGATTTTATTTCATCTTGACTATCTGCAAATATCTCATCATATCTACATTCTACAATCTTTCCATTATCCACTATAACCTTTAAAAATCCAGTTATTCCATCTCCAAAATTCTCTGCAATACTATAATATTTAGCATTTGTCTTTTTATCTATTTGAGAATTTAATTTTTCAGCTAACGGAATCAATGATTGCTCAATACTATTTGAAGCTCCTGCTACAATATCAAAATTTCCAGTAAGTCGTTGCTCCTTAACCATCTGATTTTCTGCTGCTGCAACTCCTTCTATCCAAGCTGCTCCATTTTTTTCTGCCATAGTAAAGTTATATGAAGATAATCTCTTTGATACATTTTGATAGAAACGATTGTAATAATTTGGTCTAGTAAGCTCATTAAATTCAACATGAATAATCTTTCCATTATCTTTTACAACCTCTAAAATCCCAAGATGTCCCTGACGAAATCTTTCCTCTACTTTGTAATAGTCTCCTTTTACAATTCCTTGTTTAGGTTGAACAGTCCAAGTAGGTATTTTTTCTTGGGCAACAGTAAATGCCGACACTAAAAGTAATGCACCTAATAAAAATAATTTTTTCACTTTATCCTCCATTTTATAAAACTAGGAATACTATAAGTAAAAATTTTAATTAATAAGTGATAAAATTTAGTGTAATAGATTCATATGATTTACAAAAAACGTAAATATTTATCCAAACAAAAAGGCTACAAATTCGTAGCCTTTTTACTATTATCCTCTTTTATAGAAAGCCTTATATCCTCTGTAAGTTTCATATACATCTAGTTTTGATGATACTTCAAATGGTGAGTGCATAGCAAGTAATGCTGGTCCAATATCAATAGTGTGGATGCCTAAAGCAGCTAAATATTTAGCAACTGTTCCTCCTCCACCTTCGTCAACTTTTCCAAGTTCTCCTATTTGCCAACATACATTTTCAGAATTTAAAATATTTCTTACTTTAGCAACATATTCTGCATCAGCATCATTTGTTGAACTTTTTCCTCTAGCTCCAGTATATTTTGTTACAACTACTCCAAATCCTATTTTTGCAGCATTTTGTATATCATGAACACTATCAAATATTGGATCTACACCTGCATTAACATCTGACGATAGTGCTTGTGAATTCCAAAGAGCTCTTCTTAACATCATTTCATTAAATTTACCTTTAGTTTTTTCAATCATATCTCCAGTAAAATATCCCAAGAAATCTGAAGTTAATCCTGTACTTCCTGTAGAACCAATTTCTTCCTTATCAGCTAAGAAACATACTGCAGTTTTTTCTGGAATTCCTTCTATATCTAAAATAGCTCTTAAAGAAGTATATCCACATATTCTGTCATCTTGTCCATAAGCTCCTATCATTGATCTATCAAATCCAAGATCTCTTGCTTTTCCAGCTGGTACAAGTTCTAATTCAGCAGATATAAAGTCCTCTTCAACTATTCCATAATCTCTATTTAATATTTCTAAAATAGCATATTTTACTTTACTTGCTACGTCTTTATCTTCTATTGTAGATGGAATACTTCCAACTATAATTTGAAGTTCTTCACCTTTTATAACTTCACCACTTTTTCTTTCACCTTGAACTTTTCCAGCTAAATGTGGCAAAATATCAGGTATTGTAAATACTGGATCTGTTTCATTTTCTCCTATTGTAATTTCAACTTTTTTTCCATCTTCTAATATTACAACACCGTGCATAGCAAGAGGTATTGAAGCCCATTGATATTTTTTTATTCCACCATAATAGTGAGTTTTCATATATGCTAATTCATATTTTTCATATAAAGGGTTTCCTTTTAAATCTAATCTTGGTGAATCTACGTGAGATACAACATAGTTTATCCCTTTTTCCATATCCTCTTTACCAATAATTGCAAGTACAAGGTTTTTACCTCTATTTACATAGTAAATTCTGTCTCCAGGTACTAGCTCTTTTTCAGTTTGAGCATCTACAAATCCGTGTGCTTGAGCTATTTTTATACCCTCTGTTACAAATTTTCTTTCTGTTTTTGCCATATCCAGAAAAGATTTATATTCTTCTGAAAATTTAAATATTTCTTCTCTGTTAGTTTGCTTTTTCCAACCATTTTCATTTTTATATAGCATAATTCCCCTCCTGAATCTATAATAAAATAACTATTTTTTATATTATACTTTAATATTATACCATATTTAGATAAAAATATAATTAGACTAAACAAAAAAAGAAGAGTAGAGGCCTCTTCCTAATAAAAATGTTGATTAAAAACAAAAATCCCCATCTCAAAAAGAGTCTGGGGATTTTTGTTTGTTATTAATCTATATAAAATATCTTGGGGAAAGATTTATGATATTAATATATCAGTTGTCTTTGACAATTCAGTGAAATTAAAAAGATAATTTTTTAATCTTTAAAAAGATTTTTAGGATTTTTTCGAATATTTTTTATAAAATGTCATCAATTTTAACTGTGTTTATCAACTTTATTAATTAAAATTACTGATTATCGTTTTTCTCTAATCACCTATTAAAGAGTGTTATACAATTTAGTTAAATTATAAAGGTATATTTTATATAGGTTTTTTAATCTTGTTTTTTTCGACACATTTAATATTTTTAAATTTTCATTTTTTTTAAAAAAAACTCTATTTTTTCTATAAATATATAATTATCTAATTAATTTTTATATTTTTTTATTGTTTCTAAACTCGGATTTAAAAGTATCTTTTCTATTCCATCTTTTTTTACTAAAGGTTCTATTTCACTTATAAATCTAACTACACTCAATGAATCTGCTCCCAATTCATAAAAGTTTTTACCCATATCATTTTCAGATATATTTATCTCTAATATATCTTCCCATATTTTAATAATCTTTTTTTCAAAGTCTGATAATACAATATTTGCTTCATGTACATCTTTTTTCCTACTTAGCTGTCTAAGCTTTTGTAAATCTAATTTTCCATTAGAATTTAAAGGAAACTCATCTATTTCAAAGAAAGCATATGGAATCATATACTCTGGTAAACTCTTTTTCAAATGATCAACAAGCTCTTTCTCATTAGCTTTTCCTATATAGTAAGCCATTATTGAAGTTTTAGAAGAATTTGGAATCACCCTACAACTAACAATACTTGGATACTCCTCTATTTTCTTTTCTATTTCTTCTAGCTCTATACGATATCCTCTAATCTTTATTTGAAAATCTTTTCTTTCTAAAAATTCTAAGTCTCCATCTGAATTTATCTTACACAGATCGCCAGATTTATAAAATCTCTTACCCTTTGAAATTATAAACTTCTTATCATTCTCAATATTATTATTAAAATATCCCCTAGCTAGACAATCTCCACCTATAAATAGTTCTCCTATATTTTCATCTAGATCTATATCCAAATATACATCTATGTGATCTAGAGGTTTTCCTATTGGTAGACCTTCTGATACATATCTCTTATTTTTATCAAATATGTGATATATACACCCAACTGTTGCTTCTGTTGGTCCGTACTCATTTACAATTTTACAATTTTCTCCTAAAATCTCTTGAGTTTTAGTAGCTGTACTAACTTTTAATTGCTCTCCACCTACAATTACCAACTTAAATTTATCTTTTTCTATATTGTATTTAGACATAATTTCTAAATGTGTCGGTGTCATTTTTACACTGTTCATTTTACTATTTTCAAAAATATTTTTAAGTGTTAAAGGAGTTATTTTCTCGCTGAAAAACTCTATCTGTCCTCCTACAACTAAAGTAGTAAAAATAGCAGTTATAGATAGATCAAAAGATATAGAAGTAAAAAATCCAAAAATAGTTTTCTCATCTATTTCATATTTTTCAATACAGTTTGAGATATAGTTACATAAAGTTCCATATGTTATCTCTACACCTTTTGGCTTTCCAGTACTTCCAGAAGTATATATTATATAGACTACATCATCTGAATTATATTTTTCAAATTTTCCAATATCTTCTAAACTTTCAACCTTATTATTTGAAAGAATATCATCTAAAGATTCTAATAATACCTTACTTTTAGAATTTTCTTTTATATATTCTATCCTTTCTTTTGGATAATCTGGATCAATAGGGATAAATGTAGCTCCAATCTTAATACAAGCTAATACAGATATCAAATAACTAGCATCTCTTTTAGTTGAAATAGAAACTGTATCACCTTTTCCCACTCCACAATTTTTTAAATATTCTGCTACTATTTCCACTCTTTTAAAAATATCTTTATATGTAAAAACTTCTTTATCTGTAAGTGATAACCTACTATTTGCATTAGATTTTTCAAATATTTTTTCAAATATATCAATTTTTTTTACATAAGAATTACCCACTAATTCAATTCTACCTCTATTTAAAATCTTATTTTTTAAAGCTTCTAAATATTTATCTATTACGTTATCACAATAGTTTCTTTCGTAATATCCTATAGTCAAAATTATCTTATCCTCTTGTTCTGTAATTATAAAAGATAGAGGAACTAATGGTGTTATTACTGGCAAAGCATATACCTCATTAGGTGAAAAACTCGCTGTTTTATAATCTTCTAAATTAATTTTTCCTAAATTTGAAATAACTGCACTAACAGCTGATTTTTTCTGCCTATTATATTTAGACACTGTATATTTTAAACCTAATTTTAAAATAGATATTGGAAATTTATCAAAAACAAAATACTCCTTAGGTGAATATATAATATCTTTATTTGTCAGTATCATTTTCATCAATTCTAGATTTATCTTATTCCAATCGTTATCACTAACTTGTAAATACATTGGTAATGATAGATTTCCAGTATTTAACTGTTCACTTGTAAATTTTTCTCTAATATCTCTAGTAACTATAAATCTGCTTGTTTTATCTTCACTTAATTGGTGAATTGCTCCAATAATTTTAGAAGTCAGAGCTACTACTTTTCCATCTATAACCATTTTTTTAGATATAGGTGAGGTTATTTCATAAGAATTTCTATCTTTTATAGGAGCATAATTTCCTAAAGTTACAATATCACTATCTTTTTTTGTCCCACCTTCATTTAACAAATCAACATCTCTTTTTTGTGATAAAAATTCTTGAATAGGTAAATTATTTAGCTCTTTAAAAATAGCCGATATCCAAATTCCTTGTCCTTTTCCGTCCATTACTCCATGGTGAGTTCTAAATATAATAGTAGTTTTATTATACTCTTCTAAGTAATAAATCTGACAAGCTACCTCTTTTGTCAAATGGATTTTTCTTTGCATCAACTCTTTAAAGTCTTTTCCAATATCAGCTCTATTTATTTTGATCACTTTAGGATTTATTTTTGAGTCAATCCAATAGTTTCCCTCTAACTTAAATCTACTTTCAGGAAATTTTTTAGCCACTTCATCTACAGCCTTTTGAAATGCTTCTAAGTCTATATATCCTGTTCCTTCTACTACTCTATTTATCATAAATGAATTATAATTTTTTTCAAATGTTAAATACATCTTTTCATTTGGAGATAATCTTCTCTTTTGCATCATAATTTCTCATCACCATAATTTTTTAAATAACTTTTATCAATTCTTTTCCAAACTCTTTTTGCTCCTAATATTCCACATGGATCTAAAGAACCTCTTAAAATAAATTTATCCCCTTTTATTTTAGCAGAAGCATGATATTCATTAGATGTTTTAGGATCTATTATCGTCCCATTTTTATAGATGTTCTCATCTGTTTTTTCCAAATCTTTAATCAATGTGAAATCAATTATCTCATCTTTATTTGTATAGCTAATTATGTCAAAATTCTCATCTACAGTAGCTATATATTTTATCTTCCCACTATATGTATCTCTATCTTTATCTTTTTCAATTAAAACAATAGCCTCTTTTCCATTTTTTCCCTCTTGAGTCATCCAATATCCCAAACTTGGATTAGCATATAGTATACTTTGTAAAATTAAAAATAATAAAATCACTCTCATTTACCATAAACTCCTTTTGTTTTAAAAATATATTATATTATACAATATTAAACTAGTATTGAAAATATTTTTTATATAATATCTATATAAACTATTTTGTAGTTATATGTAATTTTTGTGCTATAATTTGTTAACTATGTTTTATTTTAGGAGTTCATTTTCAAAAAACTATTACTTTTAATACCAATATTTTTTCAATAGTATGTTAGTTATCTCTTCAGATAAAAATGATTCGTTGTTTCCAATATTTAAAGAAGAGGCTATAAAAAGAGGATATGAACTTCCAAATCCATATGAAATAAATGTTGTCTATGTCAATATGAAGCAAGATGTTGATATCAAATCTCTAAATTTATCTCTTGTAAAACTAAATTTAAAGACTCCAAATAAGCTTATATCATTAAAATCAAATTCTACTAAAACAGTAAATAAAAATGTTTTAGTAAAAGCTAAGGGGTATTCATCTACTTACATAGATATTAATTTGTTAAAAAAGACAGTATTTTTTAAACTAAAATATGAAGGTATGACTAAAATTAGTTTTGGAAAAAGAAAGAGTGTAATTGTATCTCTTGGATATAGACTATAAAAAAGTTAATTTGTAATATTTTGAATTGATTGTTGTATATTTTATATCTGTTTATACAATTATAAAAATGGAGGCTTGGTAGCCTCCATTTTTAATATCTATCTTATTTATCAGAAATTGATTCTACACCTGGTAATTTTTTTCCTTCTAGATATTCTAGAGAAGCTCCTCCACCAGTAGAGATGTGAGTAAATTTATCAGCATATCCTAAGCTTATTGCTGCAGCAGCTGAATCTCCTCCACCTATTATAGTAGTTGCACCTTGAAGATGAGCTATAGCTTCACATACTCCAATAGTTCCTTTTGCGAAGTTAGGCATTTCAAATACACCCATTGGTCCATTCCATACTACTGTTTTTGCTCCAGAAATTTCTTTTGCAAATAATTTTACAGTTCCTTCTCCTACATCAAGTCCCATTTCATCAGCAGGTATTGCATCTACAGATACTGTTTTGTGAGGTGCATCATTTTTAAATTCTTTAGCTACTACTGTATCTATTGGAAGAACTAATTTTCCATTAGCTTTAGCAAGTAGTTCTTTTGCAAGTTCGATTTTATCTTCTTCAACTAAAGATGTTCCAGTTGATTTTCCTTGAGCTCTTAAGAAAGTAAACATCATAGCTCCACCAACTAAAACTTTATCAGCTTTAGTTAATAAATTTTCAATTACTCCTATTTTATCAGATACTTTTGCTCCACCTAGTATAGCTACTAATGGTCTTTCAGGATTATCTACAGCTCCACCTATAAATTTAATTTCTTTTTCCATTAAGAATCCTGCAGCTGTTTTTCCTTCTCCTATATTTGCAGCTATTCCAACATTTGAAGCATGAGCTCTGTGAGCAGTTCCAAATGCGTCATTTACAAATAGGTCTCCTAAAGAAGCCCAATATTTTCCTAATTCTGGATCATTTTTAGATTCTTTTTTACCATCTAAATCTTCAAATCTTGTATTTTCAAACATCATTATTTGTCCATCTTTTAATTCAGCAACAGCTTTTTCAAGTTCTTCCCCTCTAGTTTTATCAACAAATTTAACTGGTTGTCCTAAAAGTTCAGAAAGTCTTTGTGCAACTGGTCTTAAAGATTTAGTTTTTAAATCTTCTTCAGTTTTAACTTTTCCTAAATGAGAAAAAGCAATTACTCTTCCACCATTTTCTAATACATATTTTATAGTTGGTAATGCAGCAACTATTCTATTTTCATCTGTTATTTTTCCATCTTTCATAGGTACGTTAAAGTCTACTCTCATTAAAACTTTTTTACCTTTTACGTCTAAATCTGTAACTATTTTCTTAGCCATTTCTGACCTCCTCATAGATTTAAATTTAAAATATGCTATCTTTAAAAATAGCGGAACCTCATAGTTCCGCTATTCTGTTATATTTAATTAATTCAATAATTTCAAAACTATTTAGATAATTCTACGAATTTTTTAAGAGTTCTGATTAATTGAGAAGTGTAAGACATTTCGTTGTCATACCAAGCAACAGTTTTAACAAGTTGTTTATCTCCAACTGTCATAACTCTTGTTTGAGTAGCATCAAATAGTGATCCATAGTGAATTCCTATGATATCGCTTGATACTAATTCTTCTTCTGTGTATCCGAATGATTCGTTTGCAGCAGCTTTCATTGCAGCATTTACTTCTTCTACAGTTACTGGTTTATTTAATACAGTTACTAATTCAGTAATTGATCCAGTAATTACAGGAACTCTTTGAGCAGCTCCATCTAATTTTCCTTTTAATGAAGGGATTACAAGTCCTATTGCTTTTGCAGCTCCAGTTGTGTTAGGAACGATGTTTGCAGCAGCAGCTCTTGCTCTTCTTAGGTCTCCTTTTCTGTGTGGACCATCAAGAGTGTTTTGGTCATTTGTATAAGCGTGGATTGTTGTCATTAATCCTTCAACAATTCCAAATTTATCTTCTAATACTTTTGCCATTGGTGCTAAACAGTTAGTTGTACAAGAAGCTCCTGAAATAACTGTTTCAGTACCATCTAGAATATTGTCGTTTACGTTGTAAACTACAGTTTTTAGATCTCCAGTTGCTGGTGCAGAGATAACAACTTTTTTAGCTCCTGCTTTAATGTGATCTTCTGCTTTTTCTTTTTTAGTGAAGAATCCAGTACATTCTAATACTACGTCTACACCTAACTCTCCCCATGGTAATTCTTTAGGATCAGCTTGTGCAAAAGTTTTAATAGTGTGTCCGTTTACAACGAAGGCATCTTCTTTAACTTCGATAGTTCCGTTAAATCTTCCTTGAGCTGAGTCATATTTGAATAAGTGTGCTAACATGTGTGCGTCTGTTAAGTCATTGATTGCCACTACTTCAAACTCAGGATTTTCTACCATTAGTCTTAATGCTAATCTTCCGATTCTTCCGAATCCATTAATTGCTACTTTAACTGCCATTTTGTATTCCTCCTAAATTATTTATACTATGTAAATATATTCTATGTTTTTTATTTATTATCTACATAAAATATATAACATGTTCAAACCTTTGTCAAACAACTATTATTGAATAATTCTAATAGATTTAAATTTTATCTTTTTATGATTATTTATTAATCATCAATCGGATTTGTAACATATAATTGTACGGATTTTTGACTGTGTTTAATTTACTCACCTAATATTTTTTTCATATCATCTGGAAGGTCTACTTCTACGACTCTAAGTTCTCCTGTTTCAATATCTGAAAACTCTGTCTTATAGGAATGTAGCATTTGTCTATCAGCTCTATTATCAGCACCACCATATAGTTCGTCACCTAAAAGTGGATACCCTTCTAAAGCCATATGAGCTCTTATTTGATGTGTTCTTCCAGTTAGTAATTCTGCTTCAATAAGAGTTAGATTTTTTTCTTCTGATCTTTTCAATACTTTTATTTTGGTCTGTGCGGTCTGACCACCTTGCTCTGGAGAAAGCTCAACACGACGAAGTTCCTCTCCAATTTTTCCAATAGGTCTATCAATTAGGAATTCATCTTTTTCAATTATTCCTTTTACGATAGCCTTATAGAATTTATTTACTGTCCCTTTTTCTTGTAAATAAGCTTGAGCATGTGCATTTTTTGTAACTATTATAAGTCCTGATGTATTCATATCAAGCCTATTATAGAATCTAGGTACCATTATCTTACCTGTTGTATTTAAAAAATAGTTTACAACTCCATTAGCTAGAGTTTTATCAACTTTCTTTTGTGTTGGGTGCACTATAAGATATGGTGGCTTATTGATTAAAAGTACATTTTTATCTTCATAAGCTACATCTATAGGAATATCCATAGGCTTAATTCCAGTTGATTTTTCTTTTTCTTTTATAAGAAGTTTACTATTTTTCTTAATTTTTTTACTGTTGTTTTTAACCCTTTTTCCATCTAAATAGATCTCTAGGTTTCTAAGTCCTCTTCCTGAATAACCCTTTGTTTCTTTTAAATAGTTACCTATCTCATAACCGTCATATTCAGGTTCTATAATATATTTCTTAATCAATTTTTTGCCTCACTAGTTTATTTCTTCTTATATATATTGTACTATAAGAACTACAAAAAGTTAACTTTTATTTTATTAACACCTGTGTTTAAGAGGTGTATAACCTCTTAAGCATATTCAATAAATGCAAATTTGTGATTTTAATGGTAAAATACATATATATACTCAATATAACTTATATAGACCGTAAATTAAAAAATTGAATAAATTTTGTAGTATTTTTGTATCATTTCTTCAATTTTAAGTTAATTTTTTTTATATTTTGTTATATAATATACAGGTAAATAAAAAAAATAAACTGAGATTATTAATCAAAGTTTAAAATTTAAGGAGATTCAAATGACAATGAAAATCGATGAAATTTTAGTTTTTGGTATCTCACATAAAGAACTTACAACTGAAGAAAGAGAAAATTTCATTCAGACCAAACCTGAAGATGTTATTTATTCTCTTTTCAAAGAAGGAAAAATAGAAGGTTTTGTAAATCTATCTACCTGTCTTAGAGTTGAATTTTATCTTCATATGAATAAGAATTTTACACAGGACCAATTATTAAAATACTTTAATTTCCAAAAAGGGATCTTTATTAAAAAAGGAGAAGAAGCAACAGAATATCTGTTTAAAGTAAGCTGTGGATTCTACTCTATTATAAAAGGTGAAGATCAAATATTAGCTCAAATTAAAAAGGCTCATGCTACAGCACTTGAAGAAAATACATCTTCAAAAGTTTTAAATACAGTTTTTAATAAAGCTATTGAACTTGGTAAAAAATTTAGAACTGAAAGCAAAATATGCCACAATGCACTGTCTTTAGAAGCTATATCTCTCAAATTTATAAAGGAATCAATAGGATTCTTAGCTGATAAAAAAATACTTATCTTAGGAGTTGGAGATTTAGCTCAAGCTATGCTCTATCTTCTTGTAAAAGAAAATGTTAAAAATATAACTGTAACAAATAGAACACAACATAAAGCTCTTGCTTTAAAGGATACATTTAATGTTAAAGTTGTTCCTTTCGAGGAAAAATTTAAAGCTGTTGCAGAAAATGATGTTATCATCAGTGCAACTTCTGCTCCCCATCTTGTAATTAGAACACATGATGTGGCTCCTTTAATAGACAAAAATAAACAATATACTTTCCTTGACCTTGCTGTCCCAAGAGATATTGAAGATTCTCTAGGAGAGTTAGAAAATGTAACACTATTTAATCTTGATGATATTTGGGGTGTTTATAATCAACATCTTGCAACAAGAGATGCTCTTTTAGAAGACTATAGTTTTCTTGTAGATAAACAGATGGAAAATTTAAAAAAATGGTTTAAATACTATGAAGAAAGGACAATATAACTGATGAAAAAAAAGATCGTAATAGGAAGCAGAGGAAGCCTTTTAGCCCTTGCTCAAAGTGAAATGATAATGAAAAGACTTGAAAAACTGTTCCCTGACCTTGAATTTGAAATTAAAAAAATTGTTACCAGTGGTGACAAGGATTTAGTCAGCAACTGGAACAATAGCAATGCATCTCTTAAAAGTTTCTTTACAAAAGAAATTGAGGTGGAATTGCTAAATGGTACTATTGACCTTGCTGTGCACTCTATGAAAGATATGCCAGTTGTGTCTCCTCCAGGACTAATTTGTGGTGCAATACCAGATAGAGAAGATCCAAGAGATGTATTAGTTTCTAAAACTGGTAAAAAACTTTGTGAACTTCCAGAAAATACAATTGTTGGAACAAGTTCTTTAAGAAGAACGATGAACCTTAAAAATTTAAGATCTGATGTTGTAATAAAACAACTTAGAGGAAATATCCACACTAGATTAAATAAACTTAAAAATGATGATTATGATGCAATTCTTCTTGCAGCAGCAGGATTAAAAAGAGTTGGTCTTGAAGGAGAAATTACTGAATATTTAGATCCTACTGTATTTTTACCAGCTCCTGCTCAAGGTGTATTACATATTCAATGTAGAGAAAATGATATGGAGATAAGAACTCTACTAGAAGCTATCCACAACCACGATATTGCAAGTGTTGTTGAAATAGAAAGAGAATTTTCTAAAATTTTTGATGGTGGTTGCCATACACCTATGGGTTGCTATTCACAGGTAAATGGTGATATGATTACATTTAGTGGAGTATACTTTGATGGTGATAAAGGATACTTTGGAACTGTAACTGAAAAACTATCAGAGGGTAAAAAAGTAGCTCAAAAACTTGCTGATGTCATAAAGGAGAAAATCAATGGATAAAAAAGGTAAAGTATATATAATGGGTGCAGGACCTGGAGATGCAGAGCTTCTTACATTAAAGGGAAAAAAAGCTATAGAAAAAGCTGACTGTATTGTCTATGATAGACTTATAAATCCACGTATTCTAGGTTATGCTAGAAAAGATGCTGAACTAATCTATCTTGGAAAAGGAAATACCGAAGGTGGAGTTATTCAAGATGAAATTAATAATACTATAGTTCAAAAAGCAAAAGAAGGTAAAGTTGTAGCTAGAGTAAAAGGTGGAGATCCATTTGTATTTGGTAGAGGTGGAGAAGAAATTCAAGCTCTTTATGAAAACAATATACCATTTGAAGAAATTCCAGGTATTACATCTTCTATATCAGTTCCTGCTTATGCAGGTATTCCTGTAACTCACAGAGGAATGGCAAGATCATTTCATGTATTTACTGGACACACTATGGCTGATGGACAGTGGCATAACTTTGAAGCTATTGCAAAACTAGATGGAACATTGGTTTTTTTAATGGGAATTAAAAATCTTCCACTTATAGTAGGGGACCTTATTAAAAATGGTAAAGATAAAACTACTCCTATAGCTATAATTGAAAAGGGAGCTACTGCTGATCAAAGAGTTACAGTTGGAACATTAGAAAACATAGTAGAAATAGCTAATAGTAAAAAAATAGTTCCTCCAGCTATTACAATAATTGGAGAAGTTGTAAATTTAAGAGATACTTTTAAATGGTTTGAAGATTCTAAATTATTTGGAAAAAAAGTTTTAGTTACAAGAGATAGAAGACAAGCTGGGGAATTTTCAGATAAAATAGAGGAGATGGGTGGTTGTGCTATTGAACTTCCATTTATTGAAATAGAATCAACTGTTGATAAATTTGATAGCTCAATTCTTAAAAAATACTCTGCATTACTTTTTAACTCACCAAATGGTGTAAGACAATTTATGGATAAAATATATGATATAAGAGATATTGCTCATCTAAAAATAGGTGCAGTTGGAAGTAAAACAGAAGAACTTTTACAAGAATATAAAATTCATGCTGATTTTGTTCCTGAAGAATATCTAATTGATAGACTTGCACAAGTATCAGTAGAATATACAAAACCTGGTGATAATATCCTTATAATAACATCTGATATTTCACCTTGTGATCCAGAAAAATATAGCAGCATGTATGATAGACATTTTGATAAAGTTGTAGCTTACAAGACAAAAAAAATAATAAGAGATAAAGCTCAAGTATTAAAAGCATTAAAATCTGTAGAAGTAGTTACATTTTTAAGTTCTTCTACTGTTGATGCATTTATGGAAAGCATTGAAAATGATCTAGATGCTGTAAAATCAATAAAATTTGCTTCAATAGGTCCTGTTACATCTAAAACAATGGAAAAACATGGATTAAATGTGGATTATGAAGCTAAAATATACAATGTAGAAGGTATTTTAGAAGCTATTAAGTAGCTTTAAGGACGGTTAGAACTGTTGTAAAAAATATAATAATTTAAAAGATTATGAGATACTCCTATTGAGGTGATGATATGAGATATTACTCAATAGGAGAGTTCGCAGAAAAAATAGGAAAAGCAATTCAAACTCTTAGAAATTGGCATAAAAATAATACTTTTAAACCTGCTTATGTAACTGCTGCTGGAACAAGATATTATTCTCAAGAACAACTTAATAATTTTTTAGGATTAAAGATTAAAACTAAAATTAAAGATAAAAAAGCATTAATTGAAAAAGTAGGTTGGATAAAAATAAATGAACAAATACCAAGCGATATTAAATATAGTAATCCTAGAATTACTTATGATAACAAGTATTG
>Cam_p2__coassemble_916_pt1 | contig 47541 bp, 45 predicted proteins | sample Cam_p2__metabat2_low_PE_031 | metagenome-assembled genome bin Cam_p2 | reverse complement strand
TTGGTTGGAGACGACCTGGGAGGATAGGAACTTGCCAAGCTTTTTTTATTTTTTGACAAAAGTGACACCTAGTTAAAAGTGTCACTTTTTTAAATTTTTGTATAGTATTCTTCTAAATGGGTATTAAATATATTATTTATAACTAAAACACAAGAAGCCAAATATTCTTGGGTATTATTAAGAGAACTAATTGAAATTTTATCCCAGAAACTTGTTAATTGATATTCTTTTATATAACTTTCAAGTAAGAATAAATATAGAGGAAAGTTAAAGAAATCACCGTATAAAACAATTTTATTGCTACCAGCAATGACATAAGAGTTAATAATAGCTTGAGCCATCATACTAGCACTTTTTTTTAGAATATTATGAATTTCAATTGATCCATCTTGGGCAGCTTGAAATAATAATGGAATAGAGAAATTATCAAAATTATTTTGTAAAAGATTTGTTAAAATTGGAATTTTATTATTTTTAAATTTTTCATGAATTTCTTTTTTTAAATTTAAAAGAGAAATAAGACTTTCTAAACAACCTCGTCTTTTACAAACAGGACAATAATCCTTAGTGGGATCAATTATAAGATGCCCTATTTTTCCAACCATATTATCTTGATTTGTATATAGATGACCATCTTTAAATATTGCTCCACCAATTCCATGAATACTATATTTAACTAAAAAGAAATCATCATATTGTGGAAAAAAGAAATTTTGTGTAATAGCCAAAGCCTTTACATCATTTTCTATAAAAATAGGAAGATTTGTTTTTTGATAAAGATATTCTTTAATAGACAATTTATTATTAAAAAAATCAATTCCTACAAAGCCATTCACACTATCAATTGTTCCCTTTGAAGTAATACCTATGCCTATGAAATTAGACCATTTAAGTTTTTTACTAAGAACATATTCGTTTATGGTATGGAAAATATTATCCATTAATAGTAATTCATTTTCAAAAGAATGAGTAAATATTTTTTTATGATAAAGTAGAGAAGGTTTTAAATCAGAAATAACAATATCACAGTATTCACTTGAAATATTTATTCCGATAATTTTTTTAAAATCATAATTTATATCCATTTGTATTTCTCTACGTCCTGGTTTTTCTGAATTGACATATCCACCTTCAATAATTAATTCCTTTTCTTTTAATTCATTACAAATATTTGTTAGTAACGCTGACGATAACCCAGTAATTTGAGAGATATATTTCTTAGAACATTTATGATGTTTTCTCATTGTATCTAAAACTACTCGAACATTGCTAATTTTTAATTTTTTTAATTGTCCCATCTTTTATTACCTCCGACAATTTATTTTATTATATCCCCAGTATAGCATATTACAAGTAAATTTTAAATAATTGTTAAAAAAAATTAAATAAATATATTGATTTTTTTATATAAATAGATTATATTTAAATTAGATAACATTTAAATAGAATTTATTAATCTATAATTATACTTTTTATTTATAAACAGTACAAAATAATTGAATAAAATAATTAAACAAAAGGAGTAAAAGATGAAGGCGATAATGGTAATGTTTGACTCTTTAAATAAACGATATCTAGAGTCATACGGAAGTTTATTGTTTAAAACACCAAATTTTAAAAGATTATCTGAAAGATGTGTTACTTTTGATAGTTGTTTTGCTGGAAGCCTTCCGTGTATGCCAGCAAGACGAGAGTTGCATACAGGAAGATATAATTTTCTCCATAGAAGTTGGGGACCTTTAGAACCTTTTGATGATTCAATGCCTGAAATATTAAAGAATAATGACATTTATACACATTTAGTTACAGACCACCATTTATATTGGGCAGATGGTGGAGCAACATATCATAGTAGATATTCTAGTTGGGAAATGATAAGAGGACAAGAAGGTGATCCGTGGAAAGGAGAAGTTTTATTTCCAGAAATCCCAAGTGATGCTAAGGCACCTAATAGATTATTTTTACCATCAAGAGAGAAGTTGAGTGATATATGGCGTCAAGAGTGGGTCAATAGAAAACAATTTAAAACTGAAAGTGATTATCCTCAATCAAAAACATTTGTAGCTGGACTAGAATTTATTGATAATAATTATAATCAAGATAATTGGTTTTTACAAATAGAATCTTTTGATCCACATGAACCTTATGTAGTTGCAGAAGAATATGATAAGTTGTATTTAGATAAAATAAAAAAACCTAATTTAGATTGGCCAGATTATCATCCTGTTACAGAAAATAAAGAGGACATTGAAAATTTAAAATTTAAATATGGAGCTCTACTTTCAAAATGTGACAAAAGCCTAGGGGAAGTACTAGATAAAATGGATAAATACGACATGTGGAAAGATACTATGCTTATTGTTTGTACAGATCATGGATTCCTACTTGGAGAACATGGTTGGTGGGCAAAAAACATGATGCCTTCTTATAATGAGTTAGTTAATATACCGTTATTTATATGGGATCCTACAAACAAGATAAAGGGAGAACGTAGAAATGCTTTAGTACAGACAATAGATATTGCACCGACAATTTTAGATTTTTTTAATTTAGAAATACCAAAAGATATGCAGGGAAAATCTCTTAGAGAGACTATTGTAAATGACAAAAAAATAAGAGATTATTGCTTGTATGGATGGCATGGTAATCAAATTAATTGTACTGATGGAAGATATGTCTATATGAGAGGATTAAATAATATTGATAATGATTCTTTATATGAATATACATTGATGCCAACTCACATAAAGTCAAGATTTACACCAGAAGAATTAAAGACTATGGAATTAGTAGATGGATTTTCTTTTACAAAAGATTGCAAAGTATTAAAGATTAAAGTTTCTAATTTTAATCAACACTTTAGATTTGGAACTAAATTATATGATACATTGTTAGATCCTTGTCAAATAAAACCTATAGATGATATTGATATAGAAATTCGAATGTGTAATGCTATGGTGAAATTAATGAAAGAGAGCGATAGTCCATTAGAGCAGTACAAACGAGTAGGGCTATATATTGATAGAGAAATAGATGCCAATGATATTATCGAATCTAGAGATAGATTTAATAAACTTTGGAAGTTAGATGAAGAACTAGAACAAAATATAGAATGGGATGAACATACAAAAGAATTGTTTGCGGCATTTGTTAATATAGTAAATTTTCAGAATAAAGATTTAATAATGGACGAATTTAAAAAAGAAGTAAATAGAAGTAACTCAAAGAAAATAAATATAGAATTTTTAGAATCGTTTATTACTAGCAGACTAGAAAACACTGATAAAGTAATGGCTATGTATTATTTAAACTTATTATCAAAACAAAACTAGAATAAAAGGAGGACAACAAAATGAAAAAGCTTGTGAAATATTTAAGTGTAACACTATTATTAACATTAATATCGATTTTATCATTTGGTAGCGAAGCAAAAGATGTAAATTGGCCAGAAAAACCAGTTATAATAACTGTGCCTTGGGCTGTTGGTGGATTAGCAGATCAAGCAAATAGAGCTTTAGCTCAACAAGGACAAAAATATTTAGGACAACCTATAATTCCTGAAAATAAGATAGGAGCTGGTGGAATTGTTGCATTAACTGAATATTTAAGAGAAAAACCAAATAGTAATAAACTTATCTATGGTGGAGAAGGGAACTTTGCAATAGGGCCTCTATTCAACCCTGTTCCATTTAAATGGGAGCAATTTGCACCAGTGATTAATATTTATAAATCTAATTTTGTTATGGTTGCAAATCCTAAAGTTGGAATTAAATCTTTAGATGATTTAAAGGAATATGGAAAAAATAATAAAATAATATTTGCTGTAGCAGGGCTTAATTCTTCTGAATATTTGATGATGTCAGCATTGTTATCAGAAATGGGTCTTGATTATCAAGGTGTTGCATTTAACGGAGCAAATGAAGCTATGAACTCAACTATATCAGGAGATACTGTAGTTGCTATAACACATGCGTCATTAGCTAAAGAGTTTGTAAAAACAAATAAATTAGATTCTGTAGTTGTATTTGATAAAAGTCCATTAGTAGACGATGTTTATAACTTAAAGTCTGTTGCTGACTATGGATATGATACATATTTAGTAAATAGATGTATATTATTAATGCCAGCTGGAACCGATAAAGAAGTTATTAATAAGATGTATGAAACTGTATTGAAAATATTTGATGAACCTGAGTTTAAACAAGTTGCAGCAAACTTAGGATTGACTTTAGATCCATTAAGTCCGGAAGAATGCGATGCACATATAAAAGAATCAACTGAAAAAGCACAAAAATTTTATAAGATGCTTAAAAAATAAAATAATTACTTCAGTGTAAATATAAAAAAGAGGATGGTGAATCCCATTTTATGAAATACAAAATAAAGGTAAATTTAGTTGGAGGATTTATATTCCTAATTGTTTCAATAGTGTTGTGGTATTGCATACCATTTCAAATACCAGAAGATAAAACTAGCATGATTACTTCAAGAACTTTTCCTGAGTTAATAATAATAATTATGTTTTTATCTAGCTGTATTTTGTTTTTTTCAGATGTTATAAAATTATTGAGGAAAAAGAAAGTAGCTGAGATAGAAATCGATTTAAATGAAGAAGGAAGAGCAGTAATAATATGTTTATTACTTATAGCTTATGTATTTTTATTTACTAGAATAGGTTTTTTGTTCTCGTCTATTTTATTTTCATATGGAATGTTAATCTTTTTCAGATGTAAAAATTGGAAATATTATGTTACTTTAACTATTTTACCAATTATTATAACGTATATATTTAAATATCTTTTGATGGTACAACTACCTTAAATTAAGGAGAATAGTATGTGGGATAATATTGTACAGGGGTTTTTAGAATTTTTTAAATTGAGTAGTTTTTTATATATGAATCTTGGATTACTAGCTGGAGTAATTTTTGGTTGTATTCCTGGTCTAACTGTTATGCTATGTTTGGTATTATTTTTGCCATTTACTTATAGTTTGCCACCGATTGATTCTTTTATGTTTTTGTTAGGAATTTATTGTGCTGGAAGTTATGGAGGGTCAATTTCAGCTATATTAATAAATACTCCAGGAACACCTCATGCAGCGGCAACAATGCTTGATGGAAATCCATTAGCTAAACAAGGAAAAGCTCAAAAAGCTTTGACTATAGCATTAGAAGCATCAACTTTTGGGGGGATATTCAGTGCTCTAGTGCTATTATTTTTAGCACCTCAAGTTGCAAAAGTTGCATTACATTTTGGAGCTCCAGAAATATTCATTTTATGTGTTTTTGGATTAACTATAATTGCTGGAGTAAGTGGTGAAAGTTTAAGTAAAGGATTAATTTCTGGAAGTATAGGACTTTTTCTATCAATAATAGGAATGGATATTATAAGTGGAAATTTTAGATTTACATTTAATAACTATAACCTATATGCAGGATTTGACCTAGTTATTGTTTTAATAGGGTTGTTTGCAATATCAGAGGCAATAATAAATAGTGCTAAGGGAATAGAAAATACTAAAAAAGATTATTTTTCATTAGATGCAGATAAAAAAGCAAATAAAATTACGTGGAAAGAGTATTTAGAGATGTTACCACATGTAATAAAGTCATCTATAATAGGAGTAATTGTTGGTATAATTCCTGGTACAGGAGCTTCTATGGCGTCGTTTTTTAGTTATGATAGAGCAAAAAAATCTGCAAAGCACCCAGAAGAATTTGGAAAGGGTTCTATAGAAGGAATAGCTGCAGCTGAAGCTGCTAATAATGCTGTTACAGGAGCTACATTAATTCCATTGTTGACATTGGGAATACCAGGAGATGCTGCAGTAGCTATTTTGTTAGGAACGTTAATGGCAAATGGATTAACTCCGGGGCCAAATTTATTTAAAGAGCATGGAATTACATTGTATGCTATTATGATAGGACTAGTATTTATAAATATATTCATGTATATTCAAGGTAAATACTTGACTCGTTGTTTTTCTAAAGTAACTAAGATACCTAAAGAAATACTTGTGCCAATAATTATAATCTTTTGTTTTGCAGGGTCATATTCGATAAAAAATTCAGTTTTTGATCTATATATTTCAATTGTATTTGGGATATTGGCATACATATTAGTAAAATTGAGATTTTCAACAATACCTATTCTATTAGGGCTAGTTCTTGGAAGTCTAACTGAATCAAATTTAAGAAGAAGTTTGATAATTTCACAGGGAAGTATATCAATATTTTTTACAAGACCGATGTCTTTAATATTTTTAGTGCTCGTTTTAATAGCGATTCTATTTATAATTAAAGATGGCGTAGTTAAAAGAAAATAAATAAATTTCATGTTTAGGCTATCTTAATAAAGAGCTAAGATAGCCTTTTTAATTGCTTTTTGTAAAAAAGGTTGAAACTAAATAGATTAGATTGTATTATAATATGTATATATAATTGGTAGATAATAATTTGGGAGTGTGAAAATGAAAAAAGCTATATTTCTAGATAGAGATGGAACTATAAATGTAGAAAAGGACTATCTTTATAGGATAGAAGATTTTGTATTTGAAGACGGTGTAATAGAGGGACTAAAAATATTAAAAGAATTGGGGTATATATTTATAGTAGTTACAAATCAATCTGGAATTGCAAGAGGATATTATACAGAAAAAGATGTTGAAGTTTTAAATTTACATATACAAGAAATTCTAGCAAAAGAAGGAATTTGTATAGAAAAATTCTATTATTGCCCACATCATGCTGAAAAAGGGATTGGTAAATACAAGGTAGAGTGCAACTGTAGAAAACCTAAAACAGGAATGTTAGATTCAGGTGTAGAAGAGTTTGATATTGATAGAGAAGCTTCATATATGGTTGGAGATAATATAAGTGACTTGCAAGCAGGAATAAATGCGGGAATGAAACCAATTTTAGTTACAACTGGACATGGAGCAAATCATCTAGACGAGGCAACGAAATTAAATGCTAAAATTTATCCTTCGTTATATGATTTTGCTATGGCTCTTAAAATAAAAAAATAGTATAAAAGTTCGTTGTATATTCACTTAATAAATGGTACAATAAAATATTGACGTCACAAGGATAGAAAGGTAAAAAATGAACACTTTATTAAGCATATTAAACAAGAAATTTGGGATAGAAAAATTAGGAATAAAAAAAATAAAAAATGTTGTTATGGACAGTAGAAAAATTGAGAAAAATTCTCTTTTTTTTGCAATTAACAATGGAAACTCATATATCCAATCAGTATTAGATAATGGTGCAGCAATGGTAGTTGCAGACAACTATCATGGAGATGATAAAAGAGTTATAAAAGTAGAAGATACTATTGTAGCTATGCAAGAAATTGCAAAAGAGTATAGAAAAGCATTGGATCTTAAGATAGTTGCAATTACTGGAAGTAATGGAAAAACAACAACTAAAGATATAGTTTACAGTGTGTTAAAAGAAAAATATAGATGTAGAAAAACTTTAGGGAATTACAATAATCATATAGGTGTACCGTATACAATTTTACAGTGTGATGAACAAGATGAAGTATTGATATTAGAAATGGGTATGAGTAATTTTGGTGAGATAGATTTACTTTGTAAGATAGCACTTCCAGATTATGGAATAATTACAAATATTGGAGACTCACATCTTGAGTTTCTAAAAAATAGAGAAAATGTATGTAAAGCTAAAACAGAGATGTTAAAGTATATAGATCCTCAGTCAACTATTTTGTTTGGAGATGATTATTATTTGAAAAATATACCAGGAATAAAAGTTGGTTGTGGTAATAATAATGATTTTCAAATCAAAAACATAATTGATAATGAAAATGGAGTATCATTTGAAATTGGTGATGAGAAATATTTCTTGCCTTTAAATGGCACTCACAACGCTTTTAATGCAGCAATGGCAGTTGTGGTAGCTAAACTCTTTAAAATGGATTATATGAGCATAAATAAAGGGTTAGAAGCATTAGAGATAAGTGCTATGAGATTTCAAAAGATAGAAAAAGGTGAGATTGTCTATATAAATGATGCATATAATGCTAGTCCCATATCTATGGACTATTCACTTGAAACATTTAGCAATCTATTCAACGACAAAATTAAAATTGCAGCTTTAGGTGATATGCTTGAACTTGGTGAGAAGGAAATAGAGTACCATCGTCATGTAATCAACAAAGCTATATCTCTTAATATTGATAAAATATTTCTTTATGGCCAAAGAATGAAAGAGGCTCTTGGGGCTTTAGAAGACAAGAAGAGAGTTTTTCACTTTGATAGTAAAGATGGCATAGCAAAACAAATAGAGAGCATATCTGGATCTCGTGCAGTCTTATTAAAGGGATCTAGAGGAATGAGAATGGAAGAAATAATAAAATAAAAATATGAAATAATTAGAAATAGGGAGAATTTGTAAAAATGTTGTATTTAATAGGGAAGTATTTTCAACAGTTTGAGTTTTTAAAATCAATATATTTGAGAACATTTATAGCTTTTGTAATAGGTTTTGCTATTGTATTAATAGCAGGTAAGCCCTTTATAAATTATCTTAAGTTTAAAAAGTTTGGAGAAAAAATAAGAACAGAAGGGCCAGCAAGTCATATGTCAAAAAAAGGAACTCCTACTATGGGAGGAGTTTTGATCGTTTTAAGTGTACTTGTCACCACTCTTTTAGTTGCAGATATAGGCAATAGATTAATTTTGCTTTTGCTTGTTTCACTACTTGGATTTGCAGGAATAGGATTTATAGATGACTATAAGAAATTTACTGTAAATAAAAAGGGACTATCAGGTAAGAAAAAACTTTTAGGTCAAGGTCTAATTGCTGTTTTGGTTTGGGCATTTGTAATGATATTTGGGCTTACAGGAAGTAAGATGATAGATCTCTCAGTAATAAATCCTATATATAGTCAAAGTATGTTTTATATAGGTAGTATCGGTATGCTTTTATTTATCATAATAATTCTTATGGGAGCTTCAAATGCTGTTAATATAACAGATGGCTTAGATGGACTTGCAATTATGCCAATGGTAATATGCTCTGCAATCTTAGGAGTTGTGGCTTATTTTACAGGGCATATTGAACTATGTAAACATTTAAATCTTTTCTATATAGATGGAGCTGGAGAAATAACTGTATTTTTATCGGCAATATGTGGATCAGGTCTTGGATTTCTTTGGTACAATTTTTATCCTGCACAGATATTTATGGGAGACACAGGTTCTCTAAGTCTGGGAGGAGTTTTAGGAGTAATAGCAATACTTCTCAAACAGGAAATTATACTTCCTGTAGTGGGGGGAATATTTGTAATAGAAGCACTTTCAGTTATTATTCAGGTAGGTTCTTTTAAATTGAGAGGAAAAAGAGTGTTTAAAATGGCACCTATTCACCACCATTTTGAATTGTGTGGTCTGCCTGAAACAAAGGTAACTATGAGATTTTGGATTACTACCCTTATCTTTGGAATTATTGCTTTAGGTATCATCAGAATGAGAGGAATATTTTAATATTATAACCACGGGACCCCCGTGGTTATAAGTATATCTTAGGATAAAAATATATTTTGAAGGAATTGAGGTAACAAATTATGAAGAAAGCTATGGTCTTTGGAGCAGGAGTTAGCGGACTTGGTGGAAAGCAACTTTTGGAAAAAATGGGATACGAAGTTATTTTAGTTGATGATAAATCTGCTATATCATCAAAAGATGCTATGAATATGTTAGAGGGATTAGATTTTTTTATTAAAAGTCCTGGAGTACCATATACAGAGTTAGTGATAGAAGCAAAGAAGAAAAACATTGAAGTTATAGATGAAATTGAATTATGTTATCATTATATGTTAGAATGTAAAAGTAATGCAAAAATAATAGCTGTAACTGGAACAAATGGGAAAACAACAACTACAACTAAGATAACAGAACTTTTAAATTATGCAGGATACAAAGCTAGATATGCAGGAAATATTGGTGTTAGCTTAGGAAGTTTATTATCTAGTGATGAAAAATTAGATTATATTGTCTTAGAACTTAGTTCGTTTCAGTTAGAAAATGTAAAGAAGTTTAAACCTTTTATATCAATGATTATAAATTTAACTCCAGATCATCTAGCTAGATACAAAGATGAAAAAGAGTATTATGATACTAAATTTAATATCTGTAAAGAGCAAGATAAAAGTGAATACTTTATTTTCAATACAGATTGCAAAGAGATAGTTGAAAGAAAAGATATGATACCAGCTAGTTTAGTATCAATTACAAAAACAGATAATAGAGAGTGTGATTACCAAGTAATAGATGGGAAATTATGTTATCACGGAGAAGAAATTCTTGAGTGTTCAAAATTATCTTTAAAAGGACAACATAATCTAGAAAACATTTTATTTATTGTAGCAACTGCAAAGTTATGTAATATTACAAATGAAAAATTACAAGGTTTTCTATATCATACTAATCCATTAGAGCATAGAATGGAAATAGTTATGGACTATGGACATATTAGATTTATAAATGATTCAAAAGCCACAAATATAGATTCTTCTAAATTTGCAATAGAAGCTTATGACAAATGTGTATTGATATGTGGTGGATATGATAAAGGGCTTGAATGGACTCCACTTATTGATCTTATAAATTCTCACGTAAGTGAAGTTTATTTTATAGGAGATATAGCCCAAGAGCTAAATAGCAGATTGAAGAAAACTAGTTTTAATCCAGATAAAATACACATGCTTCATGATGTTAGAAATACTCTTTTAGATATAAAAGAGAGATTTGACAAAAATGATAATATAACAGTGCTATTCTCTCCTGCTACTTCAAGTTATGATCAATTTAAAAACTTTGAAGAAAGAGGAAGAGTATATAAGGAATTAGTTAGAGATATTTTTGGTAGGTGAGAATTTTGAAAAAGGTAATCTTGACAACTGGTGGAACAGGTGGACATATATATCCTGCTCTTGCAGTAGCACAGGAATTGAAAGATAGAGGGGTAGATGTACTATTTGTAGGAACTAGTATCAGAATGGAAAAAGATATAGTTCCTAAGGCGGGATATAGATTTATTGGTTTAAATATAGCACCCCCAAAAACAATAAAAAATATGTTTAAATATATAAGGGGAATATTTCAAGGTTTTAAAATAGTTATGAAAGAAAAACCTGATGCAATTATAGGATTTGGAAACTATATATCAGTACCTGTAGTTTTAGCAGGGATAATACTTAGAAAAAAAGTTTATCTTCAAGAACAAAATGCCAATATGGGTGGAATGAATAAATTTTTCTATAGATTTGTAGAAAAGACATTTCTTGCTTTTGAAAAAACATATGATGATATTCCTATTAAGTATCAAAAGAAAGTTATGGTTACAGGAAATCCACTTAGAAAAGAAACTTATACAGTAGATTCAGCAGAAGAAAGAGAAAAAATTAAAACTGAACCTGGAGAAAAAATTCTTCTAATAACTGGTGGAAGTTTAGGTGCCAAAGAGATAAATGATGGGGTATTAAAAAACTGGGACAGATTTAGAGAAAATAGAAATATAAGACTTTACTGGGCAACTGGTGAGAAAAACTACGATGAGATAATGAAGAGTATAGAAAGAGCTAAAATGCAAGATATAGTGAGACCATATTTTGATAATATGATAAATATTATGGCTGCAGCAGATTTAGTTATTTGTAGAGCAGGAGCTCTAACTATCTCTGAGATAATAGAACTTGGAAAGCCCTCTATCATAATCCCATATAGTTCAATAAAAGTTGGACAATATGCAAATGGGAAATTGTTAAAAGATGCAGGAGCGGCACTTATGTATAAAAATTCGGAGTCTTCACGAGCTATAGAGAAAGCTTTTGAATTACTTGAAAATCAAAATGAACTGGATACGATGAAGATAAATATAAGAAATCTGAAAAAAGATAATCCAGCAGGAAAAATTATAGAAACTTTAGATATTTGGAGGAATTAAGTTGGAAAAGATTTATTTTATAGGGATAAACGGAATTGGAATGAGCGGACTTGCAAAGATTATGAAAACAAAGGGATATGACGTAGAAGGTAGTGACTTGACACGTTCATATGTAACTGATGAATTAGAAAAACTAGGTGTTGTGGTTCATAATGAGCATAGTGCAAAAAATCTTGAAGGAAAAACTTTTGATATGATAATAGCTTCAAGTGCTATAAAAAAAGAAAATCCTGAATATGACTATGCTGTTAAAAATGGAATGAAAATCATAAAAAGAGGAGAGCTTTTAGCTAAACTTTTAAATGATGAAATAGGTATAGCTGTAGCTGGAACTCATGGAAAAACTACAACAAGCTCAATGGCAGCAACTGTTATGCTAGGACTTGATCCTACGATTGTAGTTGGAGGAATACTTCCAGAGATAGGGTCAAATGCTAAAGCTGGAAAATCTGGATATTTTATAGCTGAAGCAGATGAAAGTGACAATTCATTCCTATATATGAATCCTGAATATTCAATAATTACAAATATAGAAGCAGATCACTTAGATACACACGGAACTTTAGAGAATATAATAAAATCTTTCTCACAATTTATAGATCAAACTAAAAAACAAGTTTTCGTATGTGATGAGTGTGAAGTATTAGAAAAACTTGCTAAAACAAAAGATCAAAATAAAATTGTAAGATACAGTATAATAGATAAAAATGCAGATATATTTGCAGATAATATAGAAATAAAAGATGGAAAAACATCTTATGATGTAAATGTAGGTGGTAAATTTGTAGGAAGATTTACATTATCTATTCCAGGAAGACACAACATACTAAATTCTCTTCCTGTTATATATTTAGCTTTAGAATTTGGACTTGATGAAAAAGAGATACAAAATAATCTTGAAAAATTTAGAGGTTCAAAAAGAAGATATGATGTTTTATATAATAGAAACGGAATAAAGGTTATAGATGACTATGCTCACCATCCTACAGAAATAAAAGCTACACTTCAAGGAGCAAAATCAATAGAAAATGAAAATATAACTGTAATATTCCAACCACATCGTTACAGTAGAGTAAAATTTTTACTAAACAACTTTAAAGATGCATTTAGGGGAGCAGAAGAAATAATACTTCTACCTATATACAGTGCTGGAGAAAAAGATGAGTTTGGAGTTAATCTTGAAGATTTAAGAGGAGTTATTGACGAATCAAAAGTTATGATTGAACAAAATCCTGAAAAGATAGATGAGAAAATTTTAAGTGAAGATTCACAAAAAGTTTATATGTTTATGGGAGCTGGAGATATTTCAAAAATAGCTCATAGAGTTGCAGAAAAATTAGAGGGGAAATATAGATAATGATAATATTTGAAAATCACGTTATGAAAAACCACTCAAATATGAAAGTTGGTGGAGTGGCAAAAAGATTTATATATATTGAAGATAAAAATGAATTAAAGGAAGTATTTGATAAGTATGAAAATATTTTTCTTATAGGAAATGGAACAAATACTTTAATAGATGATGAAGAATTAGATATAACTTTTGTTTCACTAAAAAAACTTGATAAAGTTGAAGAAGTTGCAGAAGGATTAGTAAGAGTAGAAGCAGGATTAGATTTTAATAAACTTATCTCTTTTATGAACCTTAATAATTATACAGGACTTGAAAATCTTGCAGGGATACCTGGAAGTGTTGGTGGACTTGTATATATGAATGGTGGAGCATATGGAAGTGAAATATTTGACTGTATAAAAGAGATAGAGATATTTGATGATAACCATGAAATCAGAACTTTAAAAAGAGATGAAGTTGGATTTTCATATAGACATACAGAGATTCAAGCTAAAAAATGGGTTATTATAAGTGTAACATTTGAATTTAAAAGAGGGTTTGATTTACAAAAAGTTATTGATATACAGGCACTTCGTGAGAGCAAGCAGCCTCTTGATAAACCAAATCTAGGAAGTACATTTAAAAATCCTAGTGGAGATTTTTCTGCAAGATTAATTTCTGAAGCTGGACTTAAAGGTACAAAAATAGGTGGAGCTCAAGTATCAGAAAAACACCCTAACTTTATAGTAAATGATGGAACTGCTACTTTTAAAGATATTTTAAATATTTTGGCAACAGTTAAGTCTACAATAAAAGAAAAATACAACATTCAATTGGAAGAAGAGATAATTATATTAAAAAACAAAAGCAGATAGTACAGAGGTGGATTAATGAAAATAGCAGTATTTATGGGAGGAATATCTTCAGAAAGAGAAGTCTCACTTAGAAGTGGAGCAGCAATATTAGAAAGCTTATTAAAACAAGGATATGATGCTTATGGAGTAGATGTAAATCATGATAATCTTGTTTCAGCATTTACAGACAATGATTATGATTTAGCATATATTGCACTTCATGGAGGATATGGAGAAAATGGAACATTCCAAGGGCTTTTAGATATGTTAGGAAAACCATATACAGGATCAGGAGCTATGGAAAGTGCTGTTACAATGGATAAAGCATATACAAAAGCATTAGCTAATGAAGTTGGAATAAAAACAGCTAAAACTTATTATGATGTTGATAGTATTGACTCTTATCCAGTAGTTATAAAACCTACAAGAGATGGTTCTAGTGTAGGAGTATATTTTTGCAACAATAAAGAAGAAGCACAAAAAGCTTTAAAAGAACTTGCTGGGCAAAAACCTATCATTGAAGAAATGATAAAAGGGGAAGAATTAACTGTTGGAGTAATGAATGGAGAAGCTCTAGGAGTAATTAGAATACTTCCTAAAAATGGATATTATGACTATGAGTCAAAATATGCAGCTGGAGGATCAGTTCACGAATTTCCAGCTAAAATAGATAAAAAAGCTTATGAAAAAGCCATGGAAAATGCTCTTAAAATCCATAATGTAGTAGGACTTAAAGGAATTTCAAGAAGTGACTTTATATTAAAAGATAATGAAGTGTATTTTCTAGAAGTAAACACATGCCCAGGAATGACAAAAACAAGTTTAATACCAGATGTTGGAACATTAAAGGGGTACAGCTTTGATGATCTGGTAAAAATAATGGTAGAAACATTTAAAAAATAGGAGAAACTATTGAAGTTTATAATAAAACTGGGGTTTATATTTTTCGTAAGCTGGATATTGTACCTAATACCTAGTAGATTTCTTCCAATGGATCTATTTAGAATAAAGGAGATCAAAATTCAAGGAAATTCAAAAAATTTATCAAGTGAATTGACAGAATTAGCAAGTAGCCTTTATAATAATAATATATGGGAAATCGATCTTAAAGAAATACAGAATTTTTTAGCAAAAGATGTCAGAATAAAGAAAACAGATGTAGAAGTTGTGTCCCTTGGTAAACTCCTTATAAATATTGAAGAGAGAAAACTTAAATATTATGCACAAATAGGGAATAAAGTCTACCTAGTTGATGATGAAGGGGTGATATTCGGATTTCTTAGAGAAAAAGATGAGTTAGACACTTATTTTATAAAGGTTGAAAAAGAAGAAGATATCAAAGATCTTTTAAAAATTTGTAGAATGATTGATGAGAATATTTTAAAAAACCTTGTATCTCAAATATACAAACGTGATAAAAATTGTGTAGAGATCGTGTTGACTGATGGAACTGTTATAAAAACAGATTTTGAAGTTGAGAAAGAGAAGTATAAGATAGTTGAAAATTTGTATTATGAACTTATAAAAACCAAAAAAATTGAATATATTGACTTAAGGTTTAATGACTTTATCGTCAAAAGTTTGGGGGATAAAAGTAATGGTAAGTAAAGATGGAATTGTAAAAACAGTAGTGGACGTTGGAAGCGGAAGAATAAAAGCCATTATTGGGGAACTTTCTTCAAATGGAGAAACATTAAAAGTCTTGAAATATATTGATGGCCCTAGCAAAGGAATGATAAAAGGGGAAGTTCAAGATGGAAAGGCTCTATCAAAATCCATTCAAGATGTCCTAGACAAATTGAGAGTTGCAACTAATGAGCCAATAAACTCCATATCTATTGGTATAACAGGTGAAAAAATAAAATCAAGAACAGTAAATACAGAACTTGCTTTAGATGAAGAAGTTGAAATAAACGATACACACATTCAAAAGCTTATTGAAAAAGCTGAAGAAAAAGTATTTACAGGTGAAGAACAGATTTTAAAGACAGAGATCTATAATATTAGAGTTGACAATTCAGGGATAGTAAAAAATCCAATTGGAGTACAAGGAAGTAAACTTCAAGGAGATGTTCACCTTATATATACTAATAATGAAACTGTTTCAAAACTTATAGCAACTGTAAACAGTATTGATGTGGATGTTGAAAAAATAATATTAAATTCATACGCCTCTGTGAAATCAACGTTAGATGAAGAGGACATGAGAATGGGAGTAGCCCTAGTTGATATAGGTGAGGGAACTACCGATATAATACTTTACAAAAATGAAAAACTGATATATGTGGAATCGATTCCTCTTGGAGGAAGACACTTTAAAACTGACCTGATGTATCTATATAACATAGAAGAAGAGGAAGTTGCAGATGAAATCCTAGATAAGTATAGAACAAGAGATATAGGAGAAGATGGTAGCATATATTATACAGGTTGTGACAAGCCGATTATGGCTACAGATCTTCAAAGGATCATAACTGCCAGATTAAAAGAAATTATTGATTATGTAGACAGTACTATTCAAAAATCCGGATTTAATGGATATTTAGGGAAGGGACTTGTCTTAACTGGTGGAGTTATAGGTGACAAATTGATCAATGTTGATCAACTACTAGATATGATAAATCAAAAGACTGGATATGTTGCCAGAAAAGTATTGCCACCAAATGAGTTTAGTGGACTTGAAAAAGCAGATTCAAGCATGGCCACTGTAATTGGACTTTTCTATGAAGTTATGGAAGAGGAAGATAGAAAGCTAAAAACAGGAAGCTATACTCATCAGGATATTGAAGTAAGAAACGAAAGAAAGATACAACCTCAAGAAGATGAAGTTTCAAAAATATTAGAGCAACATTCAGGCGAGGAAGTAGAAGAAAAAGAAAAAGGTAAATTTATCAGTACTGTAAAAGAGTGGTTCTCACACTTTATTTAAAAAACGACGAAAAGGGGGCTATAGAATGTTGATTGATCAAGAGTTAGTTAAAATAAAGGTATTAGGAGCAGGAGGAGCAGGAGGAAACGCAATAAACGATATGATTTCTTCAGGTGTTGGAGGAGTTGAGTATATAGCTGCCAATACTGACGCTCAAGATTTAGGAAAATCTCTTGCTGATATAAGAATTCAATTAGGGGAAAAATTAACTAGAGGGTTAGGAGCTGGAGCTGACCCAGAAATAGGAAGAGAAGCTGCAGAAGAAGATGTAGATAAAATAAAAGGTCTTTTAGAAGAAACAGATATGTTATTTATTACAGCGGGTATGGGTGGAGGAACTGGAACAGGTTCTGCACCAGTTATTGCAAAAGTAGCAAAAGAATTAGGAGTACTAACTGTTGCTATAGTAACAAGACCATTTTCTTTTGAAGGAAGAAAAAGAAAAAATAATGCTGATATGGGAATAGAAAATTTAAAGAAATCTGTTGACGCTTTAGTAATTATTCCAAATGATAAATTATTTGAATTACCAGATAAAACAATAACATTACAAAATGCTTTCAAAGAAGCAAATAATATCTTAAAAATAGGTATTAAGGGTGTTGCTGATCTTATGATAGGTAACGGACTTATTAACCTTGACTTTGCTGACGTAAAAGCAACTATGTTAAATTCAGGAATTGCTGTATTAGGATTTGGACAAGGAGAAGGAGAAAATAGAGCTATAAAAGCTACTGAAAAAGCACTTCAATCTCCATTACTTGAAAAATCAATCTTAGGAGCAAGTAAAATATTAATAAACATCACAGGATCACCAGATATCACACTTATGGAAGCTCAAACAATAGCTGACATGATAAGAGATGCTGCTGGTAAAACTGCTGATGATGTAATGTTTGGACTTGTAACAGATGAACAATATGGAGATAAAGTTCAAGTTACTATCATTGCAAATAACTTTGTTAATGAAGAAGAAAAAAATGAACCATTTATAAATATTGACACAGCAAAATCAGAAGAAGCTGCAAAGGAAGTAAAAGAAGAAAAGGAAAAACCAAATCTTGATCTACCACCTTGGGTAAGAAAAAGATAAAAAAATCTTGTATTTATTGGAAAAATGTGATATATTATATTCTGACCCTGCTCAAAGTCATTAGTATTTTGGGCTAATACCATAGGGAGGAGGTTTACAAATGAAAAAATATGAATTAATGTTCATCATCAACCCAACTGTACTTGAAGAAGGTAGAGAGGCTGTAATCGAAAAAGTAACTGGAGTTTTAACTGCTGCAGGAGCAACTATCGAAAAAAGCGAAAAATGGGGAGAAAGAAAACTAGCATATCCTATCGATAAGAAGAAAACTGGTTTCTACGTATTAACTACTTTTGAAGTTGACGGAACTGTATTAGCAGATGTTGAAGCAAAACTTAACATAACAGAAGAAGTTTTAAGATACATCATTGTTAAACAAAACTAATAATTCAGTAAAAGTTAAATATCAAAAGGAGGTTAAATAAAATGGCAGAATACAGAAGAAGAAGAGCTAGATTAAGAGTTAAAGCTGAAGAAATTGATTATAAAAATGTAGATCTTATCAAAAGATTCGTATCTGATAAAGGAAAAATCAATCCTTCTAGAGTAACTGGTGCTAACGCTAGATTACAAAGAAAGATAGCTAAAGCTATAAAAAGAGCTAGAAATATCGCTTTAATTCCTTACACTAGAATAGAAAAATAATATATTAGACTGAACTTTTAAAAGTTCAGTCTTTTTTCTTTTTTTGGAAAAATAGATAAAAAATATAAATAAAAATTAAATATTATATTTATTTTATTTAGTATCTGAAATTATAGTTATTTAAATAAAAAATTAAATATTTTTAAATTTTATGTATTTAATACTAAAATAGTAAAGTTTTATATAACAATGAATTGTTATTTTATGAATTTTTTTAAAATTGTTTTAAATTTTTCTTTTTTACGCAAACACTGATTTTAAGATACTTAGAGAGAATATAATAAGATTATAATAATACAAAAGACTTGAATTTTAAATAAAATGTAGTATGATATTACTAAGGAAAACTATATAAGTTACTGATTAAGATGAGAAGAAGAGGAGGAGTTTTTAATGAAAAAAATATTATTAGGACTGTTTGCTCTTTCAGCAATGGCAGTAGCATCTGAGGGGACAAATATTTATTTAAGAGCAGGATTAGATCCATATGGAAGATTTAAAGAAGTAAAACATGAAAATGTTAATATCACTAAAAGTAGTCGTAAAAATTTAGGATATGAATTATCAGTTGAAGCAACTCAAAATGTAACACCTAATTTTGATTTCGGATTAGGATTAGGATATGAAGATCATGGTAGACCAAAAGCAGCTAAAAATGGTGACCAAGAATTTGGAAAACTACCAAGATTTAGATCAATTCCATTATACGTTACAGCAAAATATGATATCCCAGTAGAATCAAAATGGAATCCATACTTTAAAGTAGATTTAGGATATTCATTTAATATGAAAAACAAAAAAACAATAAACTACAAAGAACAAGAATGGAAAACTTCATACAAAAATGGAATGTATTGGGGAGCAGGAATTGGAATAGAATACGAAAACGTAGTTGCAGATCTTATGTATAAAATGAACTATGGTAAAGTTAGAATTAAAAATGAAACAACTGGAAATAGTTCAAGTCCAAAAATCAATTATGGAAGAATTGCATTATCTGTAGGTTACAGATTTAACTTCTAAATTTAAAAAACTTCTAAGGAGTCGAATGAATTAATTCGGCTCTTTTTTTATTTAAAATTCAAATTAGTGTACAATAATAGATGTAAAAGTTTTATTTTAAATTAAAAAATAAAGATATTGACAAATTTTCAAAAACATATTATGATATACTCATTGTTACGAACACGTGTTCGTTAAGGTGGTGAGATTTAGTGAACAGTAAAAAACTTGCAGAAATAACTGGTTTTTCAAGAAGTACTATATCTAAAGTGGTAAATGGATATTCAGATATTTCAGAAGAAACTAGGAAAAAAGTGCTAGCTGCTATCGAAAAATACAAATATTTTCCCAATAAATCAGCACAGAAGCTCGCTGGTAAAACAAGTAGGATAATCGGGCTTTTGGTTTATACTGGGCAGTCGAGCAATGATGATAAGAAACACAAAAAAATTGAAGAATCCCTTTATTACTCAGAACTAATTTCGAAAATTGTAGATGCAGCAGAGGCAAGAGGATATTTTGTACTTGTATCTTATATTGACAAAAATGGAGCAACTTGGGAAGAGATTTTTTCAAATGGGGTAATTGATGGAGCTATTGTTATTACAGGAGGAAAAGGTTATAAAGAGATAGAACTTTTAGTAAAATCAGGTAATAATATTGTGCTTTTAGACTATGAAAAAGATATAGAAAATGCAAATGCAATTACTATAAATCCTAGTCATTTTAATGGAGGATACATAGCTACTGACCATTTGATAAAAAATGGGCACAAAAAAATACTTCATCTTACAGGTGAACTTAGAAGAAAGACATCTATAGAAAGAGCAAAAGGATACAAAAAGTGTTTAGAAGATTATGGAATAAAAGAAAGTCATATTATTCCAGGAAGATTTTCTAAAGAAAATGCTTTTAGAATAATTGATTTATATATTCAAAAACATAAAACATTTGATTATACAGGAATATTTGCAGGAAATGACTACATAGCTTTTGGGGCTATTGAAGCTTTGAAAAAACATGGAATTTCAGTTCCAGAAGATGTATCAATAGTAGGTTATGACAACATGGAGCTTTGTAACTACAGTACTCCTAAAATAACAAGTATAAATCATTTAGATTTAAATATAGCAGAAAAAGCTATAGATAATTTAATTAAAATGATAAGTGGAAGACGACAAAAGAAAAAAAGAAGTTGTATAAGAATTATACAAAGAGAAAGTGTAAAAAAGATTAAGTAGTAATCTTAGTCTTAAAATAAAAAAATGCTTTAGGAGGCAGTGATGAGAAAAAAACTTATACTATCAGGAATACTTAGTTTAATTTTTATGTTTTTATTTGCAGGGTGTAAAGGTGATGGTCAAAAAGCAAATAGGCCACGTGTAATAAAGGTAAGTCATGTGTTTCAAACAAATGAACCAACTCATATTTATATTTCACAAGCAGCAGATAGAATCAATGAAAGGTTAAAAGGACAAATTGAATTTCAAGTTTATCCAAATGGAGAATTACCTTCATACAAAGATGCTATTGAACAAGTAATGAGAGGAAGCGACTTTGTATCTGTAGTAGACCCAAGTTACATAGGAGATTACGTACCAGATTTTACTGCTTTAGTTGGTCCTATGTTGTATACAACATACAAACAATATACAAATGTAACAAGTAGTGATTTTGTAAAAGACCTTGAAAAACAAGCTGAAGCAAAAGGTATAAAAGTATTATCACTTGACTTTATATTTGGATTTAGACATATAGTTACAAATGAAGTAATAACAACTCCAGAAGATTTAAAAGGTGTCAAAATTAGAGTTCCAGCTAGTAAATTATGGATAGATACATTTAATGAACTAGGAGCAAATCCAGTAGCTATGCCATGGAGTGAAACAGTAAGTGCTCTACAACAAAAGGTAATAGATGGAACAGAAACTACTTACTCTTTTATGTCTAACAGTAAATTATACGAATTAAGAAAAAATGTAGCATTAACTAGCCATTTCTTAGGAACAGGTGGAGTATATATCTCTACAAAAGTTTGGGATTCATTTACAGATGAACAAAAACAAGTTATTCAAGAAGAAATTACTCAAGCTGCAATAGATAATAACAAAAGAATGGCAGAATTAGATGAAGAATTTAAACAGGATATCGTAGCTCATGGAATGATCTTAAATGATGTAAATATAGATGCTTTTAGAGAAAAAACTAAAAAAGTATTTGATGAATTTCCTGGATTTTCTCCAAACGTATACGAAAAAATTATAGAAGCTGAACAAGATAATTAGGAGAGAGTGATGAAAAAATTAGAAATAGATGATTTTATAGCTTGTGTATTTTTAGTAATTACAATAACTGTAGTAATAGTTAATGTATTTATGAGATACTTCTTTAACGCTCCCTTGAAAAGTGCTGAAGAGATAGCAACTATTTGTTTTATATGGTCTATCTTTGTAGGTAGTGCAAGTTGTTATAGAAAACACATGCACATGGGAATTGATATTTTAACACATCTATTTCCCAAAAGTATGAAGAAATATCTAGAACTTTTTATAAATATAGTTGTATCAATTATAATCGGAGTAATTTTCTATCTAAGTGTTACATTTAGCATAGGAGCTAGATTTAAACCGACTCCAGTTTTAGGTATATCATCATTATATGAAAATGCATCGCTTATAGTTGGATTTGGACTGATATTTATATATTCAGTAAACAATCTAATTAAAAGTATAAAAACCATAGCAGGGAAAAAAGGTGATATGAATGTATAGTTTTCTACCCATAATTCTGTTGTTTGTTCTATTTTTTCTGAATATTCCAATTGCTTTTGCACTTATGGGGGCAACAGTATTTTTCTTTGGAATCTTAGGAACAGGAATGGATTTAGACCTTATAATGCAAACTTTTATAAGAAGTGCAGAATCTTTTCCTATGTTGGCAATTCCATTTTTCATAATGGCAGGGTCAATAATGAATTATTCAGGAATAAGTAAAAGACTTATGAATATGGCTGAAGTTCTAACTGGACATTTGACTGGGGGACTAGCACATGTTAATATATTACTGAGCGTACTTATGGGAGGAATATCAGGTTCCGCTAACGCAGATGCTGCTATGCAGTGCAAGGTACTAGTTCCAGAGATGGAAAAAAGAGGGTACTCAAGAGGATTTTCTGCAGCTATTACAGCAGCTTCATCAATAGTAAGTCCAATAATACCACCGGGAATAGTTTTAATAATTTATGCTTTGTTATCAAATGTATCAGTAACAAAGATGTTTATAGCTGGGTATGTTCCTGGAGTTATTATAGCTGGAGCATTGATGTTTACAGTTGCAATAATAGCTAAGAAACGTAATTATAAACCAAGTAGAGAAAAAAGAGCTACAATAGGAGAAGTATTTACGCAGTTTAAAAAGTCAGTATGGGCTCTTATTCTACCATTTGTTATTATTCTTGGAATGAGAATAGGAATATTTACACCTACTGAAGCTGGAGCTATAGCTGTTGTAATTACAATATTAATAGGATTTTTGGTGTATAAGGAATTAAAGATATCACAATTTCCTACAATTTTGAAAGAAACAGTTTATGGGACAAGTACAGTAATGTTTATAATAATAGCAGCTAATGTATTTGGAGCATATTTAAGTTGGGAAAGAATACCATTCTTATTGACAGGATTACTTTTAAAATTTAATACAAGTCCATGGTCACTACTACTTTTCATAAATATCATTCTACTTATAGTTGGAATGTTTATTGACGGAGGAGCAGCTATGATTATACTAGCTCCACTTTTAATACCTGCAGCATTAAAAATGGGAATAGATCCACTACATTTAGGAATTGTAATGGTTGTTAATATAATGATAGGTGGAGTAACACCACCATTTGGATCTATGATGTTTTTAACTTGTTCGCTACTAGATTTAAAAATCCAAGAGTTTATAAAAGAGATATTCCCTTTTGTAATAACCTTGTTAATTGTACTGTTTGTATTGACATACATTCCTGGCATAGTACTATTCCTGCCAAATTTATTAAATTAACAATGTTTAAGAGGAGAGGGTATTAGTGAAAAACACAATACACATAAGCGATCTTATATTTTATAAGAAATCGCAAGAAGAGATCATTTCTTTTTTAAAGGAAAACAATATAAAAAATTTAGAACTTTTTATTGAGCCTTTAGAAAAAGAATACACTGAGAAAATGCTAAGAGTTCTAGAAAACTATAAATTTGATTCTATATCTTTTCATGGACCATTTAGAAAATGTAATCTTGCAGTAACAGAAGAGGAAGCAAATAAAGCTGCTTATTATAGTTTTGAAGAAAGTTTTAAAATGGGGCAAAAATATAACCCTAAATATTACGTACTTCATACAAATGAATGGATACCAAATAACAATATAACAGATGAGTTAAAATTAGATATTGCTAAAAAAGTAAAAGAGATAGATAAAATTGCGAAATCTTACAATGCAGTATTAGCTGTAGAAAATGTAGGAATAAGAAGAACTATGGTATATAATCAGGAAGAGTTTGAATCTCTTATATTAGATAATGGGTATAGTTGTCTAATAGATATAGGACATGCATTTGTAAATGGTTGGGATATACCAGCATTAATTAAAAAATTAAAAGATAATATAGTTGGTTATCATTTCCATAATAATGATGGGCTACAGGATTGGCACAGACCTATACACAACGGTAATATAGATTATAGTGAGATTTTCTCACTTGTAAAAAAATATACTCCTGAAGCAGTTGTGGTATTGGAATATGACTTTAGTGAAGATGCTCAAACAGTTTTAAAAGATTGTAGAGAGCTTGAAAAATTAGCATAGATATTAAGTCTGGTGAAAGCCAGACTTTTTTTATATTTGCAAAAAATAAAAAAAGACATGCTCGTTAAAAAAGCTGTCTTTTTTATTGCCTGAAGGCTTCAACTATTTGCATAAAGCTTTTGCAACTTTTGAACTTAATGTAGCAGCGTTAGCTTTTAAGAATTTAAGAGTTTCAGCTTCGTTAAGCCCTTTTAAAGTTTTTAAAGTTTTTGAACAAACTTTAACTCTTAAAGAAGTTCCGTTTACATTAATAGTTGTAAGTTGTAAGTTAGGTCTCCATGCTCTTCTAGTTAGTCTATGAGAGTGAGAAATTTGATTTCCAGTAATGATCCCAACTCCTGTAATTTCACATCTTTGCATTATGGTGACTCCTTTCCATATAGTATCTTGCATATACAATGCATATAATTGTATCATTAAAAAGATGAAATTTCAAGTTTTTTTTAAATTTTATTGATTAGAGTTATGAAAATTAAAGAAGTATGATATAATAAAAAAGAAATGTAAATTATAGAATGGGAGTAATTATATGAACGAACATAGCTACAAAGTATTAGAATTTGATAAGCTAAAAGGAGTTTTAGCAGAGTATAGTGCAATAGAAGAAAATCACTATAAAATAATGAATCTGACTCCATTTAAAGATTATAGTTCGTTAAATAGAGAGTTAGACATATTGAGAGATTTTACAGATTTTGTAATGTATGACGGTGGGTTTGAAACTGCTGGAATGAAAGATATCTGTAAGATGACAGAAAAATCACAACTTATAGGGACATATCTCGAGGTAGATGACCTTTGGGATATCAACTACAACTTGAGAATATTTAGAACATTTAAAAATAAACTTGAAGATTTAGGAAAATATAGAGATTTGAGAGAATACTTTAAAGATGTACCTATTTTAAGAGGAGTAGAAGATATCATCAACAAAAGTATTGATAACAATCGTGAAATAAAAGATGATGCTTCACTAGACTTAAGAGATATCAGATTGCGTCAAAAAACTCTTGCTTTAAATATAAAAAGAAAGTTTGATGAACTTTTTGAAATGCCACAATTTGCAAATGTATTTCAAGAAAAGATCGTAACAGAAAGAGATGGAAGAAGTGTTGTTCCTGTAAAAGCTGACTTTAAAGGGCAGATAAAAGGGATAGAACATGACAGATCTGCAAGTGGACAAACAGTATTTATTGAACCTCTATCAATAGTTGCTCTAAATAATAAAATGAGAGAGTTTGAAACAAAAGAAAAAGAAGAGATTAGAAAAATTTTACTTAGAATTACAGAGCATGTAAGAAACAATAGAGATGATATAAATGCAGTTGGAAAAGCTATATTATATCTTGATATGTTAAATGCAAGAGCTTCTTTCGGTATAGAAAAAAAATGTGTAATTCCAAATATTAATAATAGAGAGATACTAAGTCTTGTAGATGCAAGACACCCATTTATTCCTGAAGATAAGATAGTACCTCTATCTTTTGAAATAGGAAAAGACTATGAAACACTACTTATAACAGGACCCAATACTGGGGGTAAAACAGTTGCTTTAAAAACAGCTGGACTACTTACTCTTATGGCTTTAAGTGGAATTCCTATTCCTGCTCATGAGCATACAAGTATAGGATTTTTTACAAGTGTATTTGCAGATATTGGTGATGAACAAAGTATAGAACAATCTCTATCATCATTTTCGGCACACTTAAAAAATATTCAATTTATTTTAGATAATATTACAAAATCATCTTTAGTTTTATTAGATGAGTTGGGATCAGGAACAGACCCAACAGAAGGATCAGCTTTTGCAATGGCTGTTATTGACTATTTAAAAGATAGAAAATGTAGATCAATTATAACTACTCACTACAGTGAAGTAAAAGCTCATGGATATAATGAAGAGGGAATAGAAACTGCATCAATGGAATTTGATGTAAATACACTATCTCCTACTTATAAACTACTTATTGGAATACCAGGAGAAAGTAATGCATTAACTATTGCAAAACGTCTTGGAGTATCAGAAGAAGTTATAGTAAAAGCAAAGAGCTATATAAGTGATGATAATAAAAAAATAGAAAAGATGATCACAAATATAAAAGAAAAATCTGATGAATTAGATGGTATGAAAGAGCAAGTTGAAGCTTTAAAGGCAAAAGCAAAACAAGATAGAGATGAGTATGCTGAAAAACTAAGAGTTCTTGAAAAAGAAAAGAATGAGATTTTGAAACAAGCATATGAAAAAGCAGATGCTATGATGAGAGAAATGCAAGCTAAAGCAGTTGCATTAGTTGAAAAGATTCAAAAAGAAGAGAATAAAAAAGAGGATATTAAAAACGTTCAAAAGAGTCTTAATATGCTTAGATCAGCTCTTCAAGATGACAAGAAGAAAACAGTTGAAGAAAAACCAAAAATTGCTAGAAAAGTTGATTATAAACGTGGAGACAAAGTATTTGTTAATAGCTTAAATCAATTTGCAACAGTTTTAAAGATAAATACAAGCAAAGAAACAGTTCAAGTTCAAGCAGGTATATTAAAACTTGAAGTATCTATGGACGACGTAAAAGTAATAAAAGAAAAAACTCACAAAGAATATAATACAGTATCAGTAAATAGAAGTTCAGTTAGAAACGAAATTGACTTGAGAGGAAAAATGGTTGACGAAGCTGTTTTTGAACTTGAGACATATCTAGATAGAGCAATGATGAATTCTTATTCAGAAGTATATATAATTCATGGAAAAGGAACAGGTGCTCTAAGAGAAGGAATAATAAACTATTTGAAAAATTGTAGATATGTTAAAGAGTACAGACTTGGAGGTCATGGAGAAGGAGGACTTGGATGTACTGTGGTGACGCTGAAATAAAACACAAGGTTACCATGATTGTAGCAGCTGCAGGAGTTGGAAAGAGGATGAACCTAGGATATCCCAAGCAATTTCTTGAGTGGAAGGGAAAGCCTCTTTTTATATTCCCTCTTAATGTAGCTCAAAAAAGCTCGATAATAGATGATATAATTATATCAACAAACCCTGAAAATATTCAAAAAGTGAGAGAATTTTGTGAGGATTTTGGGATAACAAAAGTAAGAGCTGTGGTAGCTGGTGGAAAAGAAAGACAAGATTCAATATATAATGCCTTATCATATGATAAAGACAGTGATATAATTATCGTACAAGATGGAGTGAGACCATTTTTAAAAGAAAAATATATTGAAGAGTGTTGTAGAGTAGTTGTAGATGAAAAAAAAGGTGCTGTAGTTGGAGTTCTTGTAAAGGATACAATTAAGGTTGTAGATAGCAACTTAGAAGTTGTATCTACACCAAATAGAGCAGATTTAATAGCTGTGCATACTCCTCAAGCATTTAGTGGCAATATACTTAAAAAAGCCTATAGTATGGCAAAAAATGATAATTTTATTGGAACAGATGATTCTTCTTTAGTAGAGCGTATAGGAGAAAAGGTAAAAATCATAATCGGAGATTATGACAATGTAAAAATAACTACACAGGAAGACTTAAATTTTTTAAATCGGGAGGCAAAATGAAACTGTACATAGACCAAATAAAACCTAAGTTAGGAAATAGAGCATATAATCTTGAAACTATGCTGCAAGTCATAGATAGAGCAATAGATGAGAAAAATGAAGTAGTTGTATTTCCTGAATTATCACTTACAGGACACTCTTTAGAAGATATTGCATTTGAAGTGGGAATAGATAAAGTTCCACAAGAGCTTTTAGAAAAAAGTAAAGAAATAGATATTATATTTGGAGCTGTTGAAATAGGAGAAGAAGATTATCCTTATAATACAGCTTATTATCTATCAGAAGGAAAAGTTTTAGGAAAGCATAGAAAAGTTTATCTTTCAGATTATGGGTATTCTACAGAAAGTAGATGTTTTATGAAAGGGAACTCTTTTGATGTTATAGAAACTAAATTTGGAAAAATTGGAATCCTTTTAGGTGATGAGATTTATCATCAGTCAGCTCAATATATTTTAGCTCAAAAAGGGGTAAAATATTTATTTAACTTGATAAATGGAGTTGGGACTTTAAAAGGGGATAAAGAAAATGTTGGTAGCAATATAAAATTAGTAGCAAAAGCAAACTCAGTTATGAATGGAATTTTTACAATAGTTGCAAATAGAGCAGGGGTAGAAGATGGACTTGCTTTTTATGGAAATTCTTTTGTAGTATCTCCAGATGGAAATATATGTATAGAAGGGGAGTATTTCAAAGAGGGAAATATAACTTGCAATTTAGATGAAGGTGAAATAAGAAGAGCCAGAACAAAATACCCATTTTTTAAAAGTGAGGATAGAAGACTGACTGTTTGTGAAGTTTTGTCTTTAGAAAAAAAATCTAAATAACGGGGAGAGGATTATGAAGAAACTAGTAGGGGTTATAATTTCGATATTTGTAATTTTAGCTGTGTTGTTGTTGGGATATAAGTTTGTTTATAAAATTTCACCAAGACTTTTTATCAATAAGGATACAAAGCTTATATATGCAAATGAGGGAATAACAACTAAAGATTTTAAAGAACTTTCTCAGTTCATAGCTAATAAAGAAAAAAGGAAAAAATTTGAAAAAAATATAAAGACTTTAAATAAGTATATAACAAAGATATATGCTTTTTCAGATGATGATATCCAAAGATTAAAAGAAAATGATATTGTATTTGTAATAGATCCTGGATATTTCTATCCATTTGCATTAAAGGAATTAGACAAATACTATGAAAGTTATAAAGATGGAATATTAATTGAAAAAGAAAATGTATCTGGATATTTTTTACCAGAAAACAAAAAAACTTATTTAAAACCTCATAGAGGGCTTTTTATAGTTGGATTTAAACCTGAAGTAATAAAGAAATTTGTCAGCAAAGAAGATCAATATACATATTACAAAGATATTGAAAATAGCATAGATGAAAATAGAGATAATTTGCTTGGTACTCTTATATATACTGGGCCTGAAATAGAAGAGTTTGGGGTAAAATTTACAACTTTAACTGGAAATGTTGTAAAAAATAAGCTTAAATTTCAACAAGTTACAGTATTAAATGAAAATAGTGTTGGAAGATATAAAAATACAAAAGAGAATAGAGAACTTTTACAATATGTTGGAAAAAATGATATTTATTTATCTCTTGATGATTTTTCAAATCTAGATGTATTGATATTTAACCCTTATGTTTTGGGATATAATTTTGATAAAGAGAGTATGTTTGAGTTTTGGAAAGCTATATTTGGTATTGATATAAAGCTTATGTTAAAAGAAGTAGATGGAGAAGCTATTATAAGAAGTACTGAAAATGGTGCTGGAGCTATGGTAAAAATAAAAGAAGACAGTAAAGAGATAAGAAAAGTTTTAGGACTTCTTCAAAGTGAAAATGGTTTTCTTGATATGAGTAACGAAATACAAATTAAAGATAACAATACTGTTATATTAGGAACTAATGAGTTTAAAAAGCAAGAAAAAGAGTACAATATTCCAAAAGAAGCATTTATTTTTGGAGATATGGATTTTTCAAAATTTTTGAATCTTCCTGATCTAGATATAACTTTTATTGGAAATGGAAATAAAATTACAACAGATATTGAGATGTCAGCAGACACCGTCAAAGAGATACAAAAAAGATATTAAAACGGGAGGATACAAGTCATGATAAAGATATACAATACTCTTACAAGACAATTAGAAGAATTTAAACCAGTTAAAGAAAAAGAGGTATCTATGTATGTCTGTGGACCAACTGTATACAACTATATTCATATAGGTAATGCAAGACCTGCTATATTTTTTGATACAGTTAGAAGATATTTTGAGTACAGAGGATATAAAGTAAACTATGTTCAAAATTTTACAGATGTAGATGATAAGATAATAAAAAAAGCTAATGAAGATGGAATAACTTCAAAAGAAGTAGCTGAAAAATATATAAAAGCTTACTTTGAAGATACAGCAAAAGTAAACTTAAAAGAAGAAGGAATGACAAGACCTAAAGCTACTGAGCATATTGGTGATATGATAAAAATAATAAAATCACTTGTAGATAAAGGATATGCTTATGAAGCACAAGGTGATGTATATTTTGAAGTAGAAAAATATAGAGATGGATATCTTGCACTTTCTCATCAAAATATAGAAGATTTAAAAAGTGGAGCTAGAATAGAAGTAAATGATATAAAAAGATCACCTCTTGACTTTGCACTTTGGAAAAAAGCAAAAGAGGGAGAACCAAGTTGGGATTCACCTTGGGGTAAAGGAAGACCAGGTTGGCATATTGAATGTTCTGCAATGTCACATAAATATTTAGGAGATACATTTGACATTCATGGTGGTGGACAAGACCTTATATTCCCACATCATGAAAACGAAATTGCTCAATCTAAATGTGGTTGTGGTGGAGATTATGCAAGATATTGGATGCACAATGGATATATTAATATAAATGGGGAGAAAATGTCTAAATCTCTTGGAAATTTCTTCCTATTAAGAGATGTATTAGAGCATTATGAAGGAAGAGTTGTAAGACTATTTGTTTTAAGTGCTCACTACAGAAAACCTATTGATTTTTCAGATGCAGAATTAACTCAAGCTAAAGCATCTTTAGAAAGAATAGAAAATGCACTAGTTAGGTCAAAAGAAGTTGAAGCAAAAGATGGTGGATCAGATTGCACAGATCTAGCTAAAAAATTAGAAGAAACAAAAGTTAAATTTGTAGAAGGAATGGATGAAGATTTTAATACTGCTTTAGGACTTGGAGCTATATTTGAGCTTGTAAAAGAGCTTAATAAGGCTTTAGATAATGAAAAAATAAGTGCTAATGGACAAAAAGTATTAAATGAAACATTTGAATATATAAAAACAGTTATGGAAGATGTTTTTGGTGTAAAATTAAAACTTGAATCAGCAGTTGGAAATCTAACAGCAGAACTTGTAGACTTCATATTAGAACTAAGAAGAGATGCAAGAGCCGACAAAAACTGGGCACTATCAGATAAAATAAGAGATAGATTAGCTGAAATGGGAATTAAGATCAAAGACGGAAAGGATAAGACTACATGGACAATGTAGATTTAAGAGAGACAAATGGAGTTGTACTTGCCTATTTAGGAGATGCAGTATGGGAGCTTGAAGTGAGAAAATACTGGATTTCGAAAGGACTTAACCTACGTAACCTGAATAGACGTGTTAAAGAGTGTGTAAATGCAAAGAAACAGAGTCAGTTATACAGGGAGATCTTTCCAAACCTTGAGGAAAAGTATCAAATGCTAGGTAATAGAGCCAAAAATGGAAATATCAAGAGTTTTCCCAGATCATGCAGTGTACAAGAGTACAGGGAAGCTACGGCTTTTGAGGCACTTATAGCGGGATTTTATACAGATGGCAGAATAGATTTAATAGAAAATACCTTGAAATTATGTGTGGAGGAGAGGAAAGATGAAGTTTAAGTTCCCAAATATTGGATTTAACAGAAGTTTAGGAATTGACTTAGGGACAGCAAATACCTTAGTTTATAGTAAAAAACATAGAAGAATAGTTTTAAATGAACCTTCAGTTGTTGCAGTTGAAAAAGAAAGTAGACAGATACTTGCTGTAGGAAATGAAGCTAAAGAAATGCTTGGGAAAACTCCAGATACAATAGTTGCTGTAAAGCCTTTAAGTGAAGGAGTTATAGCTGATTATGATGTCACAGAAGCTATGATTAAGTATTTTATTAAAAAGGTTTTTGGAAGTTACAGCTTCTTTATGCCTGAAATAATGATCTGTGTACCTATTGATGTTACAGGAGTTGAAAAAAGAGCTGTTCTTGAAGCAGCAATATCAGCAGGGGCTAAAAGAGCTTATTTGATAGAAGAAGCAAGAGCTGCTGCACTAGGATCAGGAATGGATATTTCAGTTCCTGAAGGAAATATGATAATTGATATCGGTGGAGGTTCTACAGACGTAGCAGTAATTTCATTAGGTGGAACAGTTATTAGTAAGACAATAAGAACAGCTGGAAACAATTTTGATGCTGATATTATAAAATATGTAAAGAAAACTCATAATTTACTTATTGGAGATAAAACAGCAGAAGAGATAAAAATTAAAATAGGAACAGCACTTCCATTAGAAGAAGAAGAAAAAATGATAATAAAAGGAAGAGACCTTATAATGGGACTTCCTAAAACAGTAGAAATAACTTCAGAAGAGATAAGAGAGGCTATCCAAGACTCACTTATGGAAATAGTAGAGTGCGTAAAATATGTTCTAGAGCAAACTCCACCAGAACTAGCTTCTGATATAATAGATAAAGGTATGATAATGGCAGGTGGAGGATCACTTATTAGAAATTTCCCTGAAATGATATCAAAACATACAAACTTAAATGTAAGACTTGCTGAAAATCCGTTGGAAAGTGTTGTTAGAGGAGCTGGACTTGCTCTAGACCAACTAAAAGTATTAAGACAAATAGAAAAGGCTGAAAGATAATGATAAAAGATATTATTTCCAACGAAGATGTCAAAGAATTTTTTTCAAATGAATTAAAGAGAGATAAAAATTCAGGGACCTATCTATTTTATGGAAGTGATATGACTTTACTTATGGAATTTGCTATTTATTTTGCTAAAGGGCTATGCTGTGAAACTTTAGATGGAGATTTTTGTAATAGTTGTAGCACGTGTAAAAGAATAGATAGTTTTTCTTATAGTGATTTAGAGATTTTAGACAATCCAGATGGAATAACAGTAGATCAAGTGAGATCGCTAGGATATGTTTCTTCTTCTAGTTCCTATGAAGGAAGTAGAAAAATATTTATTATAAAAGACATTAGTAAAATGAAAAAAGAAGCAGGAAATGCTCTTTTAAAAATAATAGAAGAACCAAATAATGGAAGTTTTTTTATACTTTTAAATACAAATCTTAACATTTTACCTACTATAAAATCTAGAAGTATTATAGTTAAGATAAAGAAAAGATCAGCTGAAGAATTAGGTGTAGATAAATTTACATATGATTTTTTTAGAGGAAACAATGAAGATATAAAAAAATTTAAAGAGTTAAATATTGATCTTCAAAAAGGTTATTCATATATGGATATTGGAAAAGCTATAAAACATTATAGTGACAATGAAGACTTAGAAAGTAAGATTAATATTTATAAAGGGCTTAGAGATTTTGTAAATAATAGAAATTACCTTGCTGATATAGATAAAATCTATTTTGCAGAAGAAATAGTAAGAAATAGTGGAAGTAGAAATATTTTAAGAGATATTATAAGTTATACTGTAGAAATATTAGGAGATATTCAAGGATTGCAAGATAGACTTCAGATGAAAAAAATGATGAGAGCACCTATAAATATGAAATTATTTTTTATAAACTTTTTTTTAAAAATATAAACAAAGGCAATAAATACAAGGGAGAGCAAGGTCAAAATTGCTCTCTTTCTTATTTTGAGTAAAAAATGAAGAAAAATATAGAAAATATAAGAAAAAATAGTATATTTAATTATAAATAGATATAAAACTATATAATCAGTATTGATTTATTTGTGAAAATGGGTTATTATAATTGAGCACGGGTAAATAACGGTCGCATAGCTCAGTTGGGAGAGCACCTGCCTTACAAGCAGGGGGTCATAGGTTCAAGTCCTATTGCGACCACCATTATATGGGGGTGTAGCTCAGTTTGGTTAGAGCGCATGCCTGTCACGCATGAGGTCGCGAGTTCGATCCTCGTCACTCCCGCCATAACATCTGCCCAGATAGCTCAGTCGGTAGAGCAGGGGACTGAAAATCCCCGTGTCAGTGGTTCGATTCCGCTTTTGGGCACCATTGAAAGTTTAATATATATGGCGACGTCGCCAAGTGGTAAGGCAGAGGTCTGCAAAATCTCCACCATCAGTTCGAATCTGATCGTCGCCTCCATTCAGAGGATAACAGCTTAAAAAGAGCTGTTTTTTTATTTTTTGTATTTATAACAAAATGAAATACAATTAGTAACAGTTGACAAAAAAATATGCTATAGTATAGTTGTAAGAAAATATATGGGTGATAAATATGAAGATGAAAGATATAGCTAAAGAGCTAGGAATTTCGATAGCAACTGTATCAAGAGTTATTAATGGTCATGAACATGTAAGTGGGAAGACAAGAGAAAAAGTATTAGAGTATGTTGAAAAAAAAGGTTATACGCCAAATGCGATAGCTCAAAATTTATCTAAAAAAGAAAATAAAACAATAGCTGTTTTAATTCCTAACATTGGAAATCCTTTTTTCTCAAAATTAATTGATTGTGTTTGTAAATATTTTACAGAGGCAGGGTATCAGATTGCTCTTTTTAATACTCTTGGGGATTTAAAGCAAGAAAATCAAGCTATAAAAAATATTTTACAACATAGAACAGCTGGGGTTATAGCTATTTTAAATAAGGGGAAATATGAAAATAATCCTCTAGAGCCATTACTTCGTCAAAATTTACCAGTTTATTTATTAGATAGAGATTTGGAAAATTGTGAGATACCAGGAGTTTTTATTGATAACTATACAGGGGCGTATAATTTGACAAAGGCACTTATAGAAAGAGGAAATACAAAAATAGCTATTATTACAGGAAATTTGGAATTTTCAAATGCTAAAGAAAGATTAGAAGGTTTTAAACAAGCTCATTTAGACATGGGATTGGAATTTAATGAAAACAGTGTATATATTGGTGATTATCTATATGAAAGTGGATATATACAGGGGAAAAAGATTTTAAAAGATGATTATACAGCTATATTTTCTTCAAATAATCTTATGTTATACGGACTTTTAAAAGCATTAAAAGAGGAAGGAAAAGTTGTTGATTTAGCATGTTTTGAGCAAACAGATATATTTGATATTTTAGATTTAAATCTTATCTATTGTAATATTCCATTAGATGAAATGGGAAAAGAGATGTATGAGTTATTTATTTCAAAAAATATTAAAGATAAAAGATATATAAAACCAATATTTTTAGAAAAAAAAATATAATAGAGAAATTGTTAATAAAAAGAAGGAAAATAGAGATGACTAAGAAAAATAGCTATCTCTATTTTAATTTTATCTAAAATAATTGGTGTACTCTAATTAAACTTTTTTTATAATTTGCGAACAAATCATTGACACTAAAATAAAAAAGATATATGATTATAGTGAGAAGAGAAAATGTAATTGGAGAAATCTTTTTACATTGTAAATTTTTTTGCAATAAAATGTAAGCGGTTACAATTTAGATAGATAAGGTAAAATAAGGTTGAAAGGAGAAAATATGAAAAAAGTTGTTGTAGTTGGAAGTATCAACATGGATTTAGTAACAGTATGTAACAAAGCACCTTTAGGAGGGGAAACACTTTTTGGAAAAGAATTTTTTCAAGTTCCAGGAGGAAAGGGAGCAAATCAAGCTGTTGCAATAGCCAAACTAGGAACTGAAGTTACAATGCTTGGAAAAGTTGGAAATGACTCCTTTGGACAAGAACTTATTAAGGCTATGGAAAAAGATGGTGTAAAGGTAGAACATATAGAATATGCAAACACAGCTACAGGAATAGCAAATATAATAGTGGAAGAAAATGGACAAAATAGAATACTTGTAGTGCCAGGAGCTAATGGGTATGTAGATAAAGCATATATAGATAGACATTTAGATGTTATAAAAAATAGTGATATTTTAGTTGTGCAACTTGAAATACCACTAGAAACAGTAGAATATGCACTTTCAAAAGCTAAAGAATTTGGAAAAATGACTATTTTAAATCCAGCACCTGCAGTGAAATTAAGTGATGATATTATTAAAAAAAGTGACATTATAATTCCAAATGAAAGTGAACTTGGAGTAATAACCGGGTTAGAAGTAGATACAAAAGAACACATTCAAAAGGCAGCTAAAAAACTTCTTGAAATGAATGTAAAAAATTTAATAGTTACTTTGGGAAGTAGCGGGTCATTGCATGTAAATAAAGATACAGAAGAATTTCACAGTGCTTATAAAGTTAAAGCTATTGATACAACAGCAGCAGGAGATAGTTTTATAGGTGGCTTTATAAGAGCTTATAGTGAAGATAATATTGGTGAGGCTATAGAGTTTGCAACAAAAGTTTCTGCAATTGTAGTTACAAGAAGAGGAGCTCAGACATCAATACCAACAATAGAGGAAGTAGAGAATTTTAAAGGAGATAAAAATGAAAAAAAGTAGATTATTAAATAGTGAAATATCATATGAAATAGCAAAGATTGGTCATACTGATCATATAACAGTTTGTGATGCAGGACTTCCTATTCCTAATGAAGTAAAAAGAATAGATTTAGCAATAGAAGGAGGAATACCTGGATTTATAGCTGTATTAGAACCAATTTTAAGTGAGATGCAAGTTGAGGAGATTATTTTAGCTCAAGAAATAAAAGAAAAAAATCCAGAGATGTTAGAAAAAATAATGGAAAGTTTTAGAAAAAGTGGAATGGATCCAAAGATTACTTGGGTATCACATGAGGAGTTTAAAAAGATAACAAATAAGAGCAAAGCTATAGTTAGAACAGGAGAATGTTCACCTTATTCAAATGTTATCTTAAAGTCTGGAGTTGTTTTCTAGGAGGAATGATGGATAAAGAAATCATATTGAAAATGAGTGATATTGTAAAGACTTTTCCTGGGGTAAAAGCTTTAGATGGCGCTTGTTTGAATATATATAAAGGAAAAGTAATGGCTCTATTAGGAGAAAATGGAGCTGGAAAATCAACTCTTATTAAGGTCATGACAGGGATATATCAAATGGACAGTGGATCTCTGTACGTAGGAAATTCAAAAGTTGATTTTAGAAATATAAACGATTCTCAAGAAAAAGGGATAGCAGTTATTCATCAAGAATTAAATCTTATACCTGAGCTTACAATTACAGAAAATATTTTTTTAGGAAGAGAGTTAACTAATAGTTTTGGAAAAATAGATAGTAATTTAATGAAAAAAGAAGCAAGATTTTTACTTGATAAATTAAATGTAAAAGAGAGTGTAGATACATTAGTAAAAGATCTAACTATTGGGAAGATGCAAATGGTAGAAATAGCTAAAGCACTTTCACAAAATGCTAAAATTATAGTTATGGACGAACCGACAGATGCTCTTACTGATAGTGAGACAGAAAGTCTTTTTGCAGTTATAAGAGAGCTTACTTCTCATGGAAAAAGTATAGTTTATATATCTCATAGATTGAAAGAAATACCTGAAATATGTGATGATATAACAATAATGAGAGATGGAAAATTTATCTGCGAAGCTCATGTAAAAGATATAGATGAAGATTTTATAATTAGAAATATGGTTGGAAGAGAGTTAGAAGAACAATTTCCAAGAGTAGAAGTAAAAAAGGGAAAAGAGATTTTAAAAGTTGAAAATCTTAAAAATAGATATATAGATGATATATCTTTTAATTTACATGAAGGAGAGATATTAGGGATATCTGGGCTTATGGGAGCAGGAAGAACAGAACTTGCTAAAACTATCTATGGAAATCTGAAAAAAGATAGTGGAAAGATATTGATAGATGGCAAAGAAATAGATATAAAATCTGAAAAAGATGCAATAAAAGCAGGGATTGCCTATGTATCTGAAGATAGAAAAGGTGACGGGCTTGTTCTTGGAATGAGTGTAAAGGAAAATATGACTCTTTCAGCACTAGATTTCTTTTCAAGTCTATTTAAATTAGATCATTCAAAAGAGAAAAAAGAAGTAGAAGATTATATTGATAAATTTAAAATAAAAACACCTAATGTAGATGAGAAAACTAAAAATTTAAGTGGAGGAAATCAACAAAAGATTGCTATAGCTAAAGCTTTACTTACAAATCCTAAAATTTTAATATTAGATGAACCAACAAGAGGAGTTGATGTTGGAGCTAAAAAAGAGATATATGACTTTATTAATGAGCTTAAAACAAAGGGATTAAGTATAATAATGATTTCTTCTGAAATGCCTGAAATAATGGGATTAAGTGATAGAATTATAGTAATTCATAATGGAAAAATTACTGGAGAGTTCACAGCAGAAGAGGTAACTCAAGAAAATATAATGAGATGTGCAGTAGGAGGAAAAAAATGTTAAAAAAATTGTGGAGTAATAAACCTTTAGTAGGACTTATTATATTTGTTGTGGCAGTTTCTATCTTAAATCCAAGATTTTTATCACAAGCAAATATTTTAAATGTCCTAAGACAAATGTCTATTAATTCAATTATTGCAATAGGAATGACTTTTGTTATATTGACAGGAGGAATTGATTTATCAGTTGGTTCAATATTAGCTATCTGTGGAGCTGTTATGGCATCACTTTTAAATTCTGGATACAATGCTGGCATAGCATTAATAATAACTTTAGCTCTAGGACTTGTATTTGGAATAGTAAATGGTTTTTTTGTAGCAAAGATGAAATTACAAGCTTTTATCGTAACTCTTGTTACTATGACATTTTTAAGAGGAGCAACTTTAGTTTATACAGATGGAAAACCTATAACAGTTGACGATGGTGGAGTATTATTTGAAAATATAGGAGAAGGATATTTATTTGGAATACCGGTTCCTATTTATATAATGATTATTTTATTTATTGGTGGTTATTATATCCTAAAGCATACGAAATTTGGAAGATATACTTATGCAATAGGAGGAAATGAAGAGGCAACAAAACTTTCAGGAATAAATGTTGATAAAGTTAAAATTTGGGTATACGGTATATGTGGAATGCTATCAGCTTTAGCTGGAGTTATTTTAACATCAAGACTTTATTCAGCACAACCAACAGCAGGGAGTGGGTATGAATTAGATGCAATTGCTGCAGTTGTTTTAGGGGGAACTTCTCTTTCAGGAGGAGTTGGTAAAATTACAGGGACTGCTTTAGGAGCTATCATAATTGGAGTATTGGGAAATGCATTAAACTTATTAAATGTATCTTCTTATTATCAAATGATGATAAAAGCAGCAGTAATTTTGGTGGCAGTTTTAATTGACAGAAAGTCTAACAAATAAAAAGAGGTGAAAGTATTATGAAAAAAATGGCAAAATTATTTGGAATAGCAGCATTAGTTTTAGCAGCATCAACAGTAGCAAATGCAGCAAAAATTGGTCTTGTGATTTCTACGCAAAACAACCCATTCTTCGTAACATTAAAAGAGGGAGCAGAGGGAAAAGCAAAGGATTTAGGAGATGAGCTAATTGTTTTAGATTCACAAAATGACCCATCTAAAGAATTAGCAAATGTTGAAGATTTATTAGTAAAAGGAATTGACGTATTACTTATCAATCCTACAGACTCAGACGCAGTAGTAAGTGCTGTTAGAGCTGCAAATAGACAAAAAGTTCCAGTTGTAACATTAGATAGAGCAGCAAATAAAGGAAAAGTTGTTTCTCACGTTGCTTCAGATAATGTTTTAGGTGGAGAAATGGCTGGAAACTATATTATTGAAAAACTAGGTGGAAAAGGAAAAGTAGTAGAACTTGAAGGAATTCCAGGAACAACAGCAGCAAGAGATAGAGGAGAAGGATTTAATAAAAGTGCAAAAGGAAAGTTAGATATAGTTGCAAAACAACCAGCTGACTTTGATAGAACAAAAGGGCTTACTGTAATGGAAAATATTTTACAAGCTCAACCTGAAATAGATGCTGTATTTGCTCATAATGATGAGATGGCTTTAGGAGCAACAAAAGCTATAGAAGCTACAGGAAGAAATATAATGGTAGTTGGGTTTGATGCTACAGATGACGCAGTTGCAGCAGTTAAAGCTGGAAATCTAGCCGCTACAGTAGCTCAAAAACCAGCAGAAATAGGAGCAAAAGGTGTAGAGATAGCAGATAAAATAGCTAAAAAAGAAGAAGTTCCTGCAAATGTACCAGTAGCTCTAGAATTAATAACTAAATAGATTTTTAAAAACTGTTGGAGATTTTCCAGCAGTTTTTTATTTTTTGTACATTTTTATAAATTATGAAAAATATTTCATATATTTTTAAAACGTTTAGTATTGACAAATAACAGAATGAAGTTTAATATAAAAAGGTAAAAAATATTTTATGTAAACGTTTACATAAAATGTGATGAAAAAAAGATGGAATTTTAAAATGAGGGTAGATTTTAAAATTTCAAGATGAGAGGAGCAAACATGAAAAAAATAGTTGTCATTGGTAGTATCAATATGGATCTTGTAACAATTTGTGACAGAGCACCTAATGGTGGAGAAACTCTTCTAGGAACTGAATTTTTTCAAATTCCAGGAGGAAAAGGAGCTAATCAAGCTGTTACGATAGGGAAATTAGGGTCAAGGGTTGTAATTCTTGGAAAGGTAGGAGATGACCTTTTCGGAAAAGAACTTTTAAGTTCTATGGATAAAAATGGCGTTGATATACAGTTTATAGAAAAAGCACCAGTATCAACAGGAATTGCAAAAATAGTAGTAGAAAAAAATGGGCAAAATCGTATTTTAGTAGTTCCAGGGGCAAATAGCTATGTAGATATAGAGTATATAGATAATCATCTAGATGTAATAAAAGATTGTGATGTGGTTATTGGACAATTAGAAATTCCAATAAGTACTGTAGAATATGCTTTTAAGAAAGCTAAGGAATATGGAAAAATAACTATTTTAAATCCTGCACCAGCTATTAAGTTAAGTGAAGAGTTGATAAAAAATAGTGATTATATTATTCCTAATGAAAGTGAACTTGAGGTTATAACTGGAATGAAAATAGAAAGTTTTGATGGAATAATAGAAGCAGCTAAAAAAGTTATAAAAATGGGAGTAAAGGGACTAATTGTAACTTTAGGAGAAAAAGGGTCATTGTATTTAGGTAATGATAAATTTACAAAGCATAGTGCTTATAAAGTTAAAGCTATTGATACAACTGCAGCTGGAGATAGTTTTATAGGTGGTTTTGTAACAAGGTTGGATTTGGGAGTAGACAAAGCTATAGAGTTTGCAACAAAAGTTTCAGCAATTTCTGTAACTAAAAGAGGAGCACAAACATCTATTCCTACTATGGAAGAAGTTGAAAACTTTGTTGGAGAAAAAATAAAATAAAACCACTATAAACAGGAGGAAAAATTATGGAATCAATAATTCATTATATATTAGATCTTGGAGCGGCAGTATTTTTACCTATTATTATGATAGCTATTGGGTTGGGTGTAAAAATGAAACCTAAAAAAGCTATAATATGCGGTCTTACATTGGGAATAGCTTTTGTTGCTATAAATGTGGTGTTGGGATTTATGTTTACAACTATAAGTCCAGCAGCTACAGCATTTGTAAAAAATACGGGGATAGCATTAAAAACTGTTGATGTTGGGTGGTCACCAGTAGCTTCTATCTCTTGGGCTTGGCCTTATGCATTGTTAGTGTTTCCTATTCAAATAGGATTAAATATATTGATGTTAGCTTTTGGGTGGACAAATTGCTTAAATGTAGATATGTGGAATGTGTGGGGGAAAATTTTTACAGCAACTTTAGTAGTATCTCTTACAGGAAGTGTACCAGTAGCTTTGTTAATAGCAGCAGTTCAAGTTGTTTTTGAACTTAAGTGTGCTGATATTATGGAAAAAACTATAAGTAGCTTAGCAAAAATACCAAATGTAACTTGTGCTCATGTAATGAATTTAGAGTGTGTTATACTAGCTCCTATAAATAGAATGCTTGATTTTATTCCAGGGATTAACAATATAAATATTGATGCAGATAAACTGAAAGAAAAAATTGGTATTTTTGGAGAAAATAGTGTTATGGGCTTTTTAGTAGGCGTATTTATTGCTGCTTTGGGAAAATGTAGTGTAAAAGTTATCTTGCAAACTGGAGTAGGAATAGCAGCAGCTTTAGTTTTATTTCCGATAGTAGCTAATTTCTTTATAGAAGCCTTAGGACCAATTGCAGAGTCAGCAGGATCTTTTATGAGAAATAAATATAAAGGGAGAAATTTTTATATCGGTGTAGATTGGTCTGTATTAGGTGGAAGAACTGAACTTTGGGTAGTGTCTATTTTAATTGTTCCAGTTGAACTTGTTTTAGCAATAGTTCTTGCAAAATTTGGAATAAATAGTGTATTACCATTAGCAGCAATTATAAATATAGGAGCAACTATTCCAGCACTTTTAGTAACGAGAGGAAATATTGTAAGAATGTTTATAATGCAGGTTATAACTACTCCAATATATTTAGTTGTATCTTCGTTATTTGCTCCAATAATTACAAAACTTGCTATTGAACAAAAAACTTTAGACGTACCAGCAGGGCAATTTTTAACGTTTTATGGAACAGAAGGACCTGAGCTTAGATGGGCTCTTATAAAAGCTGCAAATTTAATGCAAGAGGGAGTTATAGTGTTAATTCCAATTATAGTATTTACTCTGCTATTTATATGGACAGCAAAATATATGAAGAAAAAAGATGAACAATTTGAAATAGAAGAAAATTTAGAAACACAAGTAGTTGAAACTGAAGTAGTAGACTAATAACTAAAAGAATGGGTTGCCCATTCTTTTTTTATGATAAGTAATAGGGTGATAAAAATGACAATGAAAGATATAGCTTATGAGCTTGGAATATCTGTAGCAACTGTATCAAGGGTTATAAATGGACAAAATAACGTACGTGAAGAAACTAAGAAAAAAGTATTAGAATATGTAAATGAAAAGGGATATACTCCAAATGAGATAGCAAGAAGTTTGTCTAGGAAAGAAAATAAGACAATAGCATTACTAGTGCCAAATATAAGCAATCCATTTTTTGGAAATTTAATAGATTCAATTTGTAAATATTTTATAAAAAGTGGTCATCAGATAGCTCTATATAATACACTTGAAAGTTTAGAACTAGAACTAAGTTCTATTACAAATATACTTAGTCATAGGATAGAAGCTGTACTTGCTATATTGATAGATGGAGAGTATGAAAGGGATCCTTTGCAATTATTAACTAAATATAATATGCCAGTTTATTTAGTGGATAGAGATTTTAAAAATTTAAACTATCCAGGTGTTTTTATAGATAATTTTAAGGGGGCTTACAAGATAACAAAAAGGCTAATTGAATTAGGACATAATAATATTGCTATTATAACGGGAAATCTTAAATTTACGCATGCAAAAGAACGTCTTAGAGGATATGTGCAAGCTCATGTTGATATGGGATTAGAAGTTTGTGGTGAAAATATATATGAGGGAGATTATTTGCTAGCAAGTGGTGAAATAGCAGCTCATGAGATATCTTTAAAAAGTCATAGTGCTGTTTTTGCCTGTAACAATCTTATGCTATGTGGTTTTATAAAAGAAATTGGTAATTATAATAAAAAATTTCAACTTGCATCTTTTGAGTATACAGAATTTTTAGGAGCATTACAAAGTGATGTAATTTCATGTAAAATACCATTTGATATAATTGGAAAAAAGGTTTACGAGATGTTTGAGAGTGAGAAAAAAAGTGGAAAGCTGTATATAGAGCCTATTTTAGAGGATTAGAGAAAATTAAAAATGGAATAAAAGTGTAAAAAACCGAAAAAAATGAATTTAATATTGACATTTCGTATAATATTCAGTATAATGTTCTCGTGAACAATAAGATAAAATGGAGTAGATATCAAAAAATATACCTATGAAATTTGAAAAAAGGGAAAAAGGAGTGTATTAGATGAGAAATTTAGAAAAATATCATGGAGTAATTCCAGCATTTTACGCTTGTTATGACAAAGAAGGAAATATTAGTGTTGAAGGGGTAAAAGCTCTTACAAATTACTTTATTGAAGCTGGAGTAAAAGGAGTATATGTTGGAGGATCTTCTGGAGAATGTATATATCAATCTAAAGAAGAAAGAAAACTTGTTCTTGAAACAATAATGAATGAAGCAAAAGGTAGATTAACAGTAATAGCTCACGTAGCGTGTAATAATACAGCAGATAGTATGGAACTTGCAGCTCATGCAGAAAGTGTAAAAGTTGATGCAATAGCAGCAATACCACCTATTTATTTCCACTTACCAGAACATGCAATAGCTAAATATTGGAATGATATTTCAAGTGCAGCTCCTAATACAGACTTTGTAATCTATAATATACCTCAATTAGCTGGAGTAGCTTTAACACCATCTCTTTACAGAGAAATGTTAAAAAATCCACGTGTTATAGGAGTTAAAAACTCATCTATGCCAATTCAAGACATACAAACATTTAAAGCAATTGGTGGAGAAGATAGTATAGTATTTAATGGTCCAGATGAACAATTTATCGGTGGATTTATGATAGGAGCAGAAGGAGGAATAGGAGGAACTTATGGTGCTATGCCTAGATTATTCCTTAAAGCTTTAGATTGCTTTGAAAAAGGTGATTATAAGACAGCTCGTGCTATCCAATATGATGTAAATGAAATAATCACAGCTCTATGCTCATGCAAAGGAAATATGTATGGAGTAATAAAAGCTACTTTAAAAATAAACCACAACCTAGAAATAGGTGGAGTACGTGCACCATTAGCTCAACTTGTACCTGAAGATATGGCTAAAGTTGAAGCTTGTGCAAAATTAATAAGAGATACAGAAGCTAAGTATCTATAATAAATATGGTATGCAGAATCCTCGGAAATTTTTTCGGGGATTTTTTTATTATTGCTTTTTTTTTAAATTCAAGTGATAATATAAAAGAGAAAATGTTAAGGGGGATAATTATGACTAAGAAACCAAAAGTAGTTGTTATTGGTGGCGGAAGTGGAATCTCCGTTGTTCTAAGAGGACTAAAATATCTTCCTATAGATCTGACTGCTATAGTTTCTGTAGCTGATGATGGAGGAAGTAGTGGAGCCTTAAGAAAAGAGTTTGACTCACCACCACCAGGAGATTTAAGAAATGTATTGATTGCTTTAAGTGATGTGGAGCCTATAATAGAAGATGTATTTCAATATAGATTTGAAAAAGGGACATCATTAGGAGGACACCCACTAGGAAATCTTTTGATACTTGCAATGCATGAAATTACTGGAGATATTGGAGAAGCTATGTATAGACTAAGAAAGCTTTTTAATATAAAGGCTAAGATTTTACCAGCTTGTCCTGAAAAAGTAGTTTTGTATGGAGAAATGGAAGATGGAGAGATAGTAGAGGGTGAATCTAAGATACCTACAAAGGATAAAAAAATAAAAAGAGTATTTTTTAAAAGAAATATAAAAGCACCAGAACTTAATTTAAAAGAATTAGAAGATGCAGATTTAATAGTTTTTGGAATAGGAAGTTTATATACAAGTGTACTTCCTAATCTGATATTAGATGGAATAAAACAAGCTCTTAAAAAAAATAAAGGTAAAGTAGTATATGTATGTAATGCTATGCAACAACCTGGAGAAACTTTAGGATACACAGCTTATGACCATGTAAAGGCTCTTTGCGACGTTATAGGAAATGGTATTATAGATGAAGTTATAGTTGATTCAAGAGCAATTCCGCAAGAGACTTTAGATCGTTATAAGAAATACCAAGGTGGAAGAGTTATTGTTGACAAGGAAAAAATAGAAGATTTAGGTATAAGAGTTGTAGATAGAGATATATTAGAGGTTGACTCAAGAGGAATGGTAAGACACCATCCGTATAAACTTGCAGCAACTTTATATTCACTAATAGATAAATGGGGTGATTTTTATGTTTAAACATGTATTTGGACCTGTTCCTTCAAGAAGACTAGGAATTTCTTTAGGGGTAGATCTAGTAGTGCCAAAAAGTTGTAATATGAACTGTGTATTTTGTGAGTGTGGTGCAACACCAAAACTTACAACACAAAGACAAAGATTTAAAGATCCGCAAGAAGTTAAAGATGAAATAAAAAGAGCAATTGAAGAAGTGACACCAGATTATATAACTTTTTCAGGAAGTGGAGAGCCAACTTTAAGTACAGATATTGGCGAAATTATAGATTGGATAAAAGCAAATACTAAAAGTAAAGTTTGCGTTATAACTAACTCACTTCTTTTAGATGATAAAAAAGTAGTAGAAGAGATAAAAAATGCTGATCTTGTAATTCCTACTTTAAATAGTGTAGAAGACAGAATATTTAAAATGATAAATAGACCTGGAAATGTAAATGTTTCAAAAGTAATGGAAGGATTGGAAAATTTATCTTCTATGTATGGTGGAGAAGTTTATCTTGAAACTTTCATAATAGAAGGATTAAATGATAGCAATGAGCATACTGATAAAATGGCTCAGTTTATAAAAAAATTAAGATTTAATAAAATTCAATTGAATTCTTTAGATAGACAGGGGACAGAACATTGGGTAAAACCAGCTAGTATGGAAACTTTAGAAAGAATAAAAGAAAGATACCATGAAAATGGAATTGATAATGTTGAAATAGTTGGAAAAATGAAAGAACATGATAAAAAAATTAAGATGGATAAAGAATTAGTTGAAAATATGCAATCTAAAAGAAAATATACAGAAGAAGAGTTAGAAACAATTTATGATGTGAAATAGGTAGAGGCAGATAATTAAAACAAAATTATCTGCCTATTTTTTTAGAAAAAAATTTGTAAATTTGCAATATTTTATAAATTATGTTACTATGTAATTATAAAAAAAATGATTTTTTTAGTTGGGCTATAATAGCTGAAAAACTAATAAAATCAATATATTGTAGCATGGTGACTGCAGGGTTTAAAAAAAATTGAAAAATATTTTAAAAAAGTTGTTGACAGTTTTTCTATTCTGTGGTAATATTATTCTTGTCCGAGAGAAAAAGAAACGGACGTAAGACAAATAGATGCCGCTTTAGCTCATCTGGTAGAGCAACTGACTTGTAATCAGTAGGTGATTGGTTCGATTCCGATAAGCGGCACCA
>Cam_p2__coassemble_887_pt1 | contig 57989 bp, 54 predicted proteins | sample Cam_p2__metabat2_low_PE_031 | metagenome-assembled genome bin Cam_p2 | reverse complement strand
ATATAATCAATATATTAGACACATTGATAAAATAGTGTATAATTAAATTATTAAAATGATTTTAATAATAAAAGCAAAAATTTTTGTGAATTGAATAATGTGGAGGGGAAAAGAGATATGATATTTAACCCAGTAATTTTATCAGTTTTAGTAATGATTATTTTATGTTTATGCAAGTTAAATGTTATCTTTTCAATGCTGATAGCTGCAATTGTAGCTGGAGTTTCAGCAAATATGGGAGTTATTAATACAATGAAAATATTAATCTCTGGTATGGGCGGAAATGCTGAGACAGCTTTGAGTTATATTTTACTTGGAACTTTAGCAGTAGCAATCAATAGTACAGGAATCGCAAATATTATTTCTAAAAAAATTTCAAAAGTAGTAGGAAATAAAAAAGTATACTTATTATTATTAATCGCAGCATTAGCATGTTGTTCACAAAATTTAATACCGGTTCACATAGCATTTATTCCAATTTTAATTCCACCATTATTAAAATTGATGAATGCATTAAAGTTAGATAGACGTGCAATGGCTTGTTGCTTAACATTTGGATTAAAAACACCTTATGTAGTTTTACCAGTTGGATTTGGTTTGATATTTCATACAATAGTAAAAGATCAAATTTCAGCAAATGGTTATGTTATAGAATTAGGACATGTATGGAGATCTACATGGATATTAGGGGTAGCAATGGTAATAGGATTATTAACAGCTATTTTTATAACATATAGAAAAGACAGAATATACAAAGATTTACCATTAAAAGGGATAAAAGATGTAGAATGTGATAAGATGGAAAGAAAACATTGGATTACATTAGTTGCTGCACTAGTTGCTTTTAGTATCCAATTAATAACTGGATCATTACCATTAGGTGCTATAGCAGCACTAGCAGTATTAGTTATATTTAGAGTAGTAAAATGGAATGATCTAGATAAGATGTTAAATGATGGATTTTTAATAATGGGTGTTATAGCATTTATTATGCTAATAGCAGCTGGTTATGGTAGAGTAATAAGAGAAACAGGTGCTATAGAAACACTTGTTAATGGAGTTATGGAAATTAGCGGTGGAAGCAAAGTGATAACATCTCTAATTATGTTAGTAGTTGGATTATTTATAACAATTGGTATAGGAACATCATTTGGAACAGTTCCTATTCTTGCAACTATCTATGTACCACTTGCATTAAAAGTTGGGTATTCTGTTCCAGCTATGATTGTATTAATTACAGCAGCATCAATTATAGGAGATGCTGGATCACCAGCTTCAGATTCTACATTAGGACCTACATCAGGGCTAGCAGTAGACGGTCAACATGACCACATAAGAGATACGTGTATTGCGACATTTATACATTTCTGTATTCCATTATTTATAGCAGGATTTATTGGAAGTTTAATATTTTAAAATATAAAGGTAGAGAAGACAAGAAAATAAAATTTAGGAGGAATTAGAATGAAGAAACTAGTAATTGGCGTAGAAAAAATTAGATTGGAAGATTTAATCAATGTTACAAGAAATGGATACAAAGTAGAAATTTCACCAGAGGCATATAAAAAAGTAGATGAGGCAAGAGCCCTTGTAGATAGATATGTAAAAGAAAAAAGAGTATCTTATGGAATAACAACAGGATTTGGTAAATTTTCTGACACTGTTATTTCTGAAGAACAAACAGGAGAACTACAAAGAAACCTTATAATGAGTCACTCTTGTGGAGTTGGAAATCCAATAGCACTAGATGCAGCTAGAGGAATTATGTTACTTAGACTTATAAATATGACAAAAGGACATTCTGGAGTTAGAAGAATAGTTTTAGAAACATTAGTAGAGATGTTAAATAAAGGGGTTACACCATTTATTCCAGAAAAAGGATCTCTTGGAGCATCTGGAGATTTAGCACCACTTGCTCATATGGTTTTAGTAATGCTAGGAATGGGAAAAGCTTTCTATAATGGAGAATTATTAGATGGAAAAGTTGCTATGGAAAGAGCAGGAGTAAAAATATTAGATAGTTTATCTTCTAAAGAAGGACTTGCACTTATCAATGGAACACAAGTTATGACATCAATAGGAGCTCATGTGACTTACGATGCAATTAATTTAATGAAACATCTAGATATAGCTGGAGCATTAACACTTGAAACACAAAATGGTATAACTTGTGCCTTTGATCCAAAAGTTCATGAAGTAAGAGGACATAAAGGTCAAATAGATACAGCAGAAAACTTTAGAAAAATACTAGCAAATAGTAAAAATACAACAAAACAAGGAGTACTTCGTACACAAGATCCTTATACACTAAGATGTATACCTCAAATTCATGGAGCTAGTAAAGATGCATTAGCATATGTAAAACAAAAAGTAGAAATAGAAATGGAGGCAGTTACAGATAACCCAATTATTTTCTGTGACACTGATGAAGTAATTTCAGGAGGAAACTTCCATGGACAACCAATGGCATTACCATTTGACTTTTTAGGAATAGCAATCTCTGAAATGGCAAATGTATCAGAAAGAAGAATAGAAAGATTAGTAAATCCTGCATTAAACAATGGATTACCAGCATTTTTAGTAAAAAATGGTGGAGTAAACTCTGGATTTATGATTGTACAATATAGTGCAGCATCACTTGTTTCAGAAAATAAAGTATTAGCTCATCCAGCATCAGTTGACTCGATACCATCTTCAGCAAATCAAGAAGATCATGTATCTATGGGAACAATTGCTGCAAGAAAAGCAGGAGAAATATTAAAAAATGCAAGAAACGTTATAGCAATGGAATTATTATCAGCATGTCAAGGTGTTGATTTAAGAGAAAGTTCTGATAAATTAGGAGAAGGAACTAAAAAAGCTTATGAAGAAATAAGAAAAGTTGTTTCTTACTATGATAAAGATAGAGTTATGCACATAGATATTAATACAGTTGAAGATTTAATTAAGAGCAACAAAATAGTAGATGCAGTAGAAAAAGTTTTAGGGGACTTAAAATAAATTAAAACAAATTGGGAGGATTAATTATGAATAAAGATATTTATGAAGCTATGACAATTAAATTAACAAAAGATGATATACCACCAGTGATTCCTAAAATGGATCCAAAAATGAGAAGAGCTCCAAAAAGAGTTGTACATCTTGAAAAAGATGAAATAGAATTAGCATTGAAAAATGCATTGAGATATATTCCAAAAGAATTTCATGAACAATTAGCACCAGAATTTTTAGATGAACTTATGGAGCATGGAAGAATCTATGGTTATAGATTTAGACCTGAGGGAAGAATTTATGGAAAACCAATTGATGAATATAAAGGAAAATGTATAGAAGCTAAAGCTATGCAAGTAATGATAGATAATAACCTTGATTTTGACATTGCACTATATCCTTATGAACTTGTAACTTATGGGGAAACTGGACAAGTTTGTCAAAACTGGATGCAATATAGACTTATAAAAAAATATTTAGAAAATATGACACAAGATCAAACTTTAGTAGTAGCATCAGGACATCCAACAGGATTATTTAGATCAAAACCTGAAGCACCAAGAGCTATTATAACAAATGCTTTGATGGTTGGAGCTTTTGATGACTATGATAACTGGGCAAGAGCAGCTGCTTTAGGAGTAGCAAACTATGGACAAATGACTGCTGGTGGTTGGATGTATATAGGACCTCAAGGAATTGTACATGGAACATACTCAACAATATTAAATGCAGCAAGACTATTCTGTGGAGTTCCTAAAGATGGAGATTTAACAGGAAAATTATTTGTTACATCAGGACTTGGAGGAATGAGTGGAGCACAAGGAAAAGCAACTGTAATAGCTAATGGTGTAGGAATTATAGCTGAAGTAGATATTTCAAGAATACATACTAGGCTAGAACAAGGTTGGATAAATAAAATAGCAAAAACTCCAGAAGAAGCATTTAAGCTTGCAAAAGAAAAAATGGCAGCAAAAGTTCCATATGCAATAGCTTATCATGGAAATATAGTAGATTTACTAGAATATGCAGTAGAACACAATGAACATATAGATTTATTATCAGACCAAACTTCATGTCATGCTGTATATGATGGTGGATATTGTCCAGTTGGAATTTCATTTGAAGAAAGAACAAGACTTCTCGCAGAAGATAGAGAAAAATTCAATGAACTTGTTAATAAAACTTTAAGAAGACACTATGAAGTAATTAAAAAATTAACATCTAGAGGAGTTTACTTCTTTGACTATGGAAATAGTTTCTTAAAATCAATTTATGATATAGGAGTTAAGGAAATTTCTAAAAACGGAAGAGATGATAAAGGTGGATTTATATTCCCTTCTTATGTAGAAGATATATTAGGACCAGAATTATTTGATTATGGATATGGACCATTTAGATGGGTATGTCTATCAGGTAAAAAAGAAGATTTATTAAAAACTGATAAGGCTGCTTTAGAGCTTGTAGATCCAACAAGAAGATATCAAGATAGAGATAATTATATGTGGATTAAAGATGCAGATAAAAATGGACTTGTAGTTGGAACACAAGCAAGAATATTCTATCAAGATGCTATGAGTAGAACATATATTGCTTTAAAATTTAATGAAATGGTAAGAAATGGAGAAATAGGACCTGTAATGTTAGGAAGAGATCACCATGACGTATCTGGTACAGACTCACCATTTAGAGAAACTTCAAATATAAAAGATGGAAGTAGTATAATGGCAGATATGGCAACACAATGTTTTGCTGGAAATGCTGCAAGAGGAATGACTATGATAGCTCTTCATAATGGTGGAGGAGTTGGAATAGGAAAATCTATAAATGGTGGATTTGGAATGGTTTTAGATGGAAGTCATAGAGTAGATGAAATTTTAATGCAAGCTATGCCTTGGGACGTAATGGGTGGAGTTGCTAGAAGAGCTTGGGCTAGAAATCCTCATTCTATTGAAACAGTTATAGAATACAATAAAAATAATAGAGGAACAGATCATATTACATTACCATACATTGCAGATGATAAATTGATTAAGAAGGTTGTTGACGAAAAAATAAAATAGGTGATTTGATGAAAGCAGATTTAATTTTATATAATATTGGAAGTTTAGTTACATCAAGAGAAATAGAAAAAACTTCAGACATGACTAATATGGAAAATATAGAGATCATTGAGAATGCTTACTTAGCAGTTAAAGATGATAAAATTTTGCAAGTTGGTAAAGAACCAATTCCTAAAGACCTTGTTGACTCTAATACAGCTATGGTAGATGTACACAAAAAAGTAGTCACTCCAGGTATTGTAGATTCTCACACACATTTGGTGTTTTATGGATCTAGAGAAAATGAACTCCCTTTAAAAATAAAGGGGGTTCCATACTTGGAGATTTTAAGAAATGGTGGAGGAATATTAAGTACAGTTAGAGCTACAAGAAAAGCTACAAAAGATGAGCTTATAAAAAAAGCTATGGACACATTGGATAGAATGTTATGTTTTGGTGTTACTACAGTTGAGTCTAAAAGTGGGTATGGACTTAGCTTAGAACAAGAACTAAAGCAATTAGAAGTAAATAGTGAACTAAATAAAAAACATCCTATAGATATAGTGTCAACTTTTATGGGTGCACATGCGGTACCAGAAGAATATAGGGATAGACCACACGATTATATAGATGAAATTATTAAAATGTTACCAGAGATAAAAAAGAGAAATTTAGCAGAGTTTTGTGATATTTTCTGCGAAGATGAAGTATTTTCAGTAGATGAGAGCAGAAAAATATTAACAGAAGCAAAAAAAGAGGGGTATAAATTAAAAATACATGCAGATGAAATAGTATCGTTAGGTGGAGCAGAGTTAGCAGGAGAAGTTGGTGCTGTGTCAGCAGAACATTTGATGGCAGTAAGTGATGAAGGAATAAAATCTTTAAAAGAAAATAATGTCATTGCAAATATTTTGCCAGCAACTTCATTTAATTTAGGGAAAAATTATGCACCTGTTAGAAAGATGATAGATGAAGGGGTAAATGTAGCAATATCTAGTGATTACAATCCTGGGTCATGTCCAACAGAGAATATGCAGTTAGTTATGCAAATTTGTTCATCTCAATTAAAAATGACACCAGCGGAAATATTTAAAGGGGTTACACTAAATGGTGCTAGAGCACTTACTAGAGAAAATACAATAGGTAGCTTAGAAAAAGGGAAAAAAGCTGACTTTGTTGTATATGACACTGATAATCTTAACTATATTTTCTATAATTTTGGAATTAACCATGTAAAAGATGTATATAAAGACGGGAAAATAGTAGTTAAGAATAAAGAAAGAGTGTATTAGTTCTATTAGGGAAAGAATGATTACATATATGATTACCATTAAGTATGAGGAGAGTTTTCTCCTCATATTTTGTTGTATAAAAATGGCCGTTAGTAAATAACAGCCATTTAATCTATATTCTTTTTATTTTTTCAGTAAGATCAAATTTTATAAAAATAAGTGTAAATACAAGTAAAAGAATTTGATACCAAAGTAGAGGTATTAATGTCATAGGAGAAACTTTATCAGCAGCAAAATTTAAAAGTATAAGCATTTGTGCTCCGTATGGGATCATTCCTTGAAAAACACAAGAAAATATATCAAGTAGAGCTGCACTTTCTCTTGGATCAACATTGTATTTATGTGATATTTTTTTTGCTATAGATCCGTTTATAATAATAGCAACAGTGTTATTTGCAACTGCAATATCAGTTAGAGATACTAAAAGTCCAATACCTAATTTTGCTGTTTTCTTTCCTACGATAATTTTTTGAATCTTATTTATTATCCACTGTATTCCCCCAGCTTTTGCTGTCATTGTTCCTAAACCACCAGACAAAAGAGAAAGAAGAAAAATTTCGTTCATATTTTCAAATCCACTATTTACACCTTTAGCAAATGTTAAAAGAGTAAAATTTCCATAAGCTAAACCAATAATTCCAGCAATTAATATACCTAAAGTTAAAACCATAAATACATTCATTCCACTAATTGCCATTATTAAAACTGCTATATAAGGTATAACCTTGATAAAGCTAAATTCTAAACTGCCAAGATTTGTAATAGTTTCTGGAGCTCCAAAAATTAAAAGTAAAATAATAGTGATAACAGCAGCTGGAATAGCAATATATAGATTTACTTTAAATTTATCTCTCATATCTACACCTTGAGTTCTTGTTGCAGCAATAGTTGTATCTGAAATAACTGATAGATTATCTCCAAACATACTTCCACCCATAACAGCAGCAAGTATAAGAGGCAAAGATACTCCACTTTTATCAGCAAGTCCTACAGCAATTGGAGCAATAGAAACAATAGCACCGACAGAAGTTCCTGTTGCAGTAGAGATAAATCCAGCTACTATAAATAATCCAGGAGCTAGAAATTGAACAGGAATATAGTTTAAGGCTAAATTTACTGTAGAATCTACTCCACCCATGTTTTTAGCTGTACTTGCAAATGCTCCAGCAAGAAGATAGATAACACACATTGTAATGATATCTTGATGTCCACATCCTTCAAGAAATGTAGTACATTTTTCTTGAATAGTTCCTTTAAAAAGTATAAAAGCTGCAATTATACCTAAAGTTACAGCTACAGGAGATGGAAGTTGATAAAAAGCCATTGGAGTATTATTCATTTGAAGAAATATTCCTGTACCTAAGTAAAAAAGTATAAATATAAGCAGTGGAACAAGTCCTATAAAGCTGCTTTTTGTGTTTTCTTGCATAAAACCTCCGTAAATTTAAAAATTATTTATTTATAAAAAACTCCACACGAGAAGTAGAATTTTTATTGTAATTTATCTTAACAGTAAAATTTTTATCCTGAAGAGTAAGTGACTGTTTGTCTTTTAAAGAATAAAGTTTTACTGGAAACATGTAAGTAGAAATTTTTGCTAAATTATGTTTATGAATAAAAGATAATATTTCTGAATGAAGTTCAAAAAGATTTTTAAATTTTTTATTTATTACAAGATAAGGGGTTTTATTATCTGTTTCATCAAATGTTTCTTTAAGATGTTCTTCAATATTTGCTGAAAAGTTTTCAAGAACATAATCTATCTTATTTTTTACATACTCCTCTCCATGGGTAGCTAAATTTTTACTTAAAAGAGAATATATTTCTGAAAAATTAGTAATATGTTTTTTTAATTTTTCCATAAAGTTATCTAAAGGAATATAAGGATTTTGTTTTTCAACGTAATTATCAATACCTTCTTTATATATATTTATTCCTAATATCTTAGCCCCTTTATACTCTCCCTGTTTTACTTTTTCATAATGAAATTCTTCATCTGTATTTTTCTTAATATCTTCAAAAATTGGAGTTAAAAAGTTTTTTTCAAGATCGTAAAATCTTTTATAAGAATTACTTATCTCTAAAATATCTCTTAATTCATCAATGGTAATATAGATTTTTTTATCTTTATTACTACATATATATTGATAAAGTCTATAAGAAAACTTTTCCTCTAAATATAAAATTTTATTAAGTCCTAGATTTTCAAAGAAAGACCCTTTTTTAAAAGCACTTGATATTTCGTCTGAAAAAACTAGATATACAATATTATTATTGATGTAAAAAGATTGTATTATACTCAGATATATATAATAGTGTTTTTCGTCTGATGAAAATATTATAGATTTGCTTTTAAGGTTGTTTAAAAATTTTATAATTTCGTCTATATCAATAAAGCCAAAAATCTCAATGAATTTATCAATTGAGATGTGGTTATATTTTTGAATTTTTAGATAACGAAAAAGTTGCTTTTCTTTTTTCGTAAGATGCTTTGAAAAATCTATCTTTATATTTTTACCTGTCAATCTAAAATCAAGCATTGAATATTTATCGTTAGTTTCTACCATTTTATTCACCTTGCAAAATTTTTTTATTTTTTTTAATAATTTTTTGTTATTATAAAAACGAAAAAGTAGAATTTAAATTTCGTTATGATATAGAAGTGTACCATTTTTTACGAGAAAAATCAATAAAAAAGGGAAAAGTCACATTAGATACAACGAAAAACAAACAAAAAATGCCAGATTTGACATTAAAAACTTTGTAGGCTAATATAGGATTAAATAAAATGTGATAGAGGTGAATATAGTTATGAGTATTTCAATTGAAGAGATAGCAATGACAATAGTAGGAAATGCAGGAGAAGCAAGAAGCTTTGCATTTGAAGCATTAAGAGAAGCAAAAGAAGGAAATTATGAAAAAGCACAAGAGTATTTAGCACAATCTAAAGAAAGATCTCTTGCAGCACATGAATTACAAACAGAATTAATTTGTAACGAAGCTGATGGAAATGGAATTGAGATGAATCTTTTAATGGTACATGCACAAGATCATCTAATGACTTCTATATTAGCAAGAGAACTTATCACAGAAATGATAGAGCTTTATAAAAAAATTGATAAATAATATTGGTAGCAAGGAGGGTATAAAAATATGAAAAAGGAATGGAGTATGATAGCTACTTGGAGAATGGCAGGAGATGCTGTAAAGTTAGGTGGAGAAATCCTAGAAAATAATGGAAAATGCCAAGATGCAGTAGAAAAAGCTATTATGCAAGTTGAAGATTATCCTTTTTATAAATCAGTTGGATATGGTGGACTTCCAAATGAAGATTGCGAAGTAGAATTAGATGCAGCATTTATGGACGGAAAGACACTATCAATTGGAGCTATAGCAGGGATTAAGGATTTTAAAAACCCTGTATCAATAGCTAGAAAATTAAGTGAAGACAGGTTTAATATATTTTTAGTGGGAGCTGGGGCTGAAGCATATGCACATAAAAATGGGTTTGTGAGACAAAATATGCTTACAGAAAGAGCTAAAAAAACATGGGAAAAAAGGAAACAAGAAATATATGAAAAAAATCTTTCTCCATATGATGGACATGACACTGTATGTATGATTGCTAAAGATAAAGAAGGAGATATGGCAGTAGCAACATCTACAAGTGGACTATTTATGAAAAAAAGAGGAAGAGTTGGAGACTCACCAGTTTCAGGATCAGGATTTTATGTTGATAATGAAATAGGAGGAGCAGCAGCAACAGGACTTGGAGAAGACATCATGAAAGGTTGTCTTTCATATGAAGTTGTACAAAGAATGAAAAATGGGCAATCTCCAATGGAAGCAGCACAAGATGCTGTAACAGAGTTTTCTGAAAAGCTTAAAAAGTTGAGAGGGACAGCAGGAGCAATTTCAGTTATAGCTTTAAATAACACTGGAGAATGGGGAATAGGAACAAATGTAGAATTTACATTTGCAGCTGTTTCTTGTGATAAATATGCAGCTGTATATAGAGCAATACCAGATGAAAATAATGTAGTTACTATAGAAGAACTTTCACAAGAAGCTATGGAAGAATACAAAAGAAGTATTCAAGAACCTTTAAAATAAGCATATAAAATATTACCTATAGGAGGAGAGAATGAGTAAGGTTATTGGTTTTTTAGAGGAAAAGTTAGTGCCTGTTGCAGTATGGATAGAAAAAAATAAATATATCAACGGGATTAGAAGAGCATTTATAATGTTGATGCCATTATTAATGATAGGGTCTATATTTTTAATGATACAAGCATTTCCATTGCCTGCATATCAAAATGCAATGGGAAGATTATTAGGAGAAAACTGGAAAACAATATTTGATATTCCAGTTACAGCAACATTCTCAATGATAGCGGTTTATGTATCATTTCTTGTTGCACAACAACTTGCAAAACAATTTGAATTAGATAGTATAGCAGTTGGATTATTATCATTAGCATCATTTTTAATATTAACACCACTTGAAAAAACTACAGATTTTGGAGAAGTTTTAACATTCCAATGGTTAGGAAGTAAAGGAATGTTTATAGCTATGTTAATAGGACTTGGAACAGTTATAATCTTTAGATTTTTCGTTACAAGAAATATAGTAGTAAAAATGCCAGAAGGGGTCCCACCTGAAGTAATAAGATCATTTGAAGCATTAATTCCAGGAGCTGTAATTTTAACAGTAGCATTACTATTAAGAATATTTATGGGACAAACTGCATATGGAACAATTCATGATTTTATCTATACAGTATTAGCTGTACCGTTAAAAGCATTAGGAACTTCATACATTGGATCACTATTAACAGTATTTGCTATTTCTATATTATGGTCTGTTGGAATAAATAGTGGATCTATGGTAAATGGAATAATAAGACCATTTTGGCTTGAAAACCAAGTAGAAAATATAGCTGCAGTTCAAGCAGGACAACCATTACCACATGTTATAACAGAGCAATTCTTTGATATGATATGGATGGGTGGAGTTGGAGCAACTTTATCTCTATTAATAGCTATGTTAATATTTGCTAGAAGTAAACAAATAAGGGCAGTTGCAAAAATAGGAACTGTTCCTGGAATATTTAATATAAATGAACCAGTATTATTTGGAATTCCTATCATATTAAATCCAATTATGTTAATTCCATTTAATATAATACCACTTGTATTTGTAACGACTCAATATATTGCTATGACTATAGGATTAGTATCAAGACCTTTAGGAGTTGCATTTCCTTGGCCAACACCAGCTATTATAAGTGGATTTTTAACAGTTGGAGATATATCAGGTGCAATTATGCAAATAGTAAATCTAATCATAGGAGCATTAATATATCTACCATTCTTAAAGATAATTGATAAAGCGGCAAAACAAGAAGAAGATAACGAAATGACAGAGGAAGCATAGTAGTTTCCTAAAAAAGGAGTGATATAATGAAGAAAATATTGTTACTTTGTCAGGCTGGAATGTCAACAAGCCTGCTTGTAAAGAAAATGACAGAAGCAGCACAAAAAAAAGGAATCGAAGCAGAAATTAAAGCTGTAGGACTTGAAAAGTTCCAAGAAAATATGGATCAATATGATGTATTCTTACTTGGACCACAAGTAAAATACAAAAAAGCTGAATTAGAAAAAATAGCTGCAGAAGTAGGAAAGAAAGTTGAAGTTATAAATACTGTTGATTACGGTATGATGAGAGGAGACAAAGTTTTAGACTTTGCACTTGGATTAATTAAATAATAATATCTAAGGAAGGGGAACAGCTTTTGTTCCCTTTTTTTATAAGAGGTGAGAATATGGAAATAAGAGAATATATAGATAATAATTTTCAAGAGACATTAGAGAGCATAAAAAAGATTATAAGGATAAAAACTATAAAGGGAGAAAGGACAAAAGATGCTCCATTTGGAGAAAATCTTAAGTATGCCTTAGAAGAGGTGTTGTCAATAGCAGCGTCACTAGGCTTTAAAACAGTAAATTTAGACAATTATATCGGGTATGCTGAAGTAGGATCAGGAGAAGATTACATAGCTATTTTAGGGCATATAGACGTCGTGCCAGAAGGAGATGTCTCTAAGTGGACTGTAGATCCATATAGTGCTACTATAAAAGAAAATATGCTTATTTCAAGAGGTGCAATAGATAATAAAGCTCCTATTATTTCAGCTTTATTTGCAATAAAAGCGTTAGTAGAAACAAATCCAAATTTTAACAAAAAAGTGAGAATAATTTTTGGAACAAATGAAGAAAGTGGAGATGAGGATATAAAATATTATTTACAAAGAGAGAATCCACCTAAGTATGCTTTTACTCCAGATGCAAAATTTCCTGTGATATTTTCAGAAAAAGGAATATATACTTTTTCTCTAAAAGACAAATTTACAGGTAAAAATACTGCAATAGAGTGTTTAGAAGCTGGAACAAGATCAAATGTTATTCCAGAAAAAGCAGTAGTAATATTAAAAGATAAATCAGAAACAGAAATTGAGGAAGCAGTAAAAAAAGCTAGCCAAAAAACAAAGTGTACATATGAAGTGATAGAAAATAAAGTAGAGGTAAAAGGAAAATCAGGACACGCAAGTTCTCCACAAAAAGGAATTAATGCAATAGCAGGATTATATATATTTTTAGACCAATTATTAGACGAAAAAGATAGTATGAAAAATTTCGTTCATTTTATAGCAACTAATGTAGGGCATGAAACAGATGGAAAAGGATTAGGAATAGATAATAAAAATGAAGAAACAGGTGACCTAACAATTAGTGCTGGAATTACAGGAATAAAAAATGGAGAGATATTTGTAAAATTTAATGTGAGATATCCAGCTAGTATAACTAAAGAGGAACTAGATAATATTTTAGAGAAAAAATCTCATGAAAGTGGTATAATTTTTATGCAGGAAAATCATAACCCACCACTATATTTTTCTAAAGATAGTATCTTAGTAAAAACATTGCAACAAGTCTATAAAGAAGTAACAGGAAGAGAGGAAGAGCCAGCATCTTCAGGGGGAGGTACTTATGCCAAACTTATGCCAAATACAGTAGCTTTTGGCCCAAATTATAGTGGATTTAAAGGAAATGCACATAGTTTTGATGAATGTATGGATTTAGATATGTTAAAAGATGGAATGGAAATATATGCAAAGGCTATTTTAGAATTAGGTAAATATCTATAGGAGGAAAGTTATGTTAAAAGAAAAGTGTGTAGGAAGTTATAAAGAGGCAGTAGAAGCTCAAAAATTAGGAGCTCATAGAATAGAATTATGTGATAATTTAGAAGAGGGTGGAACTACTCCTTCTTATGGAACTATAAAAACTACAGTAAGAGACTTAAATATTCCTGTATTTGTTATAATAAGACCTAGAGGTGGAGATTTTTTCTATTCACCAGAAGAGATTGAAATTATGAAACAGGATATAGAAATTTGTAAGGAGTTAAATGTTAAAGGAGTTGTTTTAGGTGTTTTAAAACATGATAAAACTATTGATTATGAAGTTACAAAAAAGTTAGTTAAAATTGCAAAACCAATGGAAGTGACTTTTCATAAAGCTATAGATGAAGTTGATAATCCAGTAGATGAAGTTGAAAAGTTAGCTGAGATAGGTGTAGATAGAATTTTAAGTTCTGGAACTAAAGAAACAGCTTTAGAGGGACAAAATATATTAAATGAAATGATAAAAAAAGCTGCACATAAGATAAAAATAGTAGTTGCAGGAAAAGTAACAAAAGAAAATCTTCAAGAGATAAGTACGAAAATACCTTCTCAGGAGTATCATGGTAAAAAAATAGTATAACGGAGAAAATAATGAAAAATTTGGTAGATTTAGTTTGGAATGAAAAAAGTTATCTAGAATTTATAAAATATTTAAAGGATAATGCAGATGAAAAATATAGAAAATTTCAGCTTGGCATATTAGGTGTTCATAAAGAGATTATCGGAATAAAAACACCTATTTTAAGAAATCTTGCACAAGAAATAACAAAGGGTAATTGGAATAATTTTATTTGTTACACACAAAAATATTATTACGAAGAAAGTGTTTTAAAAGGACTTGTAATAGGGTATGCAAATATATCTTTAGATAAGAGGATAGAATATATAGAAGAGTTTATTAAAGATATTGATAACTGGGCTGTTTGTGATATCTGTGTAGGAAATTTTAAATTTATAAAAGAAAATAAGGAGTATTTTTATCCATATATAAAAGAGTGCATAAAATCAATAAATCCTTGGAAAATTAGAGTAGGACTAGTAGCTATTTTAAATTTTTATATGGATACTAATTATTTAAAAGAGATTTTTTATATATGTGAAAATATAATAAGTGATGACTACTATGTAAAAATGGCTCAGGCATGGCTAATTTCTATATTATTTATAAATTTTAGAGATGAAACTTTGATTTATTTACAAGAAAATAATTTAGATAGTTGGGTACAAAATAAAGGTATACAAAAGATTAGAGAATCTACCAGAGTTTCAGTAGAAGATAAAAGAATGATATTAAATTACAAAAAATAAAAAGTTGCACTTAGCATGTAGAATTTTCTACAGCTTTGTGCATTTTTTATTTTATAGTTAAGAGTTCTTTAAATTCTCTTACATTTGTTCTACTTACAGGAACTTTAAATTTTAGATCTTTTATTTTTAAAATATATGTTCCATTAAACCACGGTTCAACTTCTGTTATTTTATCTAAATTTACAATATAAGAACGGTGAGTTCTATAGAATTCAGGTTTAGGTAAAATTTCTTCCCATTTAGATATTTTAAGTTTTGAAGAATATACTTGATTTTTTGTATAGACCATACTTTCTTTTTCAATTACCTCTATATAATATATTTCATCAAGGGAAATAACTACCATTTTCTCCCCTAAAAAGACAGTAACTTTATTGATTCTAGCAATTTCTTTAGGGCTATCATTTTCATTTTCACTAGATTTAATGAGGCTTTCTAAAACTTCGTTAATCCTTTTTTCTGAATATGGCTTTAAAAGATAGTCAAAGGCACGAATTTCAAATGCATCAGCTGCATAGTCACGATAAGCAGTAATAAAAACAATTTTCATATCAGGATTTAATTTTCTAAGAATTTTTCCAAGACTCATTCCATCTAATTCAGGCATATTGATGTCTAAAAATATTCCATCTACTTTATTGCACTGTAAATATTTGAGTGCATCAATAGGATTATCAAATTCTTTTTCTAAATTTATATGCTCATGATTTGAGATGAAATATTTTAGTTCTTCTCTAGCAGGATACTCATCTTCAACAATAACGCAGTTAAACATTATCTGTCCTCCTTTTATTCTATGTAAAATGATATTCTTGTTCCATTTGTTAATTTCTCAATAGATAGTCCATTTCCAAATAGAAGCTTTAATCTATTGTGGACATTTTTAAGTCCAATATTTTTGCTTATTTTATTGTTTATATTATCAATTATGCTTTGTTCGATACCTACACCGTTATCTTCTATTATAATGACACAACCTTTATTTTCTTGTTTAGCTAAAATTTGTACTAATCCACCTTCTCTTCTTTTTAAAATACCATGCTTTATGCTATTTTCAACAAGTGGTTGAATAATAAGAGGCGGAACTTTTATATCTAAAAATTCTTGAGGAACATCACATATTACTGAAATTTTATCTCCAAATCTAGCTTTTTCAATATTTATATAGGCACTTACTTGACTTAGTTCTTTGTGAAGTGGAACTAAGTTTGATGTATTTTCAAGGTTATATCTTAAATAAGTAGATAAATCCATAATTATCTCTCTTGCTTTATCTGGATTTATTCTTACAAAAGATGAAATTGTATGCAGGGCATTAAAAAGAAAATGTGGATTTATTTGTGTTTGCAGTGCTTTTAATTCAGCTTCTTTAGCCATAGCTTTAAAATCTTCCATTCTACTTATTTCAATTAATGTAGAAATAAGCATAGATAGTCCTTCAGCAAGATATTTTTTTCTAGCTGTCACTGTCTTAGAAGTATCAAAATATAATTTTAAAGTTCCAAATATCTTTTTTTCACCTACAAATAAAGGTAAAATAATACAAGATTTAATATCTCCATCAATACATTGGAAATCAATAATATCACTATCTTCTTTTCCTAAAACTAAAAAATTTCCAGTTTTTAAAACCTCTTTAGTAGCATCACTTTTTATTTCAGTATGATTTAGTATATATTTTTCAGATGCTAAATGGCTAGCAATAATATCTTTATCATTTGTGATTACTACAACTTGAGCTTCTATGGAATTTAGGATAATTTTACAAACTTCATTTAGAGACTGTCCACGTCTAAAATAAGGAAGTGATTTATTTGCAATTTCAAGAGCTAATTTTGCTTGTTTTCCTGCCATAATTTCTTGTTCAGATATAATATCCCTTATGATTAAAATAACAATAGATACACCTAAAGCATTAGCAAGAATCATAGGTACATAGATATTTTCTACTATGTCTAGTGCAACTCTAAAATTATATATAAAATATCCTGCAACTAATATTAAAAACATACTTAAATTTTCTATTAAAAAACCAGTTATAAATCCATAGATATAAGCATTTTTTTCATTTGTTTTTCGATAGAAGTATGCACCAATGAATCCACCTACCATAGTAGCAATACCACATGCAAGGGTAGTAGGACTTCCAGGCTCTACAAAAAGTCTGTGAAAACCTGCAGCTAAACCAGTAATAATACCAACTTGTGGTCCGCCAATAATTCCAGCAACAGCAACACCAATATTTCTAGTATTAACAATAGCACCTCTATAATTAATTCCAGTATATGTTCCTATTATGGATAAAAAAGAGAAGAATATTGAAAGTAATATGATATCTTGTTTTGTATATTCTTTTCTTGTAAATATATTTCTTGAACGCTTAAATTTAGTAAAGAAAAAAGCAAGTGCAATTATGTATCCTAAATTATTTAAAATTCTACTGGTTAGCTCAAACATATTTTTGATCACCTATTTATTTAGATTAAATTTTTTCTTTTAATAATATCATATTTGTTTGGTATTGTAAATTGAACATATTTAATATTAGAAAATAAAATACCCTGTACAAACGATATGTTCAGGGTATTTATAACTATCTTTCTATTCCATCTCTAGCAAGTAGTCCTTTTGTATTGTAATAATGTTTTATCTCTTTCATCTCTGTTACTAAGTCTGCATAATCTAGAAGAGTCGCTGGAGCATATCTTCCAGTTAAAACAAGTTCAGTTTCTGCTGGTTTTAATCTTATTAAATCAATAATTTGATCTTCAGTTAGTAGATTAAAAAATGGACAAATACAAATTTCGTCTAAGATAACTAAATCATATTCTCCACTTTTGAGAATTTCTTTTGCTCTTTCATAACCAGCTTTCGCTTTATCAATATCTATTTGTTCTACATGATCAGGTGATATGATGCAATTATTTGTTCCAAATCTTTCAACTACAACTCCCAATTTTTCAAAAGTTTTTAGTTCACCATAGACTTGTCCTTTCATAAATTGTCCAATATAGACTTTAAAGTTATGTCCTAAAGCACGAACTGCAAGTCCAAGGCTAGCTGTTGTTTTTCCTTTTCCATTTCCTGTGTAAATATGTACCATTCCCTCTTTTTTCAAAAGACCACCTCTTTCTTTATATAATGAAATATATTGATACAGTAATTTCTATTCTATCATATTCTACCATTGTTAGATAGGTAATTGCAAAATAAATATCATATTAATGCAAATTAAAGTATGATTTTGGCATTTTAGGAACAGAAAACGACCTTTGAAGACGAAAAATACAAAAAATATTTTTAAAATAGTAGAATATATTCAAAGGAAAGAATAAGATCAGAATTAACTTTAAGGAGGATATTTATTATGATCAGTTTTATAGTATCAATTATCGTTTTGGTAGTCGGATATATGGTTTATGGAAAAGTAATAGAAAAGATTTTTGGACCTGATGAAGGGGCAGTTACTCCAGCAAAAAGATTGAGTGACGGTGTTGACTACATAGAAATGGACTGGAAAAAAACATTTTTAATTCAATTTTTAAATATAGCAGGAACAGGACCAATATTTGGAGCTGTTGCTGGTGCAATGTGGGGACCTGCAGCGTTTATATGGATCGTATTTGGTTGTATATTTGCAGGGGCAGTGCATGATTACCTAATCGGTATGATGTCACTTAGAAAAGACGGTGCAAGTGTTGCAGAACTTGTAGGTGAAAACCTTGGAAATGGAGCAAAACAATTAATGAGAGTATTCTCAGTAGTATTATTAATACTTGTAGGAGTTGTATTTGTAACAAGTCCAGCAGCAATTTTACACAATCTAATAGGATCTGTACCAACATTAGCTTTCGTAGGTTTAATAATAGTTTACTATATTATAGCAACAGTTTTACCTATAGATAAAGTTATTGGAAAAATTTATCCATTATTTGGAATTTGTCTTTTAGTAATGGCAGTAGGAATTGGAGTAGGAATAGTAGTTCAAGGGTATGATATACCAGAAATAGCTTTCCACAATTTCCATCCACAAGGAACTTCAATTTTCCCATATCTTTGTATATCAATAGCTTGTGGGGCAATAAGTGGATTCCATGCAACTCAATCTCCAATGATGGCAAGATGTATTGCAAATGAAAAAGAAGGAAGAAAAGTATTTTACGGAGCAATGATATCAGAAGGAATAGTAGCATTAATTTGGGCTGCTGCAGCAATGTCATTCTTTGGTGGAACAGATGGTTTAGGTGTAGCATTATCAAATGGTGGAGCTGCTGTAGTTGTTAATAAAATATCTAGTACAGTATTAGGAAAAGTTGGAGGAATTCTTGCAATATTAGGAGTTGTTGCTTGTCCAATAACATCTGGAGATACAGCATTTAGAAGTGCAAGACTTACAATAGCTGATGCTATAGGATACAAACAAGGACCTATTTTAAATAGATTTGTTGTAGCTATCCCATTATTTATAATCGGAATTGCTTTATGCTTTATAGATTTCAACGTATTATGGAGATATTTTAGCTGGTCAAACCAAACTCTTGCAACAATAGCTCTATGGGCAGCAAGTAAATATCTAGCAAATAAAGGTAAAAATTATAAAGTGGCTATGATACCAGCAATGTTTATGACAGTTGTTGTAACATCATATATAATCATAGCTCCAGAAGGATTTGTAAGATTCTTTGAAGGAACACCGACAGCAACTATAGAAACTATTGGTAATGTAGTAGGAATAATTGTTTCTGCAATATGTACTTTAGCTTTCTTAAGAAGTGTAAATAAGAAAAATGCTTTAGATCCTGAACTTTCAGTAGAAGTAGAATAATTAATATAAAAGAAAAAATGGCAATCATGATGGTTGCCATTTTTTTATAAGAAAACTTAGATTACATATATTTTAATGATACGACTATTTTATGACAATTTTATAGATGTTCAACTTTTGCGTCTTTAGCTTCGTTTTTTATAACTTCTATTGTCTTTTCAGCATTTTGTTTAGTTGTGTATCCTTGAGATTGGAAAATAATTTCTCCATTTTTTCCTTTTCCTCTGAAGTAAAATTTATTATTCTCTTGACTTTTAAAAATTTCAAATTTCATATTAAATTTCCCTCCCTTGTTAACCTAAGTTTTCTTTTTAATATAATTAAAGATTTTTTTATTTTAAAATTTTATTACTAAGTTGTCAATCTAAATTTAATAGTATTGAAAAATTAAATAATAGTAAAAAAGGTTCTAACTATATAGTTAGAACCCTATTTGTAAAATTAAACCGAAATATCTCTAGCTCCATTTTCAATTTCTTTTAAATATCCCATTATTTGCTTTTTAAATTCTTCATTTCCCATTTTATCTAATGCTTTTAAAATAGCTTCATTACCAACTTCTCTTAAATGATCATCAGCATAATCAAGTAAAAATTCTTTAAGTGTCATAAGGGCATTAGCCTCACACATAACATTTATTTTTCCACTCTTAGCTATTTCCATAAATCTATCTCCAGTACGTCCTGATCTATAGCATGCAGTACAATAACTTGGGATATATCCGCTTTTGATAAGGCTTTCAAGCATTTCCATTGGTGAACGATGATCTCCTACTTCAAATTGAGCAGTATTTTGATTTTCTTCTGAATATCCACCTACACCAGTACATGAGCCTGTACTTACTTGAGAAATTCCAAGTTCTATTACTTTATCTCTAAACTCAGCTTCTTCTCTTGTAGAAAGAATCATTCCAGTATATGGAACAGCTAATCTTAGAACAGCTACAATTTTTTTGAATTTTTCATCATCTACAAGGTGAGGATATTCTTGTAATGTTACATTACTTGCAGCTCTTAGTCTAGGAACAGAAATAGTATGAGGTCCAACACCAGTAACTTTTTCTAATTCGTTTGCATACATAATCATAGCAATAGTTTCATAAGAAGAATCGTAAAGTCCATATAAGACTCCAATTCCAACATCATCTATTCCAGCTTCTCTAGCTCTAAACATAGCTGTAGTATGATAATAATAATCTTTTTTAGGTCCACCTAGATGTACACTTTCATATGTAGGTCTGTGGAAAGTTTCTTGGAAAAGAGTATATGTACCAATTTCAGCAGCTTTTAACTTTTGATAATTTTCAACAGTTGTAGCAGCAATATTGATATTAATTCTTCTGATATTTCCATTTTCAAATTTAATTGAATATATATCTTTTATACAATCAAGTATGTAGTCAAGTGAACAGTTTATAGGATCCTCTCCAGCTTCTAAAACTATTCTTTTATGTCCTAGTTTTTCAAGAGCTTTTACCTCTTCTACAAGTTCTTCTCTTGTAAGTTTTTTTCTATTTAGTTTGTCATTACAATGTTGATAACCACAGTATTTACAATTATTTACACAGTAGTTGCTCACATATAATGGTGCAAACATAACAATTCTTTTTCCATAAATTTTTTCTTTTATGGCTTTTGCAGTTTTAAACATCTCATCAAGAAGTTCGTCATCAGTAATATTTAAAAGTATAGCAGCTTCTTCTGGTGTTATACCAAGAGCTAACTTTGCTTTTTCAAGTATTGCTTTAACAGCTTCTTTATCTTGAGATTTTTCTTTGGCAGATTCAAGTATATTATTAATTCTGTCTTCATTTAAAAATTCAATACTATATTTTTCTTCTCTCATGGTGTTCCTCCATTAATAAAAATTCCAAGTTCATTATAGCATATTTATGACTTTTTCACTACACATATACAGTTAAAATATTGGAAATATACTATTTATAGAATATTTAAGTTCAGTATACATACAGAAATAATAATTGTACTAAAGTCGAAGGACAGAAATATAGAGAATATAAAAAATGTTGATAGCTTATTAGCAACCAACATTTTTTTATTTAAAAATTAAATTTAAAAATTCTTCTAGGACGTCCAGCTCCAATTTTTGAAGTATCTTTTTTTTCTTCAACATAGTTATTTTCAATAAGTATTTTTAAAATTCGATTGATACTTCGTTCTGTAATATTTAAATATTTTGCCAGTTCATAACTTGTAAAAAAATAGTCCATTTCTTTTTCCTGTAAGGCATTTAACGTTTGGATAATGCTCAAGTTTAATTTGCAATTTTCAGATATTTGTTTAAGGTTATTATCTATTTTTAAAGAAAGTTCTTTTTTCTTAAATAGAGGTCCTTTAATTTCATTATCAGAAGATATAAAAATACTATTTTCCATCTCTTTTTTACAAAAACTTAAAGATTTTCTAGCATTTTTTTCAGCATTAAATACAGTACTACCTTCCCCAATACCTATATCAACAAGAATATGTTTTTTAGCACATAGATCTATAATATCAAATAAAGACTGTAAACTTTCGTCATTTTTTATAAGTTCAGTATTTGAGATAAGCAAATATTCATCTGCACTTATAGATTGAACACTTCCCTTAATATCTTTTGAATATTGTATAAGCATTTTTTCTATAAATATTCTTTCTTCTAAAATATTTGTAGTCATATAATTTTTATTAATTTTTAATATAACTACACCTATTTTATTTTTTTCAGCTCTTTTTAATTTTATTCGATATATAAGATCTTTAAATTCTTCTTCTATTTCAATATTTGTAGCTTGAATTCTAAAAACAGGAATATTTAATTTTTTTAACTCTTTATATATATATCCAAAAGAAGTTAAAACACAATTGATCTTTTTATTTTTATACATATCAACATAATTTTTTAAATAGGCATTTTCTGTTTTGCAAAATATATATTCTTGATGGTAGTAATTTTCTAATTTAATTGAAAATTCATTACAAATATTAATAAATGTTTGCTCTTCAACAATATCAAATCCTATTTTTAGATTTTTTAAAGACATTGTTTTTTTTAGTTCCCAAAATGTTTTAATCAGGCTCATAGCTCCACGTTTTAAAAAAGCAATAGGCTTATTGAATGAAGCTTGTTCACATTTTAACAAACTATGATATATTCCAATTCCAGTTAGAAAAAAACCATCAAAATTTTCTTCTTCTTGCATAATCCATTTTGTAGTATTTTTTATCTGATCTTCTTTTTTTAAAAAGAAAGTTACATTGTAATTGGTATTTTTTAAAATATTGTAAGTTTTATTAACAGAATCCTCTGCTCCTACAATTGCAATTTTCATCATTGAAAGAACTCCTTTATAAAAATTGATTTAATATAATTATACTATTTATTTTTTTAAATTGTAAATATAAAAAAACTATATTAAAAATATTGACTTTTTTATAAAAATATTTATAATATATCTTAAATAATTAAGGACATATTTAGGACTTAACTCAAATTTAAAACTGGAGGTATTTCATGGAAAATTTAAATCAGTGGTTTTATGCGAAACACCCGTTAATGTGGCTTATTGCTATTTTTGGTGTGCTTCTTACTTTAGTTCAATCGACATTAATAATGAGGAAAGCAATAAAAGCGGGTTATGAATTGGGGATTACAAAAGAAGAGATGCATAAAGGGATTAGAACAAGTGCAATTGCTAGTATTGGTCCGTCATTAGGTGTTGTAGGAAGTTTGTTAGCTCTACTAGTAACTATGGGATCTGCAATTTCATATGTTAGATTAAGCTTAATTGGTGGAGCAAACTATGAAGCTATGGCAGCTAATTTTGGAGCAAAGGTTTTAAATTCTGAGTTATCACCAAATATGATACCAGTTGTTTTTACTAATGCACTTTGGACAATGGGACTAGGGCTTATTGGAGTATTGGTATTTGTATTTTTATTTGCTCATAAGATGGATAAAGTTAATAGTCTATTAACAAATGGAAGAAAAGCTCTTCTTCCGGCTGTAAGTTTAGGGGCTATGCTAGGATCTTTTGCTTTTTTTAATATAGACAATGTATTGAAGTATAAAACAAATCCAAGTGTAACTTTTTCAACAATATTTGGTGGAATAGTAATGTTTGTTTGTATGAAATTAGCAGATAAATTTACAGGATTAAGATGGTTAAGAGATTGGTCTTTGACATTATCAATGTTTTTAGGAGCTATTTTTTCAACATTACTTAGTGATAAAATTTAATTTTTGGAGGTATCATGAGCGAAAATACAATTTATAATAATTATATAGATAATATTACAAAAATTGGAAGAACAACAATTTTTGTTGGAATAATAGCAACATTGGCTCCAGCTCTATTAATGACTGTATATTTTGGAGTAAATCCAGGAGTATCAGCAATAATAGCAGGAGCAGTATGTCAAATATCAGTATCTGGAGCATTTTGGGTAAGTGAACCAATTAGTTATTATCCAATTGTTGGTAGAGCGGGACTATATATGGGATTTTTATCAGGAAATTTAGTAAACTTAAGAATACCAGCAGCAATTTCAGCTCAAGAAGCGTCAGGGCATCTATCTGGAACAAATAAAGGTTCTATTATGGGAACAATTGGAATAGGAGTATCTATTTGGGTTGCAACATTCTTTTTAACACTATCAATAATAGCAGGTGAAGCGATTTTATCATCATTACCTCCAAGCTTTATGAGTGTATTAAATCTAATTATACCAGCTCTATTTGGTGGAATCTTTATTCAATTTGCTTTAAAATCTATAAAGACAGCATGTTTTTCAATTGTTGTTTGTGCAATTATGATGAAAGTAGTAAAATTATTCCCAGGAAATTTATCATTTTTAATCACTTTAGTAACAGTGTTTGCAACTATATATTTTGCAAAAAAAGTTATGGAAAAAGAAGCAAAAGTAGGAAGTGAATCTAATGATTAATAAAAAAAGATTAGTAGATACATTTGTTGAAATGGTAAAAATATATTCGCCATCAAAAAAAGAAAAAGAAATTGCAAATTATCTTATTGAAAGGCTAGAAAAATTAGGAGCAGATGAAATACATTTAGATGAAAACTATGATATTTATGGTGGAAATGCTCCAGTAATATTTGCAAAGTTCAAAGGTCAGTTACGTGGAGATGGAGTTACTTTATGTGCTCATATGGACGTAATAGAGCCGTGTAGTAATATAAATGTAATATGTGAGGAAGATATAATAAAAACTGATGGTAAGACAACTTTAGGTGGCGATGATAAGGGAGGAATAGCTGCCATTTTAGAAGTCTTAGAAACAATAAAAGAAAAGAATTTACAACATAGAGATATCTGTGTTGTATTTACTCCTTGTGAAGAAGCTGGATTAGCGGGAGCTAAAAGTATAAAGTGGAATAATATTCCAGAGAAAGTTTTTCCAGCAAAAAATATGATAGTTGTAGATAACGCAGGAAAAAGTGGAATAATAGCTCATACAGCTCCTAGTAAATATGACTTTAGATTTGAAATTTATGGGAAAAAAGCTCATGCAGGAATAGAACCTGAAAAGGGAATAAACTCAATAGTAGTAGCATCAGAGATTATAAGTAAATTTACGACAGGTAGAATAGATACCACAACTACTTCAAATATAAGTAAGATAGAGTCAAATTTTGCAACAAATGTTGTCCCAGATTTTTGTAGTTTTGAAGGAGAAATAAGAGGGCATTCTGAAGAAAAAATAATAGAAATATTATCTCAATATGAATCTATATGTAATGAAGTATGTAATAGATATGGGGCACAATTTAAATTTGAGAAAAAATGTGATTTTCCAATATTAAAACCTAAAGACGATTTAAAATTTGCTAAAGCATTTGAAAAAGTTTACTTAGATATGGGTATAGATACAGCACTAGTTGTTATTGGTGGTGGTTCAGATAGTAATATTTTTGCAAAACAAGGATTTAATTCAATAATAATAGGAATAGGTATGTATAAGGTGCACACCACAGAGGAATATCTTGAGTTAGCTGATCTATATAATACTACTGAAGCAATTTTAAGATATGTAACAATCTAATCGAAGGAGGATTACTATTTTAGTAATTTACAGATATGAATATAGATGAATTAAAAAAGAAAATAATAGAAACAATTGATAAGAATAAAGATATTTTATTTAAAGTAGGTAGAGAAATATATAAAAATCCAGAGTTTGGATATAAAGAGTTTAACACAACAAAAATTGTAAGAGACTTTTTTAAGGATAATCTTCAAATAGAAACAGAAGATAAAATTGCATATACAGGGTGTAGAGCTAGAGTAAATGAAAATAAAAATGGACCTAAAATTGCAATTTTAGGAGAATTAGATGGGATTTGTTGTAGTGAGCATAAAGATGCAAACTCTATAGGTGCAACTCATACTTGCGGACATAATGCTCAAATTACAGGAATGTTAGGAGCTGCTATAGGTCTTATAAAATCTAATGCTTTGGAATTTTTAGATGGAAAAATAGATTTTATTGCAACTCCAGCAGAAGAATTTATAGAATTAGAGTATCGTAGCAGTTTAAAAGAACAGGGAGAAATAAAATATTTTGGTGGTAAACAAGAGCTAATATCTCGTGGAGCATTTGATGATGTAGATATGGCTGCCATGTTTCATCTTTTAAATTTAGAAGATGGTAAAAGAGTATTAACAGGACCTGTAAGTAATGGATTTATAGGAAAAGAAGTACAATTTATAGGAAAAGAAGCTCATGCAGGATCAGCTCCATATGAAGGAATAAATGCACTAACAGCAGCTATGTTAGCTATAAATAATGTAAATGCATTAAGAGAAACATTTAGAGAACAAGATAAAGTAAGATTTCATCCGATTATTACTAAGGGTGGAGATATTGTAAATGTAGTTCCAGCACATGTAAAAATGGAATCTTATGTGAGAGCAAGAACTATAGAGGCTATGATAAGTGCTAATAAAAAAATAAACACTGCATTAATAGCAGGAGCACATGCTATTGGTGGAAATATAGAGATAAAAGAAATACCAGGATATCTTCCTATACAAAGACATGATAGTTTTGAAGATGTATTACATAAAAATTTAAATTTTTTAGGTATTAAAGATGAAGAAATTATAAAAGGTGGAGATTTTACTGGATCATTTGATTTTGGCGATCTATCACAAATAATGCCAACAATTCACCCTATGTTTGGTGGAATAACAGGAGCACTTCACTCAAGAAATTATCATATAGAAAGTGAAGAAGATGTATATTTATTACCAGCTAAAGCATTAGCTTTAACTATTGTTGATTTATTGATAGATAATGCTAAAAAAGCAAATGAAATTTTAGCTAAGTTTAAACCAGGTCTAAGTAAAGAAGAATATTTGGAATTTTTAAATTCAAATGATAGAGTTATTAAAGGTTAAGAAGAGGGATATGTTCCTTCTTCTTTTATTTTTTTCTAAAAGAGAGAGCTTCCATAAGATGCTTTTTATGTATCTCGTGGCTGTTATCTAAATCAGCTATAGTTCTAGCAACAGTTAATATTTTATCATAAGATCTAGCTGAAAGATTTAATATTTTTATTACTTTTTTAAAATATAATCTATCTTCTTTTGAAAGGACACAATATTTAGAAATTTCAGATTGATTCATATCACTATTACATCTTCCAATTCCTAATCTAGAATATTGGATATTTCTTGCTTTAATAACATTTGATCTTATTTCTTTTGAACTTTTACACTTATTTAATGTTGTAAGCTCAGTTTCTGAAAGTTGTCTTATTTCAATATGTAAATCAATTCTGTCCATAATAGGACCAGAAAATTTCTTCATATATTTATTAACTTCTGTTTGGGTACAATTACAACGATCACCTTCAAAATAGTATCCACAAGGACATGGGTTACTAGCTGCAATTAAAATAAAATCTGAGTCAAATTCTACTTTGTAAAGTGCTCTTGTAATGGATACTTTTTTATCTTCAATAGGTTGACGTAGACTTTCTAGTACAGCTCTTGGAAATTCAGCAATTTCATCAAGAAATAGAACGCCAGTTGAGGCAAGACTTACTTCACCTGGTGTTATTTTTTTACCCCCTCCAATTATTGAAACAGGGCTACTTGTATGATGAGGAGATCGAAATGGAGGAGATGTAATAATAGGATTTGTTTTACTTAGTTTTCCAGCTATGCTGTGTATTTTTGTAGCTTTTATTATTTCATTATCAGTAAGAGGAGGCAAAATAGTTTGAAATCTTTTACACAACATAGTTTTACCTGATCCAGGACTGCCGATCATGATAAGATTATGTTTACCAGCAGCAGCAATTTCAAGTCCTCGTTTAGCCATAGTTTGTCCTTTAACATCAGAAAAATCAATATCAATTTGATTATCTATACAGATAGGTTTTAATTTTAATTTCTTTTTAATATTATTAGTTATAAAATCTGAGGCATCTTTTAAAGATGAAACAGAGATAATATCAATATTTTTAATAAGATTGGCTTCATAATAGTTATCAGCTGGAAGAACGACTCCTTTATAACCTAGTTCTTTTGCTAAAATAACTGTATTTATAGCTCCTTTTACAGATTTTATTTTTCCACTTAAAGACAATTCGCCGATAAAAAGATAGTTATCTAAAATATTAAACTTATCTTTTATAAACCCCATAGCAACCATAATTCCAATAGAAATAGGTAGATCAAAGTGAGCTCCCTCTTTTTTTAAACCAGCTGGCGATAAATTTACAATTATTTTTTTAGGTATTAGAGGAAAATTACTATTTTTTAAAGCTGTTTTAATTCTATCTTTACTTTCAGAAATAGCAGTGTCACCTAAACCAATTATTGAAAAAATAGGAAGTCCTGTACTTATATCAATTTCAACTTCTATTAGAAATGATTGTGCTCCTAGATAACTGCAACTTAAAACACGTTTATTCATTTTTCTCACCGTTAAGATAATTTTTCTTTTATGCTAACACAGCAAGATTAGAACTTCAAATTGATATAGGAAAGAAAAAAGCCATAGGACTAGTTTGTCTATGGCTTAAATAACTATTCTAAAATATTTTCATTTGCTATAAATTCAATAACTTCATGAGCTGCATTTAATTTATTTAAATCGATTGGCTGATTTGAAGTGGTATAAACTTCAATATTTGAAAAGCTAATTGCAGTATTTATCTTTGTTTTATAAATAGGAAGTTTTAAATATATATTATCACTTGCTACTTCTATTAATTTTGCTGCTTTAGAATTGGAAATAATTTTCCAGTTTATATTTTTAATTTCAGGATAATTTATCTGATATGTTGCAAGTAGTTTTGAAAGTTCATTTATTTGTTCTTTATTTCCATCTAATTTTAAATTATTTGCTTCTTGTATTTTTAATGCAACTGAAGATATATTTTTCTCTATATTTGAATTTTTATTTGCTTGCAAAAATTCAGCTGCAACAATATAGTTATCAATTAATTGTTCAACTGTTTCTCCATTTTTATTTTTCATGTGTTTGATTTTTTTTATAAAGGATTTATCGCTTTCCATACATGATACAAATAAAAGAGAAAGTAACCCTATAAGAATGGAAAGAATTTTATTCATTAATTGTCCTCCAGTTGTATGTGGTAATACAATAAAATTTAAAATTATATTTAAATCTTATCATAATACATATAGTTATACAAGTTTGCTAAGTTTTTCTAGTGAAAATGAGATAAAATTTTTGTCTTAATTTCAATAGTTATATTAAATGTCGTATTCCATTTTTAAAAAATTGTGATAAAATATTAAAATGTTTGCTAAAAAATTAAAATATTAAGGAGAGAGAAATTGAATATATCAAATTACTTACTTATGGGTATAAGTCTTGCTATGGACGCTTTTGCTGTTTGTGTTTGCCAAGGAATGGCAGTAACTGAAAATAAAGGAAAGTTGGGAATAAAACTAGGAATAACATTTGGTTGTTTTCAAGGATTAATGCCATTATTGGGTTATAAAATTGGGAATATATTTAGTGATAAAATTTCTGTTTATGGAAATATAATAACATGTATAATTTTAGTAGGAATAGGAATCAATATGATAAGAGAAGCAAAAAATGAAGAAGAATGTAGTGTTATTAGTGATTTAAAAACTTTAATTATATTGGGAATAGCTACAAGTATAGATGCTTTTATTGTTGGCTTAAGTTTTGCTTTTAATGGGGCAAATTATATTTATTGTGGTATTTTAATAATAGCAATTGTTACATTTATTATTTGTTTTATAGGAACAACTATAGGAGTTCAAATTAAAGATAGAATAGGTAAAAAAGCACAATATTTTGGAGCATTAGTTTTAATTGTACTAGGAATAAAAGCTTTAATATCAAGTATATAAAAAAGAGGCAAAAGCCTCTTTTTCATTATATCTCTATTATTAGAAATTATATCTAAATCCTGCATAATAACTTCTTCCATCTGCTGGATAGTAACCTTTTTGAGTAGTTCCAAATACTGCATTAGCATATTTTTTATCAAATAGGTTTCTAATACCAGTGTAAACTTCAAGTCCCTCATTAAATTGGTATTTAATATTAATATCAGCAGTAGTATGAGAATTTAATTTTCCGAATTTATTAGCAAAATCATCATTTACATAAGCTTTACTTACATAATAAAGATCAAAATTAGCGAGTAATTTTTCTGTAAAGTTATATGTAGCTCCTATATTGGCATTCCATCTTGAAACTCCTGGGAATTCCTTACCAGAATATTTTCCAGATTTAACTTTAGGTTGTATATATGTTAAATTTTCCCTAAGTATTAATTTATCGAAGTAGTGTTGAAGAGAAATTTGTCCACCAACTCTTCTAACTTTACCATCGAAGTTCTTATTTTTTTGAGTTTGCCAGTTAGGGTCTGGACTATCATAAAAAATTTCATTTTCAGTATCAATTCTAAATACTGAAGCAGATATAAATGTATTTTTATACATATCTTTAATACCTATTTCATAAGAATTATTTTTTTGTAGTTTTATGTCGCCATCCCACCAATTAAGCTCCTGAATAGATGGACCTCTAAATCCATAATTATAACTTATATAAACACTTCCACTGTCTGAATATAGATAGTTACCTGTTAACTCCCAAGAATTTGCATTGAAATCTTTAGAACTATATACACTATTGATTGGAGTCTTATAATCTAGTTTTTCATGTCTAAAACCTTGTGAAAATTGGAAATTTCCAATAGTTGTTTTATTCAAAATATATCCAGCATAAGATTTTTTCTTTTTATCCTCAACAGATATTAGCTTATCTTTTGATTTTCCATCTTTAAAGTCTCCACCTAAGATAACATAACTATTTTCAGCGTATGTATATTTAAATTGTGGTTTTGCATAATATTGTGTAGTAACATAGTGTATATTAGAAAAATAGTTACTAGAAGGATAATATGCATTTCCTTTATATTCTTTTCTATCATAACCACCATATACCATAAAATTAAGATTTTCACTAATTTTGGTAGTATATTTAGCAGAATAGCTATCATCTGTAGTTTTTGCTACACCAGCATCACCAGATGATTGCTTAGGATTATCATCAAATTGTTTTTCAGTTAATGAACCAGTATAATAATCATCAGTATTACTATGTCTATATTTTACGTCTATAGAACCATCATCTAAAAGATATTTACCTCTTAACCAAACAGAATTTTTAGCATCATCTTTATCATAATTTGGATTACTTATACTTCTATAACCATGACTTTTATACCCATTATATGCAGCATCTACAAGTAATTTATTAGTAACTTTAGTTCCATAATGTAAATTACCATTTAAAGTACCCCAAGAACTTGCTTCAAGTCCTACACTTCCATAATTAGCTTTATCCATAGGAGCTTTAGTTATTATATTAATAACTCCACCTATAGCTCCATCTCCATACATAATATTTCCACCAGATGGAATAACTTCGATTTTATCTATCATACTAACTGGAATTTGTGATGTATCATAACCGCTTCCTTGAACAGAATTAAGAGGAATACCATCTAAAAGTACAAGAGTATTTTGTCCTGCAGTAGCTCCAAATCCTCTTAAGTCAAATGTGGCATCAGCTCCATCCATTAAACTAACAGTTAATCCTGGAACACCTTGTAATGCTTGTGCTACAGTAGTAGCTCCTTTATTTTGAATATCCTCTTGAGTAACAATAGTTACATCTTTTGCAGTATCTAGTATTGTTGTTTCAAAGTTTTCAGTAGTAATAAGAGTTTCATTAAGTTTTTCACTTCCAATATCACTACTTTGAGCAGCTAAAGAAGTACCTACAATTAGTAGAGCTGCTAGCATCAAAGATTTTTTCATTTACGTCCTCCCAATTAAACTTTTTATATAAAAAAACTCTAATCAGGGCATAATAGCACATAATTAGAGTTGCAATTCAAAAAAATATGAACTGGTAAGTCTTCTGACTTGGTTTCATCCTACTTTTACACCTTCCCGGTTACCCAGTGGTTAATTGTAATTTCGTCCACCTTACAGCAGCTTTCGCTGTGTGGGAATTTCACCCAACTTCCTCTATTAAGCTAAAAGCACCTAATTTTTTAAAATACTAATAAATATTATTAGACAAAGTGATTATAACATATTTTTTTAAATTTTAACACTATTTTTAGTATGTTTTTAGAACTAATTTTTTAATAATATTTCATATTGATTTTATTAAGTGTAATTTTAAAAAATCATTATAAAAATATATGATGTAAAGTTGGAGCTTATTTTTATATATAATTTTTTTTATTAAAAACCTTGACAATTATTAATAAATCCCTTATAATATTTAAGGTAATCAATAAATAATCAACAAAATAATTAATTAAAGAAGAAACAACCTTTCTCACCTTATGGGTATAGTTAACTTACATAAGGTCAAAACTTTTAGAACTTAAAGAATAATTACGTTTATATTATAAAAGTTATGAGTACAGGGCACGTTTTGTCCTGTTTTTTATTTTATGGTTGGTATAACAAGTTGGAGGTGTTGTATTATTACTGATAAAATTAGAGTAAACGAAAAAATCAGAGGGAAGGAATTTAGAATTATTTCTTCAACTGGAGAGCAATTAGGAGTTATGACTTCTAATGAAGCATTAGAAATAGCAAAACAAGAGGGGTTAGATTTAGTGGAGATAGCTGCAAATGCTAAGCCACCTGTATGCAAAATTATGAATTTTGGTAAGTACAGATATGAACAAACAAGAAAAGCAAAAGAAGCTAAGAAAAATCAGAAACAAACAGTAGTAAAAGAAGTGAAGGTAACAGCTAGAATAGACAGTCATGACTTAGAAACAAAAATGTCTCAAATTGAGAAATTTTTAGCAAAAGAAAACAAAGTAAAAGTGACATTAGTTCTTTTCGGTAGAGAAAGAATGCATCCAACATTAGGTGTAGATACGCTTGATGAAGTTGCAGAAAAATTTGCTGAAATTGCTGAAGCTGATAAAAAATATAACGAGAAACAAAAGCATATTATACTAACACCTAAAAAGCAAGGGTAGTTAGTCACACAGGTTTTAAAGATTTGAGAGGAGGACATTATTATGCCAAAAATGAAGACTCATAGAGGAGCTAAAAAAAGAATTAAAGTTACAGGGACAGGTAAATTTATTGTTAAACACTCTGGGAAAAGTCACATCTTAACTAAGAAAGATAGAAAAAGAAAAAACAATCTTAAAAAAGATTTCGTAGTAACTGAAACTTTAAAAAGACATATGCAAGCTTTATTACCATATGGACAAGGAAGATAATTAGTTTATCATAGAATGAATTTTTGTGACAATTTAGGAGGAAAATAAATGAGAGTTAAAACTGGAATAGTTAGAAGAAGAAAACATAAAAAAGTTTTAAGAGCGGCTAAAGGATTTAGAGCAGCTTCTGGAACAGTTATAAAACAAGCTAAACAAGCTACAATGAGAGCAGCAGCTTATTCAACAAGAGATAGAAAAGTAACAAAAAGAAGAATGAGACAATTATGGATCATCAGAATAAATGCAGCTGCAAGATTAAATGGATTAACTTATTCAACTTTAATCAACGGACTTAAAAAAGCTGGTATCGTACTAGATAGAAAAGTACTTGCTGATATCGCTTTAAACAACGCAGCAGAATTTGCTAAATTAGCAGAAACTGCAAAAGCAACATTATAATTAATACAAGATTATAATTAGTAAGAGAACTTTTTGTGAGTTCTCTTTTTTTTTATTCTAAAAAATACAAGTGTATTTTAAAAAAACTATTGTCTATTTTCATTTTTTTTACTATAATAGATGAAATACTCAATTATTGAGAAAAATAGAACCATACCTAGAAAATAAATATTATAAAAGTACTTGTATAATTTGTCAACTGTTGTATAATATAATTGTACAAAACAATTATATAGTAAAATTTAAATTAACATAATTGATTTATTATTAAACAAATTAAGTTTAGTTGCATAAAAATATTTCACTGTTGAAAGAAATGTTTGTTTTTTATATAAAAATATAAGATTGTAGTAGAAATATTTTTATGAAATGGTACGTGGTATAAATTTTAGTTATAGTAAGTGTTATGAAAAAATTTAACTTGACTTAACTTCAATAGTAAACATTAAGAAAAATAAGAAATTTTATTAAAAGGAGGAAGAATATGGAAGAAATAATGTTAGCTTAATAGAAGTAAAAAATATTTTAAAAGCATATTATGAAAATGTTATATGCAACAAAAGTTATTTCTCAGAAAACCAGAAAGCTTATAGTATGGGCATTTTAAACTCAATAAAAGTTCAGATTATCAAGTTACTTTCTCCAGAACAAAAAAAGTGTAAGTTGAGACTCTGATTTTAATTTTTTTAATGCACGCTATTAATCTATTGAAGATACAGTGAGATTGAATAATTAAAATATTACTAAACTAGCTATGCTCTCTAATTGTATTTTATAGAAATAATAGTAGATATATATTATTTAAAATTCTATTTAAAACATGGGGAGGGCCAAAATGAAAAAAATAACAACAAAATATGCTTTATTAGGAATTCTTGTTTTTTCATTGATAGGCTGTGGGAATGTAGAGAATGAGCAAAGTGATCTAAAAGATAGGATATTAGAAATAAATAATTATCCAGTATTAGAGTATGAAGAAAGAGATTTAACTACTCATGAATTAGTTTGTAATGTAATAACTGGCGTTCTTCTAATACCAGCATTAGTACAATGCTGTGACTGGGAAGGATATATGGATTTCCACGCTATCAATGAGAGATGGAAAAATGAAAATATAGATAAATTGATAAATGAACTAGAAGATAAAGTGTATAATGGAAAATATAGTAGCATAGAGGCAAAAAAAAATATGGCAGAAGAGGTAGCTTATGCGTATAAAATATGGACGTCACCCTATGAAGATTCAGATGTCGGTGGAGCACAGCTAACAGAAGAAAATTTTGGAAAGTTAGATATGATATCTTGTGCAAAATGTTATATTCAATATACAACTGACCCTGACTACGGTTGGAAAGTTGAACTTGGTGATGAGAATTTTTTAGTTTTTCACTATGATAATTATGAGGTTGTTTTTCCTATTATAATTTCTAATAATGATGAGGATATAAAAATAGATACGGATAAAATAAAGTTTTGCATTCATGAAAAGGGAAAACGTAGAGAAGTAGTATTAGAAAATGAAGAAGTTTTGTCAACAGAACATTTAGGATATATAACAGGAAAAATATTGCAATTAGAAAGATACTTATCTCAAGTTGAGATTGAATAAGAATATAGTTAATAAAATTTGCTTCCTTTTTTGGATTGAAAAAATCATAAAATAGTGCTAATATAGGACAATAACAATATATTTGTGAAGTTATTCATAATAATTACCACCATATCAATCAGACTGCTTAATTGAGCAGTCTTTTTAATTTTTATAATTTTTTAAAAAAATATTGTAATTTTATTAACAATATGATATATTATTTTCAAGTTAAATTAATAGTTTAAGTTTACTTCTAAAAAAGAGGGCCATCTTGTTAGTTCTCTTTTTTATTTTCAAATATTTTGAGGTTTACTGCCATACTAAACCTCAGGGAGAGAATTTTCGCACACCATTCTCTCTTTTTTTATTTTTTGAAATTGATTTTACTAGGAAAATGTTGTAATATCCATATAAGAAAATAAATCAGAGGGGGAAGTTATGTTTACACTTATCAAAGATATAGAAATTTATGCACCTGAGTATAGAGGAAAAAAGTCTGTTTTAATTTGTAATGATAAGATAGTAGAAGTGTCAGATAAAAAGGAATACAATTTAGAAAACTTAAAAGTAATAGATGGAAATGGAAAAAAATTAGTACCGGGAATAATAGACCAACATATACATATTACTGGTGGTGGTGGAGAAGGTAGTTTTAAAACTAGAGTTCCAGAAGTTGCGTTAAGCTCTTTAATAAAAGGAGGAGTAACTACAGTAGTTGGACTTTTAGGAACAGATTCAACAACTAGATGTGTAGAAAATTTAGTTGCAAAGGCTAAAGGATTAAAAGAAGAAGGTATTAATTGCTATTGTTTAACAGGAGCTTATGCGTATCCAACACCTAATATAACAGGGAGTATAAAAAGAGATATTACATTTATAAATGAAATTATTGGAGTAAAAATAGCCTATTCAGATCATAGATCGTCAGCTATTACAGTAGATGAATTGGCAAAAATAGTTGCTGAAGCAAGAGTTGGAGGAATGCTTTCAGGAAAAGCAGGATATGTAACAATGCATATGGGAGATGGCAATTCATCATTAAAACCAATTTATGAAATAATGGAAAAATATGATATTCCTATAAATCATTTTAGACCTACTCATGTTGGAAGAAATGAAAGACTTTTTAAAGATGCTATGGAATTTAATAGACGTGGTGGATATATTGATATCACAGCTGGTGATGAGGGAAAATTTAGTAAAGTAACAAATTTATTTGTTAGATTAAAAGAAGAAAATTGTAATTTACATAAAGTAACTTTAAGTTCTGATGGAAATGGAAGTTGGTCTTTATATGATGATGAAGGAAAAGTTGTTAAAATAGGAGCCGCTTCTTGTGATACAGTGTATAAGCAAATAGTAGATATGGTAAAAACTAAAGTATTTACTTTTGAAGAAGCTTTGAAATTTGGAACTACAAATGTATCAAAAGCTCTTTGTATTGATAAGAATTACGGGAAAATAGAAGAAGGATATTATGCAGATTTATTGATAATAGATAAAGATTATATTATAGATAGTGTTATTATGAATGGAAAGTTAATGATGGCAGATAAAAGAGTTTTAAAAAGAGGTACATTTGAAGATATTTAAAAAAATCCCTGATAATACAGGGATTTTTTATTTATTAAACTTTTTCATAACTTCTAAAGTTTTAGGAAAAGTGTAATTTACTAATTTATCATTAACTTTTACTTCGTAGATATCTGCAATATACAGGTCCCCTGCACCTGAATATTTAGGATCGTAAACTCCTATCTTTGTACATATACCTTTTTCATCAACTTCAAAAATAACTTGTAGATATTCAGAAAACTCTTTAATTTTTGTTTTTCCATCTGGATTAATTCTAGAAATTTCTAATAACATCTCGGTTCCTCCTAAGCATATTTTATATTTAGTTAATAAGTTGTATTAGAATATTATATCATATTTACACATTAATTCTACAAAAAACAATCATATTTTGTAAAAAATAAAAGACAGAAAAATCTGTCTTTTACAACTACTATTTTCTAACCCATACAGGAGATGCCCATGCCACTTCTCCATTTTTTTGGTGTATTTTTACCATAAAGAAATCTTGATTTTCTGTTTTAAGCCCATCAAAAGTATGGGATACTCTCTTTTTATATGCTATTTCTGGAAATCCTTGATTAATTTTAAATTTGTAAGCATTATGCCAGAAAGGATCAGATCTATAATAGCTATCAAATCCAAATCTATCTTTAGCAAGTTGAATAGCTTCTTCAACAAATCCATTTAACTTTGTTCCAGATAAAATATCTCTTACTGTATATTTAAATATTTTATTATCTATTTTAAAAGTTATTATTGAATCTATATCTGCTTTAATTTCAAATATAAATCCTTCAGTTTGAACTCCAGAAACACCCATCCATTTTCCTGTTTGTGTTGTTTTTTTAGTTAATAGTGAAAAATTGCATTTCTTATCATCTTGGTAATTTATTTTTTGACCAGGATTTGTCCATATTTTTTCTACAGAAATAATTTTTCCTTCTGTTGTGATTTCTCCTTCCCAGTGTTTAGATTTAATATCTGGATATATTTTAAGATCAGGTCCCCAGCCAAAATCAACTCTAAATTTAAATTTAATTTCATCTATAAGATCTTTATATTCCCAAGTTCCATTATGCACATAGGTATGTTCAGCAATTCCATTTCTAATAAATTCTATTCTATCAATAGCATTCCCACATTCTACATCAACTGTAGCGTAGTATTTATTATCTTTACTAGGTTTTATAATACTACCCATTATATTATCATTTAAATCATAGTAAAGCTTTGTTTTACTTCCAGTAACCCCATAGACTCTTCTATTTAAAAACGCATCAAAGATTCCATTTCTAGTGTAGTTATTAGCATAACATGCCATAAGACCATGACCATACATAGCAGGAACCACATGATTATCACCAGAGGCAATTATCCCAACTATATTTCCAGCTTTTAATCCACTTAATACATCAGTTCCTGAAGTTCTAGGTCCCATATGAATATGTCTTCCCATATGAATTTCAGTTATATCACTTTCAGAACTTCCGTGAGATGAGTATATTTCAACAAAAGGGGAGTATAGACTATTGTGAGTTGACCAGTTTTTACCTCTATGTCCTAGGGCGTATGCCAAGTGATGTGGAATAGCTATAGCTTCATTCAATGGAAGTTTATCAGTAAGTTCACTATATCTAAGTGGAGCATAAAGTTTTTCATCTAAATTTTTATAAAAAACATTGTGATCTCCATCTAATCCTGCTCCTTGCCATTCATATCCCATAAATAAAAGATAATTTGAATTAGATTTTTCCATAACAAATTTTCTAATATATTCCCAATCTGCATCTCTTTTTTCTTTTTCTAATATGTCTTCTAATCCAATTCCAGTAGAATCACGTCTCATATGAAAAGGATAATAAGCTATAGGCCAAAAATCTGTCATTTCTTTTGCAAATTCATACCAAGTATTAATATCTTTTAATTGCTCTGAATGAATATTAGCATGTAAATCACACCATAATAATTTCATCTATATTCCTCCTAATATATTGTTATCTTAGTTTTTCTTTTATTCCGTTAGCTATTCTTTCGGCACTTGTTCCTAATATTACTTGAACACTTGTTTGTCCTGGTTTCATAACTCCTTTTGCTCCAAGAGATTTTAACATTTCTTCATCTATAATAGTTCTATCTTTAAGATCAAGTCTGAGTCTTGTAATACATGAGTCTGCAGTGATAAAGTTATCTTTACCACCTAATGCCTCAATAAAACAATTTATCTTGCTATTTTCATCTGTATTTTTAATTTCTTCTACAGTATTGGAATCTTCATTTTCTCTTCCTAAAGTAGGATAGTTCATTTTTTTTATTAAAAATGAGAAAGTAAAGTAGTATAAGAAGAAAAATCCTACTCCAATTGGAAGAATAAGAAGTGGTTTAGTGGCAAGTTTGAAATTTAAAATATAGTCAATTAATCCTGCAGAAAATCCAAATCCATGTAGAATACCAAAGTAATTGGTAACAGCATAAGCAAGTCCCATATATATAGAGTGAAGAACAAATAATATGGGAGCACTAAATATAAATAAAAATTCAATTGGTTCAGTAATTCCAGTTAAAAAAGATGTCAAAGCAACAGAAATTAAAACTCCAACAATTTCTTTTTGTCTTGTTGTTTTAGCACATTTATATATAGCAAAGGCTGCTCCTGGAAGTCCAAACATCATTACAATAAATGCTCCAGCCATATATATACCTGCTGTTGGATCTCCGGCAAAAAATCTCACTTGATCTCCAATAAATACTTTTCCTGCAGGATCGGTATATTCACCAAACATAAATCTTACTATAGAATTTAATACGTGGTGTAATCCAAATGGAATAAGAAGTCTTTGAAGAAAACCATATATGAAAAGCCCAAATTCTCCAGATTTAGTCATCCACATACCAAAAGTATCTAGAGCTTTTTGAACAATAGGAAAAACATATCCTAAAATACCTGAAATAATTACACTAAAAAGAGCAGAAATAATGGGAACAAATCTTCTACCACCAAAGAATCCCAACCATTCAGGAACTTTTATATCTTTAAACTTATTGTAGCAATTACCAGCAACTATTCCAGCAATAATACCAGAAAATACCCCCATTTTAATATCACCATTTATAGATTTTGCACCTGCTTCTATGACAAAATAACTTATAGCTCCAGCAAGAGCTGCTGCTCCATGATTATTATGAGCTATTCCAAAAGCTATTCCTATAGCAAATAAAACACTTAAATTTGCAAATACTGCATTTCCTGCAGACTTAACAAAAGATAAATTTAACATATCTGGAGATCCAAATCTTAAAAGTAATGCAGCAACTGGCAATACAGCAATTGGTAGCATTAAAGATTTTCCTAATAATTGTAATTTAGAAAACACATTAATTTTTTTCATAGTTCCTCCCACTTTGAAATTATTTCAACCTTGAAATATATTATATCTTGGTTTTAATATACAACTTAAATGTCTGTTTGTCAATAATATTTTCCATTTCAAAACATTTATAAAAATTGGAATTTTTAAAAAATATATTGTATAATTAAAATCATGGGTCGTGAGGAGAGATAAATTGAATATTAAGTTAGATTCACTAAAAAAAATAAATACTGGAATAATATTAAAAGCATTAAAAAAAAGTGATATGACAAGGGTAGAATTACAAAAATATACTGAGTTAGCTGCAGGAACTGTTTCAAATTTAATAAAAGAATTAGTTGCAGATAAAGTTATATTAGAAACAGATATAGAAAAAAATAAAGAAAGAGGCAGAAAAGGGACTGTTCTTTCTTTGAACAGCAATTATAAGTATATTATTGGTATGAAAATTAATAGGGGAGTTATTATAGGTTCTTTAAATTCTATTGATGGAGAAATGTTACAAGAATTATCTCTAGATATAGGTGGTAAGGAAGAAATACAAGTTACAAAGTGTATAGTTAAAATTTATGAATTATTAAAACAGAATAGAAAAATACTAGGGGTGGGTATAGCTTTTCCTGGACAAATTGACTCTTTAAAGGGAATAGTTAGATATTCATCTTTTTATAAATGGGAAAATATCCATTTAATAGAAACATTACAATCTTTTATAGACGTACCGGTGTTTTTAGAAAATGATGTTAGAGCAATGACCTTAGCTGAAAAAGAGTTTTTTGATAAAGAATTTAGAAATCTTTTGTATATAAATATTGATAAAGGAATATCAGCTGGAATTATAATAAATGGTTCTCTTTTATTTGGAGATAATTTTATAGCGGGCCAAATAGGACATACATTTATTGAAAATAATAATAAACAGTGTAGTTGCGGAAAAATTGGTTGTTTGGAGACTATATCTTCAAATACAGCTATTTTAGGAGAATATTCAAATAGGTTAAATTTAAACAGTTGTGATATAACAATTGAAAGTTTTATTGAAAAAATTAGAGAAAATGATGATATTGCACATGATATATTTGGTCATAGTGTATATGCATTAGCAATTGCAATTAGTAATATATCTAACACTTTTAATATATCTAATTTAGTTATAGGTGGAGAGCTTTTAAAGCTTGACTTAACTTTAAAAATATTAGATAATTATTTGCAAAAGCTATGTTTACCATATGTCTATGAAAATTTAATAATAAAAAAATCTCATTTTAACCATAGAAATAATACAATAGGTGGAGTAAGTGTTGTTTTGAATAAGTTTTTCGAAGGTGAAATCATATAAAATAACTTAAATTAAGAGGTGGAAAGATGAAAAAACCTGGGATATTACTTATAATTATGATGACAATTTTATTGATGGGATGTAACGTGGACAATCCTTCATTTATTGAAAAAGGATACGATAAAATTATGCAAATATCCGGAAATCCAGTAACAAATCACTTTAAAGTAGAGTTCAGAGATGGGCAAAAATGTTTTTACTATAAGGATTTACCTGTGTCTGGTTGGGTAGAAACTTTTAATTCTGTTGGAATAAAATCTTCTGACATAAATTATACTAGAGGAATTCCTAATGGGGAATTTATATTTTACAATGAAAGTGGAAAAAAGTATTTAAAAGCAGCATTAATAAGAGAAGGAAATATATATGTTGGAAAGATTTTTATAGGTTATGATGATAAAGAAAAAATAGAACTTAATGGTAAATTTAAATTAACTTTTGATTGGATTACTGATCCAGAAGTTAGAATTGGGGATCGATCACCTGAGGTATTTGCTAGAGATGTTTTTCAACAATTTTGTATTGATGGTGAAATAGAAAATGATATCCTATTTCATGGAGTTATAAAAAATGGTGTAAAATCGGGAAAATGGTTAGAAAAATATGATGATGGACAACAATTAAAATACGAAAGAAATTACACAAATGGTGTTAAAGATGGTTTTTGGGCAGAATACACTCAAGATGGAAATGTTCTGTGTAAAGGAAATTATATAAATGGAGTAAAATCTGGATATTGGGAAGAAAAAGATGATGACCTTTATAGAAGTGAAAAAGGAACATATTTAAATGGAAAGAAAAATGGATATTGGGAAGAGACAGTTGGTGGAGTTTATCGAACGGGTAACTATATTCAAGGGTTAAAACAAGGAATATGGCAAGAAAAATTTTTCTCTCCAGGAAATTCTTCTTTATACATAGGAGAATATGATAATGGAGTACAAAAGGGAATATGGAAATATTTCGAAGATGGTTATCTTCAAAGAGAGGATAATTACGGAAAGTAGTAAATTTATAGAAATACCAAGGATGATTCTTTGGTATTTTTATTATAAACATTTACATTTATAAGTTTATCCCTTATAATGTACAATGAATTTATAAAGATAAAAACTATTTATATTTTATAAAAAAATAATAAAATAAAAACATTATTAAGGAGTATCTGATGAAAAGCAGAAAAAAACAGATTAACAAAGAGATAATTGTTACTGTTGTTCTTTATCTCTTCTATTTTTTATGGTGGTATTATTTTGCCTATGTTTATGGAAACAGTAGTGATGTAGAGCATTTTAAATATATATTTGGATTGCCAGAGTGGTTTTTTTACTCTTGTGTAGTTGGTCTTGTAGTTGTAAATATTTTAGTATTTATTTTAGTGAGAATATTTTTTAAAAATGTATCCTTAGAAGAGGAGGATGATAAGCTGTGATGACTCTTATGCCAATAATCCTTTATCTAGGGGTAATGTTATTAATTGCATATAAAGTTAATAATATAAAACAAAATAGTGCAAATTTTACAGAAGAATATTTCATAGGAAGTCGTAAGATGGGAGGATTTGTCCTTGCTATGACAATAATTGCTTCCTATGTAGGAGCTAGTTCTTTTATTGGGGGACCAGGAGTTGCTTATAAATTGGGTCTTGGTTGGGTACTTCTTGCATGTATTCAAGTACCAACAGCATTTTTTACTTTGGGAATAATAGGAAAGAAAATGGCTATTATTTCGCGGAGGATAAAAGGTGTAACGATAATTGATTTACTAAGAGTTAGATATAAAAGTGATGCAGTAGTTATAATCTCATCAATAACAATGTTAGTTTTTTTTATAGGATCAATAGTAGCACAGTTTGTTGGTGGTGCAAGATTATTTGAAAGTGTAACAGGGTACCCATATATAATAGGTCTTATAATATTTTCTTCTGTTGTAATTGCGTATACATCTTTTGGTGGATTTAGAGCAGTTGCAATTACTGATGCTATACAAGGTGTTATTATGTTAATAGCAACAGCAGTGTTATTTTTTGTAATTTTAAAAAAGGGACACGGAATGGAAAATATTATGAGAACAATAGCTAGAAATTCACCTCAGATGTTAACTCCTGGTTCTAGTGGGAATATAGCAAAGCCATTTATAATGTCTTTTTGGGTATTGGTTGGAATAGGACTTTTAGGATATCCCTCAACAGCTGTTAGATGTATGGGATTTAAAGATAGTAAATCTTTACATAGAGCTATGATTATAGGAACATCAGTAGTTGGAATTTTAATGCTTGGAATGCACTTAATAGGAGTTATGGGAATGGCAATAGAGCCAGATATAGCAGTTGGAGATAAAATAATTCCTATATTAGCTTTAAAAAATTTAAATCCTATTGTAGCTGGAATATTTATAGGTGGTCCTTTAGCAGCTATTATGTCAACTGTAGATTCGCTTTTAATTATGACTTCAGCTACTATAGTAAAAGATTTATATCTATATTATATCAATAAAAATGCAGATACTAAAAAAGTCAAAAAATTATCTTTTTTTGTTTCTTTAGGATTTGGAGCCTTAGTATTTTTACTTGCATTAAACCCACCAGATCTTCTTGTATGGATTAATCTTTTAGCATTTGCAGGACTTGAATCAACATTCTTTTGTCCTATTATATTTGGTTTATTTTGGAGAAAAGCCAATTCAACAGGTGCTATATTATCTATGATTTTTGGATTTATAGTTTTTATATTACTTACAGTTACAAAATCTAGTATTATGGGAATGCATAATATAGTCCCAGTTTTAGCAGTAAATATTTTTGTATTTATAATTGGATCATTCTTTGGAAAAAAAACAGATGAAAATACATTGAAAATCTTTTTTGAATTATAAGAAAAGCCTGAAGCTTTAAAACTTCAGGCTATTTTTTACTCAATTTCTTCTCCTCAAGCAGCTCAATTTTTCTAAGATTTTCACCTTTTAGTATATATACTAAGTCTACAACAAGATGCATAACATGGTCTGAAAATCTTTCATAGTTTTTGTTTAAAAGAACTAGATCTGTTCCACCTTGTACATTGTCAGGTGATGCTTTCATAAGTTCAGTTAAAGAATTCATATTTTGATGAGATATTTCATCTATGTCTTCATCACGAGTTAGTAAAAGATATAGAGCTTTTTCATCATTATCTATTACAGCTTTTACATACATTTCAAAAATGTTTTTAATTTTAAGCACCATTGGATATAGCATACTTTGAAGATATTTTGCTATATGTGGAGAATTTCTTTCAATATCTTTAATGATTGAGAAATTTGCTTTTAATAAATCTCCCATTCTTTCAAGAAGTCTTGCACTATTTATCATCATAATAAGAAGTCTTAAATTTACAGCAGCAGGTTGGAATCTAGCTATAGAGATAATAGCATCATCTTTGATTCTTACTTCTAAAGCATTTATGACATCTTCAACAACAACACATTCTCCATAAAGACCAAAATCAAGTTTTTGATTTTTAAGCATTTCTACATTGACATCTAAAACTCTATTTACATTTTTTAAAAGTTCAAGATAATGTTCGTGAAGTCCTTCTAAACTTTCTTGTAAATTTTTCATTTATTCCTCCTAGGTAATTTAATCTTATCCAAATTTTCCAGTTATATAATCTTCTGTTTTTTTCTTTTTTGGAGTAGTAAACATAAGCTCAGTTTTATCAAATTCTTCTAGTACACCTTGATAGAAAAATCCAGTATACTCAGATATTCTTGAAGCTTGTTGCATATTATGTGTAACTATTATAATGCTATATTTTTTTTCAAGTTCTCCTATAAGCTCCTCTATTTTTGCAGTTGATATAGGATCAAGAGCTGAAGTTGGTTCGTCCATTAGTAAGATTTCAGGATTTACTGAAATTGCTCTTGCAATACAAAGTCTTTGTTGTTGTCCACCTGAAAGACCTAGAGCAGATTTATGAAGCTTGTCTTTTACTTCGTCCCATAAAGCTACTGATTTTAAAGAGTTTTCAACGATTTCGTCTAACTTATCTCTGTTTTTTTCACCATGTAATTTTGGAGCGTATACTATGTTTTCATATATTGTTTTTGGAAATGGATTAGGTTTTTGGAAAACCATTCCGATATTTTTTCTAAGATCAACAATATCATAAGATTTATCAAAAATATTTTTTCCGTCAAATAGAATTTGTCCTTCATATTTTACATTTTCAATAAGGTCATTCATTCTATTGATAGATCTTAAAAATGTCGATTTTCCACATCCAGATGGACCTATTAGAGCTGTTACTTTATTTTTTTGAATTTCCATATTTATATCTTTTAAAGCATGAAAATCTCCATAATAGAAATTGAAATCTTTTACGAGAATTCTAATATCATCTTTATTCATTATATTTATTTCCTCCTAATAATTTTCTATGATTTTTTATTAAACTTATATCTTACAGCTGCACCTAAAAGGTTAAATCCAATAGTTATAACAACTAATATAAATAGAGTTCCTTCCATATTTTGAATAGGCATATTAGGTACTTGTGTAGATATAACATATAGATGGTAAGGCAATGCCATTACTTGATCCCAAGGAGACTCTGGCAAAAATGGTAAATAAAATGCTACAGCAGTAAACATAATAGGTGCAGTTTCTCCAGCTGCTCTTGATATACTTAAAATTACTCCTGTTAAAGTTCCTGGTAGTGCAGCAGGTAAAACTATTTTTGTAATTGTTTCCCATTTTGTAGCCCCTAATGCAAGAGATGCTTCTCTTAATCCTTTAGGAATAGATAAAAGAGCCTCTCTAGTAGATGTTATAATAACAGGAAGACACATTATTCCTAAAGTTAATGCTCCAGATATAATAGATACTCCAAATCCTAAAAATATTACAAATAGTGCCATTCCGAAAAGGCCATATATAATACTTGGAATACCAGCTAAGTTTATAATAGTAAGATTAATTATTCTCGTTAGAAAATTATCTTTTGCATATTCAACTAAATATATTCCTGTTAAAATACCAAATGGAACGGATACTAAAATAGTTCCTAAAGTTAGAAGTAATGTACCTATAATAGCTGGATAAATACCACCAGCACGCATACCATCTTTTGGCATATCCATAATAAAATCCCAAGAAATAGCAGGAATTCCTTTATATATTATATATCCAATAATGAAAAATACTGGCATTATAGAGAGAATTCCTACTAATTTTATCAATGTCTCAACTATTTTTTCATTTTTCTTTTTTATTAATATCATTGTTATCTCCTACCCTAGTTTTCTTGACTTTTGAATAAATCTATCAGCTATACTGTTAGTGATAAAACTTATTAAAAATAGAATTAAACCTATTGCAAAAAGAGCGTAATAGTGAGTACTTCCATTTACAACTTCTCCCATTTCAGCAGCAATAGTAGCTGTTAGTGTTCTAACTGGAGAAAGTGGAGTTGTAGCAAGTATTGGTGAATTTCCAGTTATCATAAGTACAGTTAATGTTTCTCCAATAATACGTCCAAATCCAAGCATTATTCCTGCAAATATTCCAGGAAATGCAGCAGGTAGTAATACATTTACAATTGTTTCAATTTTATTAGCTCCCAATGCAAGAGATGCTTCTTTATATGATTTGTCAAGAGCTATTAGTGAGTCATCAGCAATACTAACTATAGTTGGAATTGCCATAAATGCAAGCATTATTCCACCTGAAAGAGCTGTCAGCCCACTATTTAAATTAAAGATATCTTTTACTACTCCAGATAAGACATAAAGTCCTAAAAATCCTAAAACAACTGAAGGAACAGCAGACATTGTCTCAATAGTTATCTTAAGTAAAGTTCTCATACGAGGTGATGCATATTCAGCTATATAAATTGCTGTGAATATTCCAACTGGTACAGAAATTAATAATGCTATTAATGTCACCCAAAATGAACCTACTAAAAGTGGTAAAAGTCCAAAATAATTTGAAAGAGATATCCATTTTGTCCCAAATAAAAATTTTGATATCGGATACTCGCTAAAAAATTTAACACCGTTTAAAAAAATAAACAAAAAGATAAGGAATATGATAATTATATTAGAAACACCTATTCCAAAAAGAGTGTATTTCATACCAATATCTTTTGTTTTTCTGATGGAAAACATAGTCCCTCCTTAAAAATATTTTATCTTTTCTCAACTATTCTATTCTTCCTATGTAAAACTAATATTAATTCAATGTAAAAAATGTGTAAAAGAAAAATTACACAGTTTTTACATTGGTTTAATATTTGATTAACATAGTTGAGGTATATTTGATTTGTAAGCAGTGATTTAGTTAATAAAAGTATAGGAGGAAATATGAAAAAGAATTTTTGGAAAAAAGGATTATTAGCAGCACTTATAGTAGCAGGTGGAATAGGATTTGGAAAAACTGCTCAGGCAAGATCAAGTGTTGTTCAAGTAAAAGGATCTGATACAATATTAAATGCATCACAGGCAATAGCAGAAAAATTTATGAGTACAAACAAAGGAGCTAGAATAGCTGTAACAGGTGGAGGATCAGGTGTTGGAATATCGTCTTTAATAAATAAAACTACTGATATTGCTATGGCTTCAAGAAATATGAAAGAAAAAGAATTTGAACAAGCTAAAAATCAAGGACTAGACATAGATGAAATAGTTGTAGGATATGATGGAATAACTATTGTTGCAAATAAAGAAAATCCAATTAAAGATATTGATGACAAAACTCTTGGAAAAATTTATAGAGGAGAGATTACAAACTGGAAAGCACTAGGTGGAGATGATGCTCCAATAGTAGTTTTATCAAGAGACTCATCTTCAGGAACACACGAATTCTTTAAAGAGCATATAGTAAGAGAAGGAAATGCAAAAGGAACTCAAGAATATGGTGATGGAACTTTATATATGCCATCAAATCAGGCAATAAAACAAGAAGTAGCTAACAATAAATATGCAATTGGATATATAGGAATGGGATATATGGACGATACTGTAGAATCAGTAAAAGTTGATGGAATAGATGCAACTAGAGAAAATGTACTTTCTAAAACTTATCCTATTGCAAGAGAAGTTTATTGGTATACAGCAAAAAATAGAGAAGGTGTAGTAAAAGATCTTGTAGAATTTGCAGTATCTCCAGATGGACAACAAATAATAGAAGAAGAAGGTTTTGTGCCAGTAAAATAGGTTTTTTATATCTTAGATGCCTACCTTAAATTTTTTAGGTAGGCTCTTTTAATTATGGTATAATTGAATTAAAAAGGTATGGGAGGCTTGTTTTATAATGAAAATCTTGGTGGTAGAAGATGATAAAGAAATTCAAGATCTTATAGTCTATTTTTTAACAAATGCTGGATACGAAGTAGACAGAGCAGATGATGGATTAGAAGGACTTAAACTTTTAAAAGAAAAAAAACATAGTTTAGTGGTGTTAGATTTAATGTTGCCATATCTAGATGGTAAAAACTTCACCAAAATTGTAAAAGATATATCTTCTGAATATGGGGATCCAATTATAATTATGTTGACAGCTAAAACTGAAATTGAAGATGTGTTAGAAGGTTTAGAAATAGGTGCTGATGACTATATGAAAAAACCTTTTGATCCAAGAGAATTAGTTTTGAGAGTAAAAAAGCTTTTAAATGTTAAGAAAAAAGAAGTTGTCCAAGAGAAATACTATTTTGGAGAAATAGAAATTGATGAAAGTAAACATAGTGTTTTTTATGATAATCAAGAAGTAGAACTGTCTAAAAAAGAGTATGATTTATTATTGCTTTTAATTCAAAATAAAAATTTAGTTATTACAAGGGAGCAAATTTTAGATAGAGTATGGAATAGTAATTACTATGCAGGAGATAGAACTGTAGATGTATATATTTCAAAGTTAAGAGATAAAATACCAGAGTTAGTACATTGTATAAAAACTATTAAAGGGGTGGGGTACAAATTAGAAGAAAAGAGATAGTAACTCTTATTTTTATCCTTCTTTTAGAGGGAATATTTGTTTATTTAAATTCAAATGTTTTATCTAATCTTTACAAGCAACGAGTAAAAGCAACTTTAAAACAAGATACTATATTTGTAAAAATAGTGGCAAAAGACTATCCTCATGAGAAATATGGAGAACTTTTTGAAAATAGTGGCATAAGATTTACTCTTATAAATCCTTATGGAAAGGTAGAGTTTGATTCTCAAAATATATCTAGAGAAGACTATATGGATAATCATTTAGATAGAAAAGAAGTAGAGGAAGCATTAAATGTAGGAGAAGGTTTTGATATACGAAAAAGTAAAACTTTAGGACCAACTTTTGCATATTATACGACTACTTTTAAAAATAAATATGGAGAATCTTTTATAATCAGAATAGCTAGAAATTACACAAAAGAAAAACAAGAGATTGTAAAATTTTTAGCACTACAGATATTGTTTTTTCTAATATTAAATTTTGCAATACACTTTTTTTACAGAAATTATATAAAAAGAGACTTTTATAAAAAAATAAATCTTATGAAAAGTTTTTTAAAAAGTGGAGAAAATTCAACTGCTAATTATATAAAAGAAGAAAAATGGTTTTTTGAATTATGGACAGTATTAAAAGAATGGCAAAAGAAAAATCTAGAGAATATAAAAACTCTTGATCATGAAAGGCAGACTCTTTCTCTAGTTATAGATTCTATAGATATTTTTATTGGACTTTTAGATTCTGAAGGAAGATTTAAAGTTAAAAACAATGTATTAGAAGATATAGTTGATTTTAAAAGACAAAAGTATATGGTAGCTATAAAATATATAGAGATTATAGATATTATAAAAAAGGGGATAAATCAGAAAATATCTATTTCAGAAGAGGTATATATTCAGAGTATAAAAAGATATTTTTTAGTTACTTTTAAAGTTATAGAATTTAGAGATGAATTTTTAATAACGATAAAAGATATAACTAATAGACGTAATGCAAGTGAGATACAAAAAAACTTTATAAGTAACGTAAGTCATGAACTAAAAACTCCTCTTACCAACATTAAAGGTTATTTGATAGCTTTAGATGGAGCTCCAGATGAGATGAGAAATAAATTTATGAAAGTTATAAAGGAAAATGTTGAAAAGTTAGAAAATATAGTTTTAGATTTTTTAAATATTTCTAAGATAGAAAGTTCAAATCTTTTAAATATAGAAAGAGTAAGTATAGATAATATTATAAATAGAGTAGATTCTATTTTACAAGTATTGATAGAGAAAAAAAATGGTAAAGTAGATTATAATGTGAGATTAAAAAATCAAAAAAATATTGTAAAAATGGACGTAAATAGAGTTGTAACTATTCTTAAAAATTTAATTGAAAATGGACTTATCTATAATAAAAATGAAAATCCAGAAATAGAAGTAGAAATTACAGAAATAGATGATAGATATATTTTTAATGTTTCAGATAACGGAATTGGAATACCTGCATCTGAGCAATATAAAGTATTTGATAGATTTTATAGAGTAGATAAATCACGAAATAGAAATTCTGGTGGAACAGGACTTGGACTTTCAATAGTAAAAAGTTTAGTAGAACAATGTGGAGGAAAAATAACTGTAAAATCTTCTGAAAATAGAGGAACAACATTTAAATTTTTTATATTAAAAGATAAAAATTAAAAAGGGATAAAAGAGTGGTAAAATGAAAAATACTGCTCTTTTTTTATTGTAAATACTAAAACTAAACAAGATATGTTCAATATAAAAAATATATATAAAAATATATTAGATATATTGTATTAATAATAAGCATAATAAAAACAAATTGACTTTTTTAGAAATAAATGTAATATTATGATATAAAATATAATGTTTTCAAATAGTGTTAGGTGTTTTTAAACTTAAAAGAGGAAGTTGGGTGAAAATCCCACACAGCCCCCGCTACTGTAAGGTGGACGAAACCGATAACCACTGGATTATTCCGGGAAGGTAGGAAGTAGAATGAAGCCAAGTCAGGAGACTTGCCTAATTTCTAGTTTTTGACTTTTTTTCGGTGGGAAAAGGGGGAGATATAAAATTAAATTATTTTTTTACATTCTCTGAGAAAACAAAATGAGGGGGCTTTGCGAAGTTACTATTTTGTTAATGGCAGAGATTTTTTATTTTTTGAGCCATTGACAATTACTATACTAAAAAGTTTGTTGGAGGGAGAACATGAAAAAATATTTATTACTTATGAGTATGCTAGTTGTGGCTTCTAGCATATATGCTGAAAATTCAGCAAGATTAGACGAAACAGTAGTGTCTGCTACTGGATTTGAAACAACAGTAAAAGATGAGGTTAAAAATATTACTGTTATTACAAAAGAAGATATAGAAAGAAAAAACTATTCAACTGTAGAGGAAATTTTAAAAGACTCGCCATTTGTTCAAACAGTAAATACTAGTTATGGAGTTAGATTTGATATGAGAGGTCAAGGAGAAAGGGCATCTTCTAGAGTTAAGATATTAGTAGATGGAATTCCTGTAAATATGATGAATATGTTATATGGGACTGAATGTGCTTTCCCTGTAAATAATATTCCTGTTGATCAAATACAAAAAATAGAAATTGTTCCTGGTGGAGGTGGAGTTTTATATGGTAGTGGAACAAGTGGTGGATTTATAAATATAGTAACTGCTACTAAACTTGGAAATTATGCAAAAGTAGGAGCAACCTATGGTTCTTATGATAATAAAAAGATGGATGTTGTAACAGGTGTACAAGTAACGGATAAGTTATTTGCAGGTATCAATTATACTGGAAGAAATTCAGATGGGTATAGAGATACTGAAAAAACTGAAATAGATAATCTAATAGGAAAAATTAGATATGATTTTGATAAAAATCAAAGATTAATGGTTAAAATTGAAAAATACACAGAAAACTATCATAGAACAGGATCACTTACTAAGAAACAATTAGAAGAAGATAGAAGACAAGCAGATCCAGATAACTATAGAGATGGTAAATTAACTAAGGAAAATTATTTAGTTGGATATGTAGGAAAATATAATGATTTTGAAGTAACAACTACTGGTTTTATTGAAAATTCACATGACAAACAACTTCAAGATGTTGGAACAAGCTTATCAACATTTTGGACTAAAGAAAAAAAAGAAGGAGCTAATTTAAGAGGAAAATATTCATATAACAGAGGAGATTTAATATTAGGGTATGATTTTTTAAGAGAAAAAGCAGATAGTATCGGAAATGGAGTAATGGGTGGAAACTATTATGATGTAACTAAAGATACAAATTCAATTTATGCTTTAAATAGATTTGATATAACTCAAAAATTTCAATTTACAGCTGGAGTAAGAGGAGAATTTGCAAATTATAAATTAGAATCTATAGATAAAAAGAAGAAAAAAGTCGAGGGTAAACCATCATTAGATAACTATGGATATGAAGCAGCATTTAATTATCTATATTCAAAAACAGGAAATATATATATTAAATATGAGAAAAGTTTTACAAGCCCAAATGCAACAGAATTTTTTGATAAAGATTTTAGATATTTAAAGACTAAAAACAATAGTTCCGGAATGGATAAAAAAGATATGACAAAGCCACCTAAAATGGATAAAAAAGAAGGAACTAGTAAAATGGCAGCAATGAGATCTAATACTTTGGGAACAAAAAATCAAAAGATGCTACCAAATATGATGGGAAAAGGAAAAATGGACAGCCAAATGATGAATTCTAAAGGTGGTATGCCAAATAGTCATATGATGACAAAAAGTAATGATGTAGAAGCTTATTATCTTGTTAATAATATAAAGCCTGAAAAAACAGATACTATTGAATTAGGAGTAAGAGATGTCATTGGAAATGTTTATGTTTCAGCAACAACTTATTACTCACAAACCAAAGATGAAATTTCAAAAAATTCACAAATGTCTCCAGGAGTTGGACCAATCTGGAATTATAGAAATTTTGGTAAAACTGAAAGAAAAGGTGTAGAACTATATTCAGAACAATATTTTAATAAACTTACTTTAAATGAGTCTCTATCTTATGTAGATGCAAAGATTAAATCGGGAAAAGATAAGGGAAAAGAAATTCCTTATGTTTCTAAATGGAGAGGAACTTTTGGAGGAGAGTATCGTATAATAGATAATCTAGCAATAAATTTAGTTGGAAATGTTTATTCAAAATCTTTTAATGGATGGACTGCTGGAAAAAATTCTAGTGAAAAAGGATATAAAAAAGGATTTACAACAGTTGACATGTCAGCAAGATATACCTTTAATAATGGGCTTATGATAATAGCTGGTATAAATAATATATTTAATGAAAAGTATTATTTGTCAGAAAATAAACATGCAGAAAAAAAAGTACCGAATACTATGCCACCAAAATATGAAATAACAGGTTCTTATATGCCTGCACCTGAAAGAAATTATTATGTTGGATTTAGATATGAAATTTAAATATTAAAAGTAGGTTCTAAGTTTTCTTAGAACCTTTTTACTGTGTAGTTTAGGAGGAAAAATGAAAAAATTAGTCATGTTATTTTTATTGGTTTCATGTGTAATGTTTGGAAAAACCTATGAAAAAATAGTAATAATGGCTCCATCTATGTTTGAAGTAGCATGTTTGTTAGGAGTTGAAAATAAAGTAGTAGGTCTTGGTGAAATATCAGGCAAAGATATATACCCAATTGAAAAAAGTAAAAATATTCCAAAAGTAGGAAATGCATTTAGACCATCTATTGAAAAGATAATAGCTTTAACACCAGATCTTGTTGTAGCAAATGAAGGTATAAATTTTCCTACAAAAGAGTTTGCACAACATGGAATAAATGTAGTAGAATTTTCAACTCGGCGAATAGAAGATATTTTTTCTAATATAGAGAAATTTGGAAAATTGGTTGGAAAAGAAAAAGAAGCACAAGAGGTAATTGTAAGCTCAAGGAAGAAATTAGAGAATATTAAAAAAATTGCTAATAACAACTTAAAAGGTGTGTTTATATATTCAACTTCACCTTTAATGGTATTTACAGATAAAAGTTTACCAGGTGATATACTTGAAGTTTTAGGAGTGAAAAATATAGGGGAAAATTTATCAGGAGGAAAACCAGTTATAAACCCTGAACTTATTTTAAAAGAAAATCCAGATTTTATAGTTGGGATAATGTCAGTTGATTCAGTAGAAACTTTAAAAAAGTCAATACCTCTAGTAGAGCATACTAATGCTGGAAAAAATAATAATATCTTTATATTTGATGCAGAATTAATTTATAGAAATTCTCCTAGAATGTTAGAAGGAATAGAAATTTTGTCAGAGAGATTAAATAAAATTATAAAATAATAATAAAAAAAGTATTGAAAAATAAGAAAATGTTGTATAATATGGGCTGGATATATAAAATTTATTTGGAGGGAAAAAATGGCAGTAATGATCAATATGCAAAAAAATGGAATTGAAACAGCTGTTCCAGTTGGATTTAGCTGGACAACACTATTTTTTGGATTTTTTGTTCCACTTTTCAGAGGCGACTGGTTATGGTTTGCTATAATGCTTGTCCTAGCAGCTTGCAGCTTAGGAACAATAAATTTTTTACTCAGCTTTTTCTACAATAGAATATATTTATCTAATCTTTTAAATAAAGGTTGGGTACCAGCTGATGAATATTCATACAATACTTTAAGACAAAAAGGAATTTTATCAAAATAATAAAAGCAGTGCATTTCTTAAATTTATATTTATAGAAATGCACTGCTTTTTATTTATAATTGAGGTTCTTTTACAGTTAATAGGTCTACATAATCTAAATAAAGATTAGAATCAATCATATTTCCTTTACTATCAATTGTATCTACACCGATATAATATACTCCTGTTGTAGCATCTGGTATAAATTTAATATAATTTCCTCTAAGTTTGTAATTTCCAATCTTTTTATCAATAATTTTTGTAGGAAGAGGTTTTCCTAATGTAGATGTCAATTTTGAATATATTTCTTTCATCTGTTCTCTTCTTACAGTTTCTTTATTGAAAATAACTCTTATCATATAAAGTTCATCATTGTTAAAATAAAATTTATAATTTGAAATATTTTTATCTGGTGCAGTAGCACTAAAAATTTTAATATTTGGATCAATAGATGGTTCTTCTTTTAAATTAGCAAATAGTGGGGCAATAGCTCCTTTACTATTTTTCCAGTTAATTCCGCTAAAATCAACTATTGCAAAAGCAGAAATTGATAATATCAATGTAAAAAAAAGTAGTAGAAATTTTTTCATAAATAATGGACCTCCATTTTGATTTAATATATTGTAACATATAATAATAAATTATTATAAAAATAGTTAGATTAAAAAACTTTCATAAATTTAGACAAAGAAAATTTTGAAAAAGTTTATAATTTTATGATATCATAAAACTAAATAAGGAGGAATAATAATGAAGCGAGAAAATTATATAGAATGGGATGAATATTTTATGGGAGTAGCACTTCTTTCAGCAATGAGAAGTAAAGATCCTAATACTCAAGTTGGAGCATGTATAGTAAATCCAGAAAAAAGAATAATTGGTGTTGGATATAATGGACTGCCAATAGGGTGTAGTGATGATGAGTATCCTTGGGAAAGAGAAGGAGAATTTTTAGAAACAAAATATCCATTTGTATGTCATGCAGAGTTAAATGCCATATTAAATAGTACAAAATCTTTAAAAGGTTGTACTATATATGTAGCTCTTTTCCCTTGTCATGAATGCAGTAAAGCTATTATCCAAAGTGGTATTCGTGAGCTTGTTTATCTATCTGATAAATATAATGGTACTGAATCAAATATTGCATCTAAAAAAATGTTAGACTCTGCTGGAGTAGTATATAGAAAACTTAATTCAAAATTAAAGGGATTAACTCTTTCATTTTTAGATAGTGATTATTAAAAAACTCACAATATATTATATTGTGAGTAGGAATTTATTTTTTATTAAACATATTTTTAAAAGAATCTTTAAATGATTTATTTGGTGTAACATCTTTTTCTTCTCTTTGTTGATTACGATATTGAGACCAATTAGGATCATTTTTCATATTTTTTTTAAGTTGACTCATATATTGGTAAGTTGTTTTAGCATTATTATATTTTCTTTTTATATTAAAGATGATATCTCTTATTGTGCTAATAAATCCATCAATAACATATTTGATATTGTGATAGACTTTTCTAAATATATTATATTTGTATATTTCCTTACAGTTAGGACATCTATACTTTGCAATTTTATCTGAAATTTTCATTTTTTTATGGCATTTTGGGCATGTGATTATAAACTTTTTCATTTTAAACTCCTATCTTAATAATTTGTATCTAATGTATATTATATCATATTAAGATAAGTTTAACTATTAGTAAAGGAGAATTTATGACTAATATTGATTTAAATAAAATAGAATTTTTTAAGGGGATAGATAATGAAAAAATAATAGCTGATCTTACTAAAATAGATTACAAAATTTTAAAATTTAAAAAAGATGATATAGTTGCTTTTCGTGGTGATGAGATTAAAGGAATGTATATAAATTTAAAGGGGACATTAGTAACAGAAATGTTAAAAGATAGTGGAGAAACTAAAAAAATTGAAGAATTGTCTAATGGAAAAATTATGGCAAGTGCTTTTATATTTGGATCATTTAATAATTTTCCAGTGGATATAATAGCTAAAAGTGATGTAGAAATATTATATATAGAAAAAAAAGAGCTTTTAAAATTGCTTACTCAAGATAAAATTTTGCTTGAAAGATTTTTAAATGAAATTAGTGGAAAAGCTCAATTTTTATCAAAAAATTTATGGGAAAGTATATCTAATAAAAGGATAGATAAAAAATTAGCTGAATATTTTTTGAATAATGAAAAAAATCAAATAGTTGAATTAAATATTTCAATAAAAGAATTGTCAGAATATTTTAACGTAAGTAGACCATCATTATCACGTGTATTAAAAGAATTAGTCGATAATAAAAAAATAGAAAAAATAAAAAAGGGAATGTATAAAATTTTAGATAGAAATTATCTTGAAAATTTGTAATAACCTTGATATTTATTGCAATTGGTTATTAATATAGAAGAAAATGAGAAAAAAGTTCAAAAAAAAGTTGACGTATTTTTAAAATTGTGTTAATATATATCTTGTCCGCGAGAAAGCGGTAACAAAGGACATTAGCAACAGAATA
>Cam_p2__coassemble_884_pt1 | contig 60818 bp, 56 predicted proteins | sample Cam_p2__metabat2_low_PE_031 | metagenome-assembled genome bin Cam_p2 | reverse complement strand
GCAATTCATCGCACCACCTATAGAGCTGGGCGACTTCTTGCCCGTTAGGTTAAAAGTTGCTTCTTATCTATCCAACCATTTCTATATGCTATCTCTTCTATGCAAGCTACATAATTTCCCTGTCTTTCCTGAATAGTTTCTATAAAGTTTGAGGCTTGCAATAGATTTTTATGAGTTCCTGTGTCAAGCCAAGCAAATCCTCTTCCTAACAAATTAACTTTTAAAGTTTTTTCTTCAAGATACATTCTATTTAAATCCGTTATTTCAAGCTCTCCTCTTAAAGAAGGTTTTACCTTACGTGCTTTTTCTACAACTGTGTTATCATAGAAATATAGCCCTGGTATTGCATATTTTGATTTTGGATACTCTGGTTTTTCTTCTATTGAAATTACATTCATATCTTTATCAAACTCTACAACTCCATAAGATCTTGGATCTTTTACACTATACCCAAAAATTTCAGCTCCTTTTTTAAGTTCTGATAATCTTTTTAAAAGTATAGTAAAAGATTGCCCAAAAAATATATTATCTCCTAATATTAAAGAAACTGAACTGTTGCCTATAAATTTTTCTCCTATTAAAAATGCTTCAACTATTCCATTTGGATTTTCTTGAACTCTATACTCTATATTCATTCCTAAGCTATTTCCATTTCCAAAAAGATCTTGAAATACTCTCATATCTCGTGAAGTAGTAATAATTAAAATATCTTTTATACCTGCCAACATAAGAACTGACATTGGATAATATATCATTGGTTTATCATAAATTGGTAATATCTGCTTTGAAATACTTCTTGTTAAAGGATATAGCCTTGTTCCACTTCCACCTGCTAAAATAATACCCTTCATATATTTTCTCCTTTTTTATAATATATATTATACAATAAAAACATATATCTTCACACTCTAAAATTTCATTATGAAAAAATCAGAGTGATGCTTATACCACTCTGATTCGTTTATTATATTATATTTTTTATCTGATCACTAGCTGTTCTTACTATTGGTTTTTTATTAACAGTAGTAATTAAACCAAGATCAGTTAATCTATTCAAATATTTTCTTAGAGTTCTAACTGATTTTAACTCTTTTATATATGGTAGAAGTTCATCATCAGTCAAAGGGTTTTCTTTAGCAAAAATATAATTTTGCATATAGATAAATAATGCTTCTGTTTCAATCTTTTCAAGTTTTTTATCTTTTTTCAGTTTATTCAAATAATCCTCTGCATAATCAAGTTGAAGCTTTTTATCTTTCAACATTTCAATTATGCTTTTCTGACCATTGAGAATGAATTCTAACATACCAAGAACAAAAAATGTTAATTCTCCCTTATTACGTGGTGATGATGTTTCTTTAAAAAGATTCGAATACTTATTTTTATCTCCAAAGATACTGTAAGAAAGAGAAAGTCCTGTAAATATATCTACCTTACGTGCTAAATACATAGAAAATAAGAATCTTCCAAATCTTCCATTTCCATCATAAAAAGGATGAATATATTCAAAGTAATAATGGACAATAGATGCTTTTATAAGGAATGGAACATCCTTTCTATTCATAAATTCTATAAGGTCCTCTAGATGTTTGATGATTAACTCTTCAGAAGAGTCTCCAGTATGGACATTATTCATACCACTATGTATATATACTCCTTCTTTTCTAAAAAGTTTTCCATCTAACTTATTTTCAGGATTTGTAAGTATATCATCTGCAAAAATATCATCATATATTTTTCTTATCTCTTCTGGAAAATCAATTGTTTCAATATTACCTTCAGTAATTTGAATGTATTTATTTATGATCCCAGAAAATCTGGTGCTCTTACGAGAACTCATACTGTCATATATCTCTTTTTTAGTAGAATGAATGCCTTCAAGACCATTTGTTTTTACAATCTCATTTGACATAATATCAGTGATACAAGCTTGATGTGCAGCCTTTGGCAACTTACTACTAATTTCTATAATCTGCTTACTATTTAAACATATTTTTTCCTGTTTCATTAATAATTCATTTATAGGAAGACAAAAAAGCTTATATTCCTCCTGGGTCACTTTATTCCCCTTGAATATAGGATAAATTTTTAGTTCTGTTTTATATGTACATGGATTATTTATTCTAGCTGCATACTCCTTAACTATGTCCTGCTTTTTATAGTACAATTTTTCAAGAGATTCATACTTTTCCATACTGTTCCACCTCCTGTATATTTACATGTGTTGTGTATATATTATATATTATAATGTAAAAAAGTCAATATTTTGACATATAAATTTAAATTTTAATTATAATAATGTATATTTAATGAAATTTATACAATTATAATTTGAATACTGATTTATATAAAAAAAATCAGAGCAATATCAAGATTACTCTGACTCAACCTATAATCTCTTTATAATTCTACCTTATAAAACTCTTTATACCATCTAGCAAATGATCTCAACCCATCTCTTAAACTTGTACTAGGTTTAAAGCCAAAATCGCGCTCTAAAGCAGTAGTATCAGCATATGTTACTGGCACATCTCCTGGTTGCATAGGAACTAACTTTTTATGTGCCTCAAAATCATAATCTTTTTGTAAAACTCCAGCTGCAATTAACTCTTCTTGTAAAATATTTACAAAATCTAATAAATTTTCTGGATTACTGTTCCCTATATTATATACAGTATAAGGTGGTATTGGAAGTCCATCTTCTCCATTTTTCTTCTCAGGAGCTGTTTGCATTATACGTTTTATACCTTCTACTATATCATCAATATAGGTAAAGTCACGTTTACAGTTTCCATAATTAAATATTTCTATATTTTCATTATTAATTAACTTATTTGTAAATCCAAAATAAGCCATATCAGGACGTCCTGCTGGTCCATATACAGTAAAGAATCTAAGTCCTGTAGATGGAATATTATATAATTTCGAATATGCATGAGCCATAAGTTCATTACTTTTTTTAGTAGCTGCATAAAGGGATACTGGATTATCTACTTTATCATCTGTTGAATATGGTACTTTTTTATTGCTTCCATATACAGAAGAAGATGAAGCATATACTAAATGCTCTACTCCTTTTTGACCATTATCATATGAATGTCTACTAGCTTCTAATAAATTATAGAAACCTAAAATATTTGCCTCTATATATGCATCAGGATTTAATATTGAATAACGAACTCCAGCTTGTGCTGCTAAATTCACTACTACATCCGGCTTAAATTCATTAAATACTTTATCTATTAATTCTCTATCTGCTATAGATCCCTTTATAAATTTCCAATTTGATTTAGAATGTTTTTTTACTTCTTTTTCTATCTCATCTAATCTATATTCTTTAATTCTGACATCATAATAGTCATTTAAATTATCTATTCCTAAAATATTTATAGAATCTATTTTTTTTAATAATTCTAATACTAAGTTAGATCCAATAAATCCTGCTGCCCCTGTTATTAAAATATTTTTTCCTTCTAAATTAATATTTTTATCTAACATGTTATCTCACTTTCCATTCTAATCTCTTCCAAATAGATCTCTTGAATATACTTTTTCTCTTACATCATCGAGACAACTATCATATCTATTTGCTACTATACTTTGACTTAATTTTTTAAATTTATCTAAATTGTTTACAACTCTACTTCCAAAGAATGTACTTCCATCTTCAAGAGTTGGTTCATAAATTATTACAGTAGCTCCCTTAGCTTTTATTCTTTTCATAACTCCTTGAATAGATGATTGACGGAAATTATCTGAATTTGCTTTCATTGTAAGACGATATACACCTATTACAACTTCTTTTTCTTTTGAAGCTGACCAATCACTATTAGGTCCATAAGTTCCAGCTAATTCTAATATACGATTAGCTATAAAATCTTTTCTTGTTCTATTTGAATCAACTATTGCAGACATCATGTTTTGTGGTACATCATTATAGTTTGCTAAAAGTTGTTTTGTATCTTTAGGTAAGCAATATCCTCCATAACCAAATGATGGATTATTATAATGTGTACCTATTCTTGGATCTAAACATACTCCATTTATAATATCTGTTGTATTTAATCCCTTCATCTCTGCATAAGTATCAAGTTCATTAAAATAGCTTACTCTTAGTGCTAAATAAGTATTGGCAAATAGTTTTACTGCTTCAGCTTCTGTAAATCCCATAAATAAAGTATCTACATCTTTTTTTATAGCTCCTTCTTGCAGTAATGCTGCAAAAGTATGAGCAGCTTTTACTATTTTCTCGTCATTTTTATCTAACGATACTATTATACGAGATGGGTATAGATTATCATAAAGAGCTTTTGATTCACGTAAAAATTCAGGACTAAATATGATATTCTTTGTATTGTATTTTTCTCTTACTGACTCTGTATATCCTACTGGAATAGTAGATTTAATAATCATTATTGCATCTTTATTTACTTTTAAAACTTCTTCTATTACAGATTCTACTGCTGAAGTATCAAAATAATTTCTCTTTGGATCATAATTTGTTGGTGCAGCAATAATTACATAATCTGCATCCTTATATGCAAAATTACCATCTAATGTTGCAACTAAATCTAATTTTTTAGTAGCTAAGTATTCTTCAATATAGTCATCTTGAATTGGAGATTTTTTATTATTAATCATCTCTACTTTCTCAGGAATAATATCCACAGCTACCACATGATTGTGTTGAGCAAGTAAAACTGCAAGAGAAAGTCCTACATACCCAGTTCCTGCTACGGCTATATTTAAAGGTGAGCATTTTTCTATTTCAACATTTTTACTCTCGTCTACAAATAAAGAAACTATATCAAATTCTAATACGTCTCCTAAAGTTTCTAATTGCTGTATAGATGGAATAAAATCACTTGTTTCCAAACGACTTAACAATGCTCTATTAATTCCTGTTAAATCTGCTAACTGTTGTTGAGTTAACCCTTTTTCTTTTCTTCTTTCTACAACTTTTGTTACCAATAATTCCTGTGATAATTTTCTCATAATTTTTTCCTTTCTAAGTAATATTAAATTAATTTTTGTATTTTCTTTTTAATAACAATTCTGTCATTAAAATCACATATTTTTTAATAATTCTTTAGGATTTCCTGCAATAAATATAATTCCTATAACTATAACTAAACTTGCACCAATAAATCTAATATCTAATTGTGTATTAAAAAATAGTTTTTCAAATAAAATAGTCCAAATAACATAGGTTATATTCAAAGACATTCCTCTTGGAGCTCCTATTAAATCAATAGATTTATACCAAAATAGATATGAAAGAGACCCTATTAATGCTGTCAAACAGATATAAATAAAAATATTTGTTATAAAAATCTCTTTTACTAATAAATATCCACCTATTTTAGGTATTATAAAAATAGCATAAAAAACAGCAGAAGTAATTTGACGTAACGTTATAGCTATACTTGGACTTATTTCTCCATATTTCATTGCATATGAAGCCACAACGCATTCTAGTGCCCAACCTAAAACACATACAAAACAAAATAACATTCCTAAATAATAATAAGGGTACTGTTGTAAATTAACAGGTGTATAACTCAACCATAATATTCCTAATCCAGTTATTATTACACCTATTTTTATTCTCCTACTGATTCTTTCTTTTAATAAAATAGCCGTTAAAACCGTTCCTAAAGCTGGATATAAAGCTGAAAAACTAGCTGCATATGATGGTCCTATATAATTAACACCTAATAAATATCCTGCCATGCCTATAGGCCCACCTAAAATAGATGAGAATATTAAAAAATATATACATTTTTTATTTTTAAAACAATAAAAGAATTCCTTTATTTCCCTTAATCTTATTAGATTTAAAATCAACCATATCGAAGAAAAAAAATCATGCAAAAATGCAATTACTAAAGCTGATATAAAAATATTTTCAGAATAAGGAAGAAAGATACTCAACGTCAATATAAAACCTATTATAATCGTATTTAATCCCCAACTTGCACCTGATAAAGTACCTAATAATACTCCTTTTTTAAATTTATTCATATTTATACAAATCCTTTAATTTATTTTTAGCTCTTGTAAATCTTGTAATTCCATAATCTCCAAATTTACTACCTGTTGCTTCTTTAATTAAAGTCCATATACTCCATAAGAAGTCTTGACATATTTTATATATCTCTATCTTTAATCGACTTTCTTTATCAAAATTTCCTTTAAAATAATACTTAAATAAAACTTCTTCATTTTTTTCAGATAAATTTGACTCAATGCTAAGTGCTGCTAAATCCCACATTGGATCATTCATCCCTGAATATTCCCAATCTACAAGATAAATTCTTTCTTCATTTCTTACAAAGTTTTCAGGCACTGTATCATTATGACAACAGCAATATTTAATTCCTAAATTATCTAATTTATCTCTTAATTTCATAATATCTTTCTTTACTTCTTCATATCCTATATAAAATGTAAGGCTCATTTTGTTACATATTTCTTCATAATTATTCATTTCATCAAAGCAATTAAAATAATTATTAAATTTTATTCCAGAATGATGAAGAGTATTTAAAATATTTGCTACATCTTTCAAATAATAATTAACTGTAACTGGATTAAGAGTCTGTGCTCCATTAATAAATTTTGATACTTTAAATCCTGTTATCGAATCATAATATATTAAATCTGAATCGATTCTCATGTCAGACATTAATTTTGCATTAGTAGCTTCATTGGCTCTATCAATAATTTGTTGAGTTCCCAACCCTGGATTTCTAACTACATATTTTTCATTATTATATGTTACCAAATAATTTCTATTTGTCATTCCACCTAATGGTTCAATATCTTGAATATCTTCCTCTAATATATGTAGTTTTTTATTTAATAGATCTTTTAACTCATTACTACAACTATCTAACTCTATCTTCATTATTCTAGGAAATAAATATGTGTGTACATAATTATAATGTACTATTGAGTCTATTTCTCCCCAAGCTAAATTATCTATTTTTAAAACTTCTATTTCATAATCTTTTGCACATTCAGAAATTGCATATTCATATGCATACATAAGATTTTTTACTTCTAATTGAAATAATGCTTGTAAAACTTCTTTAGATAACTTTGCAATTCCAAGCATTTCTCCCTGAATATTTTTCAACTCTCTAATATCTTTTGATATTTTTATTAATCTGTTTCCTGTACATTCTACGAATGTCTCATCTTTTTGTCCCTTTTCAGAACTTACTAAAATTATATTATCCGAATCATTTTTTAAAATACTTTTTAATGCTCTTTCCTCATAGACAATATCACTATCTAATAATAATATATTTCCATCAATATAATTTCTTGCTTTTAAAAAACTATTAAAACTTCCTGTTGTTAAATATTCTCTATTTTCAACGATAATAATATTACTATATTTATTTTTTAAATACTCAAATTTAATATTTTGAAATCCTGTAACTAATACTATTTTTTTTATTCCATATTTTAATAATAATTCTATACTTCTTTCAATTAAAATATGTCCGTCTAATTCTATTAATCCATTTGGTATGTCATACTCTCTTGATTTTCCCGCTGCCAATATTACAGCAGTATCAACTTTAGTGTTACTTAATATATACTTATATGAACTATCTATCTCTATTAGCTCTTGTAAAGTATCTATCTCTATTATATCCTCATTTTTTAATGGGATAATACCAACTTCAAAATCTTCTATATTTTCTTTAATAATATGATCCCAATAATAATCTTTTAATATTTGCTCATCTTGAATATATTTCTCTAAAAAGTCTTTTATTTTTTTTGATTCTTCTTCCGTCCAAAAAGAAATTCCAGACATTATATAATTATCTTTTCCACCTATTTCTATATCATTTACTTTATTATTATTAATAATCAACTGCCATTCATTATTTTCTACATTTGGCTTCTTTGAAAAATAACTACTTTTAACTATATTATTTTTAAAAATATTTTTTGTTAAAAAAATATCCCCCTCTAATATATATGTATCTTTTAATAAATCTTTGACCAAATACAGTGAATATATATTGTTATATTCACTATATTTATCGTTTGTTATTATTTTAATTGTTGGATATTTCTCTTTTAAAAATTCAAACTTTTCTTTTAAATATCCAACAATTATTGTAATATCATCTATTCCAGCTTCTAATAAATATTCTATATTTCTTTCAACCATTGATTTTCCAAATATTTCAATAAGTGGCTTAGGTGTAGTATTTGTTAACGGTCTTAGCCTTGTCCCCTTGCCTGCTGCTATTATTATGGCATTCATATTTTACACTCCCATTATATTTACACTTCTTTATTAAACTTTAAAAAATTTAATCTTAATATCTATAAATCTTTATTTTGCATAATATTTTTCCCATTGAATATATTCTCACTTTATTACATAATTTTTATACGTTTTTTATTTATCAAATCATAATATAGTAAATTCTTAAATTTTATTAAAATCTTTTTAAATATTTATCTTTATTTATAATTCAATCCTCAATATGTCTACAACTCCTAACCTAAAACTAATATTTAATAACGTACAATTATATATTTAATTAATTTCTATTATAACTGGTCTATGAGATATTCTTTTATTTTCTGGTGGCAATTTCATATAATCACCATAACAGTCCGTCAAAATTTTACCATAATTTTTAGGAACTGAAAAATAATAGCCTTCAAATTCCATTTTCAATAATGGAAAAATATCATCATATGAAATTTTTTCAGTACTTATTGCATCTATTGGTCTAAAATAAGCTTCATTATTATCTAGCTCCTCATAACAACTAGCAGTTTGCTCCATTTTTTTAAATAAATATTTTTTAGACATCGGAATCAATAAAAAATGTAATAATTTTCTTACCATAAGGATAAATATATCTTTACAACTTTCTATTTCTCTATCTATTCTTGATATCGATTTTGAAATAAAAATCTGTCTCCAAAATTTAATTTTTCTTAGGTGTTTTCTTCTTTTTAAGCTTTCTTTTGGCACCTTGTATAAAGGAAAAATATCAATAAAAATTCCCTGGTGAATTTTTAGCTTCATATGTGCCTTAGAAATGAATTTTGTCTTATCTACTCTTATTTTGGCAAAAGTAAACGGTGTATTCATTTCTGTTTCAAAATTTTGTAAAAAATAAGGATGATTTTGCTCATTTACATATAGTTTTTTAAACTTATCATAATCTTTCTTCACCATATAAATATCAATATCATCATCCCAAGGAATAAATCCCTTATGTCTTACACAACCCAATAATGTTCCATATGCTAAAGAATAATTTATATCATTTTTTTTGCAAAATTTATCGATATACTTTAATATTTCCAATTCCTTTAATCTTATTTCGTTTTGTATATCAAAATCCATAAAGTCTCCTTTTTGTTAGTTGTTTATATCGTTTTTACCTTTATACAATATCTATATCTCCATATTTAAAAAAATACAATTTATAAAATTAAGAATAATTGCAATATAAATTCTACACTAGTCAAATATTTATCTTAATAGAACTAATTTAATAAATTTCATTAATTACTGTTTTCTCCAAACCATCTTATTAACTATTCCTGTATAAGATTGTATTATCTTTACTACTTTTGTTGAAACATCTTCTGTATAATTAGGAACTGGTATTCCATAATCACCATTTTCATTCATTGCTACTGCAAGTTCTACTGCCTGTTCAACCTCATTATTTGATATTCCTGCTAGTACAAAACATCCTTTGTCTAACGCTTCTGGTCTTTCTGTACTTGTTCTTATGCAAATAGCAGGAAATGCTCTGTTAATTGATGTGAAAAATGATGATTCTTCTGGTAATGTTCCACTATCTGAAATAACTGCAAAAGCATTCATTTGTAAGTTATTGTAATCATGAAAACCTAATGGTTCATGTAATCTTATTCTTTCATCTAATTTGAAATTTCTTTTTTCTAAATACTTTTTAGATCTTGGATGACAAGAATACAAAATTGGCATATCATATTTTTTAGCTATATTATTAATTGAAGTAAATAAAGATATGAAATTAGCTTCTGTATCAATATTTTCTTCTCTATGCGCACTTAAAAGAATATAACCTTTTTTAGCTAATTCTAATCTACTCAATATATCAGATTTATCTATCTGTTCTAAGTTTGCTCTTAATACCTCAGCCATTGGTGATCCTGTTACATATGTTCTCTCTTTAGCTACTCCTGAAGCATTTAAATATCTTCTTGCATGTTCTGAATAACACATATTAACATCCGAAATTATATCTACTATTCTTCTATTTGTTTCTTCTGGTAAACATTCATCAAAACATCTATTTCCAGCTTCCATATGGAATATTGGTATATGAAGTCTTTTAGCTGCAATTACTGATAAACATGAATTTGTATCTCCTAATACTAATACTGCTTCTGGTTTTATTTCTTCCATCAATTGATAACTTTTCGCAATAATATTTCCCATTGTTTCTCCTAGATCATTACCTACTGCATTTAAGTAATAATCTGGATTTTGTAACTTTAAATCATGAAAAAATACTCCGTTCAAGCTATAATCATAGTTTTGTCCTGTATGAGCTAATAAACAGTCAAAATATTTTCTACACTTTTTTATTACCTCAGCTAATCTAATAATTTCTGGACGTGTTCCTACTATAATCAATAGTTTTAATTTACCATTATTTTTAAAAGAAACTTTTGTATCCATTAATTTATACTCCTTTTTTTCTATTTATACATTCCTAATGAAATAACTTCTCCTGAGTCAACTTTCATGTACTCTGGAAGGATATTTTCTCCTTTTACTATAGCACCAGGAGCTAAATGGCATCCTTTATTTAGGACACAATCATGATCTATTATTGCTCCATAATTTATAATGCAACCCTTAGCTATTTTTACATTAGTATTTATAATGACATAGGGCATTACTACACATCCATCTTCTATTGTAGCTAAAGGACTTATATAAGCTAATGGATGCACTATTTTTGCTAGTTTTATCCCATAAGTTTCTAACTTTTCTTCCCATTCAATACGAGTTCTATTATTTCCAAAAGCGGGGTACATTTCTATATCGTCATCTTTAAACTTTGTATATTCTTCACATTTTCCTATAATATTATTTCCTTGTGAAAGATCATCTAAAAAGAAGATTTCTTCATATTTATTGATTTGTTGTGCTATATCAGCTACAACTTTCCCGTGTCCACCTGCTCCTAAAATTATTAGCTTCATATATTAAACCTCTTCAAAGAAAGTATCTGGTCTTTCTGGATTAAAACATTCATTACACCACATAACAGTGACTAGGTTTTCTGTTTCACTTAAATTTATAATATTATGTGTATATCCAGGTATCATATCTACTACTGTTATTTCTTCTCCACTTACCTTATACTCTACAATTTCATTTGTTCCAATTTTACGTAGTTGGATTATTCCTGTTCCAGCAACTACAATAAATTTCTCAGTTTTTGTATTATGCCAATGTTGTCCTTTAGTTATCCCAGGTTTTGATATATTAATACTTATTTGTCCTCTATCTAAACTTTTAACTAATTCTGTAAAACTTCCTCTATTATCTACATTCATTTTCAGCTTGTATGAAAAATCTTTTGGATCTAAATATGATAGATATGTTGAATATAGTTTCTTCTCAAAACTTCCTTCTGTTAAATTAGGAATAAATAGATTTTTTCTGCTTTCTTTAAAAGAATATAATAAATCCACTATTTCTCCTAAACTTGCACGATGTATTTCTGGAACATAGCAATATCCATATTCATCTCTAGTTTCATTGTTTTCTATTGCTCTTAATAATTCTTGTACTAAATCATCAATATATAATAATTCAAGTTCAGTATTTCTATCATTTACTTGAATAGGTAAATCATTAGCTATATTATTACAAAATGTTGCTACAGCTGAGTTATAGTTTGGTCTACACCATTTCCCAAAAAGATTTGGAAAACGATATATTAAAACTTTTGCTCCTGTTTCTTTAGAATACTCTTTAAATAGTTCTTCTCCAGCAAGTTTACTTTTTCCATAATCACTTCCTGCATATCTTCCTTCAAGAGTTGCCTGAATTGAAGATGAAAGCATAACAGGACAATTATTTCTATATTTTTTTAAGTTTTCTAAAAGTGTAGATGCAAATCCAAAGTTTCCTTCTATAAATTCTTCTTTGTCTTTAGGTCTATTTACTCCAGCTAAATTAAAAACAAAGTCTGCTTTTTTACAAAATTCATCTAACTGTTCTAAAGTATTATCTATGTCATATTCTAAAATTTCTAAGTCACTTGATATATTATGAGTTTTATCTTTTCCATCCCTTATATTTTTTAAATTTTCAACTAAATTTCTTCCAACAAATCCTTTTGCTCCTGTTATTAAAATCTTCATAATTAAAACTCCATTCCAAATAGATTATTTATTTTTTTCTTGTTCCCATTTTTCTAATTCTTCTCTAATATATTCTAAAGAAAGTAACTTTTCTTGAACTTCTTTTACATCTAATAATTCTGTATTACTTGAATTAAATTCTGTTAAAGTATTTCTTTTTGCATCTCCATCTTTAAAATATTTATCGTAATTTAAACCACGTTTATCACAAGGAACACGATAAAAATCTCCCATATCTATTGCGTTTGCACACTCTTCATTCGTTAAAAGTGTTTCATACATTTTTTCTCCATGACGAATACCTATAACTTTGATTTCATGATTTGGTGCAAATAGTCCAGTTACTGCTTTAACTAATACTTCTATTGTACATGCTGGTGCTTTTTGAACTAAAATATCTCCTGTAATTCCATTTTCAAATGCAAATAGAACTAAATCTACAGCCTCATCAAGACTCATTACAAATCTTGTCATATTTGGATCTGTAATAGTTATTGGATTTCCCGCTTTAATTTGATCTATCCATAACGGAATAACTGAACCTCTTGAACACAGTACATTTCCATATCTTGTACAACATATTTTACTTTCTTCTTCACTTACAGTTCTTGATTTTGCAACTATTACTTTTTCCATCATAGCCTTTGATGTTCCCATTGCATTTACTGGATATGCTGCCTTATCTGTTGAAAGACAAACTATATTTTTTACTCCAGCTTCAATTGCTGCAGTTAGTACATTTTCAGTTCCTAAAACATTTGTTTTTACTGCTTCAATTGGGAAAAATTCACATGAAGGTACTTGTTTTAATGCTGCAGCATGAAATATGTAGTCAACTCCATGCATAGCATTTTTAACTGAACTTAAATCTCTTACATCTCCAATGTAAAATTTGATCTTATCTGCTACTTCTGGCATTTTAGCTTGAAATTCATGACGCATATCATCTTGTTTTTTTTCATCTCTTGAAAATATTCTTATTTCTCCAATATCAGTATTAAGAAAACGATTTAAAACAGCATTTCCAAAAGATCCTGTTCCACCTGTTATTAATAAAGTTTTGTTTTTAAAACTATGTTTATTCATAATTATACTCCTTTATTATCTAATATTACCACTTACATCATTAAGTTGATTCTCTATTTTTATTATAAACCTATCTTCTTTTTTATTAAATGAACTACACAACTTACAGTTTCTTTTAATCCTATATCATAATTTACGTATAAGATATCATCTATTAGACGTTTTGTCATATAATTTCTATTTTTATAAATATCATTAGCTTTTACTAACATAATTTTATCACCTAATTTATCTAATAGAATATTCATTTCTTGTGGTTTAAAGTCATTTGCATATTTTAAAACTGGATTAACTGCATTCCTAGATGTTAATACATACTCTGTAAAATAGTTTGTTCTTATTCCTCTTAAATCGACACAAAAATTATAATTTTTTAGTTTTACTATCTTCTTTTTTAATAACTCTGATGAATATTCATAAAATACATCATAAATACTATTAGACTGATCAAAATTACTTAAACACAATTGTCTAGATTCTAATTGAAGAATTGTCTGATATTGCCTGAGGTTAATTTTATTATGTAAGCCAATTTCTCCCATATTTGTAACATATGCTACCCTTGGATAAACAATATACCTATTCCTCTCTGCCATGTACTGTACATATAATTTTTTAAAAGAAGTATTATCCCATCTTTGGACATTTTTGGGTAAAATACTCGGATTTTCATTATATGTCTTTAACCAGTTTTTAAATTCTTGCCACTGTTTTTTAAACCATACATTTCCCCAATATGGATGTTGAAAAAAGTAGTTATCATAGCCATCTTCAACCTTAAAAAATTTACAACCATCAAATTCACAAATCAATGGATTGTATAAGGAAATACCAGTTATTCTTTTATCATTCGAATATTTCTCTATTGCTTTTTCAACAAATTCTAACATATAAGGAGAAACATATAAATCATCTTCTAAAAATAAAACATTTTCATAAATTTTAGTTTGATCTCCAATCCATATAAAGTGATTTCGCAGTCCTTTTTTACTTTTATGAATAATAACCTCTTTACTTCCGTATTTCCATACAAAATTATGTGCAATACTATTTACAGCATCGGTTCCATTATTATCAATACTTATTATTAATTTTATATTTTTTTTTACTATAATTTTATTCAATGAATCAAGTAAATTCTTTAAAGATTTAGGTCTATTATAAGCTGAAATTATAATTGTGTAATTTGCCAAATATTTTCCTCCTTTTATGAATTTTATTTTTGTACTTAACTTTACTAAAATTGAATACTAATAATTCCTAAGAATATCAAAAATTATTTACAAAACAAATATAAAATATCTTCTTTTAAATAAATAAATCCATTTTTTATCAAACTTATAAATGATGTTTCTAATTGCTTAGCAAGATACATTGGCCATTTCCAATTATTATAACAAAGCTGAACAAACATAATAGAAAGTATATAACTATATATCCCCAGCCCTGTATATTTAAGTAATAAAACAACTAAGAAAATTCCAATTCCAGAAGATATTATATATGGCTTAACATATGGAAGATTATTCGAGTCTGAGATATATTGAGCACAAAGAGAATGGTTTTTACCGAGAAAGATATAAACAGAAATTACTATGCACATAAAATTATCTATTACAAGATTTTTATTTAATACTTGAATAATAAAACTTCCTATTACTAATATCCCTATAATTCCACATATAAATAATGAATAATAAACTACCAAACTAATTCCTATGTATTTTTTTATGTCTTCTATTTTATTTTTTATAAATAATGATTGAATTTTAGGTCTTATTGCAATATTATAAGCTGCTGCTATATTATTAACTATATTTATAAATTGAACACAAATACCGTATGCTGCTGTTTCTTTCATATTTCCAGTGGTAGATATCAAAAGTGTTCCAAATTGATTATTTATGTAAGTTGATAGTGTAACAAGACCTTCTCTATATGCACCATACCATATTTTAGAAATCACATTTCTACATTCTAATATTTCTTGTATAAAATTAATATCTTTTTTGTTATTTTTAACAATTTTTAGAACTGGTCTAGAATAATATACTAATAATATAAATAAAAATAGAGTAGATATAATTTGACTAATAGAAACAGATAGTAATCCATATCCTAAAAATAAAAAAATAACATTGGTTATTAAAACTATTACTTTCGATAAAATATATGCTTTATTAATTTCTTTTATTTTTCCACTTCCTCTTATTATTGAAAGATAATAATTTAAATATATATTTAATCCAATTGAAGTGGCAAATAACCTCCATATCAATTCTTTATGATGTATATAAAAATTCATTGATATTTTATTTATATATAATAATCCTAATGACTGAAGTATTATAAAAATAATTAACGCCATTAATGTATAAATAAACTTAGATACTAGTATGATTTGTTTTAATAGTACTGGATTAATACTAGCATCTTCATTTATCACCTTCACTCCCTTTTGGCAAATATTATTAGCACCACTAATACAATAAGCAATATGACGTGACATAGTTACAGAAAAACCCATATCAAATAATGTTGTAAATTGTGAAACTGAACTAAATACATACCATAATCCTAACTCATCAATAGTCAATAATTTGTATACAAATGGCATAAGTAAAATTCCATAAAATACATTGAAAAAAGTCCCTAAATAATTCCAAATTACATCTCCTTTAGTCACTCTTATTTCCATATCGTCCAAATACTCCTATCTTGATCAATATGACATATTTTTTTTATCATTCGTACTAGAGGTCGTAAAATATATACATTAAAAGTTCTAGTTAATAATTTTTTTCTTCGTTGATTAGGAGTCATCCAACTGTTAGTATAATGGTGTATTGAATATGTTTTCTTAGTTTTCTTCATTAAAAAAGTATTCATATTGATGGGACTAAAAAACTCTTGCGAATAAACCGTCCCTCCTTTGAATGACACTGTTTCTTTTTTTATTATTAATCCTAATTTTTCTAATGCTCTAGTATTATAAATTGAACAAACAGTAGTATTTTCTTTTCCCTCTGTGAAAAAATGTATCCCTGTATACTCATCAAGCAATGCTTTGATTATCTTAGAACCTTTAACTCCACCAAAACCAATACCTGTAGTTACTCTTCCAATATCTTCTAAACCTAAAAAATAATCTTGATTCAACAAATCATCAAAATTTTTTATTACTTCTACATCTGTGTCAAAGTAAATACCACCATAATGATATACAACATACAATCTAACAAAATCACTCACAAACGCCCATTTTTTTCTTTCATATGCCTCCTTGCAATAATAATTACAATTGATATCAAAATTCTCTTCATTCCATTCAATAATCTCATATTCTGGTAGATAATACTTCCAACTTGCAATACATCTCAACACAATTTCTGGTTTTTTAGCTCCACCAAACCAACAATAATGAATACGTTTATTTATCATTTTTGTATATCCTCCAATTTAAAAACATATATTCGCCTTTTTCCATCAATATCTGCATCAAAATAAACTTTACCTGAATTTAGAGAAACTCTTGGATGTAAATCACATCGCTTTTCACCTAAATGCTTTGCACTACTATAAATAGACACAAGCTCCTTAATCTCACTTCTTTCTATATCAACGTATAATATCTTTTGAAATCCACAAGAATCTGGGTATGTATCTGTTATAAACCTTGTAGCATCGATAAATGTTGGATGCCCATCTGTTTTTAGTTTATCTCTCATTATTATTTCTCTAGTTTCTGTAACAATATTATAAATATAATAGTTACAATTTCTATTATTATCATAAGAAGTAACAAGAAGTTCCTCATTATTTCTCCACGTATAATGTGAAGCACATAACTCTTTATCCAAAATTAATATTTGATTATTTTGATATAATGACAAGTAACACATGTGTCTACCATTTACTATTTCAATAAAGAAAAACATTAATTTTTTTCCATCTGGAGAAAATTTTAAGTGATTAATATAACAATTATTTAAATTAACTTGTTTTTTTAACTGATAAATTATATCTCCATATAATATCTTTTTAATTATTTTATCATTATTTAAATCAAAAAAAGTAAATGCAACATCATTAATTTCAACATTTTGAACTTGAAATTTTCTGTATCCATATCCTGGTCTCATCCAACCTAATCTATTAAAGTCAACTGAAACAGCTATATTAGAACTTACATCATAAATTGGAAATTTATGAATAACTCTATCATTATTTCTTATTTCCTCTGAAATATATCTATTATTTAAAAAATTATTAAAAATAAATGTATTATCATTAATCCATAATAACCGATTTCCTTGTTGCCAATTTAATACATACCCTTTTTCTATTACTTTATTTTGTTTAGACTGCAAATCATACTTATTTATATTCACTTCATTATAATTTTTTCCAGATGTTATAAACAATAATTTCCCATTTCTAACAGGATCAAAATCATAGTATCCACATGAAGTATGATAACATATAGATATTTCTCTTAATTCAACTACACTATTTATTTTTTTCTTTCCAGATAGATAAAACTTTATAATTCTTTTTATTTTACTTCCTATATCATCTCCAAATAAAAAATATTTTTTATTATATTTGTACATAATTTAATAATCTTCAAACTTAAATATTCCTTTCTATAATGCTTTTGTTAGCATATCTAATTTTCAAAAAACAATTTATACGAATCAAAATACTGTCCAAATTTAAAGTAATATATAGTTATAATAAATATAACAAAAACTTTAATCATAATTTTTTTTTCATTATTTTTTATATTACATATTACCTCTACAATACTAAATAAAACTAACGCTATGAAGAAATATGTTATACGTTCAAAATATGAAAATTTAATATACATTATCCAAAACATAATCCAATATATTGATGCATTATTAATTATAGTAAGTAAAGTTACCTCTTTTTTCGATCTATTTATTTTCGCATCAATAGGATAGTGCCTTAATAAATGCTTATTTTTATTTAAATTAATCAGTATTCGACACAAACAAAATAATATTATTGGTACTACTATACTTTTTATATTACCTTCTGCATTAGTATATTTTGAATATCTTCCAAAAAACAATAAATTATCAACAAAATACATTAATGGTTTCATCCCAATAAATGCCACAACAAATGTTAATCCATGAATAGCTATTGTTTTTACATTTTTTCTCTGTCTAAGTAAAAAATAAAATACTAGCATCAAAATTGCACTTATATGAATAAGTGACATTAACATAATACAACATGTATATTTTTTAAAATTTCCTAATATTATGTATTTGATAGAAAATAAAAACAATGATGCTACTATAGTTTGTCTTATAACATTAAAACTAGAAAAATAATAACCAAAGGCTAAGAAAAAAATTAAAAATAAAAATGGATCTTTTGTTTTTTTAGCAAATAAAATTATTGGTGTAATAACCAATATTGAGGACAATATAAATATGTATATATTATTGTCAAAAATATTTCCTATAATCCAAAGTAATAATCCATATCCTTTTTCAACTCCTTTTATTTTATGAGTCAACGTAAAAAATGATTGTAATGAATATATTTTTATATTATTATATATATATATATATTGATTATGATCAGAAGCTACATTTCCTACTAAACCTGAAAATAATACCAAATAACTTCCAGCTAATATTAATAAAAAATTGGAAACATTAATTTTTTTTTTCCCAACTTTAAATTTCACTTTACGTAATAAATTATATAAAAATCCTAATAGTAATATTATAACAAATAGAATATGATATGCATTAATCATAAATTTTCCTCTTTTCTAAAACCTCTTTTAAAAATATATCCATCTTTGTTATATAATTACGGTAATCAAAATAATTTATTGCAGTAGTGTATGCATTATCAGACATTTGTTTATATTCATTATTGGTTAACATACAAATTTCATTTAATATATTTAAAATACTTTTTTTGCTATTATCCTGTAGTATAAAACCATTTTTTCTATTTTTAATATACAAACAAATATCACTAGTATCATTAACTATAACAGGTAATCCAGCTGCTAAATATTCACCTAATTTAGTAGGAAATCCTGCATCTGATGATCTTCTTTTTGGGCGAATTATAATCCCATAATCACACTCTACTATTTTATCTTTTAATAGTTGTTGATTTATAAATCCATGAATGTGCACCTTTTTTTTAAATTTATCTCGTATATTATTGTTTAATGGAACTGTATTTAATATGTCTGTTTCAGAAGGTCCATAAATTTCTACATAAAAAGGTAAATCATTTTCACAAATAACCTCTATTAAATTAAAAAGTTCATCTTTTCCTCCATTTATACCACCAATAAACACTAATTTATAAAAATTTTTTTTATCCTTATGTATTTTAGTATTTTTATCTCTGGTATCAAGGATTGCTGGTATACGAACACTATTTACAAACTTTTTATCAAATAATTTTTCAAGTTTCTTACTAATACAAATAATATTTTTTTCATTTGGAAACTTTTGATGCCAACAATATAAAAAAGTCCAAAATCTAATATCTAAGATTCCATATTTCCAATTTTTATATGAATACCATTCTCGAACTTCAAGAATAAATGGAATATTTTTTTCTTTAGCAATTTTTTTAACTGATAAATATTTATTTGTTATTTGGTCGCAAATTATACAATCAACATGATTTTTTTTTATATAGTCACCAAAAGTTCGCTTTACACGTATTGGAACAAGCAGTTTGTCTATTAATCTTCTTTGTGAAGCTTTTAAACAACTTGTAGTTACAATATTTATCTTTCCATATCTTGCATAATTATCAGATATCCAATCTATATCATCACTTAAATAATCTGACATTACAGTTATAGTATGTCCACACTCGGAAATCAACTTTGCTATAGTTCTTGCTCTTGCAGCATATGCCCAACCATATGGAAACATAGCTGAAACAATATATAAAATTCTCATAATTTACTCCTTTATTATAAATCACTTAATCATAGAGAATATATAATTATTCTTCGAATATTCTCTCATATTTTGCTATAATTTCTTCAACAGAAAATCTTTGCCGTATATCTTCCTTTATATATTTTGAATTATATTTTCTACTTATAGCTTTTCTAAATTGTTCTATATCTTCTATATCAATAATTTCTCCATTAAGATTAGTTTTAATAATTTCATTAATACCTCCTAAATAATTATTAGCTATTACCGGAACTCCGCAGGCGCAGGATTCTAAAACTGCATTTGAAAACCCTTCATATCTAGAACTACTTATAAAATAATCAGCTTGAACTATATATTGATAAGGATTTTCTACAAATCCAAGAAGTCTAACTTGCTCTTCTAAAGAATACTCTCGAATAATATTTTTCAATATATTTTCTTCTTCTCCTGTACCTAAAATAATTAATTTGATATTTTTATTATGTAATTTTGCAATGGTTTTTATTAATAAATCATATCCCTTTTGAAAACTTAATCTGCCCACTGATATCAACTTTATAGTATCTTTATCATCACCAAATATATTAACTGATTTGTGTTTTATATAAGATTGGATTTTCTCATAATCAATAGGATTATTAATTAAAACAACTTTATTTTTATCAATATTTCTTGCTATACTACTTAGTCCTTTTTTCATATCGTCAGACTGTGTAATAATCGTATCATATTTATCAATTCCAATGTTATAAAATAATTTATAGTACATTCTATACAGAATAAATCCTTCTGACACGTTAAATAATGGAATGTTTGTTTCTCTGTAAATCAATTTTTTATTTTTTAATAAAAATTTAAAAAAAGGTAATATTTTTCCAGGATTATACTGACAGAAAATAATATCTGTATCATTTTTTCTAATATAATTAATGCTTTTAAAAAAATTTATCATAAATAGTATATATCTATTTTTAACTATCTCTTTAAAATGCTTAATCTCTAAATTTTTATTTTTCTTTATTTGAGGTAAATATGATCCTCTATTCTCGAGTAGAAGTAAAGTTATTTTAAATTTATTATAGTCTATATGATTTAAAATATTCAAGATTACTCTTTCTGCACCTCCTCCTTCCATATTTTGTACTAAAAATATAATTTTTATCTTCTTCAATCAAAAACTCCTTTATTTATTTTAATTATTAATATAGTTACTTCTTAGTAATTTTAAATATATAAATTTTCTTAGTGAATTTGGAATTATTCTAACAATTGTCTTTGGAATTATATTTTCCCAAAACTCAATCCATGAAATCACTCCAAGTTCTTTATATTTCTTTTGTAAATGCCATTCTGCTTTAACATACTTCCATCCACCTCTACGCTTATATGTATCATCAGAAGTCCTGAAATATAATAATGGTTCAGGAATATTTGCAAATTTAGATCCACAAACTAGCATTCTTCTCCATAAATACGAATCCTCATTTAATAATATTTCTTGATAATTTCCAGCCTCTAAGACTTTTGATTTTTTCAATATTACTGTTGGATGATTAACAGGATCCCTAAATTTCATGTATTTCTCTATATTGTTTACAGGTGCATCCTTAATACAAATAACATTGTTTATATCTCCAATAAACTCTTTCATATAACTTCCTAATACATCAACATCTGGGTTATTAATCAAAAAATTTATCTGTTTTTCAAATCTATCATAGCATGATATATCATCAGTATCCATTCTGGCTATAATCTCATTTGAACAAGCCAATATCCCTTTTTGCAAAGCTAGTCCTAATCCACTATTTTTATCTAATTTTATAATTTTTAAAATATTTCCCAATGTATTTTTTTGGGTTTCTATTTCTTTATATAATTCAGCGGTTAATGGTCCATCTTCAACTAAAATTATTTCACTTGGTTTTATACTTTGATTTGCGTAAATACTTTTTAATGCTTCTCTTAAATAACATGCTTTTTCTTTTTTGTACACTGATAATAATACAGAGAACTTGATATTTTTAGTCATTATTTTTACCTGCTTTACCAATATTTTTTAATTTTTCTAATGCTTCTTTTTGTTTAATCTCATAACATTTTTTATCAATTTTTCCATGTTGTAGTAAATAATCCCCAAAGTCAACAGCTGTAGCTTGCCCTTCTTCTATTATCCCTTCCTGTTTTATAACTGCCTTTTTTATTGTTAAAATTAATATCTTAATATCTTTATAAAAAGTGATATTTTTAGTATACTCTAAATCATAACTTAATTTAATTTCCCAATTAATAGCATTTCTTCCATTAACTTGTGCAAGTCCTGTTATTCCAGGTCTAACATTATGTCTTTTTAATTGCTCTTTATTCATAAACACCATATCTCTTACAAGTTGAGGTCTTGGTCCAACTAAGCTCATATCACCTTTTAATACATTTACTATCTCTGGAATCTCATCAAGACTAGTTGCTCTCAATATTTTTCCAAATTTAGGTAATCTTTCTGCATCAGACAATAATTTACCACTTTTATCTCTTGCATCTGTCATACTTCTAAATTTATACATAGTGAATATTTTGCCATTAAGTCCTGGTCTTCGTTGCTTAAATATAACTGGACTTCCTAATTTTTTCTTAACTAAAATTGCTACTATAATGTATAACCACCAAAAACATAAAAGAAAAATAACAGAAGAAACTATATCAAACAATCGTTTAAAATATTTTTTATACATCTTAACTCCTATTCAAAACAAGCTCTTATTATTTCAATAACTTTATCTTGTTCTTCTACTGTCATTTTATTATCACTAGGAAGACATAGCCCTCTTTCAAATATATCAAGACCTATATTTTCTATTCCTCCTGCAATATACGCATTTGTTTTAGCTCTAAAAGATCCATTTTTTGTTATTATATCACAACTTCTAAATATAGGCTCACTACTTAATGGTTTCCAAATAGGACGTCCTTCTGCATTATATTCTGCTAGTCTTTCAAGTATTTCTGTTGGACAACTTTTATCTTTTTCAGGTATGTATAGTGCCTTATGCTCATCTCTTACTTGTTTGCACATAGCCTCTTTATCTATTATCATACAAGATAACCAAAAGTTTGGCTCACTACATTCTTCATATGGATTCATTTTTATAGGAAGTCCCTCTAATCCTACTTTATATCTTTCATAAATAGCTTTTTTCTGTCTTATATGTTCATCTAAGTAAGGAATCTGACCACGCACTACTCCTGCTATAACATTACTCATTCTATAGTTATAGCCAATCTCTTCATGTTGGTACCAAGGGGCATCTTCTCTAGCTTGAGTCGACCATTTTCTTACTTTATTTGCATCTTCTAATGAGTTCGTTAAAAACATTCCTCCAGAAGATCCTGTAATTATTTTATTTCCATTAAAACTAATACAATTATATTCACCAAAAGTTCCTGTTTGTTTTCCTTTATATGTAGCACCTAGAGATTCTGCAGCATCTTCTACTATTAATGCTCCATATTTTTTAGCTATTTTTCTTATTTCATCTATTTTAGCTGGTGTTCCATATAGATTAGCTAATACTATTAATTTTACATCTGGATATATTTCAAAAGCTTTTTCTAAGGCTTTTGGACACATATTCCATGTTTCATATTCACTATCTATAAAGACAGGAGTACCACCTTCATAAGTAATTGGATTTATCGTAGCACAAAATGTTAGATCACTACAAAATACTTTTTTTCCTTTTAAAGTTCCTTTACATAAATTAGGTAATCCATAAAGTTTTATTCCAGCTAGCTTTATAGCTAAATGCAGTGATGAAGTTCCTGATGCTAATGCAACACCATATTTACAGCCTACTTTTTCAGCTATCATTTTTTCAACTTCATTTATATTTTCCCCTACTGTTGACATCCAATTTCTTTCAAATGCATCTTGCATATATTTTAACTCTTCCCCATGCATCGTAGGAGTAGCTAACCAGACTTTTTTATCAAAAGGTTTAAATTTTATTTTAGTTTTATCAAACATATAGTCCTCCTCTCCAAGATTTTTTCCTACTCATAACTAACTTCCCTATATGATACAACTACCTCTTTCATAACCTCTTTAATCTTATCAACATCTGGGTTATGAGTACACTCTTCAAGTTTATTAAAGAATTTACTAATATCGGTATTACCATCTACTTTAGTTATAAATATCTTTTTATTATCTGTTTTTATTGCATTATTTACATCATACAGTAACTCTTCAAATAGTTTTTCTCCAGGTCTTAACCCAACTATATCTATTCCAACATTTGCATTTGAAAGTTTTATCATAGATTTAGCAAGATTATATATTTTAACTGGTTTTCCCATATCTAAAATAAATATCTCTCCACCTTTTCCTATTGATCCAGCTTCAATTACAAGCTGTGCTGCCTCTGGTATTGTCATAAAATATCTTGTTATATCTTTATGGGTGACAGTTAGATTCTTTCCTTCCTCTAAAAGATTTCTAAATATAGGGATTACTGAACCATGACTTCCCAATACATTTCCAAATCTTACTGCCATAAATTTAGTGTTTTTAGCTATCTTATTCATATGCTCGATTACAAGCTCACAAGCTCTTTTACTTGCTCCCATAAGATTAGTTGGGTTTACAGCTTTATCTGTTGAAATCAGTACCATTCTTTGTACACCATATTTATCTGCACACTCTGCTACGTTTTTAGTTCCAAATATATTATTCTTTATAGCTTCCTCTGGATTATGTTCCATTAAAGGTACATGCTTATGAGCAGCTGCATGGAATACAATATTTGGTCTATATTTTTCAAATAGAAACTCAAGCTTTTCTTTTTCCCTTATATTACATATTTCTGAAACAAATTTTAGATTAGGAAAAACTCTATGAAGTTCTAGTTCTAAGAAATAGATATCATTTTCATTTATATCTATTGCAACTAACTGCTTAGGATTATATTTTGCTATTTGTCTTGCAAGCTCAGATCCTATACTTCCTGCTCCACCTGTTACAAATATTGTCTTTCCCTCTATCAAAGATCTAATGCCTGTATCATTTATGCAAATTTCATCTCTTCCTAAAAGATCTTCTATTCTTACATTTCTAAGTTGATTTGCAAGTTCTCTTCCTTCTAATATTTCTGGAATTCCAGGTATTGTCTTTATCTTTACATTCTCCATTTCTTGAATTTCTTCTACTATACTTTTTATCTTGCCCCCCTTTGCTGAAGGAAGTGCAAGTAAAACTTCATCTATTTTTTCATTTTCAATTATTTTCTTTATAGCAGCCATTGTTCCTAATACTTTTACACCATAAATTTCAGTGCCAACTTTTTTAAAATCATCGTCTATAAAGCCAACAATTTCATATGGAAAATTTCCATTGGTAAGGGATTCTTTAGCTAAAATTGTTCCAGCATCTCCAGCTCCATATATAAGGGCACGTTTTAATATCTTTCCTTTTTGTCTTTTAGACTTATGATACCTATTTATTCTAAATAGAAATCTTAAAAATAGCTGTGAAGATACTGATATTAAAAGTGTTAAAAACATAATTGAAAAAGAGTATGAATATTTTTTACTCATTACAACAAAAATAGTGAAAATTACTGAAGTTATTATATTTAGGCATAATAGTTGTAATACGTCTAACATATTTGTATAACTCCAACTCTTTTCACTTAGTTTATAGTAAACATACCCAAGTAAAAATATACTTAAGTATATTACAAAGTAATCTATTTTTATATATTCCATCCAATGGTTATCATATTTTAGCACAAAAGCTAAAAGTATTGCAGCACAGATACCAGTTGAATCCAGTATTAGTTTACCCATTCCTCTAATACTAATAACTGCCGGATTATATCTTTCCTCTTTATCTATGCTAAGCTTTTTAAAACATCTCTGTAATCCCATTTGAAATATTGTAAATATCAAAAAAGCTACGAAAATATATGACTTTTTGTAGAAAAATAGGAATATCAAAAATATAATAGCATTTACATATATGCTCTTATATTTTGGTTTCTTATTAAAATTTAAGTTATCAGTTAGATAATAGAAAAAGAGTAGAATAGAAAATAGTCCATAAATAGCAGTATTAATACTAAAATCAGCCATATGAAATACTGTTCTATAGACAGTGAATAGTAATAAAATGTAAATAACCTGAATTTTCATTCTGTAAATCTCCCAAATAAAATATTTTAAATTAATAATATAGCATATCCAATATGGACTATAAATAAATTAATTTAATTATGTGATTATATTGTGTTTTAAATACGAGATTTTATTTCTTAAATAGCTCTTTTTTTCACAATTATCACCAATAGTTTCAATAAACTTATTAACGTCACCTACATTTTACTATTTTTAAATTAAAAGTCAACAATTTTTTCTGACAGTTTCGTAAAATTTTCGGTAAATATAGAGTTCAATTGGTCTCGCGGCCATAAAATATTTTGTAAGTAGTTAAAATATTATTCTTTTTCCAAACAAAATGCTTTATTTTATAAATAAAAGTTTATAATCAATATATGTATACTGTATTTATTTTTTGAATTTTTTTTAATTATCTCAATATTATTTCATCATATTATAGTTTCAATATTTTACTATATAAATTAAAATTTTACTAGATTTTTTTTATTTCATCTAAAAATCTATCTATCCTATCTTTCCAGTGAGGTATATTACTACCTATTGCTCTTTCTATTTTTCTGCTATCTAGCTTCGAATAACAAGGCCTTTTAGCAAGAGAATTAAACTCACAAGATTTAGCAGGACTAAGCTTGTTAGTGTATTCTATTTTTTTAAATACATAATAAATCTCGTCATATTTTGAACACTCTCCATAATTTGAAAAGTGATATAGTCCATATATAGCTTTTTCTAATAAATTCCACGTAGCACACACAAGATCATAAGTATACGTTGGAGCAGATATCTGGTCATCTACAATTCTTATTTCTTCTTTTTCTCTTGCCCAATTAATTGCCTTTTTAACAAAATTGTCATTTAAAGCTCCAAATATCCATGAGGGCCTAATAACTAAACTCTTTTCGTAGCTTAAAGCTCCCTTTTCTCCCATAAGTTTAGACTTCCCATAGACTGATAAAGGATTAGGAACGTCTTCTTCTGTATATGGAGTTTCTTTTTCTCCATCAAAAACATAATCCGTAGAATATGTTACAAATGGAATACCAAAACTTCTACATAAATTAGCAATATTAGTTGGTGCATACCCATTTACTTCATAACACTTTTTGCTATCTACTTCTGCTCTATCTACATTATTATACCCAGCACAGTTTATAACTAAGGTGATATTTTCTTCCCTTATAATCTCCTCTATTTTTAATATGTCAGTTACATCTACATCCTTATGACTACATGCAACATATCTTATTTTTTTCTTTTTAAAAAATCTTTGAAACTCTCTTCCAAGTTGTCCATCAGCTCCTAATATCAATACATTTTCTCCATAATAGGTATTTTGATATTCTTTAAAACTAATATTTTTACTATCTTTATCAGATAAAATTATATCAGTTTCGTCAAATCCATATTTTGTAAAATTCCAATCTATAGCTAAATCAACATCATTCCATTTTATTCCAACTTCATATTTTGGAGCATAGATATCTGTGCATTTATAGATTATCTCTGTATCTTCTTCTAATGTTAAAAAACCATGAGCAAATCCAGCTGGTACAAAACACATCTTTCTATTTTCCTCAGATAATTCCACTCCAAACCATTTTCCATAAGTAAGGCTACCTACTCTTAAATCTACTACCACATCATAAATTGCACCTTTTACCACTCTAATTAACTTACCTTGAGAGTGTTTTGTTTGAAGATGCATTCCACGCAGCACTCCTTTTTTGGATTTTGAATGGTTATCTTGAACAAATTCCACATCTAACCCAATAGATTTAAACTCCTCTTTATTATAGACTTCCATAAAAAATCCTCTGTTATCACCAAATATTTTTGGCTCTAATATATATAGTCCATCTATTCCTGTTTCTATCTTTTTTAATTTCATACCCATCACTCTCTAAAATATTTTTTATTCCATTATATCAAATTTGCTCTATCTTCCCAATTAAAAAATGCACCAACTAAGGTGCATTAAATTAAAATTCTTTACCTCCAGTTATAGTCTTATCTACCTTGTGGTTAAAAATCGATTTTATACCTATTTCTAACCCTTTAGCAATAACATCTAAAGACATATACGGCGTATTTTTCTTATCTATTACTTGTTCTGGAATAAATGGCACATGGATAAATCCACCTCTTACATTTGTAAGTCCTTTTTTATTTAAATAGTATAGTAGTGAATACATCAAATGGTTGCATACATATGTTCCTGCAGTATTTGATACAGAAGCTGGAATTCCTTCATTTTGCATATCATGGACCATAGCTTTTATAGGCAGACTTGTAAAATATGCATTTTCTCCATCTTCAAATATCTTTGTATCAATAGGTTGATATCCTTCATTATCTGGTATTCTTCCATCTTCAATATTTATTCCAACTCTTTCAATACTAATATCAAATCTTCCACCAGCTTGCCCAACACATATTACAACATCTGGATTTACTCTATCTATTGCAGCAAAAAGTTCATTAGCTGATTTTTTAAATACAGTTGGAACTTGAACTTTTATAACTTCAATATCATCTATTTTTTCTGGCAATTTTTTTACAGCTTCCCAAGCTGGATTTATTTTCTCTCCTCCAAATGGATCAAAACCTGTTATTAATACTTTCATTTTTATACCTCCTTAAAAAGCAAACATATACATAACTATTATATGAGCAATTAACATAAGTATTGCAACTGGAAATTGTGTAAAGATAACACCATTTCTATTTTTCATCTCTAAAAGTGAAGCTGGAACAATATTAAAATTAGCAGCCATAGGTGTCATAAGTGTTCCACAATATCCTGCTGTTAATCCCAATGCTCCAACTAAAGCTGGATTTCCTCCAAGTTTTATTACAAAAGGAACTCCTATCCCAGCAGTTATTACTGCAAAAGCTGCAAAAGCATTTCCCATTATCATAGTAAATATTGCCATAGCAACACAATATCCAACTACTCCCATAAGTCTACTATCAGCTGGAATAATTCCACCCATAAATCCTGCTATTACCTCTCCAACTCCTGCTGCAGAAAATACTGCTCCTAAAGCTCCTAAAAGTTGAGGAAGTATTACAGTAGGACCCATTTGATGCAATATTCTACTAGAATCATATAGAAAATATGAAGGCTCTTCTTTTGTAACAATAAATGTTAGTATTACAGCAACTAACGAACCAAATCCCAATCCTACAAGTCCACCTAAAGATGTAAATTGTGCAACAGCAAAAGCTACAACTCCAATTGACAATGCTGGTATAAATAGTTTATTTCCAATTTTTTTAGCTCTTTTTTCTCTTTTTTCTTCTGAACTATTAGATAGTGATCCTACCGCTACACTCTTTGTAACTGTTAAAATTCCCATAAATACCAAAATTCCACCAACTAAGGCTTTATTTAAATATGGACCTGCAATAAATACTATTCCAAATAATACCCAGAACAATGAACTTCCAATTCTTTTAGGATTTTTCCTATCTGTATATGAATAAATCCCACCAATAATTAAAACTATTCCACAAATTATATACATTATTTCAAGAATAACATTTGCAATATTCATTACTTACCACCTCTTGATCTTCTAATTCTCATATCAAAAAGATAGTTTCTTATTATACTTATTACAATACTTAACACTGCCATGATAAGACTAGCTTTAGAAACAGCATATGGCTCTACATTTTCTACTCCTAATTCTTTCATTGTTCCTACAATTAAAAGAACTCCAGCAGAAGCCACAAATCCATTTTGTCCGAAAAAGTTTCCATAATTTTCTACAGAGTTTGCAAATCCTTTGATCTCCTCATCAATCTTTTCTGTAACTTTTCCCTCTTTTTCAGCAGCTCCTTTTGCCATAGGATAGATAAGAGGACGGATAAATTGCACATGTCCACCTACTCTTAATGAAAATATTGCAGCTATAGTTCTTATAACATCATACACACTTAAAACCTTTCCACAAGTTGCCCCTTTTAATTTTGAAATACATATTGCTGCACGTTCTCTTAGTCCATTTCTTTCAAGAACTCCTACTACTGCCAAAGTTAAAAGCAGCAAAGTCATATAACGAGTATTTACAAAGGCATCTCCTAATACAGAAAGCACTTTTAATAGTGCTGCACCAATACCTACTCCACTTAAAATTCCTGAAACTAAACCAGTAGCTATTCCTGCAACAATTACTACTGCTATTGTATCAAGCTTTAAAGTAAAACCAATTAAAATTATAAGTACACCGATAAGTTTTACCATAACTTTCCCTCCTATGTCATTTTATATAGTATATATATAGTATATCTGCTATTATATTACTCTATACTTAAAAAAAAATCAACAAAAAAAGGCACCCCATACACTTCTAGTCAAAAGTGCATAAGGTGCTTTCATTCAAATTATTCTAATTTACTTATTTTTTATCTACAACATTCATTTTTATAGCATTAAATTTGCAAGTGTCGTAACAAATTCCACAACCTACACATTTATCCTCTATAACATGGTGTTTTTCTTTTACAGCTCCTTCAATTGCTCCAACTGGGCATTTTCTTGCACAAGCTGTACATCCTTTACAATTTTCTTCTATGATTTCAGCTTTTCTTAACTCTTTAATTTCACTTACAATAGCCTTAGTAGGACATTTTGTAGCACAAATTCCACAAGAGATACATTTAGCTGGATCTATTTTAGCTAGATTATTTTCAACTGTGATTGCTCCAACTGGACAGTTTTTAGCACAAATTCCACAACCAATACAAGCTGTAGCACAAGCTTTTTTAGCAACTGCTCCTTTATCTTTAGAAGAACATGTAACAGTAACGACGCTCTTTTGAGGAAGCATAGCAATAACTTTCTTAGGACAAGCCTTTTGACATAATCCACAAGAAATACATTTATCTTCATCAACATGAGCTATTCCACCTTCAGTTACTTTAATTGCTCCAACTGGACAAACTCTTTCACAATCTCCATGTCCAAGACATGCATATTGACAAGACTTTTCTCCACCTGCATAAAGCATCATAGCAGAACAAGTTTGAAGTTCTCCATCAAAATCATATATTTTATGAGTATTTGTATTGTTTCCTTGACATAATACTCTTGCTACCATTTTTTCACTTGAAACATCTACACTAGCTCCCATAATCTCACCGATTTTAGCAGCTACTGCTCCCCCACCTGGAGCACATAGTGACATTGCAGCTCCTTCTTCAACTATTGCAGCTGCGTATCCAGAACATCCTGGATATCCACATCCTCCACAGTTTGCACCTGGAAGAACGCCAATTATTGCTTCTATTTTAGGATCTACTTCTACTTCAAATTTAATTGAAGCAAAAGCTAGGAATAATCCCATAGCAAGACCTGTTAACCCCAGCACAATAGCTGGTATTAATACTGCTTCCATAATTACCTCCACTTTCTATTATATTTGCATACCACTGAATCCCATAAACGCCATAGCAAGTAATCCTGCTGAAATAAAGGCAATTGGAATTCCTTTAAAAGGTGCTGGAATTGCTGAATATTCTATTCTTTCTCTAATTCCTGCTAGTAAAACCAATGCCAATGAGAAACCAACTGCTACTGAAAATCCGTTGATTAAAGTTTCAATGAAATTGTAATTCTCTTGGATATTGATGATTGCAACCCCTAATACAGCACAGTTTGTAGTAATAAGAGGTAAGAACACTCCCAATGCTTTATATAGTGATGGTGATGTTTTAGCAATAGCCATTTCAACAAATTGAACTAATGCAGCGATAATCAATATAAAAGCAATTGTTTGCAAATATTGTAAGTTAAATGGAACCAATAAGAATTGGTACACAAGCCAAGTTACACCAGAAGCTATAGTTATAACAAATGTAACTGCCATTCCCATTCCAAGTGAAGCATCAACTTTTTTAGATACTCCCATAAATGGACAACATCCTAGGAATTTAGCAAAGATAACGTTGTTTATAAATATTGCACCAAAAATTAAACTGAATATACTTCCAATACTCATCGATTACCCCTCCCTACTTTTTTTCAATTGAAGATAGTTAAGGAAAGCTTTCATAAATGCTATTGTGATGAATGCTCCAGGAGCTAAGATGAATATTAGAGCTGGATTGTAAGCTGCTGGTGCAACTCTTGCTCCAAATATAGTTCCATTTCCTAAAGCTTCTCTAACTATTCCTAATACTGTAAGTGAAAGAGTAAATCCAAGTCCTGATCCAATACCATCTAATAAAGATGCTATCATACCATTTTTAGATGCAAAGCTTTCTGCTCTTCCAAGAACAATACAGTTAACAACGATAAGTGGGATAAATAATCCTAGTACTTTATATAGATCAGGAGTATATGCTTCCATTACCATTTGAACAATTGTAACAAGTGATGCTATTATCATAATGTAAGCAGGTATTCTAACCTGAGAAGGTATAAAGTTTTTAAATGCAGATATTAAGAAGTTTGAACAAGCAAGAACTGCAACAACTGCAAGTCCCATAGCAAGTCCGTTCATTGCTGAACTTGTAACTCCAAGTGTTGGACAAAGTCCTAAAAACAATACGAAAATAGGGTTTTCTTTAAATATTCCAGATAACAATACTTTTCCATAATTTGTTTTCATTAGTTCATCCCTCCATCTTTAAAAGCATTAAGTGCTTTAATAATTCCTGTATATACAGCACGAGGAGAGATAGTTGCTCCAGCAAAAGCATCTGTTGATTTATTAAACTCATAAGATGCATCTTTTCCGATCCAATGATCTTGCCAGCTTAAATCTCCAATTTTTGCTCCAAGTCCTGGAGTTTCTGATTGATTTACTATTCTTAATCCAGCTATTTGACCATCACGTTTGATACCTAGGATAAATGTGATGTCTCCACCATAACCAGGGCTTGCTACTGTTGTTACATAACCAACTATTTCACCTTGATCATTGTATCCTGGTACAAATTGTAATCCATCTATTTCTTTAGCTTCTTCTTCAACAAATTTTGCTGCATCAGCTAAAACTTCTCTTTTTGCTGCATTTTGTGATTTTTCATTATTAGCAGCAATAACTGTCTTTGTAAAGTTATTTACTAATCCTAATACTCCAGCTGAGATTGCAGCTATTACTAATAGAACTAGCCCAAAATGTACAAATCTATTTTTCATTAGCTTTCACCTCACCGAATTTTTTTGGTTTAGTATATCTATTAATTAGAGGAACAAATCCGTTCATGATAAGTATAGAATATGCAACTCCTTCTGGATATCCACCTTTCATTCTGATAAGTGAAATTAAAAGTCCTAAGAAGAATGCAAATATTACTTTACCTTTTGTAGTATATGGACTTGTAACCATGTCTGTAGCCATGAAGAATGCTCCAAGGAATAATCCTCCTGAGAAGATATGCATTATTGGATCTCCACCCATTGCCCATGTTAGTACAAATACAGTTCCAATGATGATTGCAGGAACTCTCCAATCTATTTGTTTTTTATAAATTAAGTATAATCCTCCAACTAATAGAGCTAAAGCTGAAACTTCTCCAAGACATCCTCCCATTTTTCCAACGAAAGCTTGCATGTAGTAGTTTCCACCATCAGCAATTAACGATGAGTCAAGAGATATTCCTCTTTTCATAGCGTCTAGAACCGTAGCTCCACCTTTTCCATCATATGCAAATGTAGTTATAGCAACTGGCCAAGAAGCTTGAACAAATGCTCTTCCTACTAAAGCAGGGTTAAATACGTTGTGTCCTAGTCCTCCAAAAACCATTTTTCCAAGTCCTATAGATACAACACAACCAACTATAACATAAGGTAATGGCATAATAACTGGAATTACAAATGCAAATAATATTCCTGTTAAAATTGCACTACCGTCAAATACAGATACTTCTTGTTTCATTATCTTTTGACAAATAAACTCAGTAACCATACAAGTAAGTATAGAAACTGCAGTTACTATTAAGGCTCTTATACCAAATACATAAACAGCAAATAAAAATGCAGGTATCAATGCAATTATTACATCATACATTACTTTTTCTACTGTTTCTGATGTTCTAATATGAGGCGATGGCCCCATTTTCAATATATTAGTCACTTTTCCCTCCTGACAACTTAATAACTATTTGTTATCTTTATTTTTTCATAGCTCTTAATTTAGATTTTCCTATTTTGATAGCCTCTGTTAGTGGTCTATTAGCTGGGCATATATATGCACATGATCCACATTCTATACAATCCATTAGGTTATATGGTGGAAGTTTATCCCATTGTTCAAATGCTGCAAGTCTTGCAAACATTAATGGTTCTAATCCCATAGGACATACGTCAACGCATTTTGCACAACCAATACAAGATTTTGGTTTGTATGGATTTGTTTCTTCTTTTGTTAGAGCAAGTAGTCCAGATGTTCCTTTTATAACAGGAGCTTCTTCAGAGAATTGAGCCATTCCCATCATAGGTCCTCCCATTACTAATTTGTCTACTACTTCTCTATTTACACCACAGTAATCTAATAGGTAAGAAAATGGTGTTCCTATAGCTATTTTTACATTTTTAGGATTAGCTATTGCTTTTCCTGATACTGTAACAACTTTTTCTATTAGAGGAATACCATTTACAATTCCGTCATAAATAGCTGCTGCAGTTCCTGTATTTTGAACAACAACTCCTACAGCTGAAGGAAGTTTTCCTGACGGAACTTGTCTATCTAAAACAGCTTTAATAAGTTGTTTTTCTCCTCCTTGAGGGTATTTTGTCTTAAGTGGAGCGATTTCTATACCAGTTCCCTCAGCAGCTTTCTTCATAGAAGCAATAGCTTGAGGTTTGTTTTCTTCTATACCAACTATAGCAGTTTCTACTCCAAGTATTTTTTTAATGATTTGGATACCTTTAATTATTTTTTCTGGGTGTTCTAACATAAGTCTGTTATCTGAGTTTAGATAAGGCTCACATTCTGCCCCGTTTAATAATAATGTATCAATTTTTGTGTCAGCTGGAGGATTTAATTTTATATGAGTAGGGAAACTTGCTCCTCCAATTCCTACTATTCCTTTTTCTCTTATCATTGCTAACAATTCTTTTTTGTCAGCAGCTTCCCAATTTTCTATTTTAGGTAGCTCTGCCCATGTATCTTGTTCGTCATTTTCAATGATAACTGTTTTGATTCTTCCCATTAGTGGAAACACATGTTCTTCAATTTTCTTAACAGTTCCACTTACAGGAGAGTGGATAGGTGAAGACATAAAAGCTTGAGAATCAGCTATTTTTTGCCCTTTTAATACCTTATCCCCAATGTTTACAATTGGATCTAATGGTGATCCTATATGTTGCAATAATGCTACATATATCATTTTTGGTGCTTTTAACTCTTCAACAGGTGCATTTTCTGTTTGAAGTTTATTTTCAGGTGGATGCACTCCTCCTCTAAAGCCAAAAAATCTCATAATCAATCTCCTTTCGATATAAAGTTAATTACTACTAAACTAAGTGTATCATATTTAGTTGTAATTCTCAATATTTTTTTACTTATTTTAGTATTACTTTTTGTTGTATTTCTGTATTATATAACCTAATTTCATATGATGTATGACAAATATTATGCTATAAATTACACTTTATAAAAATAGAGTTACATTGCATTGTTTAGCTTCATCAAACTCAAAAATAATCATGTAATAGTATATCACAAATACCACAAAATCCTATCTAATTCAAGGATTTATGGCAGATACAGATTACAATATTTGATTTTTTATTTTTTATTATATTTTTGCATTATATTTTGAAGCTTTACATCTTTTATCATATCCATTGCACAATTTGCTGCACTTTCCATCATTTTATCTACTTCTTCTTGATCAGCTTTTGCAAATTGCCCCAATACAAAGTCTATTGTATCTGACTGACTTTTACCTATTCCACATTTTATACGTAAAAATTCATCTCCAATATGCGATATTATTGACTTTATTCCATTATGCCCACCAGAACTTCCTCTTTCTTTGATTCTCAATTTTCCAACAGGAAGGTCCATATCATCATAGATAACTATTAAGTCCTTTTTAGGATCCAATTTATAGAAATTTATAACTTCTATTATCGAATTTCCACTTAAATTCATAAAAGTTTGTGGTTTTAATACCAACACTTTTTCACCGTCTACAGTTGTTTCACTGATAAGTCCTTGAAATTTTTCTCTTTCATTTGAAATTCCAAGTTTATCTTGTAGTTTTGAAATTACATCAAACCCAACATTATGTCTTGTATGTTCGTATTTACTTCCAGGATTTCCTAATCCTACTACTAACTTCATTTGTTACTTTTCTCCTTTTTCTACTAAAATTAATTTAAACAAAAATATAGTGAGGAAGATGTAAGACTAATTAATACTTACTAGGCTTCCTCACTATCTGATATTTTCAGATTAACACTTTGCGTTGAATGTAAATTTTGCAAGTCCTCCTAAAGATGTTTCTCTATATTCTTCTTTCAGGTCTCTTCCTGTTGCCCCCATAGTTTGAACTACTTCATCAAAAGTAACTCTGTTTTTACCATCTGTGTACATACTATATATAGCTGATTCCAATGCTCTTGCTGCTCCTGCAGCATTTCTTTCTATACAAGGCACTTGTACATATCCTCCTACAGGATCACAAGTAAGTCCTAAATGATGTTCTAGTGCCATTTCTGCTGCATATTCTATCTGATCTAAACTTCCTCCTAATAGGAAACAAGCCATTCCAGCAGCCATTGCACAAGCTGATCCAACTTCTGCTTGACAACCACCTTCAGCACCAGAAATTGTTGCATTTTCTTTAATTAAATTTCCAATTATTCCAGCTATTGCAAGCCCCTTTAATATATCTTCATTTCCCAATTTATACTCTTCTCTCATGGCATACAAAAGACCTGGAACAACTCCACAAGCTCCGCAAGTTGGAGCAGTTACAACTCTTCCTCCACTTCCATTTTCCTCGGATACAGCAAGTGTATATGCAAATATTCTTCCTATATATCCACTCTTTGTAGGATTAATTTTTGACTTTCTATAAAAAACAGCAGCTTTTCTAGGATATTTTAATCTACCAGGTAATACTCCTGTAGTTTCAAGCCCTCTTTTTACAGCATCTTCCATAGCTTCCCATATTTCAGTTAGATAGTCAAAAATACCTTCTCCCTCATATTCAACTACATATTCCCACAGCTCTTTATGATTTTCATTACACCATTTTTTTATTTCAGCCATAGTTCCTAATGGATATACTTTTGCTTGGCCTTTTCTATCTTCGTTTTCGTCCATGATAGTTCCACCACCAACAGAAAATACAAGCCACTTATCAAGCTCTTTTCCATCTTTATCAAAAGCTTTAAAAAGCATACCATTTGGATGATATGGATGAACATATTCTGGTTTCCAAATAATTTGTGTTTCAGCTGGAAGCAATGTTTTTTTGATTATCCAGTCAGTTAAATGCCCTTTTCCTGTAAGTGCAAGTGATCCATATAGCTCAACTGAAAATTTAACTGCATCTGGATTTTTAGCCTTAAATTTTTTTGCTGCTCTTTCAGGTCCCATTGTATGAGAACTTGATGGTCCATTTCCAATTTTAAATAATTCTTTTAAACTATCCATAGTCTACCTCCATTTTTCCCTCAATGCTGTTTAGCAACTAAATTTATTACTTTGTAACCCCTTAAAAAGTAAAAGAGAGTGGAGAAAGCTTTCACTCTCTCAGCTTTTTCCACTCCTATGTATGCTACTTCCTAATTTCCCCTTTATATTCTTTCGCAATCATATTAAGAACTTTTTCAACAACATCATTAATTTGTTTTTCATCAAGTGTTTTTTCTTTATCCCTTAACACTATACTAATAGCTACAGATTTTTTACCTGAGTCTATTTTATCCCCTTCATATACATCAAATATATCAACTTTTTCAATTAGAGATGATATTTTCTTTATACTTTCAACCATATCCCCAACAAGTACATCTCTATCTAAAACAATAGCTAAATCTCTTGTTACTTCAGGATATTTTACGATTCTTTCATATTTTATAGTTTTCTTTCTATATTTATCTAGTTTTGCAAGATCAAGTTCTGCAATATAGACTCTTTCTCTTTTTATATCCATTTTTTCTTGAACATCTGGGTGTATCTCACCAAACACTCCAACTACTTCATTTCCTATAGAAATTTCAGCACTTCTTCCTGGATGGAAGTTTGGATTTTCAGTTCTTGATAATCTATATTTTGTAACTCCAAGATATTCCATTACTTTTTCTACATACCCTTTTATAGTATAAAAATCATAAGATTCTGGCTTTGGATTCCATAAAGTTCTTTCTGGTCTTCCAGCAAGTCCTATACAAATTCTTAGCTCTTCATTTGCTAGTTCATCAGCTGGAGTAAATACTCTTGAAACTTCAGCTAATCTTAGATCAAATTGATTTCTATTTATGTTATCTCTAATATTTGCAAGTAAACTCCAAATAAGTGTAGGTCTTAATATAGCCATATCTTCACTAAGTGGATTACTAATAGGAATTACAGGATCTTTAATATTTAAAATATCCACTACATTACTTGGAATGAATGAATAGTTTACTACTTCTTGAAGCCCTACTTCTCTTATTATTTTTCTTGCATCATCAGCTAATTCAACACTTGCTTCTCTTACTCCTGCACGAATATCTTCTACAGGCATAATAGCTTCTATATTGTCAAATCCATACATTCTAATTATTTCTTCATAGATATCAGCTGTTCTAGTTAAGTCCCCTCTATATACAGGTGGAATAACTACTAATGTATCTTGTGATAATGTTTTTATTCCAAATCCAAGGTTGCTTAAGATTTTTCCAACGACATCTTCTGGAAGTTCTTTTCCAACAAATTTATTAAGTTTTTCAAAACTTAATGGAATTTCACATTTCTTAGGTTTTTCAATATATCTATCAATAGCATCATCAAGAACTTCTCCACCTGCTATTTCAGCAATAAGTGCAACTGCTCTTTCACTTGCTTCTTCTATACCTTCAATATCCATTCCTCTTTCATTTCTATAAGAAGATTCTGTTATAATTCCTAATCTTCTTGCTGTTTTTCTTATATTTGATGGTTCAAAATATGCAACTTCAAGGAAAATATTTTTAGTTTCAGCTGTTATTTCACTTTCAACTCCACCAATTATACCAGCTATTGCTATTGGTCTTTCTTCATCAGCAATAACTAATTCTTCATTATTTAATTCTCTTTCAACTCCATCAAGAGTTATGATTTTTTCACCTGGTTTTGCTGCTCTAACAACAACACTACCATTTTTTACTTTATCTAAATCAAATGCATGCATAGGTTGGTTGTATTCAAACATAACAAAGTTTGTAATATCAACTATATTGTTAATTGGGTGCATTCCCATAGCTCTAATTCTCTTTTTAAGCCATTCAGGAGATTCTCCAACTTTTACATTAGTGATAACTCTACCCATGTATCTTTTGCATCTTTCTTTATCTTCAATATTTACTTTAGCAAATTTTGTAGTTGATTCTATTGTTTCTGTAAAATTTGCTACTGGATATTTTACTTTTCTACCATAATAAGCAGCAATTTCTCTTGCTATCCCTATATGAGATAAGCAGTCAGGTCTATTTGGAGTAATTTCAAGTTCAAATATTACATCATCTAGTCCTGCATATTTTCTATATTCTTCTCCAACTGGAGCGTCTTGTGGAAGGATTATTATTCCATCTCCATTTTCTCCAAGTCCTAACTCAACTTCTGAGCATAGCATTCCAAAAGATTCTACATCTCTTATTTTACTTTTTTTAATTTTAAAATTTCCTGGTAATACTGCACCTATTCTTGCAACTACAACCTTATCTCCAAGTTTGTGATTAGGAGCTCCACATACTATTTGAATAGGCTCTGCTTCCCCAACATTTACTTTTAATAGAGTTAATCTATCAGAATTTGGGTGTCTATCATATTCAACAATCTCTCCAATTACAACACGTTCAAGATCTTTTCCTTGAATATCTATAGCTTCAACTTCTTGACCTATCATAGTCAAGGCATTATCTAGCTCTTTTATATTTTCCTTTATATCTACATACTGTTTCAACCAGTCTAAAGAAATTAACATTATTCTCCTCCAGAATTACTTAAATTGTTTTAAAAATCTTACATCATTTTCAAAGAATGCTCTTAGGTCATTTATTCCATGTCTTAACATAGCAACTCTTTCTATTCCCATTCCGAAAGCAAATCCGCTTACTTCATTAGGGTCATAACCTACAGCTTTTAAAACTTCTGGGTCTACCATTCCACAACCCATAATTTCTACCCAACCACTGTCCTTACACATTCTACAACCTTTTCCTTTACATACAGCACATTGAATATCAACTTCTGCTGATGGCTCTGTAAATGGGAAAAAGTGAGGTCTAAATCTTACTTCTGTGTCTCCAAAAATTTTCTTTAGTGAATTTGTAAGTATAGCTTTAAAGTTTGCAAATGATATATTTTCTCCAACCATTAATCCTTCCATTTGATGGAACATAGGAGTATGAGATATATCGTAGTCAGGTCTATATACTTTACCTGGACATATCATTCTAAATGGTGGTTTGTGATTTTGCATATATCTTATCTGTACAGGAGATGTTTGAGTTCTTAAAACAACATCATGATTTATATAAAATGTGTCAGTAATATCTCTTGACGGATGAGTTTCTGGAATATTTAAAGCATCAAAGTTTAAAGCAACTTTTTCAACTTCTGGTCCATCTGCTATATCAAATCCCATTTCGATAAAGATATTTTTCATAAAATCCATAGTTTCTGTAATAGGATGTGTAGTTCCTAACACATTTTTCTTTCCTGGAAGAGTAATATCAATTATCTCTTGTGCCAATCTTTCATTTTTTTCCTTCTCTTTTAGTTCCGAATTTTTTTGTTCAAGAGCTTTACTGATAAACTCTCTAGTTTCATTTACAAGCTGCCCCATAACAGGTCTTTCTTCAGGAGTAAGTTCTCTCATCCCTTTAGATATTTCTGTTAGTTCTCCCTTTTTTCCGAGCAACTTAACTCTGATTTCATCCAATTGTTGTAAAGATTCTGCTTGGGATATACTAATTCCCGCAGCTTCTTTTAACTGTGCTACCTTCTCTTTCATTTTTCCTCCCTAATTTAAAAGGCTTATATTTTAAAATTTTAATTATACACAATATTAAATCTACCCCATTATATGTTTGTGTACAAATTCAAATCCATTTTTATCTATATTCAAAATCCCATACTCTCCATCTCTAACAGCTCCTGGATTAAAAAGTGTGACTTTGTTTATAATCTCTTTATAAGGAATATGGGTATGTCCAAATACAGCTGCGTTACAACCTAAAATTTCAGCTCTTTTTAAAATTGAACCATATGAAGATTTAACCCCATATTCATGACCATGAGCTAGAAGGATTTTTACTCCTTCTAGCTCAATAATCATTTCATCACTGTATTTTCTATCAAATATATCACAATTACCTCTTACGATGTAATACTGAGAATTAGGATAGACAAAAGAGAGTTCCTCTCCATCATTACTATGATCTCCTGCACATAATACAACATCAGGTTTCTCAAGTTCATAGATATTTATTAACGTTTCAAATCTACCATGTGAATCTGATATAATCAATACTTTCATTTCCTTATCCTATAAATATAGGTGCCTTACCTTTCTCTAATAATTTTACTCCATTTTTTCCAACTATTTTTTCTAAGAAATAGTTTCTGCTTAAGTTACCCATTATAAAGATATCTGCTTCATCTACTTTAGCTAAAACATCTTCATATTTATTGTGATTTAATTCTCCGTGGTATACTTTTTTACCATTTTGTTCCATGTATTCAATAAGTTGATTTTTATCTTGCTTATCTCTATTTATAACAAAAGAGTGAAATTCTGTAATTTCTGGGAAAAGATGGATAAAGTGATAACAGCTTCTATTTACCTTAACTCCATCATCATTTCCGATATATATTTTTTCCATTTTCTGAAGAGGTCTATCTCCTATCAGAAGCATTGTTTTATAATTTCCTTTTAGAATGTTGATCTCTCTTTCTCCAAGGATATCATTTTTTCCTATTACTAACATATCACAAGTTTTCATATGATCTGTTACAACATCTACTATGTTTCCAATGTCACAAACAAGTTCTTCTTCTAAGCCCTTGTCTTTAAAACATTTTTTAAGACTGTCCATCTCAGCTTGTTCTACTGCATCCCAGCCCTGTAACATAAGAGGTACTCTTCCTGCCATTATAAGACCATCAGGTGTTGTCATTATCTTTTCTCTGTCAACATCTCTCACATAAAGTGCCTCAATTTTAAAACCTAAACTTCTTTTAAGATAGATGACTGTGTCGATAAGTGCATCTCTTTCAATCTCATTTCCAAATAATACTAGTGCTTTTCTCATAAGTAAAACCTCCCCATAAATTTGTAAAATGTGATAAAAAATTATTCTACAGTTTCTTCAGTAGCCATTTCTTCTTCATCTATATCATCATCTTCAGAATCATAAGAATCCTCTTCTATGTCGATTATATCAGCATCGTCAAGATTCTCATCTTCTTCGTCTTCAGATCTTACTCTTGTTATTGAAACCACTTTTTCATCTTTTCCATCCACTTTCATTATGATGACCCCTTGAGTAGCACGTCCATATAGCACTATATCTTCAACAGCCATTCTAATTACTATTCCAGAAGTTGTAATTGCCATAAGTTCCTCTCCGTCATATACGCAAAGTACTGATACAACATCTCCTGTCTTAGCATTACATCTAAGGTTAATTACTCCCTTACCTGTTCTATTTTGAAGTGGATATTCATCTATTCTAGTTCTCTTTCCATATCCATTTTCTGTTATTGTAAGTATTCTTCCGTTATCCACATCTTTTATTAAAAGAGCTGATACAACAGCATCTCCATGTCTTAGAGTAAGCCCCTTAACACCCATGGTATCTCTTCCTGTAGGTCTTACATCTTTACATGCAAATCTTATAGAGTATCCATTTTTAGTTGCAAGTAAGATTTCTTCTTGATCTATTTTTTCTATAAGTCCTACATATATTATATCATCATCTTCTTTAATTTTGATAGCTTTTAACCCAGAATTATTGATATTTTTATATTCATCAAGATTTGTTTTCTTAACAAGCCCATTTTTAGTAACAAATATAAGCTCATTATCTTGAGAAAAATCTCTAGTTCTAATGATAGATCTTATCTTTTCTCCCTCTTCAAGCTTAATTATGTTGCTCATTAATCTTCCTCTTGATTGTTTTGAAGTTTCAGGGATTTCATAAACTTTTAAGTTATAAACTTTACCTTTGTCTGTAAATACCATAAGTGTATCATGGTTTGTTGCAGCATCTATACTTTCAACGAAATCATCTTCTATAGTATTTTGACTAGCTACCCCTTTTCCTCCTCTACGTTGAGCCTTATATTTGCTAAGTTCCATTCTCTTTACATAACCTTTGCTTGTAAAAGTTAGAATAACTTTTTCATCTTTTATTAAATCTTCAGGCTTAATTTCAAGTCTTGATTTTTGAATTTCTGTTCTTCTCTCATCATCATATTTTTCTTTAAGTTCTATTAACTCAGTTTTCATAATATCATATATTCTTGAATCATGAGCTAATATCTCTCTTAATTCAGCTATATATTTTTCAATTTCAGCATATTCAGCTTCAATTTTTTCTCTTTCAAGTCCAGTTAATCTTTGAAGTTTCATATCTAGAATAGCTCTTGCTTGAACATCTGAAAAAGCATATTTTCCCATAAGTTCTTCTCTAGCTTGATTGGCGTCACTTGCACCTCTAATAAGCTCTATTATTCTATCAATATTATCTAGTGCTATTCTAAATCCTTGTAAAATATGAGCTCTTTTTTCAGCTTTATCTAAGTTAAACTGAGTTCTTCTAGTTATTACTTCAAATCTATGTTTTATGTATTCTTCAATTATCTCTTTTAAATTTAATACTTTTGGAGTATTGTTAACAAGTGCTAACATAATTATTCCAAATGTACTTCTAAGTTCTGTATATTTATATAATTTATTTAAAATAAGCTCAGGCTCTTCACCTTTTTTAAGCTCAATTACTACTCTTATTCCTTCTCTATCTGATTCATCTCTTAAATCTGAAATTCCTGTAACTTTTTTCTCTTTTACAAGATTTGCAATTCTCTCAATTAGAGTAGATTTGTTAAGTTGATATGGTATTTCTTTTATTATAATATTTATTTTCCCATTTTTCAACTCTTCGATTTCTATCTTACCTCTTACTCTAACTTTTCCTCTACCTGTTAGATAAGCATCAATTATTCCTTTTTTCCCATCTATTATACCACCTGTAGGGAAATCGGGCCCTTTTATATACTCCATTAAGTCCATTGGAGTAAGCTCAGGATTATCTATTAGTGCCAAAGTTCCGTCTACTACTTCTCCTAAATTATGAGGTGGAATATTTGTTGCCATTCCAACAGCTATCCCTGTTGCTCCATTTATAAGTAAGTTTGGTAATTTAGCTGGCAATACAGTAGGCTCATCTAATGAATCATCAAAGTTTTTTCTAAAATCTATTGTATTTTTATCAATATCTTCTAAAAGTTCCGTTGTGATCTTAGCCATTCTTGCCTCAGTATATCTCATTGCTGCTGCAGAATCTCCATCTATTGAACCAAAGTTTCCATGTCCTGAAACAAGTGGATATCTGTAGTTAAAATCTTGAGCCATTCTAACCATTGTTCCATAAACAGCTGAATCTCCATGTGGATGGTATTTACCCAAAACTTCCCCAACGATTCTTGCTGATTTTTTATATGGTTTATCAAAAGTCATACCAAGTTCATTCATAGCAAAAAGTATTCTTCTGTGTACTGGTTTCATTCCATCTCTAACATCTGGAAGTGCTCTACTTACAATAACACTCATGGAATAATCAAGATATGATTCTTTCATTTCATCTTCAATGTATCTGTTATTTATATTTGACATATTCTCTAACTGCCTAGGCAGTGTCCCTCCCTTTTTTCTCTTTTTTTAATAGGTATAAAATCCAAAATTAGATATCTAGATTTTTTACATATTCAGCATTTTCCTCTATAAACTCTCTTCTAGGTTCAACTTTGTCTCCCATTAGTTTATCAAATAGCATATCTGCAGCTCTTGCATCATCTATTGAAACTCTAAGTAGTGTTCTGTGTTCTGGATCCATTGTTGTTTCCCAAAGCTGTTCAGGATTCATCTCTCCTAATCCTTTATATCTTTGTAGAGTATATCTCTTGTTATCATCTTCAAATTCTGCTGTTGCTTCAGCTAGTTCTCTATCTGAATATGCATATTTTATTTGTTTTCCATAAGAGATTTTATATAGTGGTGGTTGAGCAATATATACATTTCCATTGTAGATTAGTTCTACCATATATCTGTATATAAATGTCAATAAAAGCGTTCTAATATGAGCTCCGTCAACGTCGGCGTCTGTCATTAGAATAATTTTTCCATATCTTAACTTTGTAATATCAAAATTATCTCCAATTCCAGCTCCAAATGCTGTAATCATAGCTCTTACTTCATTATTTTCTAAAGCTTTATGAAGTCCTGCTTTTTCAACGTTTAATATTTTTCCTCTTAGAGGTAGTATTGCTTGGTGAAATCTATCTCTTCCTTGCTTTGCTGATCCTCCTGCTGAATCTCCCTCAACTATATAAATTTCACATTCTTCAGGATTTTTAGATGAACAATCTGCTAATTTTCCAGGAAGTGATCCCACTTCTAAAGCTGATTTTCTAAGTACTAATTCTCTTGCTCTTTGTGCTGCCTCTCTAGCTTTTCTAGAGTTTAATATCTTTTCTATTATAATTTTAGTATCAGCTGGATTATCTTCTAATACCATTTTTAAAGAATTTCCAACTACTGTTGATACAACTCCTGTAACCTCAGAGTTTCCAAGTTTTGTCTTAGTTTGCCCTTCAAATTGTGGTTGAGCTACTTTTACAGAAACTATTGCAATAATTCCTTCTCTTATATCATTTCCTTGAAGGTTTTTATCTTTTTCTTTTAATATTCCTTGGCTCTTTCCTACATCATTTATAGTTCTTGTAAGAGCAGTTCTAAATCCTTGAACGTGTGTTCCACCTTCATGAGTATTGATATTATTTACAAATGAATATATAACTTCATTTTGATTTACAGTATAAGTAAAAGCTACTTCAACTGCTATATTATCAACTTCTCCAACCATATGAATAGGATCTTTTATAAGCTTTTCTGTATCTTTTGTTATCTCTTTTAAAAAGTCTGATATTCCACCTTCAAATTCAAATACTTCTTTTTTAAATGGTTCTTTTCTTGAATCTGTAATTGTTATTACAAGTCCTTTATTTAGGTAAGCAAGTTCTTTAAGTCTGTTTTTAAGCGTATTATAATCAAATACTAAAGTTTCAAATATCTCAAAGTCAGGCTTAAATCTTACTGTTGTTCCGTGGTCATCTGACTCGCCTATCTCTTTTACTGGTGCTTCTGGAATCCCTCTATCATATTTTTGGTACCAAATTTTACCATTTTTTCTAACTTCTACTTCTGTCCATTCTGATAGAGCATTTACTACTGAAATACCAACTCCGTGAAGTCCTCCAGATACTTTATAGTTATTGTTTTCAAATTTTCCTCCAGCATGAAGTACTGTCAATACTATTTCAAGTGCTGATTTTCCATATTTGGGATGGATATCAATAGGGATACCTCTTCCATTATCTATAACTTCTATTACATTGTTTGGAAGTATATTTACTTCGATATGTGTACAAAAACCTGCAAGAGCTTCGTCAACTGAGTTGTCTACTACCTCCCACACTAAATGGTGCAGACCTCTTTCTGAAGTTGTACCTATATACATTCCCGGTCTTTTTCTAACTGCTTCCAATCCTTCCAATACCGTAATATCTTCTGCTTGATAATTATTACTCACTTCTATATACCTCCAACTATACTAAAAAATTCTTTTGCTCTTCTAAATAGTGCCTGTGTTGTATATCCAGTTAGATAAATTTTACTATCTGTTACAACTACACTTCTTTCCATTCCCAATGCTAAATTTTTAATCTCTTTATTAGAGAAAACACTAGCATTTTCAGGATTTTTAAAATGTATATAATCAATAATAAGGATAACTTGGGAACTGGGTATTACCAAATCATCTTCTAAATAAAGATACATTAATAATTGCCCCTTCTAAATTTCCTATCTTTTTTTTCTTCTATACAAACTTTACAAAACTCTTCCCCTTCAGTACTTTCAAATATCATGCCACAGCTTTTACATTTTTTATACCCGTGAGAAAGCAAATATTTTTCTCTTTCTGTAGCAATTTTTCTTAAGTAATCAAGTTTTTTGATTATTCCCTCATTAGACATATCCATATCTCTTATAACTGAACCATTTAGATTGTCATGAGTTTCTTCTACCTCTTCTTCTACTTCTGGGAAAATTTCCTTATCTTCTACTTCTAAATACTCATCTCTGTTTTCACTTAAAGTTCCTATCTTAGCTACTATATTGCTAATTACAGGCTCATTAAAATAGTTATTTATAATATCTATATACTTATTTTTATTAGTTGCAAAATGATGTACAAAAATAGATGTTTGGACTGTTATAAATAAAGTCTCATCTTTTATATATTCAGGTTGAGAGTCATTTGATAATCTTCCTACTATCTTAGGCCAATGAGATTTCAAAACTCCCTCTTTTAATTTTTTACTCTTTCCAATTGCAGCTTCAACACTAGCTCCCACACTAAAAAGTGCATTATCTGATTTCTTTTCCATATTCTATCACACCGCTTTCTACATAGAAATTTTCCGAATCTATTCCTAGACCTCCAGTTGAACTCAATAACACTTGAATATTTCGTTTTTCTAGATAATCTAGAACACTATTTTTTCTATTTGTATCAAAATATGATGAAATATCATCTATTAAAAGAACAGGATTTTCTCTCTTTGCCCTTATAACCATATCTATTTCAGACAATTTTAGAGAAAAAACTATGGATTTTTTTTCACCCTGTGAAGCTGTAGATTTTGCTTCATGCCCATTTAAGACAAATAAAAAATCATCTTTTTGAGGTCCACAAAGTGAAAAACCATATCTTTTTTCCATTGCAAACCTCTTTTTTATTCTCTCTTTTAAGAGATTTTCTATCTCTTCTACGCCCATTTTTTTCAAATCTCCAATATCTGAAGAATATACAAGGTTTAACTCCTTTTTATCATCAAATAATTTACGATAATTTAGATTTAAAATTATAGATATTTTACTCACATATTCAAGTCTTGCAGCTATAACCCGTGCACCATAATAGATAAATTGTTCTTCATAAACTGAAAATTCAGAACTTTGTGTTTTTTGTTCTTTAAGATACCTATTTCTTATTTTTAAAATCTTATTATAGGATTTTAAATTTTGAAAATACTCATTACTTGTCTGAGCTATCTCTCCGTCAAAAAAAGTTCTCCTCACTGACGGAGAACCTGTTATCAATATAATATCCTCTGGAATATATGTCACAACATTTAATTTCCCATAAAACTCATCATAGGCAACTTTTTTATCATTGTAGGAGTACTCTTTTTTCCCATTTACAAATTTGACAGTTAGAGTTTTCCTTCCTATCATATCTTCATAAACTATATATACCCCTGCCTTTGAAGCTCCATACTTTAATATTTCAGAGGCTTTGGCAGTTCTAAAACTCTGTCCTGTGGCTCCAAAATACACAGCCTCTAGAAGACTTGTCTTCCCCTGCCCGTTTTTTCCAAAAAAAAGATTGAGATTGGGGAAGAATTTTGTATTGCTATCATCTAAATTTCTAAAATTTATATAATTTATCTCTAAAATTTTCAAATCCGCAATTCACCCTATCCACTCTCATTGTTGTTACTTAACTAAGAATTGTGTTCCTCCAGCTTCAACTTTGTCCTCTGGATATAGTTTTCTTCCTCTTCTTAATTCTAATTCTCCATTTACTTTAACATTTCCATCTAATATGAAATGTTTAGCATCAACGCCTGTATCACAAACTCCAACCCATTTTAAAAATTGATCTAGTTTTATATATTCAGTTGATATTTTTACTTCTTTCATTAATAATCTCCTTGGTAACTACCCTAAAAAACGATAGTTATTTCTTCAATTTTTTTCTTTTGTTTATTCCACATTGTACCATAAAACTAAAGTTTTTTGAATTAAAAACTGTAGAATTTCCTTGTTTTATAATGTTTTCCATATAGTACCAACTAGTGGCATCAATTCTGTATACTGTTTTTTATAAAAGATATAAGATATAGATAACAAGTTGATCAACTGTAAAATATTTAAGGAGGGAAAGATATGTCAGTTCAAATTACCATTATGGAAGAGATCAAAAAAATTGAAAATTCACTAAAAAGAGAAAGTGCTATTAAAAACCAAATTGAAAATTATAAGGCTTTGCTAGATCACATTGGTGAGTTAAAAGAGGACTTAAAACCACTCCCTGAAGATGTTACATTTAAAGATTATCAAGAATGGGAAACTTATGTTAACAAAAAAATTAAATCAAGAAACAACTCTATGAGAACAGTAGAAAAAAATAAAGATATTATGATTGCTCTAGAATATTATCTTGAGCAAAATCCAAAAAAATAAAGAGGAGATGATTATCCTAAAAGAGAGGCGCTGCCTCTCTTTTTTTGTTTTATTTTTTACCTTTCTATGTGGTATAATTTGATTAGAGATTATTTTTCAGGAGGGGATTAAATGTTTAAATTTACTTACAATATCCCTACCAAAGTATATTTTGGTGGAGATCAACTTTCAAATCTAGGACCAGAACTTAAAAAATTTGGGAAACGTGTATTACTTTGTTATGGTGGAGGATCAATAAAGAAAATTGGACTTTACGATAAAATAGTAACAGAAATTAAAAAAGCTGGACTTGAACTTTTTGAATTAAGTGGAATAGAACCAAATCCTCGTGTTACATCTGTAAATCGTGGAGCTCAAATTTGTAAAGATGAAAATATAGACGTACTTCTTGCTGTTGGTGGAGGATCAGTTATCGACTGTACAAAATTTGTTGGAGCAGGAAGATACTATGACGGTGATGCTTGGGATCTTGTTACAAGAAAAGCTCCTATTACAAATTGCCTTCCTATAGTAACTGTATTAACTCTAGCTGCTACAGGTTCTGAAATGGATTGTGGTGGTGTTATTACAAATCTAGAAACTAATGATAAAATAGGTATGGGAGCATCTATAATGAGACCTAGAGTTTCATTTTTAGATCCTGCAAATACATATACTGTTTCATCATATCAAACTGCTTGTGGATCAGCAGATATTTTTTCACACTTAGTTGAAACATATTTCAATCCTACTGGAAGTATGTTTATGCTTGATACTTTTATGGAAGGAATGATGAAAACTGTAGTAAAATATGCTCCAGTAGCTGTAGCTCATCCTAAAAATGAAGAGGCAAGAGCTAACTTAATGTGGACATCATCTTGGGCAATAAATGACTTTGTAAGTGCTTGTCAACGTTGTACTTGGTCTTGTCACCCAATGGAACATCAATTATCTGCATACTATGATATAACTCATGGTCTAGGACTTGCTATTCTTACACCTCGTTGGATGAGATATGTATTAGATGAAACAACTGCAGAGCGTTTTAGAAACTTTGCTGTATCAGTTTTTGGTGTGGATCCAACTCTTCCAAATATGGAAGCTGCAAAAGCTGGAATAGAAGCAGTTGAAAAGTTTTTATTTGAGGATTTAAAACTTACCAAAACTCTTACAGAACTTGGAATAGATAAAACTCATTTTGCTGAAATGGCTGACAAAGCTTGTCATGCTAAAGGTGGAAGAGTTTTAAAAGGATACAAACATCTAACTCCAAAAGATGTAGAAGCAATATATGAAATGTGTCTATAATTTTTAATGAAAAGAGCTGACAGAAAATATTTCTATCAGCTCTTTTTTTACTCTATAATATCTAAATTTATTCGTTACTTGATTTTGGAGTATAAGGTTCTCCTGAACTTGGGTGTTGTGACAAAGGTTTAACATTAATATTAGCTCTATACTCGGTTTCAGCCCATAAAATTCTTTGTGCTACTTGAGCTTCTGGATTTAACTTTACTCCATCTAATATAATCTCTTTAAACTTTTGATATCCAGCTCTATCTATTAGATGTCCACCATGGATATAGATAGGTTTGTGGTGAAGAACGTTAGCTGAGAAAGTTTGCCAGTTTTTAATAACAGCAACTACAACATCTTCTGTTACCCAGTTTAAAAACATTTTTCCCATTCTAGGATATTGTTTTCCTGTTCTTCCTCCTAAAATAACTCTATATAGTTTTTGTTCAGGTCTTACCCATGCAGAAGCAGGACATGCCTCAACACATTCTCCACACCCTACACAACAACAACTGTCTTTTTCAATTCTATTATTTACAAGTTTTAATACTCTAGTTGCTGAATGCTCACATACTTTAACACATCTTCCACAACCAATACATCTATCTTTTAAATATATTGGTTTAGTTACTCCAATTATACCAAAATCGTTAAAATGTCCTTTTCCACAATCATTTGGACAACCTGAAATTGACATTTTTATATGATAGTGACTTGGGAAAATTTCTTTTTCTAGTTTTCTAGCAAGTTCCCATGTATTAACATTAGCTTTTATACAGTGAGAATTTCCTATACAAGAAGTTATATTTCTTGCTCCAATAGTTGGGTATCCAGCACTATTTGATTCCATATCAGCATTGCATAAATCAATTTCAATATCTTTTATATATTGTTGTATAAAGCTATTTACAGCATCTATATTTTCATACTTTATTCCAGGAGCATTTAATGTTTGTCTCATTCCTATATGGAAAGTTCCATTTCCCCATTTCTCAGCTATCTCTTGAATTACACTTATATATTTAGCATCTATTAGTCCCCCAGGAACACGCATTTGAAGCATAAATTCACCAGGAACTTTAGATTGACGAAAACAATTTAATTTTAACTTTGTTATATTTATATCGTGATTCATAATTTCCTCCTAATAACTAATCGATTAAATATTTAGCTTTAGTATAATTAAAAACAGGCCCATCTAAACATACATAGACTTCATCTATTCTACAATGTCCACATTTCCCAACTGCACAAGACATTTTTCTTTCAAAAGAAAGCCAAATTTTATCAGCTGGCACTCCTAATCTTTCAAATTCTAAAGCTGTATATTTCATCATGTTAGGAGGTCCTACTATGATAACTTCAGTGTTATTAAAATCATCACTAGTTAGTTGTAATTGAGGAACATACTCAGTTACTAATCCAACACACTCTCCATCTATTCCACAACCTTTATCAACAGTTAAAATCATTGGATGATTTTTTCTCCAATTTACTATCTCATCTTTAAAAAGGATAGAGCTTTCATCTTTAAATCCAAATAGTAATTCTAAACATTCAACTTCTTCTGGATTTTGATCTATATAGTGTATCAGAGATCTAACAGGAGCTAAACCTGATCCACCTGTTACAATTATTACTTTTTTCCCTTTGATATCTATTTGGTCAAAACCTTTTCCATAAGGTCCTCTCATTGGAAGAATATCTCCAGGTTGTAATTTAAATATTTCATCAGTAACAATTCCAACTTTTCTGATTAGAAACTCAATCCAACCTTCTTTTTCACAAAAATTAGTTACAGAGATTGGACACTCTCCAACTTTAGGAAAAGATAATTGCATAAATTGTCCAAATTTTACATTTCCTGCTTCTGGATATTCTATTCTAAATAGATATTCTATATCTGTCATCTTTTGTATATTTAAAATTTTATACGGTTTTGGCATAATGATATTTTCCATAGTATTATTCCTCCTCTCCTTTTAACTTTTCTACTTCATCAGCTAATCTATTTACAGTTGTCGAAAAAGAAATAAACACAGGACATCTATCATCGCATCTTCCACAACCTACACACATATTGTGATTTTTAAATCTTGATTTATGATCATGTATTTTGTGCATAACTTTAAATCTCATTCTCTCACCAGCTGTTTTTCTAAAAGAATGTCCTCCAGCCATATCAGAATATCCATCCACATGACAAGAAGCCGCTATTCTTCTTCTTTCACCAGCATCTGTATCAGGTGTGTAATTTACATCATATGTAGTAAAACATGTACAAGTTGAACAAGCTACAGTACAACTTCCACACATCAAACAACGTTTGTCATATTCTTTCCACATATCTAAAGTTTTTATCTTATTTTTTATTTCTGTACTTTGTATATCTGGAATTCTTACTTTTCTTGGATTTTGTTCAACAAAAGTAACATTAAAATCTATTTTTTCTTCACCTTCAAAGTACTTTGCAAATTGTTCATCTTTTAATTCAATACAAACATCTTCTCCAGCTACTTTTACACCAAATATATAGTCATCAGTTTTATTAGTTCCCATAGATGCACAAAAACATGTGTCCCAACCATCTTTTGGACATTCAATAAGAACAAATTTTACCTTATCTCTCAATCTTTTATAGTAAAAATCTTCAAATCCATTTTTTAAGTAGATGTCATCAAATCTTTGAATAGCATGAATATCACAAGCTCTTGCAAAAATAATTATCGGTCTATCATCTACAACTTTTTTTTCTTTATAATCTCCGTCTGTAAAATATAGTATAGTTTCAGTTATCGGTTGGTATACTTCTTTTGCTGCATAAGTTGATTTTTCATCAAATACGATCTCTTTTAATTCTTTTATTTTGTCGTATCTTATTACATCAGTATTTGAATACCTACCTTGTTTTGGAAAACGTTTAGGAGCATATATTTTATTCTCCTTGCTTAACTCTTTTAAAATTTTGTCAAAATTCTCAAATTTTAATTTGTATCCCAATTAAAACTCCTCCTTTTTTTGATAATATTTTAATTTACTTTCTCCTTCTTTCTTTAAACCTAACAACTTATTTTATCACGACTTCAATTTTAAATGTTTGCTTTTTCATGTTAATGACATCTTTTTTTATATTTTGTATTATATTTAGTTGTATAATATATAATTTTTTGTTATTCATTTGTAATTACTAAATTTATAAATTCTTTTAAATCTGGTGATAATAGTTTATTTTTATGATATACCAAGTTAAAAGTTCTTGCCCAATTAAAATTCTTTAAATTCACAACTTTTAAACTTCCATCTTCTAATTCTTTCTGCACTAGTCTTTGAGAAATAACAGTCAATCCATATCCATCAAGTACCCCTTTTATAATTACATTTGTTTCTGTACATTCCCAATCTATATTTATAGAGTACCCTTCACTTTCTATATAACTTACAAATAAATCCCTAGTTCCGCTTCCCTCTTCTCTCATAATAAAGGATTCATTTTCTAGCTGTTCTAACATAACATCTTCATTTTGATAATAAAATCTATGTGTTTTTCCACACACTAAAACTAACCTATCCTCTAAAATAGGTTTCAATATTAGGTGATTGCTACGAATTACCCCTTCGACTATTCCAATATCTAATTCATTTGTTAATAATTTTTCCTCTATCTTACTTGTATTATTTACTATTACTTTTATCTTTTCACTTTTATAATTTTTTAATATATCCCATAAAATATTATTTCCAATAGTTATTGTTACACCTATTTGAATAGGTTTTCTATAAGTTGGATTTTTCATTGTTTCTTCTAATATATTCCAATAATTTATAACTCTTTTAGCATGTATTAATAAAATTTTACCAGCTTCTGTAATGCAAAGTTCCCTTGGATATCTCTCAAATAATTTTATGTTGTAATAATCTTCTAAATCCAATATTGCTTTACTCACTGCTGGTTGTGATAATGATAATCTCTTTGCAGCTAAATTCATCTTTTTACAAGTAGCAACTTCAATAAATATTAACAAATGCTTTAAATTCATCTTTTCGTTATTGCAACATAAGTAAATTGCAATAACTCCCTCCCTAATTATTTTAATATTTTTCACCACTAATATCTGTATGCCAACTAGAATACTTTCTGTTTTCAAAAACTTAAAAGTTCATATTTAAATATCTTTTTCCCAATCTATTTTTTTATTTATTACCACTATTATATATTAACAACACATTATACCAAAGAAAATCTATCCTTAAGTGGTTAGTCTCTGTTGGATCCAATTAATTTTTTTGTAAAAAAAAGCACCGTCAAAAGACGGTGCCACTGGAATTCTATTTGTTTTTTAAAAGATCTCTTATTTCAGTAAGAAGTACTTCTTCATTAGAAGGTGCTGGAGCTGGTTTAGCTTCCTCTTCTTTTTTCACAAGAGAGTTCATAACCTTAATCATCATAAATATACAGAAACATATAATTACAAAATCAACTATATTTTGTAAAAACATTCCATATTTTACAATTACTGGTTCTGCTCCTTCGCTTCCTGATTTGATAGTAAGTGCAAGTTTCGAAATATCAATTTTACCTGTTCCGATACCAATAATTGGCAGAAGTATATCATTGACAAGACTTGTTACAATCTTACCAAATGCTCCTCCAATGATGACTCCAACTGCCATGTCTAATACATTTCCACGTAGTGCAAACTTCTTAAACTCTTTAAAAAATCCCATACTGTACCTCGCTTATAATATAATTTGAATATTAGGTGATGTATTCCTAATTTTCATAATTATATTATACCATATTTATTTACTTTTCAATCTTTTATTTAGAATTTCTGCTTGTTTTTCGTATCCTTTTTTCCCAAGAAGTGCAAACATATTTGCTTTGTAAGACTCAACACCTGGTTGGTTAAATGGATTTACACCCAAAATATATCCACTAATTCCACAAGCTTTTTCAAAGAAATAAAATAAATATCCTAAATGGAAGGGACTAACTTCAGGAACTCTTACTACAAGGTTAGGAACTCCACCATCAACGTGAGCTAAAAGTGTTCCTTGAGCTGCTTTTTTATTTACAAAATCCATTCCTTTTCCAGCAAGGTAATTTAATCCATCTAAATCTACATCTTCAGCCTCAATAGTAATATCAGTTTCTGGAGTGTCTATAAGTACAGCTGTTTCAAATAGCTCTCTTCTTCCATCTTGAATATATTGTCCCATTGAATGAAGATCAGTTGAAAAATCTGCTGCTGCAGGGAAAAGTCCTTTTCCATCTTTACCTTCAGATTCTCCAAATAGTTGTTTCCACCATTCACCAAAGTAATGAAGTCTTGGCTCGTAGTTTATTAACATCTCTATATTTTTACCTTTTCTATTTAAAATATTTCTAATAGCTGCATATTTATAACAATCATTTTCTTCAAATGGAGCCATATAATCATTTTGAGCTTCTCTTGCTCCAGCCATTAATTCATCTATGTCTATTCCTGCACAAGCAATTGGTAATAATCCAACTGGAGTTAATACAGAAAATCTTCCACCTACATCATCAGGAATTACAAATGTTTCATACCCTTCTTCATCAGCTAGTTTTTTAAGTGCTCCACGTGATTTATCAGTAGTTGCAAATATTCTTCTTCTAGCTTCTTCTTTTCCATATTTTGCTTCTATGTGTTTTCTTAAAACTCTAAAAGCTATTGCTGGTTCTGTAGTTGTTCCTGATTTTGAAATTATATTTATTGAATAATCTTTTCCATCTAAAATATCTAAAAGATGTTTTAAATATACTCCAGAAATATTATTTCCTACATAAAAGATTTGAGCACCTTTTCTTTTTTCATCAGGAAGATTATTATAGAAGCTGTGTGAAAGAAAATCTATTGCAGCTCTTGCTCCAAGGTAAGATCCCCCTATTCCAACTACAAGAAGTATGTCTGAATCTTTTTTTATTTTTTCAGCAGCTGCTTTTATTCTTATAAATTCAGCTTGATCATAGTCAGTCGGTAGATTTATCCATCCTAGAAAATCACTTCCTGCTCCATTTTTTTCGTTTAGAAAATTGTCAGCAGCAAGAACTTGACTTTTCATAAAAGATAACTCTTCTTCTTTTACATACCCAAGTACTTTAGAATAATCAAATGACAGTTTTTTCATCCTAATTCCTCCTATTAAATTTGTTTTATTATTAATTGTATAATTAATTTTTCTCTTCAAGTTTTTCTACACGTTTTTTAAGATCACTTATTACCTTTTCATTTTCATTTACTCTAGCTCTTAATATCTCAATTGTTTCATCTGTAGCATTGAGTCTGTCATTAAAAGTGCTAGCATCAAAACCTATCTTATTAAGTTCTTGTGAAAATTCAAGCATTAAAGACTCTAAAATATTTAAATCTTGCTTATTTGCTTTATTTAGATCTATATAGTCTACTGCACGTGCTAGTGTATAGGCAAAATCATATCTATTAAGCGGAGAATTCCCATAGAATTTAAATTTGTTGTCAGTTAAAATTCCCTTTTGTGTCAGCGAATTTATAGAAGAATATGCCCAATGATCTGGACTTACATCTTCATACTTTACTTCTGCAAATGTAACACTAAATAGCAGCATATTTAATACAATTATATACTTCACGTCTTCTCCTCCTATACAGTCATCTTAATTTCAAGTATACCATATCTGTACTTTTTTATCCATACAAGATTGATTTTTTTAGAAATACGAAAAAGGAACCTTACGGGTACATGTGAGGTTCCTTTTTTGGTATATGGCATATTAAAAAGAGCAAATGCTCTGTGAAAACTTTAGAAAATAAAAAATGCCCCATAAGGACATAAAAGGTTTCAATAATTATTGTGATGGCTGGGCTGGCTGGATTCGAACCAACGCATAACGGAGTCAAAGTCCGTTGCCTTACCGCTTGGCGACAGCCCAACAACGCAATAATATTAACATATAATTTAAAAGTTGTCAATAACTTTTTTAATTTATTATTCCATCTTCTTCTTCAACTAATAAATTCATTTCATGCCAATCATAGTATTCACGCATTTTATAAGGCGTTGTTCCATTTTTATAAGCAAGAGCAATCATCTCATCTGGATCTAGCTTATAAACAACCTTATGATCTTCATAATCATCTAAAATCATATCTTGATACTCTTGATATTTTCCATTTTCTTTCATTTCTTTTATTATATCATTTAATTCTTTTTCAGTTAATCTTTCCATATTAATCTCTCCTATAACCTCAAATATATTCTTGAGTTTTTTAATCAATTATATTGTACCACATTTTCTTATTTTTTCAATATTTATTTTAGACAATTATAATTAACAATAAGAAATATCAATACTTTATGTATATGAATAGTAATATAAAAGGGAAGCACACGCCTCCCTTACTATTATTTCAATAAATTTTTAACCTCTTTTTCTATTATCTTAACAGTGTGTCCTACTACATATTCAATATTATCATCACTTTTTATAATTCCTGGAATGTAGTCTTTTACTATATCTTCATTTACCTTAGAAAAATCTTTTACATACATTCTAATTCTAGTAGTACAACTATCACTAGATAGGATATTTTCTTTTCCACCAGCTGACTCTACTATTTTATTTGCTAAAAATATAAATCCATGTGGATCACAACTGGCAAGAGCTGGATCTTCAGGCTCTGGCAATAATTTTTCTACCTCTTTTTCTATAAAGCCAACAGCATGTCCTATTACATACTCTATATAATCCTCTTTAACTATAACACCTGCAATATATTTTTTTATGTGCTCAGTATCAGTTTGACTCATATCTTTTACATGAATCTTTATTCTAGTAGTACATCTGCTACTTGATATAATATTTTGTCTGCCACCAGCTGATTCTACTATTTTTCTTGCCAAAAATACAAATCCATGTGGATCATTAATATCATCTTCCTGATCTTTCTCAGCAAATATAAGCTGTCTTACAGCTTTTTCCACAAATTTTACATCTGGCCCAACAATATACTGAACTAAATCATCTTTTGTAATCACTCCAGGAACAGAGTCTTTAACACTTTCAGTATCAACTTTTTCAGGGTCCTTTACGTGAATAGTAAGTCTTGTAGTACAAGCTTCACAAGATTTTATATTTTCTTCTCCACCAGCTGAACCTACTATTTTTCCAGCAATAATAGTATACTCATATAAATCTTCATGCTCACAAGGAGCACCTGCTTCCTTTTCATGCTTAAAAAAACTCATAACTTTTCCCCCTTTTAATTATGATGCTTTATATATAGTGTATCTATTATATTCTACCACTTTTTTTATTTATTTTAAGTGCTTTTTAGTAACAATACATATATTACCAATATTTCTTAAAAGATATACAATATACATGAGCTCAAAAAACTTCCCCAAATCATAGCAAAAGAGGTGATTCTTTGCATATACTGAAAGATTTTTCAAAAGAATTTTTTACAAAGTATTTTACAAGAAATATTTTAGAGAAAATCCTCATTTTTTATATTAAATCCCTTATTAGGAAACATAATATAAAAATCGACGATGAAATCTTCAGTATTATCTTTCATGAAAGTCCAACTAAAAAAGAGTGAGGATAGTCCTCACTCCTTTTTATTATCTTTGAATTCCAGGATATGCCCAGAATCCTGCTGCTCTCATCATATCTCTATATATTACTAAATTTTCCTTAGGTGTTATACTATACGCTTCTTGTAAACTTGGGTAATCTAGATATACTAAATTTGATAAACTAGATAACTGTAACCCTTCTGTTAGTGCCATTTCTTGAAGAACAGCAAGTGCTCTTCTCATATGACTTGCACTTGTTATCAAGTTTACATTTTTAGCTCCTATATTTTTTTAATATATTTACAGAATAAAGTGCATTTCCAACAGTATCTTTTGCTTGATCTTCAATATATATTCTATTTGGATTTATACCTTTTTCTACAAGCCAATTTTTCATAAGATATGCCTCTGTAACTCCACCTTGAGGAACTCCCCCAGTAACTATAATACTAGCATTTGGATTCTTTTTAGCCATAGCTAAAGCCTGTTCTAATCTACCGAGTGAACCTCTCCCACTTAAAATTACTTTGTAATTTTTGAAGTGGGAGCTTCTTC